>JAAUYJ010019383.1_pt1 | contig 15819 bp, 12 predicted proteins | sample 7278031 | NCBI WGS metagenome assembly JAAUYJ01 (sample SAMN14350222, study PRJNA611818) | marine sediment metagenome | isolation source: surface marine sediment (1.8m) | place: French Polynesia: Moorea | collected 2018-08 | reverse complement strand
GGAAATCCGTAAAATTTTCATCAGATTTCACGAATTTTTGTAGACCATGACGATTTTGAAGAACAAGCGCATGATGGAAAAGAATTCCAGAAGGAAAAGACGAAAGGGGAAGAAAAGGAAGCATCTTCCGATCAAAAGAATAACGAAATAGAGAGAACAAGGCTTCTTTGAGGTTCCATCCATCCACCTTTCTTTTCTATTTACATACAATTAGAAAATGGAAAACCGAATGCGCTCGCTCAGACAGGTGATTGGTCAGATTCTCTCAGAAGCCGTCGGTGCCCCAGTTGGGCTGCTCCTGCGCCCTCTTCTTCTTCTCCACGTTGACCTGGAGCATCTGGCTGCGGAAGCTCAGGGCCTTGGTCTTCTCGATCAGCATCTGGTAGGGGGACACGGTCTGCGTGCCCATCACCACGTGGCCAAGGCGGGAGTCGATCTGACAGGGTAAAGAAGCAAATTGCAGCAAAAAAGTATAAAACAGCACATGAAACAACCCACCTTTGCGTCCAGCTTCGCGTTCCTGATTAGATTGACGATCCACCTCTCTGCCTCGTCCGGCGACATGTTGAGCTTCTCGGCCAGCATCTTGATGGAGATGCACTGGTGGATGCGGCAGAAGGTCTCGAAGATCATGAGGCGCGAGTTCTCGATGAAGTCCTCCAGGCAGGCGACGAGGAAGAAGTCGTTGACGAGGACGGTCTCGCACTCGCGCAGCTTCTGCTGGGCGCCGTCAAAGTCGAACTTGACGTACAGGTCCTCGATGAAGGAGGTGATGGGGTCGCGGTAAGTGTAGCTCTCCTCCTGGATGACCTTGACCAGGTCCTTCATGATGCTCCTCCTGTTGCCCTTGTTGATGATGACGGCTGTGGAGAGGTACCTCAGTATCCACGGGCAGGTGGTCTGGATGGCGTTGAGGTACTGCTTCTGGTAGAGGAACATGTCGATGACGAGCTCCCTTCCCTTGGCGTGGTTGAAGAAGACGAAGAGCGACCAGTGGATGAGCCACGTGCGCTGCTGCAGCGTCTGCAGCGACGAGGAGAAGGTGCTCTCGTCGATGAACGTCTGCAGGCGCTTGACCTCCTCCAGCGCCGTGTCCCAGTTCTGCATGAGGATCTCAGAGGCCAGCTTGCCCCACAGCCCGTTCAGGTAGTTCTTGTCGTTGGGCTGCACCAGGATGCGGTGGAAGTAGAGGTACTCGGCCGCGCCAGAGTAGTTTCCGCACTCGTACTGGAACTTTGCGTAGTCGAAGCAGACGTCGATCAGCTTGGGCTCGAAGCTGTGGTTCTTCATCAGGTAGTCCAGCAGCTGCTTGGAGTCGCGGGTGGACTGGATCTGGCGGGTGACCTCGGGGTCGACGAAGATCTTGAGGATGGGCTCCGTCTCCGACTGGAGCTTCTTGAAGGTCTCCACCACCTTCTGGCGCTTGTCCTTCATCGTCTGGGGGACCTCCTGGTCTGTGAAGCAGAAAACGAGGGCGTAAGCTAGAGTGTATTGCCTTTTCCGAGGAACGAAACACCCGGTTTATCGGGATAAATGTGTCAAAACACTTTCGAGGACATCAGACACTTCAAGGGCCTAAAAATGGAACTCCAGACGAGACACTTAAGGCTCTAAAACCCGGGAAGGCCCCAACAAATATAACAGACGGGTCAAGAGATGTGGCATCGCACCACCCATATTTCTGGCACGCTCTAGCTCTCTTTTTACCAGGGTACAGCCTCTTGTGCACGTCCATGATGAAGTCGACCATGTTGGTGTCGGACAGGAGGTCCAGCTTCCCGCGGTCGAGGTCGGTCTCCTCGTAGATGGCCTTGACGGTGAGGAACTCGAGGAGGGGGAACACCAGGTGGCGGTCCAGGTAGGGGCCCATGCGGGCGGTCAGGTCCCACTCCGCCATGATGGAGGCGGTCTTGGGCGGGTCCGGGATGTAAATAGCAAGCCTCCGGGTTGCCCGGGGTCGTCTTGGGACCGGTGGTCGGGGTCAGAGTCCGGGCCAGCGTCGCTCTTCCCGCTGACGTCCGGTTGCGGTGTCAGGGTTACCAGGTCCGCAGATTATAAAGATGATAAATCTGAGATAATCGTCAGGCGAGATCAGACACCGCTCAAATGAATAAATAAAAGCAGTACTGATTAGTGAGATATAAAGCTACTGTTTCTTCTTTGTATTTTGCAATGTCCAGTGTTTGCGTTAAAAATCAAAATACGCTCATCCACTTTTAGTAAAGGCTTATTCCCTCCACCTGCCCGCACTGCCTGATTGCGTCCGCGTGGCGGAGACGCAGCTGTCGAGAGGGGAGAAAGGAGTGGAAGTTGGAGGCGCAACAAAACAGGGAAGAGGAAAATCGCCAAACCTTGATTATCCCTTCCTGTCGGGGAGAATGGATTTGGAAGGCAGTTCAAAATACGGTAATTCTTCGCGGACGATTCGAGGACGTCGACCGGGAGGATACGACTGGATCGAGGAATTGGAAAACCAACGGAGACGAAATTGATGCGTTGCGAAAGAATTGGACACCACAAGTACCACACAGCACCGGTTTTTATCCAACGCGCGCGGGACATTTGTTTTCCTCACCGACTCCCCATCTTTTCCCCGGGACCACCTCCTCATTTGGAACCTTTTTCAACCCTTTCAGACGACGTCTACTCATATACGCGCTCTATTCTACAATGCGGTTTCTCCTCTACTGTCTATCTCCTAAGCACAGCCAAGTTAAGATTCGCACTGTTGGAGCATAACGCTATCCGTACCAGCCGCAATCTCCGAGGAACATGATTGTAAAAATACCTCTCCGGTCTTCAAAAATCACGCGAGCAAAAGGAACAACAGCAAGTCAGTTAATGTTTCCAAAAGTGCAGCTGAAAGGGTCTGCCAGTTCTCGTACCATCACAACCATCTATCGCTACAGTTAAAGCCGCATCTTCCAATTTTGGAAAGTAAGCGAAAGCTGCCATATATACTGTAAAAACCTCTGCTTGACATCCGGCTGCTTGACACGAGGAGTTAAAAAGTTGCATTACTCTGTCAAGGATAAATGAACTATGTGTCTACCTGCAACTAAATACGTACCATTCGCGGTAACATTTAAAAAAACTAGTACCAGAGTGTGAGCTCCAACAAATATACAGGCTTATCCCTTGCAAAAGGACCCAATGAGTTCCCGTTATATATGATTAAGAAAACTCCCCTTCCCAGGATTCTTTTTTCTTAGTATGTAGTTGCAGAAGATTTCACGTTTCTGTGTCGCATGCTTCAGGAAAGTTGAGTTAGGGAGAAAATACAGCATCTACATTTCTCAGTGCTACTCTTTACAGCAATTTCTTATCTCTGCTCCAGTGCCAGCTTCATGTAACTAAGGTTCATAAAATATTTTGAAGAGGAAACAGTCTGCTTTGCTTGTAATCTAGTCGAATAAGGCACATGCTTAAGTGGTGGAGGTGTGAGAAGAGCACAAAGACAAATCTCCAAAAAATCAACTCCGGAAATACCCGTCTTTCCCATGTTAGAACTACATACGATACTGCGACACCGATGAAAAAAGTGTGGGGATCTGTTTGTTACTCATGTGATTTTAGACAGGAGTGAAATTACAGAGATGGTGAGAGGTATTTTTTGAACTGTTTCTCATACAAGTTTCTACACACAATGTAGTACTCTAAGAGTAGCCATACCACCTGAAGCTCTCTCCCTCTGTTGTGAGTAAGTACAAAGTTCATACCGGCATTTATCTATATCAGCGGCAAGGATCTAAAATGACGGCGAGAAAAATATAGGTGAAGGTGTTCTGGAGAAGGTGGTGTTGGTGGTTAAAGGAGGAGTGGTGGTGGTAGTAATACGGTAGAAAAAATGCAATGATTCTAATGTAGCTCTAGAACACGAGAAGGAGTTAAACACGGCCACCTGTGAATACATGTCGACTTCTATAGGAAAAAAACGAGCGTTCTTTTTTTGCAAAACAGCTAGTAAATTTCTCCTCTCACTGCCCGATGACACAAAATGTTGTTTGGTTTTTTCTCTGCTTCAACCAACTAGCATACTAATTTATTGTCATTCCACAACTACAGTGCAACGAGATTACTGAGGAAAAAAAGGGGGGAAACATGGTATAAGGAAACAAAAACTCAGTAGTAGAAACGGAGGCGGCGGGGGCGGGATTGGGGGGGCCGGCGGGCGCTGGGGGGGCGAGGCGCGGAGGGCCGGGCGTCGACGACGCTCTGAGACATCTTGGGTCTTAGGTTTTATTGTTGGTAGCTGCTGTCCTGATCTCTCATCCGCGGCTGCTCCTGCTCTGAAATAATACTGTGTTTCTAACTAGTTTGGGTGTTATAGCCCAAAAAAGAAGATGAAAAAGGAAGATTTTTACATAAAATAATAGAGTAGAAGACATAGAAAGAGAAAAACTATTAGAAGGCCAGACCAAATGAGCTATCTTTTCACTAAATGTAAACCTGCCAGTTCTACTTGGAGACAAATTGTGAGTGAACAAAATCGATTTCTTTCTGGATTTTTTTGGGGGAAAATGATGAAGATACTGTACAAACGTACGTTGGATAGTCTGACAATGAAGAGTCTCCAAGATGAAAACAACAAGCAGAAATGGAAAAGGCGTCTACAGCAGTCCTTCCCCACCATTCTAAATGTTTTTCACACCAAAAAGGTTACCTCGATCTATGCGAAGAACAGGCAGCAACGTACGTGCAAAGCCAAGAAGCCTCGCTTAACACACAAAGTCTCAGAGAGCGGCCCCCGACCCTTCCGCGAGCGCTTCCCCCAGGCCGCGGCTTCCGGCCCGTCCCGGCCGCCGCCCCCAACAGACACTAGTGATAGATAGTAGTAGGCGGGCGATTTTACGGCTTCTCCGAGTAAGTGGTAAGTAGTATACTATGTAAGAGCTGAGTATTTACATACGGCAACACAGGTAGTATGTAGTAGTGGTATACATCTACGTTAAATAGCATGTTCTTGTTATCTTATTACTCTGAGTCGTCTGGGCGGGCGGCGAAAGGGGGGATGGGACGAATGGGGCAGGGGGAAGTGTTTGTTAGATCGGAGGGGAGACTTTTCATCTTCGTAGTCGGTTGTTGCAGAAGGTATCTTTTGTTTTTTGGCAGGGGGAGGAAAAGTTCGTTGCTTGGAAAAAAATTCTCTCTGGTGCATCTCTCGTCAGGTGGTGAAACCTGCTGCTGCTGCTTTCTTTTTCCGGCAGGTGTGAAACTGCTGCTTCGTATATAGCACATAATATTTATTCTTAGCTCAACAACGCCTTTTTTCTCTCTCTTTCCCCCGCTCTTTTCTTCTTCTTCTTTCATTTTCTTGCTCTGCGTATTTTCTCTCTCGATTCCTCTTTTCTTCAGTGACTGCATCTGGTAACTTATTATTTTCTCTCGCTGGAATTGATGGGGGGGAGGGAAAGGGGAAGGGAGGCTTCACGGTGGGAATTTGAAAAAACTGTCAAGTGTCGTCGTTGTCGTAGTTTGAGGGGAAACAGAAGGAAAGGGGGATTAATTGGAAGAAGATGGAAGTGTGTACGGGTTAGGAAGAGGCCACTATAGAGGAATCGCCGGTCCCTGAAGCCCTATTAGTTTGCAGCTTTGGGGAGGGACACCTCTAGATATGACCTCGCTCGGCCTGTTTAACTACACCGCCACCACCCGACCAAAAAGTTTTTGGTCTTAATTTGCAATAACACCTTTACACTTATAAAAAATATAGGGCTCCGCTTTTGCTCTTGCTTCTTACATATCTCCATGGAGGTTTTTTTCGTTGAGTTTCTTTCCTCGTAAATATCCTGGGCGCAGTATGTAGTAAGTGAGGCATTTATTGCTTCTTGAATGGCGCGTTGAGAGTATTGGGGCGTTTTAAAAAACAAAACGGGGGCTTATTGTGAAATTATGCCAAGAGGGGGTGTCGTTAAAGCGATGACCGAATGGAGGGGCAAGAAGGAGAAGACTCGCTATTTTGGCACTGTTGTTGGGACCGCCTGTAACGTATGTCCCCATTGGTGTATCGTAATTCACAACAAAATCCTTCCCGTTGTTCTGTTTCTGGCAAAAGGGCAATAAAAGCTGAGGGGAACGTGTTGGTGTCAATGGCCAGAGTTGGAGGAATGGAACAAAAATCGAGACAGAAGAGGGGGAGTTGAGTAAAATCTCGTCTCCGTTTTTGTGATCCTTTTCTTGACTTAGTTGTGGCAGAAACCGCATGATGGGGAGGAGAAAAGTATTCCGCTATTATGCATCTTCCTGTGAGGTTTTCCCAGCTATCTCTAAAAAGAAGCTGTCCGAAAGGAAAAGTGAAAAGTGGGGGCTTCTATTCGAGCATTTTTGTTGTGGAGTATGTATCATATTTGGTGTATAATTCTGAGTCGCTTCGCACGAATATATGCATGTGGTCCTTTGCTCAGTGTTATGTAGTGTCTCGTGGATAAAAAGCTCTGCCTGTTCTTGAAATATCAATCCTGTAAACTGTGCAGTAGAAGTGTGCAATAGTATATGTTGGAAGGAGGGCTCTTTTCGCTAGGGGGTTCAAGGGAGCATTGGGAGATGTTGAGATATTAGAAATCCTTAAAGGCAATCTTCATTTTCGGGTCTGTGCCTATAGTACGGGCATTTCTTTTGCTTGCTTTTCTTTTCCTTCTCTGCTATAGTAGGTTTTCCTTTTCTCTATTTTCGTTTCTCAGGCTTATCAAAATATAAATTGAAAGAGACCGTGAGTGATTCATCACACCGAATGCTGCAAATTGCTTCGTAGAAGTTAAAAGTCATACACGTGTGTACGTACAATATTGTATGCAGTGGTTCGGAAAGAGGAGAAAACTCCTTCCTCCCCGAGAGCAGGGTAATATTTTCAGCATTTTTTCACTTCTTATTGCTAGCACGAAGAGGAGGAGGAGGAAGTGAGGATGGAATAGGACACAGGATGAAGAGAAGGGGGATGGAGAGATGACGACAACGACGACTAAAAGGTGGAGGAATTTTTTTTGTTCTCAGGTCAGAATAAAAAGGCGTAGATAAATTAGGGGATCTTGGTTTTTTGGGGGGGTTGCTCAATCATGAGACTAATAATAAAAATTTCGTTTTGGTGAAAAGGGGAAAGCAGCGGGAGGATATGGGGGAGGGGGGACGCTCTACATTTAAAACTTTACAACAACGTCTTTTTTCTCTCAAATTTTCTTTTCTTCGTCTTCAGCATGAAACGACTTGAACGTTTTCACAACCCATCAACAATTATTTCCCCCCTGCTTTCCGTCATCCTTTTTTTTCATTTTCCACCCCTTTTCCCTTTCTCATCGTCTTATTCTTCATCATCGCTCATGGTTACGTGGTAATATTCTCGGCTCTTCGTTCGTTCGTCGGCTCTGGAACTTGGAAGGGGTCCCAGGAGCCCGTGTCAAGAGAAAGAAAAGGGGGAAGGGGAGAATCATTCTTTCGTCCTTATTTTTCATTTTCTTTGGAAGGTTCTTCTTTCTTCATCTTTTTTTTCCTTGGAAGCCTCGCTATGGCCCGCCCCGACCGCGGCGGCGAAGGGAGGAGGCCTTTTGGAGGAGGTTGCTGCCTGTTTCCCTCCCTCTTTTTTTGCCTTTTTTGCTACAGCAGATACCTGATTGGAGAAAGCCTTGGAATATATACGGTGTGTGTATACGAGTGTGTGTCGGTAAAGGGGGTTTGGGACGAAAATCCACGGGTACGGGAGAGGAGAGAGGAGAAGGAGCCCGATGATATCTCCACTTTTTGTCATCTTCTCCCTAGTGAGCTGCCCATGGGAGGCAAGAAAACGCACTTTTTGTTCATTATTCTTGGCCGCAGCAGTCCTTCCTGTCCGGTGATTTCGTGGGGAGGTAAGGGAGGGGGGTTAACTTTGGAGGGTGTGGCGCGCTCCCTTTATCCGCAAGAGTTTTGGAAGGGGGCTTGCAAAATGCTTCAGGATTTTTTTATTATTGTTATGGCTTTGACGCGCTGCCGCGATCGAGGCTTCTCCTCCTAGTCCTCCTTTTTCCTAAAGCCGGAAATGCGGGATCTCCGAGGAAGGGGAGAACGGAGGAGGAGGCCGGAAGGCGGAGCATTTCTTCTTCTTTCCTGCTTGAATCTCGACTTTGGCTCGTTTCTTCTCTCTTTTCTTCTTCAACTATTACTGTTGGCTCCGCCCCTAGACGTACATGCCCATGCCGTACACCGAGCTCCAGTCGATTCCCTGGAAGCTGGACATGTCCACGTTGGCCAGGTTGAAGTTCTGGTACGGGTTGGGCGCGGCTCCCGCAGCCCCGGCGGCCCCGGCGGCGGCGTTGGCGGCGCCGACCTGCTGTCCGGCGCCGGCGCCGGCGCCGTGCTGGCCGGCGCCTGCTGCGGCTGCCGTCTGTTGCTGACCGGCCGCTGCTTGCGCTCCTGAGGCCGCCGCTGCTGCGAGGCCGTTTGCGGAGACGGTGACGGAGGAGGGGAGGACAGCGGCGGTGGGGGCGGAGGAGAAGTGGGCGGCCATTCCCTGGAGAGCGGCGGCTTGCGAAACCGCTACGCCACCGGGCGTCTGTGCCGCGGCAGGGGGACTAGAAACTTGCGGCGGATGCTGACCCGCCTGCTGCTGCTGTCCAGCAGCCGCGGCGGCCGCAGCAGCAGCAGCAGCATTCTGTTGCTGGGCTGCCAGAGCCGCCGCCGCTTGTGCCTGCGCCTGTTGCACTGCCTGGTTGGTGGCCATGGAGGGGATGGGGTAGGGGGCGTAGCGGAAGCTGGAGAGGGCGGGGATCCTGCCGTACCCAGCGCTGAGTGCCGCACCCTGAACCTGCGCCGCCGCCAGGGCCGCCACCGACGGGTTGAGCTGCGGCGCTGCAGCCGCCGCCGTCAACCCGGGGATGCCCGCCAGCGGCGCTCCTCCCGCCGCCGCCGCCGTGGCCAGCCCCGGAGTAGTCGCCGCAGCGATCCCCAGGTTGTTGAGAATGACCCTCTTGCCCAGCAGCGCGGCCGTGTTGGCGGCCTGCACGGCCTCCTTGGGCTGCGCCTTCTTGCACTCGACCTTCTTGTTCTTGACCGTGTGGAAGTGTATCTCGCACACCCTGTCCACCACGTCCTCGTTCTCGAAGGTGACGAAGCCGAATCCGCGGTGCCGCTTCGTCTGTTGATCCATCAGCATCACCGCCTCCTCAACCTTGCCGAACTGTTGGAAATAAGCCTTGACCTCCTCGGCAGAAGTTTCCTGCGAAAACAAAACAGATGTATATTGTCTCAAATAAGCATAAAAAGTCATGCTCCGAGATGTCTCACCTGACTGACTCCGCCGACGAAGATCTTCTTAACCTTGTTGGCCTTGCTCTTGCTCTTTGGGGTGGCGTGCTTGGGGTCGATCTTCTTCCCGTCCAAGGTGTGGGACGGGATGGTGAGGACGCGCTCAACAGCCTCGGGGGCAGCGAAGGTGATGAAGCCGAAGCCGCGGCTCCTCTGGAATTGGGAAAAAGAAACAATGTTGGAAAAATGTGCTACTCCGTTGTGTACTATAAATGGCGTTTCACATTCATTACTTTCAATGGAATGATCTACGGAATCCACTGCAGTGCTTACTATAGCCCGCATTCTTTGTCCGCTTCTAACAATGTTCCGCCTGTATGTATTTAACGTACCTACAGCAGCACAATAATACCTTGGTACACTGCTATTCATTCTATCCGTACCGAAATACACGAACAAAGAACACGCTCCTTCCGCCATCATGCAAGATGTAACTGCACCACTATTAACGGCAACTGCTCATGTGGTGGGGGGCAACTTTTGATCCTCTTTTCTCCCCCTCCCCCTCCCCTTGATGCTCTATTTATGCTTTCCTCCTCCCACGTATACGTACGTGACTGAGATAATGTGTGCTCACATCATTTCCCTCTCTTTCTCCTCCCGAAATTCGTCTTTGCTCCATTATTATCCTCCCATCTTTTTTCGTTTGATCCCCCTCCCCTCCTCCATCCTATTCTTTCCCCCCTCCCCCCTCCACTTTCTCCTCTCCCGCGGTAATATCATTTCTCTTGAGAGGCCGGGGGAAGAAGCAAAACACAACAGAGGAGAAGAGACGATATATACGTAAGTACGGCGGCGCTGCGCTGGCTGTGGGATGGAGAAAGGGACCGGCCGACCATTTTCTGAAGATGACGAGGAAAAGCGAGGGAGGAAGAAGAAAAAAGCGTCTGCGCAGTTTCTCCCTCCTCCCTTAATAACGATATGTGTCATCCTATTCTTTTCTTCTTCTTGCTCTTCCTCGGCCTGGTGCCCTGCTGGACACAAGAGCCAAAAGGAAACACGGACAAAAAAGAGGCGGCCACTACTGTCCCTTCCCTCCCTCCCTTCTCCCTCCCGGATCCCCCTCCTCCGTTCCGCCGCCCTGATAATGCGATGTGAAAGTCTCTCTCTCCTTCCTCTTCGTCCTCCTCCTCCTCCTACACGCACAGCTATAGATGGAGGTCGGTCGGTCTCTCTCTCTCTCCTCCCCGCTGCAGCCCTGCTCCGGAGGCGGAACGAACAGAGGAGGAGGAGGAGGAGGAGCAGTATGTATGCACATAATTGCGACGGAAGAGGAGAATCCTAGTAGTGGGGGGAAGGGGAGGAGAGCGAAGATGGGTATCCGCCAAATTGCCCCATCGAACGAACGAGAGGAGGAGGAGGACGGGCGGCGGGGGCGATGGTTCTTCCCCTCCCCATTCTTCGTTCGTTCGGTCTTCCCCCTCACTGATCCTCTCTCTCCCCTCCTCTTTCTTTTCCAAATACTGAACGTTCTTTCGTTCTCTCGGTTCGGGGGGGGGGGGGGGGGGGGAAGGTGGCGTACAAACACACAAAAAAGAAACCAAAGGACCAACGGATGAAGAAGCAGGAAAGTCGGCGGGCGGAAGGAGGGAGGGTTGGCAGAATGGCACTTTCGCGCTCCATGGGAGGGGAAGGGAGGAAGGGAGGAGAAGTGGGTTTTCCATTTTCCAGCCCTCCTCACCTCCTCCTTACTTGACAGGGGAAACTGCCTCCCTCGTCCCTCCCTCCCTCTGAGAGGAGGCGAAGGCTCTTCCAATTCCTTCCTCCCCCTCTTGGAAGCCCCCCCTTACTACTACTATTCCCTCCCCCTTGCCATGCCATCGATGGCTTTTGCTCTCAACGGCCGCGGAGTGGAAAATTTGTTGTCCTTTCTCTCCTCCCCTCCCCCCCTCCTTCCAAACATTCTGCATGGAGATGTGGCCAAAAAAGTAAGAGTGGTGGCTTTCGAGAAGGGATATTTTTCTCCTCCTTCTCCGGCCCCACGACAACAGCGCTGCCTTTAAAGAGGGAGGGAGGGATTTTTGAAGTGCCCCCCCTCCATCCTTTGCACAGCATTGGAGTAGGAGTAGGGAAGGCGCTGCGTGTTTATGTCCCCTTCTCCCTCTTTCCCCTCCTTCCACGGCCGAATGGCATATGTGGCCATCGTCGCCATTATACGGTACAGAAGAGGCGGGCTCTTTTTCGCTCGTGGATTTATGACAAATGTTCGGCTTTGCGGGATGGAGACTAAGCCCCCTCCCTCTCCGCTCCCCAAAACGCCTCCCCGGGGAGTCAAGGATTCGGGACCGTTGTCTCCCTTTGGCCCTCTCTCTCTCCTCCTTTCATCTTTTAAAAAAGGTCCTCCTTCCTCTTTCCTTTTTCGCCTTTCATCCCGTGCGACCCAACTACCAATCCCCATCTCTTTCTTCTTTCTTTCTTCTTTTCGCCGAGTGACAAAAGTGCGGGCGAGGCGATGGCGATGGCGGCAAAAGCCACTTTGGATGGAGCCGGCGCCGTTGCCGACGACAGGGGGAAGAGTGCGTTCGTTCCTCCCCTACACCCCAATAGGATTACCGGAAAATGTGAACTGGGGAGCGGGAAGGGAAAAGAGAAAAGGGGGAGAGCGGAGCCGCCAGGGAAAAAATGGGGAAGGAGAGCAAAAGGTCCCCATTTTCGTGGCGGCGGCGGAGGAGGAGGAGGAGGAGGTGACGCGTGCGGGAAATTTAGGGCCGCCGTAAAATAAGACGAGGATGGTGGGGGGAGAGGAGGAGGGGAAAGAATGGGGTGAAGAAGAGACTGTTGTGGATGGAGGCCCTCCCTCCCTCCCTCGTTGTTGCCTTCGCCGCCGCCCGCCGCTGTCGAGGGGGAAGGGGCCTCTGAGGTTGACAAGGCGAAAAGTGATAGCCTCCCTCTTCTTTTTTTGGGCGGGTCGTCGTTTGGTGCTTTTTTCGGCGGGTGAATGGGCGGGATCATCTGAAGGATGGGGAATGTTGCCATTTCGCTACCACCCAGAAGTGAAAAAAGTAGGGACATCGCAGTGAAAAGGTGATATTTTCAGCCGAAAGGAGGGCAGCATTTCGATTCGAAATAGTGGCTTTCGACGTTCCATTCCTACACAAGACGACAAACTTCTGGAATTTTCTAAAGTACCTTTCGTTACAATTCTCTGGCGTTCATTGACTGTACGTAGGTTCGAAACACCGGGGAAACATCGCCCAAAGCAGTCTACCCAACAACTCTTCTAATAAAGCCTATACATATCAATACGCGTTAGTAGTACACGAAGTTCCTCAAACATCCCGTACCTAATCTAGTTCCGGACCTAATTAGGTAATGCAAAAAGAAGAGAAGCAGAAGTTATCCTGTACAGTGTACGCACATCAAGTTTATGAGAAATAACACTTTTCGCAGTCCCGAGAGACGGCTACAATGAAGCTTCGTCGTCCTCGGAAGAACGATGGACCTGAAGCGTCACGATCCTTTGATTTCTCGACTTTATATACCGTAAGGTCCTCGGTCTCTACTTTCCTCCAAAGAGTGTACGACTGTACGTACAGGCGTCTACACAGTATCAGCGGTACCTAGCACACTATAGCAATGCCATACAACATCCAAAGGAGGAAGGGAGTGAGGATCTGAGGAATTCTGGGACGGAATCAGAGAGATACCTCGGGCTCTGTCCTCTCCTCTTCGATCCTCTCCTTCCAGCTCCTCCGTCGTCATCTACGAATTATTTTCCGACATATCTTTGACGCCGGCCTCTAACCTACACGTACTTCTTTTTAGTTTCTCGTTCCAACGAGGTGGTAAGTAGGATGGAAGTTATTAAGACGGCTGCTTCTCTCACGTTCTGCTCTGCGGTCAAGCATCTCTCTTTTTGTAAGTGTGTATAGTATTACGTACACGCAAGGCTACCTCTACCGAAGAGGAGGAAGAAGTATGGAGATGAGGAATCGAGGAAGGAGGAGAAAATGTCCGATACAAAACAACTCTAGTGGCGCGAACTACGGCTGGCTCGCCATCCCCGCCGCCTCTCCCTCTTTCCAGGACATCGGCGGCGGGAGAAGGGCCGACAAACCTACGTACACGCGAGACACATCTCCCATCATCCCGGAGGAACCGCCGCCGGTGAAGCCGCCGCCGCCGCCACTAACGCCGCCGCCGCCACCGACGCCGCGGACGCCGCCGCGGCCTGGCAAACTGCCCCAGTTCCTCCTCCTCCTCCGACCTAAAGCAGCGTATAGGGAGACGGGCTCAAAAAAATATCCCCTTCGAGAAACCCAAGGTAAGGTAGCTCGTCATCTTTCAAGTCTTTTTCGTCCTTCCTCCCCTCGGCCCTCCCCATCACATCGGCTCATCTGCCCAGGTGATCAAGTCAAGGGAAAAGGGGAGGAAGAGGAGGAGGAGGAGGAGGTTTCCCTCCTTATATCCTACCTATACGTGGACGCGAAGCCTGTTTCGAAGCATGCGGGAAAGCAAGCAAGTTACTCCCCCCTCTCCTCTCTCGTCCCCCCGGCCGTCGTCCACATAAATCACTGTCCTCCTCCTCTCTCCTCTCTCATCCCAAGGGCTGAGCCCGGCTTGTGCAAAGGAGGGGGGAGGAGGAGGCAAGAGATGCCAGCACCTTCCCCCCTCCCTCATGAAGGCTGCTCTACCTACCTGCCTCGGGCATTTTTTGATCTCAAACCTCCCCAAGCATTTCATTTCCCCCACACACAAAAAAGTGAAATATCAAGAACAAGGAACACGAAAGAAAAAAAAGCTAGACACCGAACGGAGGTGGACCTCTCACCTGGGTGACCGGGTCCTTCATGACCAGTACGTCCGTGACGGATCCAAACTGGCCGAAGTACTCCCTCAGCTTCTCCGGGGTGGTCTGCCAGGAGAGGCCGCCCACGAAGAGCTTGCCGGGGGAGCTGTCGGAGGAGGGGGTGCTGCGGCCCGAGCCGGAGGAGCCGTTCTGCGGGAGAGAAAAGGAAAATGATGCGGTAAATACCCCGTCAAAACGATGCTCTTAAGTAATATTTACCTGACTCGAAGACTCTCCGTTGTGGTGGTGGTGGCCGCCGCCGCCGCCCGAATTGGTGCCGCCGCCTCCTCCTCCACCACCTCCTCCGCCGCCGCCGCCCCCTCCGCCGCCTCCACCGCCTGCGGAGACGACGCCGTTGGCGCTAACGCTGTCCATGTTCACCCTGGAAAAAAAACAAGAGACAGATGGAACGTTATTAGTCTCTCCTGACAGGACTAATGACTCTGAAAGGTTGGTTGGGTGGAGGGAGGTACGGAGAGGGAGGAAGGGAGAGGGGCCCCTCCTCTCCTCTCCTCTTTCTGTACCCATCCTCTTCCATAATGTTATTACTGTCCCGTCCGAAAAAGGAGAGGAGGAGCTCCCTCTCTCCCTTGGCTAATGTTTCCTCCTACTCTCCCTTTCTCCCCAAAAAAGTTCTTTCCTGAGCACATCGTCGTCGGTGGACGAGGTCGATGGCGCCATGTGCCAAGGTGGCTTTTTTACCACGACATCGCGTGACCCCAAAAAAGGCCATCACATGCGCGCGCGTGCAAGGGTGGGAGTGGTGGGTGCATGTATATGGCAATAATAATCACCTTCTGCTCGTTCCCCTCGTCTACCTTTGCCAAGTTTCCTATATAACGGCGTTTGCTCGACAAATAATTTGGCGGTGATCCTTCCGCGTTCGAAGATCGTTTTTATATCGCTGCCGCCTCCTGCATTGTAAAGTGTACGTACTGTATAACAGAAAGAAAAATCGAGGTATTTTGGTAGTGGGTGGAGGAGGCGGTGGCTGTGTGTGTCCCCAGCCGACGCTTACCCCTCCCCCTCTCCTCTTTCCACAAACTCTCCTCTCCTCTTTCCCTTCGAAAACTTCCACTGGGAAAAGTTTGTCCTATACCTCTCCTCTCCCCCACCCTCACTGCACATGCTGAATACACTCCCGAGGATCCTTTCCCACCCTTACCCTCCCCCCCCCCCCACTGCCACTCATAATAAGAAGTTTGGCAACCATTCTGGGTAGGAAAGAGGGGGAGGAAGGAAGGGGAGAAGAAAACAGAGAAGTAAGTGCTGCATGGACGAGAAAAAAGGCTCCCTGTTCTCTCTCTCTTTGTCTCCCTCGGCCTAACTTATTTCTGGGTGGGGGGGAAATGAGAGCAAAGAGGAGGGAGACTTTCGGTTCTCCCTTTTGTTTTACCTTTTAGGACCACCGTCGTTGAGCGAGGGGAAAAGAGGGGGGGGACTCTTGTTCGGGAACGCGGTCTTGTTCGTCCTCACCACTCACACTCGTGACTGAAGGAGAATCCGCGCGAAAAGAGCAAAAATCGTCTTCGTCTTCCCCCCTCCCTAATTGGATTGGACGAACTCGGAGGAGTAGAACGACGACAAAAAGGCGGTGGAGGAGAGAGGAAGCCGGAAGAGACTTTGCACAAACAGCATTTGGAGGCTTCCGTCCGAGAGGGAGGGTACGAATTTTTTCCCCCGTCACCTGAATTTTGACAAGAAGGTTGCGACGGAATGAGTGGGGAAGTGCGAAATGTAGGTGCTTGTCGAATGTT
>JAAUYJ010051804.1_pt1 | contig 15820 bp, 27 predicted proteins | sample 7278031 | NCBI WGS metagenome assembly JAAUYJ01 (sample SAMN14350222, study PRJNA611818) | marine sediment metagenome | isolation source: surface marine sediment (1.8m) | place: French Polynesia: Moorea | collected 2018-08 | reverse complement strand
GGCGGTGCTTCACTAGAGGGGAAGTCTTGAAGCTTGTGCTACAGTACTCACTTGCCTTTGTCTTTTTCATCTCATTATCTTCTCTTGCCCCTTTTTTGCCCCCTTCTTCTCTTTTTGCACCCCGGCGCAAAAAGGGTCGAAAGTTCACTTGGATGTTTTCCTTCCCTCCCCCTTCCCCCATTGCGATGTCCTCTCACTGTTCTCCCCCGCCGCCGCCGCGTTTGTCTCTAGAGAACGCGGGGAAGGCGGGGAAATCATCACATTCTGGTTAGCGGCCCCCAAAGGCGCAGTTCGAACTGTGTCAACAGATGAGAGATCTTGAAATACAAGAGCCCTGCTCGAAAACAACAGCTCCGGCCGGTCACGCAAGATCATGTTCCGTGATTTTCTCCTAAAATTTAAAATTGCCCCTTCCAATACAGCGAGGCAGGGGAGACGAACAGCGCATGAATATAAAATTTTACTTTATTGATATGTCTCGTCTCTAACAACTTTTTTCGCGCCTTTAATGTTGCAATTTGTGACAAAATAATAATGAAAGGATATTCCCTTCCACACCAGATTCCTGCTGAACCTTGTCCTGGCCAACCTGTTCTCTGCCCTCGCCACGACTGTCCCCTCCATCGCCGAGCTGCACGACGACAGCGACTACCACCGCCTGCTGACTGCCGCCACCGACACCGTCCTGTGCTCCGCCGCCGCCGCCTCAATCCTGGCCCAGCTGCTGGTGGGCGCAGACCAGTTTCTGGCCGTCACCGACCCGCTCCACTACCACAGCGGCGGCGGGAAGACGCGCTGCCGACTGCTCTGCGGGATCTCCTGGGCGCTGGCCCTCTCGGTGGGCGCGGCGGTGGCGGTGGACGAGGCCGGAGTGGTGGGGGCAGACGTGGTGGGCGTCTCATCCTACACGGCCACAGTCCTATTCTGCCTTGTCTTCCTCTTCCCCTTCCTCGCTCTCATCTACATCTACTCGCGCGTCCTCTTCGCCGCCCACTCCAACTCTGTCCGCACCAGGAGGAACTCTGTCGGCTCCGCCACCCTCGACAGCTTCAACGCGGCCATCAGCAGCTGCGAGAACTCACACAACAACGACAATAGCTTGCACTCCCACAGCTACCACCAGGTGGCTCAGACGGCCTCAAAACCGCACCACTTCTTCAGGAAGGCCAGCCTCTCCTCCTACTTTAACCATAGCACCAACCATCACCATCATCACCACCACCACCACCGCAGCCACCACCATCACCTCACCCATCACGGCCAAAAGCACCCTCCCCCCCTCCACCACCAGCACTCCCGCGTCGGCCTGTACCTTAACACGGCCACCCACTCAGTCCGCCACCGCATCAGCGACCTCGCCGGCGCCGTCTCCCTGCGCCACCACGAGGAGTCCCGCGCCGCCCGCGCGACCGCCCTCGTCCTACTCTCCCTCCTCGTCTCCTTCTCGCCCTACTTCGCCCTCCTCCTCCTGCAGGGCGAGTTCAAGGCTGCCATGCTCCCAGAGGCGGCCAGGCCCATCTCCCTCGCTCTGGCTGCGCTCTCCCCCGCCGTCACCCCGCTGCTCTACGCCTTCCGCTCGCGGCAGGTGCGGAGGGACTTCCACCGCGCCTTCGGTCTCTCCGCCACTGACTATCCTCAGAGGAGGCAGAGGGGGCCTAACGGGTTCCCGCCGCACCAGTTTCCTCGTCCCATCTACCGCCCGGCGTCGACCATCGCGTCCATGCAACGGGAGATGACTGTTTCTTCCGCCTCCGCCGCCCCGCTTAAGCACGTCTTTGCCACCAGGCAGAAGATGATCCCGGAGGGATCAGAGCCCAGGGACTTGGGAGGGCTCGACAAGTCCAAGTCCAGCAGCTGCCCGCAGCTAGTGGTGTCCCCAGCGCTGGAGAGGAAGCTTGGGCAGACGATGCTTCCGTCCTCTGCGGAGAGAGCCTCTTCCCCTCCCCCTCCCCCCGGCGGCTACAACATCGGCTCCCCGTCCTTCCTCTCCCCTCCCGGTTCCGGCCGCACCTCCTTCTCCAGCGGCACCACCGCCACCTCCGCCACCGCCGTCTCCTTCGTCCTCGGGGCGGGGGAGGAGGACGCGGAGGCGGATGCAGACGCCAAGGAGAGGGAGGCCAGCATGAAGCTTCTGCCGGGTTGAAGACACAAAAATATTCAAGGAAAACGTCTTTCAATTGACAATGTCATGTACATAACATACACATGCTACAGTGCGCGACAACTCAAATGAAAATTCACTCAGTTGTATTTATATCCAATAAAGAAATATAATATCAAGTCATAAGAGGTAAGGACTTTTTTTCGCAAGCAGAAATTATTTCGAAGCGCTCTTCCTTGACATGCATACATATTTCTCAAGTAGTTATATGCTTGCGACCCTGCACAACTACGGTAGAAATTGTACGTAGTGCTCAAGGTACGATTTAATGGGCCATCAGGTTACACGTACTTGCAGTCTTGCACGTACGTAGAAAATTTCTCGGAGGAAAAAAAATGACGTTTCGCTTTGTTATCGCAGTCGACTCTCCTGCAGGATTTCCGCCTTTATACAACTGCGTACGTGAATGCATAAATGTTTCCCATCCATGGCAGTGCTATACTTCGGTACTTTTGTAACGTGACTGAGGATGCTGAAACCAGCTGCGACTGAGGGAGATTGCAAGGATCCCCCCTATCTGACAATGGCCACGGGGAGACCGACCGCGGCGGAGGAGGCGGAGGCGAACAACGACGGGGGCGACTCTCCCTCGCGGAAATTCGCGGATGAGGCCGTCAGGTCCGCTGCCAGGAGGAACGAGGGGTTCGAATTGGAGGAGGGGGCAGGAGGAGCCAAAACGGACGTCTTCAGCACAGACGTCTACATACTCCCGGAGGCGGTGCACAAGTCCTGCAGGAAATTGGCCAGCAGGAGGTTCACTTGACATGACGGTAATAATGTTGGGGGAAATTTAAATATGTTCGAAACTTTAGCAACTCGAAAGTGTACGAGGACATCTACAACGACTACTGCTCCGGAGGCGGGATCGTCAGCGGCACCGGGGGCGCCAAGTCAATGGCGCTTTCCCGTGACCCCTCCGGGCGCCGCCGGGTCGTCTACCCGGCCCCGCCGCCATCGCTAGACACCATGCACCTACCGCTCAGGCAATATTACCAGGATCAGGTAGAACTTTTTGCACTTTGTTTTTCAAAAGAAACTGTGCTCTAGGTGTTATTTTGATTACTCTCATCAGCCCTCTGGAAATGCTTCCTCTTCCGACGTTTTGTGCACCGTTTCCAAGGAGAAATGCTCCATGATAATGGTCGTTGTAATCCTCTTCCTCGCGGCCACGGCCGTCACCACCATGTTCACGACGCAATACGTGAGAAAAAATTTTCCATTTGTCCGTCAAATTAATTGCGCTGGTTTACTCCGAAACAGCTCATGAACAAGAAGCACAAGCATGACTTTGGCACCAGCTTCTACAGCCATCACCACCACCACCATCCTCCTTCGCCAGGGGGATCTTCCTCTTACTTGCCCCAAGACTCGAGCTCCGCCTACTTCAGCATGATGCGTTCCGGCCGCATGCCCAACGTCATCGCCGACGTCGACTTCCCCGGCAACGACATCGTCAACGGGCAGACGAACCCGGCAGGGTCGGCCATGGAGTGCTACACTCTCTGCAGGGACAGGAGGCAAAAAGACCGGAAAATGACTATGAACTTTTTGTGCCAATTGTTGTTCGTTCTTTTGCTTCTGCAGCGAGTGCACTCACTGGACGTGGGTGCCGAACGATATGGAAGGATACGATCCGGTCTTCTACCGAAGCTGCTGGCTGAAGAAGCGGAGCGCGGAGGGGGGGCCGCTGCAGGAGGTGGGATTCCGGAAGGGACTCTTCTCGGGTGTGGTGCCGAGGGGAGAGGAGGCGGAGGGGGACGACGGGTGGGAGCTGCTGCAGAGGGTGCTGGGCCAGTTCGGGGACATTTAAGAAGTTCAACTTCGAACAAAATGAATAAAGAAAGGAAAAAGGAAAAAATGAATGTTTACGCATTCGTGGCCGTGACTTATTTCCACTTTCCTGTCGTTGCTTCGAGGCCTTCGCCCGCCGCGACGACGATCCCCGCTGAAAAAAAGCTCGATCCAGACAAGTATATTGCTTTTTTGCTAAGGACATTAAAGCACAATTTTCATTATGTTTGTCCGTTCTGCAGTTTTGTAGACTACTGCCACTGCTTCGAGTACGACATTCTGTCGCTGCCAGCCTGCCTCTGGTACTGCATCAAGCTCAAAGTCGCCATCAAAGCAGGGTAAAATTTTGACTGCGGCAACGGTACCTAAAAGTGCCAGCAAAAATTGTTTCATGGGACTAACATTCGCTTTGCAGCTTCGTGTCATGGAAGAAGAAAGGATGAAAAGCTTCAATAAATAAAAATAGAGGCAAATAATAGTTTCGCGCTGGAATCGTTGAATACATGTGTGCATTTCGTTGTGAATATCGATCACGATAGAATAATCGCCCTCTATCACAGGGGGGCTCCTGTGTACGTTAAGAAGAGATTCAGCTTATTTTGATCGCCTGGCAGTCTGGGCAAAGTGTCGGCTCAAATTTAAAATTCGTCCGCCTCATATTTTTCCTGCTCCTTCCCCTGCCTTTTTTTTGTCAAGGGCAGGTTTATTGCGCAGCACGGGCGAACGGGCAAGCACAGCACTCTTCTTCGGTGGCAAGTTCTGAATGAACGGCGGTGGAGAGGGGAACCAGGATAGAGGCCTCTTCCTCCTCAGCTCTCTTTTCTATTCTGTAGGAGGAGGAGCAGGAGAGCTGTCGAGAACACTTCAGCACTTTTCACAATTCCTCCTCCTCTTCTTCCCCCAAATTCCTTTTTTTGTGCGCTTTGAACAACAAATTGTCACCTAGGTGTCTTTTTTTCGTTTCATATTCCCCCTTGGTTCGTTGAAAGGTCCACAAAACACCCTCCACACATCTTATATGTCGTTGCTAGTCCGCATTATCATGGCAGTGCTGATCAGGCTAAATCGGAATCCTGGTCTTCGTCATCCACCGAAACCGTCGATCAGAAGACGAAGCACCTCTTCTTCTTTGGCTGCGGCTGCGGGGCGCCGATGACCTGAGCAAGTGGTTAAGGATGCACTGTCAGCAACGTTGTACTGGCATGCCTTATCCATTGTGACATATTCACCTGTCCGTTTGCGATCATGTCCAGCATGACGGCTAGCTCCTTGAAGACCGCCACCACGTTCCAGTTGTACTTTGCGCTGCAGTCGACGTGAGCCGCTCGCCAGGCCTTGCGCACTAGATGAGCCGCCTCCTTGCGTTCCCGCGCCGCCCTCTCTGCCGCCGGGCCGCCGCCAGACCCGCTGCCGCCGCCTTCAATGAAAAAGTTGCCGATCTGCATATTTTAGCTATTACCACTTCAGTAGATACCTTTGTTGTGGTGCTGTTGCTGCTGCGCGGCGGCAGCGGCTTTGTCAGACTTGTTGGCGGCCACTATGACGGGCACATTGGTCATGTCTCTAGTCTCAAACATCTATAGAGGAGCAAAACAAAAAATCATTTGAATGTGTTTCACGCTAATTAGAATAAGTAAATAACAATACCTGGTCCCTGAGCCTCTTGACATGCTGGAATGTGGATGGCGAGCTGGCGTCGTACACGAGCAGGTAGGCCGCTGCCGATCTGAGCCCGTAGAATCTAAAGTCCCTCCACTCCGCGTCCGTGTCTGCGGGGAAGTGCGCCACCGGAGGGAGGTCGATCAGCTTGAGCTCGAAGAGGGCCTCGTTCAGCACCAGAGAGGGGAAGAACTCCGACTTGGAGGCGGTGGGACGGTGATCGCGGGGGAACTCGTTCGAGACGAACCGCTATAAAGGAAAACGGGAAAAATATTTAAGACATCGCCTCAAAAACTGAATTGACGTTCGGCAAGTGCCTGTTTCTTGTCCGCTGCTGGCGTTACAAAAGTTATAATGGCTCTGGACATTAGGAAAGCCGCACAACTGTCGCCGCAAACTTTTTTCTTCTCTGCCTTCTGCGCAATACGGTGCAATATTTTTTCTCTCTGCCGCCGTCGTCAAGTATCTTTTTGTGCCCTTGCTTCATGGTATACGTCAGACGGGCAGTGGCGTTTACATGGAACTTTCGGTGCGGCGTGGCTTTCAATAAACTTTCGAATAGAATGGGCGCCCCTACAACAACTTTCCGTATAAGCAAAAAGAAACTTTTTTTGCCTCGCCCCCGCCCACAATATCCGCACTCATTCATGCATCGGCGGCAAGAATAGGAGGGGGAGGGGGAGGGGGAGGGGAGAAAGCGCTGACGCACTCAAAGATTGTGCCGCTCGAAGCAACAGTCTGTTTTCCCCAGAAAAAAAAACAGAAGAATCAAATTTCCCTGTTTCAAACGCGCTTCCCCCTTTGTACCCAACGGCCAACGCCCTTTTCCTCCTCGGCCGATGCACGCCTGGGGGCGTAGTAGGATCGGTCTGGTCCTGGAAAACGCAAAGAAACTTTTTTCCCTTCTTCTCTTATCCTTCCCCTTTTCTGCCAACATCAGATCTGGCAGGGAAGGAGGAGTACAACAAGGGAAAAGGGGGAATTGGCGAGGGAGGAGGAGAGGAAGAGGGGGAAACTCCCGTGTGGGAAGGAGAAGGAGGAGAGGGACAGTAAAAAGGGGTGGAGGGAAGGCTTCGGCGGAGGCGGACGTGAAGGCACTCCAGCCCGCTCCAGGACTGCCTTTGCTGCAAGGACCGAGGGAGGAGAGGAAGGGAAAGAACGAGTAGTAGGAAAGTTTCAACAGGAGAGTTTCCCTTCTTCCACTTGCCTCCATTCCTTCCCTTTCCCTCCTGTTGTTTCTGCCTACGGCGCCCTTCTTCTTCTTCTCGATCCTCCTCCTTCATCCACCCTCCCCGTCGGCGGCGGGCCTGAAGTGCAAGTCGTAAGGTGGCGGGAGCTACAGTAGGTAGGAGGGCGGAGGTACCAGCACCGACGCCGCCAAAAGAGACTTTGGCAGGGAAGGAGGTGGAGCGAGAGAGTGGCACAATATTATTCTTCTTCGCAAACTGCCAGAGGGAGGAAGAAGACTTGGAAGAGGAGGAAAGGATAGAGGAAGGAGAAGAAGAGGATAGAGGGATAGAGGGCTTGTAAGAGGAGGAATCTTGCATCGAGATCTACCCGGCAGTGAAATAGAGGAGGAGGAGAGGGGAAATATATAAAAGAAAGGCGCTCGAGGGCTTTAAATCAATCGGGACGGATTCTTTCGCCGCTCCCTCTTTCAGAGAAGGATCCGGAGGGAACAACCGACAAAAAAAAGAAGAGAGGAAGGAAGGAAAGCCACATCTACTACACAGAGCTACTGAAGAGAGGGGATCGAGGAGGAAGCGATATCGGAAAAACTGTTGAGGAGGATGAGGCAGATGAGCCTGAGGAGGAAGATGTGTATCAGCCGGCTTTCTTAAAGCGACCCTTTTGGTACGCTTTGTGTCTTTGGCCAACAGGGGTATTCAAAAAGGGAAAGGAGACTAAAAGTATATTTCCTTTTAGCCTTGGACCAAGGCCTGCTGAGCTGCGGTTATATTGTATCGCCCTCCCCCTCCTTCTATTCCCAACGTCTCTGTCTCTGCTGCGACCGCGGCGGCTGCTGCAACATTGCCTATCGGTTTTTTTCTCCCTCTCGACCGACGACGAGGACGACCTTGCCTCTTTCTTTCCCTTCCCTCCTCGTAACTTCCCTCCTCCTTCAGCCACAGGCGACCGAGGGCGCGGAATGATTTATGAGGGAGGATTTTATACTCTCTCCGCCGGGATGCCGCCTCCGCCGCCGCTACCGACATAACGTACTACCATAACGTTGCAGAAAGAAGAGTTGAGGACCATGGTGCTCGAGACAGAAATAATACGTAGCTCCCCATCGCCCCCCAGAGACAAAGCGATTGAAACCCATTTTCCTTACCTTCACCAGCGCCGTCTTCCCCACCCCGGCCGCCCCCAGCACCAACACCTTTATAAGCGGAAGCACCACGTCCTCGTCGAACCGTCGCGGGGCGCCGCCGAACCCGGTGCCGGGGCCGCCGGGGCCCCCGCCGGGACTGGCGCGCGCGCCGGAGGCCTGCGCCGCCGGGATGGCGCTGACGGCGGCGCTGCCGGCGACGGCGGCCAGACTGCTTCCGCCAATTCCGCTGAGACCGCCGCCCATGGCCATGCTGATGCTAGATGTGGACGGACGGGCGAGACCGAGACCGCCCAAGGCGGAGGCGAATCCTCCTCCTCCGCCGCCGCCGCCGCCCGGACCAGCGGAGGATGCCTCTGACCGCTCGGCCGCAGCCGCGGTCAAGCTCACTTCAGGACACATGGCTATCCTGCAAAAAACATAAAATACTGTTTAAAACGCACATCACGACGATTTAAAAAAGAAATATACGGCCGTGGTTGGTCTCGGTCGCCGTTTCTTGTATACACCATTTTGATTTGTTTGTAGAAGGGCTCCAAGACGATGGGGGAGAAAGAGGCGGAGATCAAAAGAATGCCGCGATAAAAGGTTTTTCCGCCTCCTCCTTTCGCTCCTCAAGCTCCTCAGTCTCCTTTCCCGAAAGGGGGGGAGGGCTTTCAAAGGGGAGAAGGGAAAGCTTTGGGAGCAAGCAAGCAAACGCTTTCGGTGGTTTTTCCGTCTTTTTTCAACTCATTCCCCAACTCTCCTTTCCTTCGTCCTCCTCCCGCCTCCGGCAAACCAAACTCGTCCCATCCGACCACCCACCCTGAAGCCCAAACAGCCACAAAAGCTTTCAATTACGGGAAAAGAGAAGAACCCTCAGGAGTGTGTGGGAGGTGGAAGGAGGCTGAGGCCGCGCTAAGCCTCCCCACGCCGTCTAAACTTCGGCCACACACCGAAAGTAGCAGAGGTCCAACACCAGACCATTCTCACGCGGGAAGAACAGCCATCCCAGGGTGTTTTCTGAGCCCCAGCTTAAGGGGCGAGAGAAACCACTTTGGTCTCGTGCGTAAAAGTTCATATTGTACCAATTTGTCCGAGAGAAACTTTTTCCCCTGCTTTTGGTGTCCCGGAAAACAATACAGTTTTCCTTCCGTGTCCGGTGTACACATCTTGTTCAGGGAAAAGGGCCCCATCTCGTAGTACAGTCTTGCCTCGGGCATCTTGCTCCGTCGCCACATAGTTACACCGAACCTACGTACATTTCCTCCCCTCCCCTCTTATACCAGTCCTCCTTCTCTTCTTTTCCGTCTACCAACCCTTTCTCTCGCCGCCCTTCCCCTGTCTAATTAAGGGCGTCAGGCGCCGCCTCCGCCTCCACCGTGGAAGGCAGGCAGCTCATTAGTGCCGCCGCCTTCGCCTCCTCCGAACGAACAGCCTTGCCACCACCGACCGTCGCTTGCCATTCCTTCTCCTACTCCTCTACAGAACCACCCAGACTACTACCGCCTCTCCCGCTCCCGCCCGACCTTGGCCCCTCCCTCCCTCCCTCCAACCCTTTTCTTCGGCGCCCCCTCCTTCCCAGCATTCTTTCCACATCAGGGAAAGTGGTGTGGAGGAGAAGTGGAAAGGGGAGAGCCTCCCTCCTTGGAAAGAAAGGTAAAAGCATGGGTCTCCCTCTCCCTCCCTTTCACTCAAGGACATCCGCTTCCTCCTCCTCCTGTGTGCAAGGTCAAGTTACAGGTGGGGAGAGGGTCACCTTCACAGGGATTCAACTTATTTCCCCTTCAGGATAGGGTCTATTTCTCGATCTCCAGACAATCGCGTGGAACACATTCCAGACACCTGCTCTGTGTCTCCGATCGCAGTAGTAGTAGTAGTAGCGGGCCATAACTTCGATCTCCTCGATCGGGCGCATCCGCCCATCCCTCCGAAGTCCAATTTCCGCCTTCTCCCTCCTCCCTCCCCGGTCCTCCTGCCTCCCAGCGAGAAAGATAGTAGCAGACGGCCTTTGGGGGAGGAAGAGAGGCGCCTCGCCTCCATCGGTATAAAACGCCCATATCCCTCCTCCCTCCCCTACCATGCTGAATGGCTGTGTCTGCCCGATCGTTGGAAGGCCGGTTTTGCCTCCTAGGAGGAAGGGAGTGATAGCTGAGCCTCCTCATCCTCCTAGGCGAAAAAGAGGGACCGGGAGGAAGGGACGAACACCATTTTCTTGCTTTGTGTCGTCTTCTAGTGAGAGGAAAATGGTGGTGGACAAGCCAACCTATTATTCCCATCCCCTCCAGCTTTCCTCCCATTATGCAAGCAAGGATAGGGCAGAAATCACATCTTGAGAAAAAAACTCGGTATAATACTTTGCAATAGTTAACCCATCCTTTTGGCAGATAGGTCTTCTTCAAAACTACTGTTCCAGTGGACGCTTTGTGTTCAACATCGAGGCTTTGGGACGGACCGAGCATCATCACTCGATCATGGAGGAAGGGGTAGGAAAGGTCCGGAGGTCGAAAGAGAGAAAGAGTTACGGGAGAAAGAAGTCGTAAAAAGAGGAGGATGGATGGGAAGAGGAAAAGGAGGGTGTAGGACAAACAACTACGGGTGAGGAATAGGAAAAGTCAGAAGTATCTTCGCCGCCTTCCCTGCAATTTTGGAACAGCGCTTTTTCCTTGGGGAAAAGGGTACCCTACCGCCTTTTTAAAACCTTCCACTTCGCTTGTCGTCGTGCGGGCGGAATTATAATTAAGTGCCTTGCTGCCTCCGACAAGTAAGGCTTGGTCGTGGCGGTTGTTGCCGCAGTAGATTTGGCGGGAAAAGAGGAGGGGCGGAAAGGGAAAAAAGGTACACCACACCGGGTACTTTCCAGCACCCTGTGTCCTGCCACGAAGAGGAGCTAGGAACAGGAAGGAAGGGTCTACTACCTCTTACGCAGCTACTTTCGAGAGATGAGCAAAAAATATCCGGCAGAGGGGGAAAAGTTAGTCAAAAAGGTTGGTGGGACCAGAACGGATCGAGGAGGCTCTCTTTTTTACCACTTTGCTCCTCCTTCCTTCCTGCCACTTTTCCCGTTCCTGCCTTTTTTTCTGTCTGGATCTCCTTCTTCCTTCTTCCTCCTTCTCCGGCCTGATTGCTTCTTCTCCCTCATCCAATAACCGATCTCCTCCTTCCGGCGGCAGGGATCTCGATCCTTTGCCAGGCCTGCTTAGTCTGCTTCCCGCCGTTTTCCCCCTTTTCTCATTTTTCCGAGGATTTCAAGCGCTGATTCAGATATTTTCGCCTAAAGTATTTTCGGCTTTCGACTAAACTACGGTTTGGATGAGATCTTTCCTAGGAATACAGGAAAAACTAAATAGTCGGTTAGTCCCCTGAACGAAACATCATGCCCGCTTCTCCCCCTTCTCGATCCCTTCTACGCTTATCCTCTGCCCCTATCCAGCATCGAACAAAAAAAAAACCAACAACAATCTGTGTTCCTGCTGGCCGCAAGGGAGGGGGAGGATGAAAAGGGGGGACATGACGGATGAGCCCACATAAATCTGAGGGGAAACAGGGGGAGAAAAGCCAAAAAGAGGGATCGACGAAGCTTGAGGAAGGAAAAAAGACATGGTAATCGAGAGAGGGGAAAAGGAAACGCATTCATCCAGGGAGGAGGAGGAGGAATGGCCTTTCTTTTTTGTTGCCGCCAGGAAAACAAGGGGAGGAGGAAATGAAAAACGGTCTCTCTCCATTACAAGGCCTTAATGTGGCCGGAGGAGGGGGGGGATGAAAAACAAGGTGAACGGGGAAAGAGGCAAGGAATAGTAAGCAAGAGGGGAGCCAGAGTACACTGTTCTGTAGTGCAGTAGTATACCGGAGGAGAGACTTTGGGCTTGCTGGCCGTCCGCCGATGGCTTAAGAAGGGCGGAGGGATCGGGAGGTACTGATGTACTGTAGTAGGCCGGCATCTTTCTTTCCTGTCCTTATCTCCCCCCTCTCCGCTCTCCTATTGCTTCCTCTTCCTTGTCGCCTCTTTTGTCGTTTCCGTTTGGTCCTCGGCCGCCTTGTAGCCTCGGGCGGGAGAAAAGTACCCTGACATTGTACTACCGTACACGTACTGTACGTCTTTGTGGAGTACTCTTTCTCTAAAACCCAATCACGACTTTTCGAAGAAACAACTTTCAGCCCCTCCTCTTTCAGTTCTAAACAAAACTAAAGGATCATACACAAAGACCCCTATCGATTTTCATACCTAGTTGGTTGTCGTCTCAGTCTCCCACAGGATCGATTTCCTCCTTTTCCTCGAGTTTCTTTTCTTCCCCCGCACCTTATGCCACGGTTCGTTTATGCAAGTCAAGGGAAAGAGAGAGGGAAGGAGGGATCTGGGATCTTTTGGCCCGCGCGAGGCTCGGCCGTAGCCAACCAGTGGTATCGGAATTCGGGACCACCCTTCCAATTCCACTCGACAGTCCCCATTCGTCCTTCCTTCCCCCATATCTCAGTTGGCTTCCTTTTTCCCTTTTCTACGTCTCCTCTCTTCTCCTGGATGAGCCAAAATGCGAGGAGAAAGACCCCGACGGGAAAGGGGACGGAGGAACGAGAATATAGATGGGGAGTAATTTGTTTCCCCTCTCCCACGTAGGTACATTTAGAGGCACTCCTTTCCCAGAGAAGAGCTTGAATTGAGGATGCAGCAAAAGGGATAAAGGCGCCGTAGACTGAACGAGAGAACCCTGGCTGGAGGCAGTCAGCCACTGCCTGAATTTCATTCCCATTCCTTGGGTTGCCCGGCCAAGTAGCTGGTAGCAAGGGCCTGGGAAAATAATGAATGCCCACGAGCCCACGAGGCGGCAGAGGAGCGTACCTACAGCAATGGTAGTACGAGCAACAAAGCGTACTCTCTTCTCCCTCCCAGCGTCTCTTTCTCTCCTTTCTTTTATCATTTTCGCTCTCCTCCTCTTCCTCCTTTATAGCGTGTCACGCTTCATTGGGCCTTAGAGATGGGATTCCATTAGCGAGAGGAGGAGGAGGAGGCGAGACAGGGGTGCCAATAGACCCATCTATACACTCTACACGTCGTCTGTGCTTCTCTCATGAATACATTGACCGCTGAACAACAATGGAGCCTTGAAAAGATTTTGAGAAGAAACTCAATAGCACAGCACTGCAATGTCAACTTGAGCATGGGCGGCGGGCGGTGGAGACTGGAGAAAGCTCTAGCATCCACAGAGCTTTGAATAAGCCTGGCTAGCCCTTCCTTCGCCGTCCCCCCTCCTAACCAAAGTTTTGCACATTTCCACAGATTCAATTTGCGGAAACGCGATAACTTTTCCTCGTCTTCGCCCCTCCCCCCGTTGAGAGCCGCCCCCCAAAAGGATTGCCCCTCGCCCCACTTCCTCCTTCCTTCCCTTCCCATGCAAGGGCCCTCTACCCAAAAGGCTTTTCACAGGATTAATTCAAACGTCGGGGAGAAGAAGGGAAACTTCCATCTCCCTCTTAATCCCCCCTTTCCTTTCCTCCCGCCCTCGTTCCGCGGCCTCCTCGGCACTCCATCTCCGTTCGCCCCCCTCCCTCGTGTTCCGCTCTCTCCTCCTTTCCTCCGTTCGATTCGAGGCACCACCGAAAAGAGAATATTCATTCTCTCTTTTCGCTCCTCCCATGTCCGCCAGCCCAGCCCTGCTTGCTCTCTTGCCCTCTCTGTCTTGATCAAAAACATGTTTGCGGAGGAGGGACGTCAGCATAAGGAGAGAGAAAAGAAAGGGATTGGTGGGGACGACGACGTACGTATGAACATACAGTGCCTCACACCACCACCGAATATTTGTGAGAATACAGCGCCGTCGAAAGCCCCCCCCCCCTCTCTCTCCCACATTCACATTCCTTCTCTCCCATTTTCAAGGACGACAAAAGAGGGTAGGAAATAATAGCGGCGTTGCGTGCACACAGCAGTGGGCGTGGGTGAGAAGAGTACGATAGCTCTTAGGTACGCATGCCCTCGGTCTCTCTTCACCCAGCAATCCAAGCGGCGACGGCATTAGGCCACAATGGAGAAGGAAAAACCGAGCTATATGTTGGATAGTTTCGTGCTCCGAGGGCGGCCTACACTGCACATGCGACCACCCTTATGTACCAGGCGTCCTTTCCCCTCTCGCTGTGTACAGCCAACACTACGGTACACCAGCGCATTACACATTAGTCGTGAGAGCCTCGTCTGCTGGTGCAACAGGCCTCACTTATTACAGAGAGGGAGGCAAGGGATGTGTCACTTGCAGGAGCCGTCGTCGTCGAGAAGGAGGGGGAGGGGGAGGGACGAGGCGAAAAAAGTTGGCTTTCTAGAGCCACAATGAATGCTCGTCTCTTTACACATTTTATTACTGGTACAGTGCAGACGAACATTACAGTACAGTAAACTGTGCCACCCAGGTGCCTGCTGAGCTTTGGGCTATTCCTGGGGAATGTCGCGTTATCCTAACCGACGTAAATCTAACCCCTTCCTAGCTATCGGAGGTCTTGGAAATGTCCCGGGCCTTCTCCCTCCCCTTTTTTCGCAAATGGAAGTAGGAGAACAAACATTACCTCTTCTTCTTCTCTCTCTCCCTCCGACCGCCCTCGGGTTCCGAATCCCCCCTCCTTACTTTCTGGCCTCCCCCGCTAAGCCCCCTGCCTCCATCCCATCCTCCTCCTCCTTCGCCGCTGGAAGGAGGAGGAAAAACCAAACAACGCCCTTGGGGCGAGCGAAGAGAGACTTTTTCGGGTCTGAGAAATGTCCCCCGCAGAAATGGAGGAGGTAAGGGGGGATTTTTGGCCTTCTTCAGAAGAAAAAGTCTTGAGGAAAGAAGGGGGGAGGAACGGGATGTGATGGCGATACCTGAGCCCTGCCAGAAGGAGGAGAAAGAGGATCGGAGAGGAAAGAAGAAAGAAGAGCTTTTGGCTATCGTCAAGGAGGAAGAAGGGACGGACGGACGCCGGGTGATACCCCGGGCGAGAAGGGGGAAAAACTTTTTATCTTCGTCTTTTCGTCCCCTCCCCCCTTCTCGCCGGAGGGGTAAAAAGGAGAGAGTTGGAAAGGGGTCCTCCTCCTCCTTTTCCTCCTTTTCGCCCCACAAAAACAAACAGCCGAAGGCCAAACTGCAAACTTCTCCTTCCTACGACTGACTTGACTGTGCACTCCCCCCTTTACTTAAAGTGGAAGGAACCGGAGAGAAAAAACGAGAGAGCTAGAAAGTCACCTCTTCCTTCCTTCTTATCTCCTCTCATTCTCGAGAAAATGTCCCCGCCCCCGACTCTGCAAGGCGCGGTCCAGCAGAGTAAAAAAGTGAAAACACACAAACAAACCTGTCGTCCTTACCTTCACTTCCCGTATATCACTTTCTCCTCTCCTCTCTGTATCTTCTGTACTGTATAACTGCAATAAGGCCCCCTTTTCCGTCAAATCGTTTCTATCATCCTTGCTTCCGCGAAACCGAGGAGATGATCCTCTCCCCCTCTCTCCCACTTCCTCCTCGAATCGATGACCGCAACGACGACCTTAGTAGCGCTTGCTTGTTGTCCCTGCACTCTCTTTCGCACGTTGCTCTTCATCTTTCCTCCAGTCCTCCTAGCTTGTTCCTGAGGCAAAGGCGACGCCCTCCGCGCTAGCCTCTTTCGCGCAAGACCTCATAGTCGCTGCGCAGCAGACTACCTCACTTGCGTTGCACCACAACAAATTGCTTTTGCATCTCGGGAACACCCTCCTCTCATCTCAGCACTGTACTATGGTACGCCGCGTGGTAAAGGCACCTCGCGGAAATGTAGTAGTAAGATAGTTTTGGGACACTCTTTCTACTTTCTCTCTCTCTCTCTCCCTCTTCGTCTAGCATCACTTTTTCCTTCCACTCACTCGCCGCCCATATCACTTTCGTGCACGTATAGACAAATAGGATAAG
>JAAUYJ010011991.1_pt1 | contig 15827 bp, 13 predicted proteins | sample 7278031 | NCBI WGS metagenome assembly JAAUYJ01 (sample SAMN14350222, study PRJNA611818) | marine sediment metagenome | isolation source: surface marine sediment (1.8m) | place: French Polynesia: Moorea | collected 2018-08 | reverse complement strand
GCAGGAACTGCGCGACCCGGTCGGTTCGATGGGCAACGATACCGCGTTAGCCTGTTTGTCCGACAAGCCGCGCATGATCTACGACTATTTCAAGCAGTTATTCGCCCAGGTCACCAATCCAGCGATCGATTCGATCCGCGAAGAGGTGGTGATGTCGCTGGAGTGTTATATCGGACCAGAAGCGAACCTGCTCGATACCACCGAACAACACGTCAACCGGCTGCGTGTACCGCACCCGATCCTCGACAATGAGGAACTGGAAGCGATGAAGCACATGAATCACCGCGACTGGCGCAGCCTGACGATCGACATCACCTACGATAAGTCAGAGGGTCCAGACGGACTCGCCAGAAGCCTGGAAAATATCTGCTTCCAGGCAACCGAGGCCATCAACGACGGTTACAGCTTGATCGTGCTTTCGGACCGCAACATCAGCGAGGAGCGTGTTCCCGTGAGCACGCTGCTGGCTGTTGGCGCGGTGCACCACCACCTGGTCGATAACCGGTTGCGGACGCGTATCGGTATCGTCGTCGAAACCGGCGAGGCGCGCGAGGTGCACCACCATTGTCTGTTGGTCGGCTATGGCGCCGATGCGATCAATCCGTACCTGGCCTTCGAGGCCCTGTTCCAGGCCAAGCGTGACGGTTTGTTGTCGGCAGATGAATACCCTAACGATGAATCCATCGTGGCTGATTATCGCAAGGGTGTTGTCAAGGGGATGTTCAAGGTCATGGCCAAAATCGGTATCTCGACCTTGCAGTCCTATAAGGGTGCACAGATTTTCGAAGCGGTCGGGCTCGGTGAAGGCGTGGTCGATCGCTGCTTCAAGGGCACGGTTAGCCGTATCAAGGGCGTTGAACTCGATGTGCTCGCTGATGAGTCCTTGCGCCGCCATGAGCTGGGCTATCCCAGTCGTGATGTGGTGCGTTTGCCAGTGCTGCCCAACCCGGGTGATTTTCACTGGCGTTCCGGTGGCGAGCTGCACATGTGGAACCCCGACACCATCGCCAATCTGCAGGCAGCGGCGCGTAGCAACAGTAAAGACGCCTATCAACGTTTTGCTGATTTTTCCAATAACGAAGCCACCCGGCGGGCGACCCTGCGCGGTTTGCTGAGTTTCAAGGAAGGCGCCAATGGTGGTCCGATACCGCTCGATGACGTCGAACCGGCCAAAGAGATCGTCAAACGCTTTGCAACCGGCGCGATGAGCTTCGGCTCGATCTCTGCGGAGAGCCATGAGACGCTGGCTGTGGCGATGAATCGTCTCGGCGGTAAATCCAACACCGGAGAAGGTGGTGAGGACCCGGACCGCTTTGCCCCGTTACCGAATGGCGATTCAAGACGTTCCGCTATCAAGCAGGTCGCGTCCGGTCGTTTTGGCGTTACTAATTGGTATTTGACCAATGCGGATGAGTTGCAGATCAAGGTTGCTCAGGGTGCCAAGCCGGGCGAAGGTGGCGAGCTACCGGGCGGCAAGGTCGACGTCAATATCGCGCGTATCCGCCATTCAACGCCGGGTGTTGGCCTGATCAGTCCACCGCCGCATCATGACATTTATTCGATCGAAGACCTGGCGCAGTTGATCCACGATCTGAAGAACTCAAACCCATCGGCGCGCATCAGCGTCAAGCTGGTGTCTGAGATCGGTGTGGGTACCATTGCATCGGGTGTTGCCAAAGCCTATTCCGACCATATCGTGATCGCCGGTCACGATGGTGGCACCGGAGCGTCGCCGCTGACCTCGGTCAAGCACGCCGGTTTGCCGTGGGAGTTGGGGGTGGCCGAAACCCATCAGACGCTGGTGATGAATGATTTGCGCTCTCGCGTTACTCTGCAGACCGATGGCCAACTGAAAACGGGTCGCGATATCACCATTGCTGCGCTGCTTGGTGCCGAAGAGTTTGGCTTTTCCACAGCGCCGCTGATCACGCTGGGCTGTATCATGATGCGTAAGTGCCACTTGAATACCTGTCCTGTAGGCATCGCGACGCAGGATCCGGATCTGCGCAAGAAATTCAAAGGTAAACCCGAGCATGTGGTCAACTATCTGTTCATGGTGGCCGAGGAGATGCGCGGCTACATGGCTCAGCTCGGATTCCGTACCGTTAATGAAATGATCGGCCGTGTCGACGTGCTGGAAGCGAATACCGCGATCGATCACTGGAAGATCAAGGGCATCGATCTGTCTGCGATCCTGATGCCGGCACCCAAACCGCACGAAGACACCGGCATGTATTGTATGATCGACCAGGACCACGGTCTCGATGCCGCGTTGGATCACAAGATCATCGAGCTCGCACAACCGGCGATCCAGAAGGGCTACGACGTCTCGATCGATTTGCCGGTGGTCAACATCAACCGCGTGGTCGGCACGATGTTGTCACACGAACTGGCCAAAGCGCACAAAGGCAAACCCCTGCCCGAAAATACCGTGCGTATAAAGCTCCACGGCTCCGCCGGACAGAGCCTGGGTGCTTTTCTTTACGAAGGGGTGACCATCGAACTCGAAGGCGATGCCAATGACTATGTCGGTAAAGGCCTGTCGGGCGGACATATCATCATTTATCCGCCGGGCAACAGTACTTTTGTCGCCGAGGAGAACATACTGATCGGTAACACCGTGCTCTATGGCGCGACCAGCGGTGAGGCTTATTTCCGGGGAGTCGCAGCCGAACGCTTCTGCGTGCGCAACAGCGGCGCACGCGCCGTCGTCGAAGGTGTCGGCGACCATGGTTGCGAGTACATGACCGGCGGACGTGTGGTTGTGCTCGGGCAAACCGGACGTAACTTTGCCGCGGGCATGAGCGGTGGCATTGCCTACGTCTGGGATCGCGACGGTGATTTTGAGTCCAGATGCAATCTGGGCATGGTCGAGTTGGAAGACATGGAGACTGAGGAGGACATCGCCGAATTGAAACAGATGGTCGACAAGCATTTCAAACTAACCGGTTCGGCTGTAGCGCGAGCGGCGCTAGCCGACTGGGAGACGACCTTGTCGCAGTTCGTCAAGGTGATGCCGACCGACTACAAGCGTGTGCTTGCTGAAATGAGAAAGCAGCAGGAGCAGGCGGTCGCGTAAGCATCGCATAATTGTTATCAAAAAGCACTAGAGTGAAAAATAAAGTATGGGTAAGCCAACTGGATTCAAAGAATTTGAGCGTCAAACCGTACCCTACCGCGAGGTAGAGGTACGGGTCGATGATTATGGTGAGATTTTCACCGGTCAGCACGATGACGATCATCTGCAAACCCAGGGGGCTCGCTGCATGGATTGCGGCGTGCCGTTCTGCATGTCAGGCACTGGCTGCCCGATCAATAACCTGATCCCTGAATGGAATCATCTGGTGTACATGGGGCAATGGCAGCGCGCGCTCAATCGCCTGCACAAGACCAACAACTTCCCCGAATTCACCGGCCGAGTTTGTCCAGCACCTTGCGAAGGCTCGTGTGTACTGGGGATTACCAATCCAGCCGTTACGATAAAAAATATCGAACATGCCATCATTGACCGCGGTTTTGAAGAAGGCTGGGTGACGCCTGCGCCGCCGGAAAACAGGACCGGACACGCGGTTGCGGTCATCGGCTCGGGACCTGCGGGACTGGCGGCCGCCGCGCAGTTGAACAAAGCGGGTCACAACGTCACTGTCTACGAACGCGCGGATCGGATCGGCGGCTTGCTGATGTACGGCATCCCGAACATGAAGCTCGGCAAGGATATCGTACAGCGTCGTGTCGATCTTCTGCATGCCGAAGGTATCGAGTTCATAACCAATGCCGATGTCGGCGGTAGCGGTGACAACGCGGTCGATATCGATGACCTGATCAAGGAGTTCGATGCGGTCCTGTTCGCCACCGGCGCAACCAAACCGCGCAATCTGGACGTGCCGGGTCGCGAACTGAACGGCATCCATTTTGCGATGGAGTTTCTGACCGCCAACACCCAAAGCCTGTTGGATTCGAATTTGCAGGATGGAAATTACATTTCGGCAAGAGGCAAGAATGTGATCGTTATCGGCGGCGGTGATACTGGCACTGACTGCATCGGCACGTCTATCCGTCACGGCTGCAAATCCCTGGTCAATTTTGAGCTGTTACCCAAGCCGCCGGCGGAACGCGCCGAAGATAATCCCTGGCCGCTGTGGCCGGTCATACATCGCGTCGATTACGGCCACGAGGAAGGTGTTGAGCGTTTTGGTCGCGATCCTCGTCAGTATCGCATATTGACGAAAGAGTTCATCGGCGACGATAACGGCAATGTCAAAGGGGTCAAGTCGGTCGAAGTCCACTGGACCCGGACCGATGGTAAATGGAATATGGAAGAGGTTCCGGGTTCGGAAAAAATCTGGGAAGCCGACCTGGTCTTGCTGTCGATGGGATTTCTGGGGCCAGAGCATTATTTGTCGAGCCGTGTGGGCCTGGAGTACGACGATCGCTCCAACTACAAAGCCGAGTACGGACGCTACGCGACCAACATCAAGGGAATCTATGCTGCCGGCGATTGCCGACGAGGTCAATCACTCGTGGTCTGGGGTATCAATGAAGGTCGCGAAGCCGCGCGCGAGATCGACCGTGATCTGATGGGTACCACCAGTTTGCCGTAACGCAGTACGTGAGCAGTGCTGGCATTTATGTTGAACTGCGTAGGTTTACCGCAGAGACGCTGAGGCGCAGAGTTTAATTCCATGTTGTAATCTCGCGGTTGTGCAACGCTGTCATCTCGACCGAAGGGAGAGATCTCCTGAACCTTGCGGGAATCTGCGCCTTTCAGGCCAGCCCATCCCAGAAGTTACCTTTCCGTCGTCGTGCAACATGCGGGCTAAAACGCCGGGTGAGTGCTCTTTTTGTACTTCTGCTCGCACTGCTTCATGAATCGTTCCAGCAGGCGGTCGCTGCCGTTCTCAAAATCGATGAACTCGATACCGAGGATATATTCGTTTTGCGACAGGCGACGGGCGACAATAATGCGACAGCGCGCGTATAGCCGTGAATTGTATTCATTCATGCCCGGTAAGTCAGCGACGAGCTTGAAACGTATCTGATCGAGTGGGTGGTTCTGTAGACCCCGCGGCTCGATCTCGTCCGCAATCCAACTATCGCAGCTGAACTGTAACCCTCTGTTGGAAATATCGATCGATTCGACCGGCAAAACGGCACCGTTTTCCAGTATCAGTTCAACCGGAAGTTTGACCCGATAGCGGTGCGTGCTTCTGCGTTCGAACGGTATAGTATTCAATGATTCCATAGTACCTGAAGTGTAGTACAGGAAACCAGCAGTTGCAGCAGATTGTTCTATTCTAAGCAGCTGTTTTCAATGGGCATTTTTCCCTTTATTGGCACCTCGGGCTCGGCCTGCTCGCGTGATCCTGGTTAGAGCTTCGTCAGGGCTGAGTCGTAATCCGGCTCTTGCACAATTTCGGGTACCTGCTCCGTGTATTTCACCTCGCCGTTCTCATCGATGATCACGACCGCACGCGACATCAAGCCGCTAAGGGCGCCATCGATGATACGCACGCCATAGTCGTCACCGAACTGCGGGCTCCTGAATGTCGACAGGGTGACGACGTTGTTCAGGTTTTCGGCGCCACAGAATCTTGATAGCGCGAACGGAAGATCGGCAGAGATACACAGTACAACGGTGTTATCGAGAGAGCCGGCGGCCGTATTGAAGCGACGGGTCGATTCCGCGCAGACGCCGGTATCGATACTGGGAAAGATGTTGAGCACGATTTTCTTGCCGGCATAGTCGGCCAGTGAGCTATCACCAAGTTCGGAATTGGTCAGCGTGAATCCAGGGGCAGTCGAACCTGCAGCGGGTAATTCGCCAACGGTATGGATGTCGTTGCCTTCAAGTGTAATGGTTGCCATGATGTCTCCAAATAAAAGTGCGTTTATCTTGTTTTTGTTGCGAAGCCTTGCGCTGCAATTTCGACCGGCAGTATTGGAGAGCCAACGCTGGGTATCCGCATAGTGTTAACAGGCCCTAGTCTCGATACTGATAGGCTTGTCGATAGGCGTAATATACCGCATCGTTGAAGCATACAAAATATACGTCTGAGATTTCGGGATATTCGCCTGCTTGCTCCAATACTGTGCTGACCGCAATCTCGGCCGCTTGTTCAATAGGGTAGCCATAAACACCACAGCTTAATGCGGGAAAAGCGATGCTGTGAACGCTGTTCTCGTTAGCGAGTTGCATGCAGCGCTGATAACAGCTTTTGAGCAGTTCAGCTTCATCGGCATTACCGCCGTGCCACACGGGGCCGACGGTGTGGATCACGTGTTTTGCGGGTAAGCGATGTCCACCGGTGATTTTGGCATCTCCGGTCGCACAACCGTTCAGTGTCTGGCATTCGGCCAGCAGGCCAGGCCCGGCAGCACGATGGATGGCGCCGTCGACCCCACCACCTCCCAGCAGTGAATTATTGGCCGCATTAACGATTGCATCCACGTCGAGTGCCGTGATGTCATCTTGAATAATGTGAACGATTGTCAACTTGATCGCTCCAGCGAGTTCTGGGTTCGATCTCTATGATAACATCGCCGACGTTTTCCAACCGACACATCCGGATTTGATCGTCATCAACATAACAGAACTGAGGATAAACTATGGAAGAGCAACTTGAGAACATAAGCAAGATTGATGTCCCCGCCTTGATCGACACCTACGTGATTCCGTGGGGGCTGAACATCATATTTGCGCTGCTGATATTCATCATCGGTAAGTTTCTGGTGAACGTGATCACCAACCTGGCCAAGAAGCTGATGGGCAAGGCGAATGTCGACAGCATTTTGATTAACTTCATCGGTTCAATTATCAAGTCGCTGCTGTTGTTATTTGTCGTCATTGCCTCGCTGAATCAGCTCGGCGTCGATACCACGTCGTTGATCGCCTTGATTGGTGCTGCCGGCCTCGCTATTGGCCTGGCATTGCAGGGCTCGTTGCAGAACCTGGCTTCCGGCGTGATGCTGATTGTGTTCCGGCCGTTCAAGGACGGTGATTTCGTCGAAGCCGGCGGCACCATGGGCATCGTTGAGGAAATAGGTATTTTCACGACAATGATGCGCTCCGGTGATAACAAGGAGGTGATCGTACCGAATGGTCAGATTTTCAGCGGCATCATCACCAACTATTCCAAACGGGACACGCGTCGTGTTGATATGGTTTTTGGTATCGGTTACGGCGATGACATTCGCAAGGCCAAAGACATCATCACCGGGATCGTTACCGCGGATGAGCGTATCCTGAAAGATCCGGCACCGTTAATCGCGGTCGGTGAACTCGCCGACAGCAGCGTCAACTTCAACGTACGGCCGTGGGTCAAGAGTGGGGACTACTGGGGTGTGTATTTTGATCTCAACGAGAAGATCAAAATGGCGTTCGATGAAAACGGTATTACCATACCGTTCCCGCAGATGGATGTCTATTTGCAGAAAACAGAGTAAATCGCAGCGCAGGAACAATAATGAAAAATAACAGGGTTTTATTGGGCAGTGTGGTGCTGGTGCTCGCTGCACCAGCGCTACACGCGGCCGATGATAAAGAGGAAGAGAAGACATCGCCATGGACGACAACGGCCGGTCTGGGTTTCGTCAATGCCTCTGGTAACACCAATACCGAGACACTGAGTTTCAATTTCGATACCGCTTACGAAATCGAAGATTGGAAACACGAGGGGCGTTTTGAAACCCTGAAAGCCAGCACGGATGATGTTACAACTGCGGATCGTAAGCGGTTGACCGCGCAATCGAATTACAATTACAGCCCGCGGGATTTTTGGTTGGGTAATTTTTCATGGGAAGACGATCCCTTCACCGGTTTCGAATACCAGGTCGTGCTCAGTTTGGGCTATGGCCGCAAGCTGATCGTGAGTGAGAGACACAATCTGAAAGTTGAGATCGGTCCTGGTTACAGAAACTTCAAGGTCGAGGGTGCACCCAGCAGTGAAGACGAGTATCTGTTGCGCACATTTGGCGAATATAAGTGGAAGATCTCCGACTATTCCGATTTCAGCCAGGAACTGCTTGGAAACTTCGGCGAAGACCAGACCGAATACCGTTCGGTGACCGCATTGCGCACCAGCATCTATCAAAATCTGGCTTTGCGTCTGCAGTACGAAGTCAGGTACCTGGACAAGGTGCCTGTCGGTAATGATAACTACGACCGCACCACGACCGTATCGCTGGATTATACGTTCTGATCCTGCCGCCACGGGCGTGAACTCGTTATTGCGAGCGAAGTAACCATTCATAACTCGCACAACTGACGGGGATTGCCACGTCGCTGTCGCTCCTCGCAATGACGCGCCTGGACCGTCATTGCGAGCGAAGCGAAGCAATCTTTGGCTACTCGCGACATCGCTGGCAATTGCCTTGTCGCTACCGCTCGTGTTCACGTTTCCGTTACAGTTTTATTTGTACTGCGTTTGAGGCGGCGATTGCCTTGTCGCGCGCGGTTTTGATATCGGCGCCGCGCGCCAGCGCAACCCCCATGCGGCGCTGCCCGTTGACTTCCGGTTTGCCGAACAAGCGCAATTGCGTGTCTTCTTGCGCCAACGCGCGTTCGAGCCTGGTATAGCGGGTCTTGTCGGACTTGCCCTGCACCAGAACCACGCTGCTGGCGCTGGGCCCGTGAAAACGTATATTCGGAATCGGCAAATCCAATATTGCTCTGGCGTGCAGGGCGAACTGCGACAAGTCCTGAGAGATCATTGTCACCATGCCGGTGTCGTGAGGTCTCGGTGACACTTCGCTAAAGATGGCGTCGTCGCCTTTGATGAACAGTTCGACACCGAAGATGCCGCGCCCGCCGAGCGCACCGGTGATTTTCTCGGCGATCACCCGTGCTTGCAGTAAGGCTTTATCCGACATCGGCTGTGGCTGCCACGACTGGCGGTAGTCGCCATCGATCTGGATATGACCGATGGGTTCGCAGAACAGTGTACCGCCGCTATGGCGTACCGTCAGTTGGGTGATTTCGTAGTCGAATTCGACGAAACCTTCGACGATGACTTTACCTGCGCCGCTACGTCCACCTTGCTGTGCATAATCCCACGCCGGTTCGATATCGCTTTGTTGTCTGATCGTCGACTGCCCTTTGCCCGATGAGCTCATGATCGGTTTTACAACGCAGGGTATGCCGATGGCGGCCAGCGCCCGGTCGAACTCCTCCCGGTTGGAAGCAAAGCGGTAGGGTGAGGTCGTGATGCCGAGTTCCTCGGCCGCGAGGCGGCGGATGCCTTCCCGGGTCATCGTCAGTTGGGCAGCCCGGGCCGTTGGGATCACGTTGTAGCCCTCGGTTTCGAGCGTGACCAGGGTGTCGGTGGCGATGGCTTCGATTTCGGGCACGATGTGATCAGGCCGCTCGATTTCGATCACTTGGCGCAGCGCATCACTATCCAGCATCGAGATCACATGGCTGCGATGAGCGACCTGCATCGCCGGTGCATTCGCATAGCGGTCGACGACGATCACCTCGACGCCCAGACGCTGCAGTTCGATCACCACTTCCTTGCCAAGCTCGCCACCACCGCAAAAGAGTACGCGGGTTGCAGTCGAAGAGAGTGGAGTGCCGATCGCTGTCATAGTTCTATCTCGCTCGTGTTGTGATTAAGGTCTGGCCGAGTGCCAGATAGGGGGCGGTATTTTACCGCAGAGGCGCAGAGACGCTGCGTTTTTATATACTGTGTTTCCGCGAGCTCGTCATTCCCGTGGAAGTCCTCTAGGAGCGGCTTCAGCCGCGAATTGCTAAATATCCATTGTCAACTCGACCGAAAGGAGAGATCTCCTGAACCGAGGGAGATCTCTCCTTTCGTTCGAGATGACAGCGGAATCGTTCGCGGCGAATGAATCTCCTACAGCAACACCAAAACCTTTGCGTACTCTGCGGTTAATCGTTAATGCTGACAATGCGTACAATAAAATGTCGAACGCTGTTGCTGCCTGATCTGCTTGATCGGCCGGCCACATTGCTTGCACGACTCTCCAGCCCGGCCGTAAACGAACAGTTGCTGGGCATAGTAACCGGGCATACCGTCTTCGCGGACGAAGTCGCGCAGTGATGTGCCGCCCTGGCTGATCGATGCGTTCAGTACCTGCTTGATCGCGGACACCAGTTTCTCGCAGCGTGCCAATGACACTGTTCCTGCCTTGCGCTTGGGGTTGATACCGGCAAGGTATAGCGATTCGCAGGCGTAGATATTGCCCACACCGACGACGATATGGCTGTTCATGATCACGGACTTGATCGATGCACTACGATTGCGCGTGTGTTCATACAAATAGCGGCCATTGAACGCATCCCGCAGCGGTTCGGGCCCGAGCGCGGACAGTAAAGGATGGTCATCCGGTGTATCGCTTGTCCACAACACCGCGCCGAATTTTCTCGGATCACGCAGACGCAGGATGCGGCGATTCTCGAAAACAAAATCCACATGGTCATGTTTATCAACAGGCGCTTCACCGGAGCAAATACGCAGACTGCCTGACATGCCCAGATGGATGATGATGCTGCCGTTAGTCAGGCGCAGCAGCAGGTATTTACCTCGGCGCTCTACTGCCTGGATGGTGCGATTGCGCGCGCTCTGGCGTAACTGATTCGGTACCGGCCAACGCAAAGCGTGCTGGCGGATGACGATGTCACTGATGATCTGATGGTGGATGTACGGTTCAATACCGCGGCGGGTCGTTTCGACCTCGGGCAATTCGGGCATCTCGAGCTAGTACTCCTTCAAGGTAATATTGACGGGTTCAGCAAGGCGAGAAGCGGTCAGATGCAAGGCGCTTGCCCGCCGGGGTAGCCATTCTACCTCAAGGGTAAGCAACGCAGCAGGTGGCCGCTTATCACCTTGCCCGGAGGGAGCCACCGAGCCGCGCCATTGCCGCGTTGCAGCTCTTGACAAGGGTCCTGCCATTGCCTGCGAGCTGCGCCTTGCACTGGCGCGGCTCGGTGACTCTGAACCCGTTAATATTACCTTGAAGGAGTACTAGGTTGTGTGCGGGCTAAAGATCCCGTTCGATCTCATCGGTATCGACCTGGCCACTGATGCGCCGGCGGATGTGCGACCAGGAAACACCGATGCTCAATACGCTGATGATCATGATCTGGATGATGTAGGTGATCACGCGAACGTTGTCGGTCGGGATTTTGAACACATCGAACACCAGCCAGATCAGCAGGCCGAAGAACGCGACGGCAAGAATGATACCGATCGCGCCCAGCGAGCCAATGGTCGCGCGGATCAGGATGATCCAGCCGATGATCAGTAACACGCCGACGAAGGCCTTGTATACGGTAAATGTCGGGAATTCCTCTTGTATCCAGTCAAAATACGATACGCCTTCAGGATTGTAGGTGGCAAAGACGATCACGGTTGCAAATATGAACCTGATCAGAAATGAATCCCAGCCAAACCGGCTTACCCTTGCCATAGTTGAACCCTGTTACTAGTAAGTAGGCGTATTATAATGAGTCCACCTGAAAATTACTCGCTCGATTCATCGGCCTGGCCGCTGATGTCAGTGCCTGGCAGCAGGCGTCCGTAGAGCTCCAGGTTGAAGTGGTATTCGAGGTCGAGGTCGGGTCGCGCGATGATCAGCCAGGGGTCGGTGTCGGTCACGTGGAAGCGTACCGGCTCGTTCTCGCCAGCCAGATAAACGCTGATATCAGCCAACGACTCGCGAACCATGTAATTGTGCACGCCGAACGCCTCGCTGTTTTTCCAGTGATGCAGGGTTTCGGTGATCAGGTCCGGATCGGTCGCGCTGCTGCTACGCCAAATCTGGTTATCGTCGCGGTACAGGGTTATTTCTGGCAGGATCAGCTTGTCGATTTTCGCATCATTCGACAGCAGTTCCCGAGCCACCAGCGTGCCAATTTGCGAGCTCAACAGCGGGTAAAAGTGATCATCGATCAAGTGCACACGATCGTCGATGCGCACATAACGGAAGTTATTAATCGGATTGGTGTCGCCGAACTCGATCACGACATCGTTCAATTGAATCGACGTGTTAACCTCGGACAGGCCGTAGGTCTCCAGCGTCAGCCCGGCCGCTTCGTAGTCCGCATGGCTGACTGTGTTGAGGAGCTTCAACAAGGTATCGATACGAAAGCTGTTGGCCTCGATGGTGATCGGTTGAAACATGCGCCAGCGACCCGCGCTCTTACGCAGTTCCACGCTGCGTTCATTATGTCGTATGATGATGTGCTCGATTTCATCAGCGGATAATGCTGTCAGCTGATAAGCGGTGTCGGCCTGGTTCTGCTGCTGGCGCGTCGTGTAGGCATAGTAGCCCAGCAAGGCGACCAGTGCCAATAGTGCGATATTCAGCAGTAGCCGCGAACGCATCTATCAACTCAACGATTACGCCGGCGCAGCCAGATAACGACACCCGTCAAGATCAAGCCCGCCGGCAGTGCCAGGAGGAAACCTACACCGATCAGCATGACTTCGGTATCGTCCAATTGTAGTTGGACATCAGACGCGCGCTTTGGCTCGATCGCGATCAGCTCATCGTCGCCGGCCAACCAATTGAAAATATTCATCGCCAGTGCCAGATTCGCGCCGGTGCCGATGTAATTGTTGGCGACGAAATCGCTGTCACCGATGACGACAACGCGGTGTGCGGCGTTTTCCTCAGTGGTCGCGTTGGCTGCCATTTTCTCCAGGGCCAGGACGATCGTTATCGGCCCTTCGATATCGCCGCTCTCTGAGCGATAGTCGATTTCACCTCCCAGGGCGTCAGCCTCGGACCAGCTTTTCGCCAATGACTGCGCGATTATCGTGCTGTCGAACGTGGTGTTCGCGGCTTCGACGCCGCGGCTGAACGGGAACAGCGTGTTGTATTCGATGTTTTCGGTCATAGCATGGGGGTGGTAGTCGAGTACCGGTATCATCGCCGGGTGTTGGATACGCAAGGTGTTGCGCAGATTGACATTGTTGTCGACGATAATGCCATCGAGGAAACGCACACCGAGGGTATCTGCCAGTTGCTCGAGTCCGTGCAGCTCGCCCGGGTCCATCATCCACAACAGGTTGCCGCCGTTGTCCAGGTATTGCGTGATCAGTGCGAGTTCGCCATCAAGGTATTCACGTTCCGGCGAGGTGATGATCGCGGTGCTGGTGTCTTGCGGAATCTCGCCCAGCAAAAGATTATGCGTCGCCGTGGTAAAACCCTTGTTCTCGAGTTCGGCGATCAGCTTGCTGTAACCGGTATTGCTATTGTCGGTGTGACTTTTCTCACCGTGGCCTTTGATGAACACCAGTTTACGCGCGTCCGGTCGGCTCAGCCTGAGTAGCGCGCTGCTGATGTTTTGCTCGCTCAACGAGGCAAGGTGTTCTTTCTGGTTGTTGTAGCTAATGATGATCTGGCCGTAACGTTCGACGCCATCACGTTTCGCCGACTCGAAATCGATATCGGGATTGATCAGGCGATAGTTGAAATCGGATTTTTCGCGTTGATAGCGTTGCAGTATTTCTTCCACTGCCGCGTGTACGGTTGCATCGTCCTGAATGTAGACATTGACCTGTACCGGTTGGTCGAGCGTTTGCAGCAGCTCGATACTGTTTTGCGACAAGGTATTGCGTTTGTTGCTGGTCCAGTCAAACTGGATCGCATGCTGATTCGCCAACCAACCGAGCAAGCCGACGGCAGTCAGCAGCAGACCGATAAACAGGATTTTCTGCAACTGCAACTGCAGGCGGGTTTTTCTGGAAAGTTTCATCCTCTAGCCCGCATTTCTCACCAGGATCACGGGAACAGGCGCAGGATTCGTGTTCGTAGGCGCCGCTCTGGAGCGAAAAGCATAGCCATAGCTACGGTTTGAGTGAAGAGCAAGCCTACGGACACGAAGACTAGCCTGCACCGTGATAGGCATGCTTGAATAACACACTGTATCTTTGATCATTGTTGGTTCTCAAAAACAAGCAATAATTTATCAGTATTTCACGCCGCCTGGTGATAAATGCGGGCTAGGCCTGCAGCCGTTGCGAATCCATCTGGCGAATGGTCAGCACCAGGAACGTTGCTATGAACAGGACAAAGTAAGCGACATCGGCGCTGTTGATCAGGCCGCGCAGCATCGGTGTGAAATGCGCCAGTATCGACAGCTGGCTGAGCAGGTTCTCACCTTCACCACTACCGGTGTTGTTGATCATCCATAACAGCAGCAACAGCCCAAATGAACTGACCGCGGCAACCACGGGATTCACCGTCAGCGACGACAGGAACAGCCCGGCGGCGGAGAACGCGGCCAGCAGCAGGAACAGCGCAAAGGCCCCGGCGGCCAGTTTCCCCAAATCGAGCGCAGTGCCCATCATCAGTGACAACGGCATCAAGCTGATCATGCCGACCAGGATCAGCATAAAGATCACGATGCCGACGAATTTGCCCAGCACGATCTGCGTCATGCTCAGCGGTGAGGACAACAACAACGCGATCGAGCCGTTGCGCCGTTCTTCGCTGATCAGGCGCATGGTCAGCAGCGGTGTCACCATCAACAGGATGATGCTGGCGATTTCATAGGTCGGCATGACCACCAGGTCGGTCACGCCGGGCGGGTTCGGCATCGTCGCCAGCTGCTGTTGAATGTTGAAGAAAAAATCGATCTGGGTAAAGAAAGACCAGGCAATGATCAGCTGTGTCACGGCCAGCACGGACCAGGCCAGCGGCGACAGAAACATGCTACGCAGTTCGCGCATGGCAATGGTCATGATCATGTGTTGACGTCCTCACCCAGGGTCAGATTGACGAAAATCTGTTCCAGCGAATGTTCCTGCGCGACCAGTTTGTGCAGGCCCCAGTGGTTGTTCACCGCGGTGGTGGCCAGTTCTTCTGCGCTGGTATTGATCTGAACAATAAAACGGTTCGTCGACAGTGGCTCGACCTGATCGATACAGTCCACGGCGAGCATGTCATCCGTCGAAGGCGGATGGCTCAGCGCGATTTCATATTGGCTGGTGGTCTGCTGCTCCTGCAGCGTTAGCATATCGGAAGCGTAGACCAGCGAACCCTCATTGATGATCTGAACCCGGTTACACACCGATTCCACTTCCGGCAGAATGTGGGTCGACAGAATGATACCGTGGCTTTTACCGAGTTCGGTGATCAGTTCCCGAATCTCACGGATCTGAATCGGATCAAGGCCGACCGTGGGTTCATCCAGAATGATCACCTCGGGTGCATGCAGAATGGCCTGGGCGATGCCGACGCGCTGTTGGTAGCCCTTGGACAGGTTACCGATCAGGCGCCGGCTGACGCTGTTCAAGCCACAGCGTTGCCTGGCGAGTGCCATCGCATCATCGATCTGGCTTTTGTTGATGCGTCTCAGCCTGGCGCAATAGCGCAGGTATTCATCGACACACATTTCCTTGTAAAGCGGCGGCGTTTCCGGCAAATATCCCAGTGCGGCTTTGGCCGCGCTCGGCTTGTCCAGCAGATCAATGCCATTAATACGAATCTCGCCCCCCGTCGGCGCCAGGTTACCGCAGAGCATGCGCATCGTCGTCGACTTGCCGGCGCCATTAGGGCCGAGAAAGCCCAGAATGTCCCCGGCGGCGAGCTCGAAACTGATGTTGTTCACAGCACAGACATCGCCGTAGTAACGCACCAGATTGTTCACCGAGATCAGGGCTTGTGAAGACATGCGCGGTATTATTCCTTATTTATACGTGCTTGCAAGTAAAACTTTTTTCACCGGAAGGCGTTTTTTTCAACGCAAAGACGCAGAGGCGCAAAGGCCGCAGAGGATTTTCTGTTGATGTTTTTTTAGCGACCAATTACTTTGAGCAAGCGTCGTTGCGAGCTAAGCGATGCAATCCCTGTGAGCTCGT
>JAAUYJ010058795.1_pt1 | contig 15845 bp, 16 predicted proteins | sample 7278031 | NCBI WGS metagenome assembly JAAUYJ01 (sample SAMN14350222, study PRJNA611818) | marine sediment metagenome | isolation source: surface marine sediment (1.8m) | place: French Polynesia: Moorea | collected 2018-08 | reverse complement strand
TTTTTTCTTTGCGGGAAACAAAAGTTATTATCACCTGGCCTCCTAGGCATATCCGGCCTCACTTCATTAATGTCCGGCCCTCCCTCCATATTATCCCTCCCCGCCACGGGGATTGCAGAAGAAGCTGAGAGCAGCCTCCTCTTCCTGCTGTCCTCCAGCGCTCCCAGCGAGCACCTCTGGAACTCCGCCATGCAACGGACGCGGTTGGGAACGATGCACGTCTGGTGGGTCAAGATGCACTCCAACAGGGTCTTGGGGAGCATGGCGTCGTCCTCTCTGATAAATAATATTATGAAATTTAGTTTTGATTTATGGGAATTGATTTGCATTCTCACCTAGATTCGACCTCTGCGATTGGCCTAGTGAGCTCTGGCGGAATTGCCTCGGCCGTGACCTGCTCGTCCCCTAGGCGGTCCAGAGAACACTTGCCGAACTTGGCGAAGCAATCTTCGTCCCCGGCGGAGCAGGAGAAGTACTCGGAGGAGCAGGGGCGGAGAACCTCCTCCACGTTCTTGGGGCGGTCGCCAATGCTGTAGCTGGGAGGGCCACCGTCCTCAGGATCGGAAGAAGAGGTGGTAACGTTAGTTTGCATTGTAGTCGATGTTGGTCTTGGCGTAGTCGCCGCCGATGGGGATTTGGCAGTACTTGTGCTGGTGACTCTCCTCGTAGGTGTGGTGGCAGTGGTAGTGCTGGTTGGTGGCGGAGTCCTCGGGGGGTATCTGGTTGAATATGTTGTTGATGTTGTGGTTGTAATGGCTGAAGTGGTAGTAGTTGTTGCAGTTGTGGTGGTGGTGGTGGTTGTAGTGGTAGTTGTCGCAGTTGTGGTGGTTGGGACTGTTGTAGTTGTGGTGGTGGTAGTAGTGGTTGTGGTTGTGGTTGTGGTAGTGGTAGTCGTGGTAGTCGTGGTTTTGGTCGTAGTTTTGGTCGAGGTGGTAGTGGTGGTGGTGGTGGTAGTGGAGGTGGTGGTGGTTCTCCTTGTAGTCCTTTGCGTAGTTTGGGGTCTGATGGTTCTTGGCCTAGTTGGACTCCTGGCAGTGGTTGTCGTAGTAGTCCTCCTACTTGGGGTGGTCGCGGCGGTGGTGGAGGCAGGAGTCTCACCGAAGTAATTTGGCGTGGAAGCGTCCGAGACTGGCTCAGCCACAAGATCGGAAAATCCTCCTTCTCTTTCATTTTCAAGTTCGCCATCTTCTTTTCCTCCACCTGGATTCTCCTCTTGGTCCCTAATTTTCTGGGTAGTGCTTGCAGTCGTGGAGAAAGTACCTGCTTGGGTAGTCTCGGGAGCGAAAGTAGTCGCGGAAGAAGAAGAAGAATCTCCTCCGCCATATTCTCCTTCGGGTTTGTAAGTTGTGGGTTTTTTTGCGCTTCCTCCGTCACGATCTCTTTCTCCCCCTCCTTTGTTTTGTTGTTGCCGTCCAGGAATTCCTCCTCCTCCTCCATCGTCCCTGACGGGATATTCGCCCTCCTCCTCTTCTTTTTCGGGGAACACAACCTTGCTGTCATCGCCCCCTTCGCCTTCGGATTTTGAACCGCCTTCCCCTTCTTCCATTTCTGGGAAAGTAATCCTGCTGTCTTCTTCCTTTTCTCCTCCCGTTTTTTGGGCATCTTTCCCCTCCTTCTTCTTCTCCTCCGTCTTGGTATCTTCCCCCTTTTTGCCATCGACGCCGCCACCAAAGTCGGGAGACTCTTCTTCATCTTCTCCCAGTACCGGATAACTTATCTCACCTCCATCCTCCTCCTCTCCTTCCTCCTCCACCTCATTGGAAGAGACGTCGTTCCCCGTTCCCTCCATTTTTTCTTGGTCCAGATCGCCGCCGCCGCCGCCGCCGCCGCCAATCTCGTTATCTTTACGGTGGGACACACTTCCACCTTCGTCTCCTTCCCCGGCATTGGCGGCGTCTCCGTTGCCAATTGGAGAGAGGGGAAATGAGGACTCTCCTCCTCCTTCCGTTTTTGCGCCCTCCGAATCTTGGCCACTGCCACTCTCTGAGCTCTCACGTCCCCCGGATTCTTTCCCGTCCTCCTCCTCCTCCTCCTCTCCGGTATCGAAAGGAGGAAGAGGAGAAACATTCCCATCAACTTGTACGATGCTGGTTGTTGTTGTTGCCGTTGTCTCGGTCGGCGGACCGTTGTCATAATTGCTGCCGCTGCTCCCATCATCAAGATCGTCGTAATCATAGTAGGCTGCTCCTCCGTCTCCAAAGAGCTGCGGCACTTCTGCTTCGGAGTCATTGTCATCGCTGTCTACATCTCCAAAGGTCTTATCTCCGCCCGATTGTTCACTACTTCCGAAGACACTGGGAGGAAGAGGATCGAAATCTCCGCTTTCGAAGGAATCGTCTACTTGACCATTTCCGCCAACAGACCACGGTTTCTCCGTTGCGGGAGGTAAAACGTCCACCACATCACCTGCGGGAACTCTGCCGGGTGTCTTTTCCACGGTTTGCCCATCGCCGGCACCATCGTCGTCGGAGCCTCCGAAGAAAGTAGGAGTTTCGCCCTTATTGCGTTGGTTTTCACCGTCATCAGAGTCCATCTTTCCGAAGAGGTTGTCCCCCTTTGTTCCAAAGTGCCCTCCTTCCTCTTCCATCCCAGGATCCGTCACAGCATCATCTTCCGAACCATCCGAACCATCCGAAGAATCTCCGTCTTGGTCAGAGGCTGCATTGTCTCCTCCTCCGGGATAGTTTCCCCCCTCTTCGCCAACAGAACCGTCAAATTTGTTTCCGCCGCTTCCGTCGAAATTACCGTCGTCTTCCTCTCCTTGGCCAGAAGGAGGAGAAGGAGGAGAAGGAGCAAGGGTGTCCCTCGCCCCGGCGGAATCGTCTTCTCCTCCTTCCTCCGGATAAAAAGCATTTCCTCCGCCGGAGTCTGAGTCTGCTTTGTCCTCTTCTTCTAATCCAACGACACCTCCATCTACTCCATCTTTATTGCCGCCGCCGCCGCCGCCTGAAACCGGAGGAAGAGGAGGAAACACAATTTTGCCATCTTCGTCGCCGCCTCCGACAAAAGAGGGAGGAAGAGTATCCGCCATTTCCCCTTCCATTTCTGGGAAAGTGATCCTGCTGTCCTCTTCTTTTCCGCCGAAGGTATTCTGATCCTTCTCCTCCTCCTTTTCCTCTTCCTTTTCTCCTCCTCCATCAGATTCCTCCTCCATTCCTCCGCGTTCGAGAGAGGCGGCATCGAAGTCGCCGTTTCCATCCTTTGCGGAGTCTTCCTTTTCGGGAGACAAAGTTTCTCCTCCTCCATTTGCAGTTCCTCCGGATTGCTTTTCAGCATCGATCTTTTCGTTTTCTGATATTTCGTCCTCGTCTGAATCCTTCTGCCCAGGCCTGACTTTCTTGGGAGGCTTCGGGGCCGGGATGATCCAGACAATCTTGTCCTCCTGGTCGTCTTCGTCGATGTCCCCCTCGGGATATCTTCCGGAATCATCGGCAGACTCTGAGACGGAAATCGATGTGACAGTATCAGGCCTTGTGGTGGGCTCTGTGGCGGGAAACTTGTCATCGTCTCTGTTTTCCACGGGAAAATCTTTCACTGGATATTCTTGTTTTATTCCTCCTCCTCCTCCAGACACAGGTCTTTGTCCCCCTGGCTGTTCTCGACCCTCGCCGCCAACTTCTTGACCCTCCTCCTCGCTCTCCTCCCCGAATCCCAGGAGCAGGTCCAGCAGGGAAATCTTCTCATCGCTGGCTTCCGGATTTTCCTCCCCCTCCCCCTCCTTTTCTACTCCACCGCCTCCTTTGCCAATTTCCTCCTTCTCAGGCTTCTTCTCGCCAATCTGTCCGGGATTTTCTCCCGAGGAGGAAGGGGAGGAAGGATCTTGACCACCCATGAGCGGATTCGGCCACTCGCTTTCCTCCGAGGCGGAAGAAGATGAAGGGGCGCCATTGGCAGCAGGAGAATCTTGTCCGGGGCCGTCCAAGATCTCGTTGGACTCCTCCTCCCCAACCTCATTCTCTCCCTCCTCTTCTCCATCATCATCGTCCTCTCCCGATCCGATCTTGCCCAGGAGATCCCTGATCTTGTCCACCACTCCCTCGGCGCTGCCCTCCCCTCCTCCTCCTCCTCCTCCGTCAATCAATTCATTCTCTCCTTCTCCGTCTTCAATCAGGGGCCCCTCCTCCGGATTGCTTCTGACAATGCCGACTTTCTCGTCGTCGTCAACATCCGCTTCTCCGAAGTAGGACTCTTCCTCTTCGTGGACAGGTTCCTTATCTTTTCCTCCTGGGCCTCCTCTTCCCTCTGACGATCCAGGCCCATCATCATCATCACTGTCTTCTTCCCCAAAGACGTCCGACCCGTCCGCAACAGAGACTCCCCCGACAATGTCCAAGACGCTGTCCACCACCCTGTCTTCTTCCTCCTCCTCGTGCTGCGGAATGCTGTTGTCCCTCACATCCGTCTCGTTTCCGTCCCCTCCCCCGAAGAAGTCGGCGTCCCCCCTCCTCCTGCAGAAGAATCCGTCCCCCTGGAATCCCTCCCTGCACTCGCACCTGAACCCTCCCACCGTGTTGGTGCAGGCCGCGAATGGCGAGCAGGGCCTGAGGCGGCACTCGTTGCGGTCCTTCTCCGCGCACCCAGGGCCGCCGTAGCCGTCGTGGCAGTAGCAACGAGGAGCCATCTGGCCATCGTTCAGAAGCGAGGTTAGACAGCGGCCGTGTTTGCAGGGAGGGGAGCAGTCATCGGCGCATTTCAGCACTGGCGCCTCCTCATCTGCGCCGCCAGAGCAGTCCCTCCGGCCGTCGCAGAGGCGAGAGAGGCGGAACAGCTTCAAAAAGGTCTTCTTGCTCCCTTGTTTGGACTCCTGCTGGCAGGCGAAGTATCCCTCCTCCAGGTTGAGCCAGAACTCCTGCCCACCTGGCATTGCGTCCGACAGGTCCACCTGCCGCCCCCTCTGCGCCGCGCCGAACAGCATGTGCTGGGAGCGGACAATCACCTGAGGCACCTGCTGCTCTGACAGTTGCAGTAGGTGCAACAGCAGGAGCAGCAGGATTTGCACCCTTGAGACAGTGAGTTTTTGCATCATGGTTGTGTTTTTTTTGCTCCTCTTTCTTGACGGATTGAGCTTAGATATTTGAATTTCAAATTTCGTCAGTGGCTGGATGAATTTTCTCGGTCGGAGGCGAGTGATGATAATTAATGGGCTTTTTGCGGGCTTGACGTTTAATTAATTGGGAGAATGTTGTTTGTGGTTTTTGCGTTCTTGGTTGCGGTCTTATTACTGTTGGTAATTTTTCAGGACGGAGAAGATATCACAGACGGAGTTTCGGAATTTCTCGTCGCTTATTTTTCTTCAGCACGGTGGTGTATCCTACTTTTTGATCACTCTTTTCTGTTTTCACTGTTCATGTGATGTGAACACGTCCATTTAGAGAGAAAACGGTTCCTTCTCCTTCAAAAGCCGTCACATTTTGACGATAAGGACTTCTTCTTCTTCATGCTTCCGCCGCCTCCGCCTCCGCTTCTTCTTAATCCGGTACGAAAACGACATTTTCCCCTGCCCACAACCCACTCCTCCAGCCTCCCTCACCAAGATAAAAAGATCAATTAGTCGATATGATCACCAACGGTTTTCTGGGACCTTTCTTTTTCTTTTTTAAAAATGAAAAGACAGGTAGGACCACCGCCACTCTCACTCGTCCTCCTTCTTCCCCACAACTAATTACAGGTGGCACTAATTTCTCTCCTGTTGCCTTTTAAGGGAGCGACCGTCCGTCCGCCCGTCCGCCCCCTTCGCCTCCCAGGCCACTACTGTTTCGTATTTTCTTCTTCTTCTTCGCAACACCGGACCTCCAACTCGTGCTCCTCCTCCTCCTCCTCCTTCCATTCCATTTGAGTGTGGCCGTCGCCGCGTAAGTTGGTCCGACCGGTGTTGGCTTCTTCTTTCGTCCGTCCGAATCCGTCGGGAGGAGGGAGGCGCCGCCTTTCACGAGTGCGCTGTGACGGCGGCGGCGGCGGCGGCGGCGGCGGATAGACCCACCACCGCCGTGGAAAAGAAGTGGGAGGGAAGGCACACACTGGAAGAAGGGCTCTCCAGGCCTTTTATTCCGCCAATGCTGGAACACACATAGACGAGGTCACCGGGCGCACAAGGGAAATTAAACGCTTTTTATAACTATAAACTTGGTTCATGTCAATTTACGTAGACACCACTTGACATACCGGTAAGACAAAGAAATATGGATGATGACAATATCATTTCCCCCATAGAGCGTCTCAACTTTGTTAAAGCATGCCGCCGCCGGTCGAGGAGGTGCCTACTGCACGGTGGATAGAGGCGGGAAAGAGGAGGAGGAGGGCCCCTTCTTCCTTCCTTCCTCTTTCGCAGGAAAAGAAAAAGAGAGATACAAAACCAAGTTTGGCCGAAGAAGAACAACTCCCCCTCACATATACACACACACTCGCGGGGAAAAAAAGAAAAGGAGTCTCTCGCTGCGTGGAAATGGAGCCGGAATTTCTTCTTCTCCTCGATCGTAGAAGTTGTGTTATGCCTCGGGCAACTTAGTCGGCAATGATACGTGACGGATATAGAAAGAGGAGAGAGGCACGTTCTTTCGGTCAGTCTTAGTTTTCCCGTACAAGAAAAAAAAGAAACCTACAATAAAAATAGGGTATTCTTTGATAGGCGTTTCCTCCTCTTTTTTTTCGGGCAGACGAGACAGTCCATCCATCCATCTTAGTCCCGATCCCTCTGGATGGAGAGAGAGAGATGAGAGTGGCCGATTACCTAATCACTGCCTTTGGATTTTCCCTTCCTCCTTCCTCGATATTTCCTTGGGGCGTGGCGGAGGGAGAGACGATTTAATTTCTTATTCCCCTCCTCCGTTATATTCCCACATACTGGAGTTAGAAAAAGAGCCTTTCTTTCTTTCCACTCGCATCGCATGCCAAGAAGACGTTTTCCCCTCCGATTCCTCCTCCTTCCATTTTTCCCGTCGTCCGAAATTTGGTTTCTTCCCCTCTCCCTAATAAGTTCTATTCATTCTTCTTCTTCTTTTCCAGCACGAGAAACGCCCAATTTCACCTTTTTCTCCTTTCGCCCCTCTTGGCATAATGAGCAAGGTGAGGAGAAAGGAGAAGAGGAGAAACTCTCCCCTTGGCCCTGCTTGGGCTTGGGCTTGGGCTTGGGCTGCATGATGGGCCCATTCTCCTCTTGGTGTTTTTTTTGCCTGAGTCGTTGTGGGAGGAGGAAAGAGGAATAGGAGAAGAGGGGGCCTGATGGTACGGGAGTGAGCAACGGTTATATGTGTGATGTGAATAATACCATTTGTGTATCTGATGTGATTAGTTCCACAAGTGTGCGAATATGACACAGTATGTTTCACGTATTTTTCTAGAAAAGAAATTCAGTTGAATCTCGTTCCGCGCAACAAGGAGAGTTCGAAAGCCCCTCCCCTGACTCATGCTATCGCCCCCTGCCCCTTCTCCTTCATCAGAAAAAGAAAACCCTCTCTCTTCCTCCTCCTTTTCCTCTTTTGAAAAGGTTATGTCTGAGTCTTTCCCCGCTGCCAAAGCGGCGCTGTAAACGGCACAAAAACAACAATTGAACGTACAAAGGAGGAAAAAAGCAACAACACGTTGAATAGCATATGAAAGGAAGGAAAGAGAGATTTGTGTGGGTTGTGGGGTTTCAATTACAAAAGGAGGAAGGAAGGAGAAAAAAAAGTTCTCTTAATGGCCCTCTCAGCTTAACCTCTTCCTTTTCCTCTCTTTTCTTGGAAACGGAAAGAAGGAGAAAGGGGGGGAATAGAAATGTTTACTGGCATTGTGTTGCCACAGACAAACTACCTAGCACAAATTTTCTACGCAACTTTTTAGGGCTCTTCCTTCCTTCTCTTCCTCTCCCCCTCTCGATTTTTTGGCACGTCGATCGTTGCCCCCTCGATCCCCTCCCCCGTGGTATGCATGCATGCATTGCCCTTCCTTCCTTCCTTCCTCCGTCCTAGAAAAACGCCAACGCTCTCCTCCTCCCCCTTTCCTCCACCTCAGCAGCGAACGCAGGCCCAGCCCAGGTCTCTCCTCCCTCCCTCCCTCTCACAGTGTGATACACAACAATGCGATTATGCGCGGTAAGAGAAGGAGAGAGAGAGAGAGAGGCCCACACTACAAGGCTCTCTCTCTCTCTCTCTCTCTCTCTCTCTCTCTCTTCCCTCCTACTTTTCCTTGGCACTAGGATTCACCAAAGTTTTAGCCTTTCTATGGACGAAAGTTTTCAGTAGTGCCAAATTCAATTTTCGAATAGGCGTTGAAATCTCTTTTCAGAACACTAGCGAATCTCTCCTCGTTTTTGGAGTACTGCACTGTGGCCGGGCGCCTCCTCCTCTTGGAACAATCACGACTCCTCCCCCCCTCCTCCCTCCTGAATACATTGTAGGCCGTTGGTCGGGCCGTGTCTTCCCTCCTCCTCCTCCTCCTCCTCCCATACAGTTCACCAAGCACCTTTTCCTCCTCCTCCTCCATTCAGCCATACAGTCTAGGTAGGCGCACACAGACCGGTGAGAAAAAAGGAAGGAAGCGAAGTGCCCACAGACCGACCGACCGACCAACGCAATGTTGTGGGAACTTGTTTGCAGATGTCCCCTCCTTATCCTCAGTGTACACACTGTACATAGTACCAATTCTCATGTAGACAGGGGTGATGGGAAAAAATGAAGGATCCTTTTTTTGCCCCCCTCCACGCTCAAACATGTCATCGCGCCCAATTGTTGTCCGCAGGACGATTGAGGATGTGCCCAATTTCGATTTTTTCCCATCAAGAAGGAACATACCGTATATAAATTAGTTCCCCTCCTGCCTTTTGAAATTTGAAAGAACGAGAAAGAAGAGTAAATGTGGCAAATCAGCGTCTGGCATGGATTCATTTCTTTCTCATGCAATATTTCGTCTTTCTCGATCCCCATTTCGCACGCACACGCGAAGAATATGGAGGAGAGCCAGACGGCAATCCCTTTGGGTTTTTTAGTCTGCATTATGGGCAGGCCGCCCATTATTATTCTCCACCGCCGCTGCCGTAGCAGCAACCCTTCTCCTCTTTCTTCTTCTTCGCACTTAGTGTAGGTATCGGGGGCAACGCAAGGCTAAAACCCTTTTGTACGTGTAAGAGCAGGAGGAGGAGGCTTTAACACGCAAAAAAGCACGAAAACCAGAGGAGAGAAGAAGGAGTTTTGTAGTCTGCTCTGCAAAAGGCGGGTTTTCAGGGGTGGCGAAAAATTGGCTTGTCCGCTCGTCCGTCCGTCCCACGACGGCGGTCCATCCAACCAATTCTGTCCGCCGCCGGTTTTCTGTCTTGTCTGTTTCTTCTCTCTTTCTTTTCGCGATCGAGATGCTTTTGCTCTCTCCTTCGCCGAAAAGGGAAAGAGAGAAAGATGTAACAAAGCTCAGATTTGCTGTTGTTGATGATGTTGACCTCTTTTGGCGGATCAAAACGTGCTGCCATTGTCAACGGGATTTGGCCAAGGAAGATAGAGCCAAGTAAGGAACCTTCTCCTTAATTTTGAAGACTTCCTGTTGCAATCTTGACCCTATATGTGTGACAAAAATGTGCACCCAGGATTGCACTAGAAGTGTCTTTTCAATACCACAGTTATTAACAAAATACCAGCTGATTTTACAAACAATTTAATTTCCAGTTGTTTTTCAAATTCTGTCCAAGAGTCTCCTTGGACTCGAGACTGTCACGGTATGCGGGAGACCGATCCGAGGCGCCTCCTCCTCCTCTTCCTCCTCCACCTCCGCCCCCTGTAAACAAGCACAAAGACCGTATACGGTCTGATGCGCTCACTGAACAGTGCTGCCAGGTTCTCGGCTGACCTTAATGCCGATTTTCCCCCCGAAAAAATGCCAAATTCAAGATTTTATTTATTGTCTCCAAAATTTTTTGATGCCAAACAGTAGAAAAATGTTATCCAAAAAAATGCCAAACACTAATAAAATCTTAATGCCAAACGTTTTTAAAAGTGCCACATTTCTGGAATCTGGCATTGAAAATGCCAGTTGGCAGCACTGTCACTTTATCTCTCATTTGGAGTAGGGATGAGAAGCTGGACTCAAACTCGCGAACTCGCAGACTTGCAAGGCAGGGTTTTTCTAATTAATTGGGAGCTCGGCTCACACTCTTCTCATCCCGCAGTGGGATATTCCTATGTTTTTTCTCTGACAGGGCATACCAATGCAGGGTGGCCAGATGGGCGGTCCCACCGCCCAAAATTTCATTTGGGGCCCTCTCAGACTTTTGTGGGCGGTGAAAATTTTGGGTTTCACCGCCCACAAAAATTGGCGTTTTCGGGCTGAATCAAGAAATTTTTGGAATTTATGTAGTAAAAATGTTAAAAAAATAATAGAAAAAGAGATTATTTTTTGAAAAAAAGTTGTCATCTATTTTTATAAAAAGGTAAACCTACCCTGAAACATCAAAAAATGCAATAAAAAATTTGTCATTTTTGGGTTGGGCGGAATTTGGCGGTGAAAATTCTCCAACTGGGCGGAATTTGACTCTTAAGACCTGGCCACCCTGCCGGGGGAAACAGCTGAGAAAAAGGCATTGACTAACTTGACTTGTGCGCCGCGTCTGGAAAGGATTGCCTCCAGTTGGGGTTCTCCGTCGCCGCCATGTCCCTCTCCAAGTTGTGCGGCCTGGCCCGCGCAGGGCCCGCGCTCAAGAAGGCCGCCGCCGCCGCCTCCCCCGCTGCCGCCAACCATAGCCGCGGCCTGCACTTCAGCCTGTCCGGGCGCAACCCGGACGCCAAGTCCGGGTCCCTCTCGCGCGAGTACCCGGTGGTGGACCACGCCTACGACGCCGTGGTGGTTGGCGCCGGAGGGGCTGGCCTTCGCGCCGCCTTCGGGCTGGTGCAGGAGGGGTTCCGCACGGCCGTCATCACCAAGCTGTTCCCCACGCGGTCGCACACGGTGGCGGCGCAGGGTGGCATCAACGCCGCCCTCGGCAACATGGAGCCGGACGACTGGCGCTGGCACATGTACGACACCGTCAAGGGGTCGGACTGGCTGGGCGACCAGGACGCCATCCACTACATGGCCAAGGAGGCCCCCGCCGCGGTGGTCGAGCTGGAGAACTACGGCATGCCCTTCTCGCGCACCCCGGAGGGCAAAATCTACCAGCGGGCCTTCGGAGGGCAGTCGTACAAGTACGGCAAGGGCGGGCAGGCTCACAGGTGCTGCTGCGTGGCCGACAGGACCGGACATTCGCTGCTGCACACCCTGTACGGCCAGAGCCTGAGGTACGACTGCAATTACTTCATCGAGTACTTCGCCCTGGACCTGCTGATGGAGGACGGCGAGTGCCGCGGCGTCATCGCCCTGTGTCTGGAGGATGGCACCCTGCACCGCTTCAAAGCCAAGAACACGGTGCTGGCCTGCGGCGGGTACGGAAAGGCCTACTTCTCGGCCACCTCTGCGCACACCTGCACCGGCGACGCCACCGCCATGGTGACTAGAGCGGGCCTGCCCAACCAAGACATGGAGTTCGTGCAGTTCCACCCGACGGGCATTTACGGCGCAGGGTGCCTCATGACTGAGGGCTGCAGGGGGGAGGGAGGATACCTCATCAACTCAGAGGGAGAGAGGTTCATGGAGAGGTGAAGACAGAAAAAGCTTATTTAGAGAACCGTCTTATATCATCTGACATTTTCATAGGTATGCACCTGTGGCTAAGGATCTTGCCTCCCGCGACGTGGTCTCCCGCTCCATGACTATTGAGATCCGCGAGGGCCGGGGCTGTGGACCGGACAAGGACCACGTTTACCTTCAGCTGCACCACCTCCCCCAGGAGCAGCTGGCCCAGAGGCTCCCCGGCATCTCCGAGACCGCCATGATCTTTGCCGGCGTCGACGTCACCCGCGAGCCCATCCCCGTGCTCCCCACCGTCCACTACAACATGGGCGGCGTCCCCACCAACTACAGGGGCGAGGTCATCACGCACGAGAACGGCCAGGACAAGATCGTTCCAGGCCTCTTCGCCGCCGGCGAGACCGCCAGCGCCTCCGTGCACGGTGCCAACCGTCTCGGCGCCAACTCCCTGCTCGACCTCGTCGTCTTCGGCCGCGCCTGCGCCAAGACCATCGCCGAGGTCAGCAAGCCGGGGGAGAAAGTCGGTGATCTGAGCTCCAACGCAGGAGAGGAATCCGTAGCCAACTTGGACAAGATCCGCTTCGCCGACGGCAGCACTCCCACCGCCGACCTCAGGCTGCAGATGCAGAGGACCATGCAGACTCATGCAGCTGTCTTCAGAACTGGAGATGTGAGTAGCCATCATCGCTTAAAAACTAATAGTTCGGGGTTGCTGAAGATAAATTCGAAAACTTTTAGGTGCTGAAGACGGGCGTCCAGAAGATGAACGATCTGAACAAGCAGATGGACGACCTGAAGCTGTCGGACAGGGGCATGGTCTGGAACTCTGACCTCGTGGAGAGTCTGGAGCTGCAGAACCTGATGACCAACGCCCTGCAGACCATCGTGTCGGCCGAGAACAGGGAGGAGTCCCGCGGTGCTCACGCCAGGTATTCGAACTAGTCGTGTTTTTTTTGGGGGGGTGCTAAGACTGTGCTTTGTTCCTGCAGGGAGGACTTCAAGGACAGGCTAGACGAGTTCGACTACAGCAAGCCTATCAAGGGCCAGAAGAAGAAGCCGATGAAGGAGCACTGGAGGAAGCACACGCTGTCCACTCAGGGCGCTGACGGGCAGGTAAAGCTGGACTACAGACCGGTCATCGACCACACCCTTGACGAGAAGGACTGTGCCTGGGTCCCGCCGGCAATCAGATCTTACTAAAATTAAGAAATCTCATACGAGAGACAGAGACACTGGTGTAGGAGGTCCGCGGAAGCAAGGGACCATGATGATAGATCGCGTTTTAAAAGATTCAAAGTGAAGAGAATAAAAAAACACAGGGCACGTCACGGCTTCATGATTATAATAAATTATCATTTTCTGGTGACTCGCTCTAGACGAAATATAACAGCTTCATTTTTTGTTGTTTGAAAATTTGAGCAGCTCAGATCATCCTCTTGGCCGGTGGGGGTGGTTGCTGCTGGGGCTGCCTAGTGGTGGTGTTTGTGGGATCTCTCCAGTTGGCGGCAGTGGCCCCCGCAGACGATGACGACGGTGGAGGCGGTGGCTGCGGCGGGTGAGACGCCGCCGAGGGCGGCAGCGCGGCGGGTGCAGGAGGAGGGGTGTGGTGGTGGTTCACAGAATGTAGGTGGTGGTGGTCCCTCCTTGGTGGGAGGGGCGGCGGCGGGGGGGACCCTTGCCTGACGGGCAGCACGGGGGGACCACCAACCGCAGTTGAGCCGTGCTGCCGATGTGGCGGCGGAGGGACCGCGGCTGTTGAGGAGCTCGGGTGTCGGACGGGCTTGGGCGGCAAGGGCGGTGGCTCGCTCCCTGGCGGCGGCGGCTGTTGCGCCATAGAGGAGAAGGGCCCGCCCGGGGAGGCCGTGGTTGACGATGAGCCTGCCGGTCCGCCGCCGGACGCGTGCGGCAGGATGACGGGGAACTTGATGGGGTCAGAGTCCGGCGGGGAGCTTGCGGAGGCGGCGGAGGACGAGAGGAGGACGGGAGTGGAGGGACCGGACATGGGCGAGTTGCGTCCGATGGGAGAGGTAAGCGGGGAGTCGCTGGCGCCGCCGCCGTCGTGGTCAGAGTTGTTGCCCACGCTGCTGCCGCGGTGGCTCCCGACGCCGTCCATGAAGTTCTGCCTGCTCGGGGTGCGCATCCGGGGGAGCGGGTTGGGGTGGTTCTTCCCGGGGAGGTTCTTGGGCTTGATGCCCGGGGTTCGCAGGTTCAGGCCTTTCTACCGTATCTTTCCCTCCTGTTAAGAATAGAAATTTAGGACACACCGTAATATCACCGTTTGAAAGAGTGAAGAAGTAGCTTACCGATAGTTTCTTTTTCTGGCTGGAGTCGATGTTCCTCGGCTCGATCTCTATGCTTTTGGTCCACAAGTAGTCTGTCACGTCCTTTTCACTCCAATCAGGGAAAGGGTTTATCCCTTCGATAAATGCCTACAAAGAGAACAGATTGCTATGATTCCAACTCTGGCAAATATTTTTGTCATTTAATATACCTTCAGTTCCTCGAACGCAAACAGACAGTACGGCTGGTTCTGGTACTGCTGGATCTCTGAAATGATCTCGGCGACCTTCCTCCTCTTCGTGAAGTTGATCAAGTTCGAGTGGTGCAGAAAGTCCGGATTCCCCTCCTCCAGGAAAAGGATATTGGTCTGGTACTGGCCGAAGAACGGCACGCAAGGAGGGTTTATCGAGCGGAGCTTCTCCCAGTACACGCGGAAGTGGTCCTGAATGTACGAAGAGGCCTCCTCCAAAGCCTTCAGCAAAGTATTGGGTATCCGCTGAAATGTACAAAATACATTGTCAATTAAGTTTTTTTCTAGAATCGCATTTCTTACGTCTTTAGTTGCAGCCAATCTGTGCACCGCAGAACTGTTGATTGCGGACGTGATGGCAAGGACGCCGTTGAAGTTGTTGTATTCCTGCAGGACCATCATGATCTCAAGAGTCCTCTGCATCACGGCGACTCGTTCTTCAAGATTCTCCGTCTCCACGATTAACTTCTCCAGATACCTCGTGAACTGTGGAATAACACGAGAGATCGTTATTTTGTCATTAAAACATCCCTGTGATGTCATCACAAGGTGACGAACTCACGTTGGTCGTGTGTCGGACCATCCTCAGCAGGTTGGGACTTCTCTTGTCCTTGTCCTCCCTGGTCCAGGCCTGGTCCACCAGCTCCGACGGCTTCACCGCCCGGTAGTACTGGAACTCGAGCAAGGTGAGCTGCCGAGCTATCTCGATGGGGTGATAAGTGAGCAGCTCCGGCCAGTCGGGATCGACGTCCTCCTTCCGGTCAAAGTGGTGCTCGATCGGAGGAGGGGAGCGGTTCAGGCTGAACGTGATATCCTTCTCCTTCTCGTCGTGGGACAACTGCAAAAAGGAGAGTAGGGATATTCGTTTAGGAACATTCGTTTTCGTAACGACGTAATTGTAGGTACATTTGATTCATTTGATTAGAAGCGCATGGCAGGGAAAGAAAGATCCTTTTAGGGAGAAGTGTACTGTATTTGAGTGGACGAAACACTGACAGTGCGAACACAATGCTTCAAGTTGAACCAGTCACTTCTTTGAGCTCCCTCCGTCTTTTTTGATGTGCTTGTTCAAGAGGCCCGGCAATTTGAGCATGTTGACCTGCTTCTTGTTTCCAACTACCTTCTTGAGTTTGGCATCTGGGTTGATCATCCTCCGGTTCTTTTCATCTTGAAGGTTGTGCTTTTTGATGTAGTCCCAGACCTTCTTGACAATCATGCCTCTGGAAGCCTTTTTTGCTCCTATGACATCTTGAAGGGCACTGTCTACCTCCAGGGGCTTGTGAAACATGGGATTGGTGCGCCCTGTCTTCCTCCTCTTTGTCTTCCGCTTCTTCTTGCCTTTTTTCTTTCTAGAGGCCATGATGTTGACAGTACTGTTGCAATTCCTTCCCGGGCACACTGAACATCCCTCTAACTTAGTATTTTAATATTTAAAACTAAGAATTCAATTCAAATTTATATTTTGAAAGAACAGCCAACTATTTGGGGAAAAGGAGGAACGAGGAATCGACTAAATTTTTTTTAAAATAAGACACAAGTTTTCCCCTTTTTTTTGTCATCCCGGGTGCTCGGCCTTCGGCGTACACCATCCCACATGGCCCCTTTTAGGGGGGAGGGACCCTTAACGCATCTTTGCAACCTGGAGGCGGGGTATGGGGGTGTTTGGGCTCCAAACTTTGGTTTTTTTTTGGTGGGGCAGCACCAGGATTCAAACTCCGGACCTCCTGCTTGC
>JAAUYJ010000675.1_pt1 | contig 15854 bp, 14 predicted proteins | sample 7278031 | NCBI WGS metagenome assembly JAAUYJ01 (sample SAMN14350222, study PRJNA611818) | marine sediment metagenome | isolation source: surface marine sediment (1.8m) | place: French Polynesia: Moorea | collected 2018-08 | reverse complement strand
AAGAGGGTCCCTGGCCTCGACCGCGGGTCCTTGGCGTTCCTCACCACTTGCACCCTTTTGAAGAGACTGTCCAGATCAAAGCTGCTTTGGTCTCCGCCGCTGCCTTGGTCTTTTCCGTGCGGCGGCTGCTCGTGTTCAGTCCGCTGCCTCTTCGTGCCGCGGCCGTCGCATCCGTTGCAGTCCGTCTTGTTGCCGCTACGTTTGCTTGGAGATGCTGCGTTCTTGACGGAGATCCCCAACGACTTCCTGTGCCTCTCGATCGCCCGGAAGTCGCCGTCCTCGGCAAGTTTTCTCTTCCATTGCCTGAAGTCCGTGGTGAGGTGGTCTCTGATGTAATGGACAATGTAGTCGGCTGAGTTTTCGTAAAACGGGAGGTTTTCGCATTGGTCGCACTGGACACTCTTCCCCGTCGATCCTGCTGTTATCCTGCAAATTGAAATATTTTCAGCTAGTGTTATTAAAAATACTCTACACCGACTAGTGCTGAATCTACTGACCCTCGTTTTAGTTTTTGCAGCTCCAAGTAGTGGCTCTTCAGGCGATTTTCCTTCGCCTCACAGATGCAGCACCAGTTACCCTCCAGGGCGGCCCTGGAGGCACTTACCACGCTCCTCTCCTCTTCCCGGCTAGTAAATATGGAGATGGACGCTGACTTGTCCGTCAAGAAGGTCTTGACAGAGTCCCTCATGTGCTTCTGCAGGTGGAGGAGGTAACTGTCAACCGTCCCCTCCAAAGCATCGTCGCAGTGGTCGCAGGTTCTTAGATTTCTATCGTAGGCACTCTTGGTGGCGTTCATCCAAAAGTGGGTGACGAGGTGTTTGGCCTTGTCGGTCGTGACTCTTTCCCTGCACCCGAGGGGACACTCGAAGCCTTCGCTCTCATTCGGGCGCTTGCTCGCAAGGATTTCGGTCATTTCTGGCGGACTTTTTCGCTTCCTGTACTCTCCCAGGCTGATCTTCTTCTTGGAGCAGGTGGTCGTCGGCGTCTTGCAAATAATTCCGTCCGTTCGTGCCCGCAATTCCTCGGGCCTATCTTCCTTCTCTTCTTTCACGTCGGTGCCATTCGAGACAGCGTTGTTCTCCTTAGGACTCTGAGAGCTGGCTTCAGTCTCCATTACTTCGACTTTCGGAGAAACCTTGGCCGATTCATCTTCTCCGCAGTACAGACGGTCTAAGTACCCATGGGCGACGGCTAGATGTGTGTCCGTCATTTTGGACTTCTTCATGGTGACGCCGCAGTTTGGTTCTGGGCATTTCAGGAAGCCCTCCTCGTCCGCCTCCGTGGGGATGGAGTCGGAGATCTGCTTGCGGAAGTGCGATAGGATGTGGCTCCTCTTCTGCCAAGCTGAGTCCATTTGATGGAGGAGAAAGTCCATTTCACAAACCCTGCAGGCGACTTCATCATCGACTTTGAGGTACGTCTTCTTTGCTTTCGGGGATGGGCTTTCCTTTGGAGATTCTTGGGCGATTTCCGCCGGAGCTTCAATCCTCACGGGGGCCTTAGGCAGCAGGGTGTCGACCTTATTCACCAGATCCCCGACGACGCCGGCCACCGCGCTCCTTTCTTCCTTCTCCCTCGCTGCCTCACAGCCACACGTCAGCTCCCTCCCTCGCCGCCTCATCGTCTCGTGCAGCTGGTCGCGGAGGAGGACGTGGGCGTCGTCCGGGATTATCTTGGTCAGGCGGAGCGCCTCCGGCAGGTGTGTCCTATCGCGGTGGCAGAAGGGCCACATGTGCTTGTCGAGGGACTCTGGCGCCAGTCTCCGCCGCCTCTGGGACTTGTAGGTAGAGGCGGCAGAAGCGCCCTTGCTACTCTTGTACTCTGTCCTCCCCGACAGGCGGGTCTGAAAGCAGTCCAGGCAGACTAGGACGCAGCAGTACGGGCAGGTGAAGTGGACGTTAAAGATTGTGGTACTGCACACGTCGCACATCTCTCGCACCTACAAAAGTATAAAAAAGTATTTAATTAGTGATGAAAATTTGAAAGAAAAACACGCTGAATGAAATTACCTGCTCTTCGAGTTTTTTCCATATAGGCCTCAAGTCCTCACAGCCGGGCAGCTCGAAGTAGTCCAACTCGGCCTGCTCTTCTTGTCCTACCAACTTGCAGAACTCGCTGGCGACGTTGTCTAGGATGAAGAGCGCAGTCTGTTCGTCGAGGCGCTCATGGCAACGCAGGGCGACCTCTGGCAGCGCCAGCCAAAGCTCCTTGTCCACCTCGGTCGGGTCCGAGTCAGGGCAAAGGAAGCCGTCCTTCTGGAACCTCCCGAACTTGAGCACGAGCTTTCGGAAGCCCTCAAACTGGCACACCGTCTCGTCGGCCCTCTGCTGCCCAGACCTGACCTTGGAGCACTCCCTGCAGCTCTGCAGGTCTTCGACCAGGTGACAGGGGTGCCGCTGGATGAACGTCTTGTTCTTTCCAGCTCCTTCGCTCCAGTACTTCAGCTCCCTTTTTGCCCTGTTAAGCTGAGCCTGCCGCTCTGCTTCCCTTTCTCTTTTCGAGCCATCATCGTTACTAGCCTCTTCAATGCCATCGTCCCGAGAACCCCTCCTCCCTCCTCCTACTCGGGAGACGGCGACAGTCACCCTCTCCTCCCAGGCCTTCTCGCACGAAAAGAGGACCCGTCGGTGATTCACAGCCCAATGTTCCGCGAGTTCCTCGAAGCTTCCACAGTCCTCCTTGCACGAAGGGCAGGCGGCGACCCTGGGACTCCTTAGACGCTTCAGTACGTCTTTTAGCATGTCGTTGCCAAAGTGCCTTCTGTGCATGTGGACCAGGAGGTCCTCTTTTCGCACACTGTTCTCCCGCTCCTTGTACTGGCATCCTTGGACGAAACACCACTTTTGGCGGGAGAATGACTTGCAAAACCTCTTAGACAGTCTTCTCTTTTCTCTCTTGACAGGCTGCTTCTCCTGAGTTTTATTGGAAGCTGTGGACTCTATCGACCTTGCGCTAGCTGAGGTACTGGAAGTGACGGGCTTCAGCATCTCGCGCAGCCGCAGGGTTGTCAAGAGCGAGTCCAGGCTGGTGCCCCTCAAGTGGGAGAAGTGGCTGTCCGTGAGGTGGATGCGGAGTTCCACCTCTGAGGTGAAAGACCCTTCACTGCATAGGTTGCATTGAAAGACGGGGAGACTCCGCTCCGTCTTGAGCACCGACACGGCGGCACTTGCTGGCACTGGCTTTGACCCGACTTCTGACGGGTTGGGCTTCGCTTCCGATGAAGGCACCTTGGGGATAGCTTGGACTGGTTCTTCATCCGGCATTGTGACTGAAGAGGATTTCTTGAGGAGGGACGTTTGTTTGACTGGCACTACTGTTTGAGATGGAGAAGATCCTGCTGATTTCTTAAGCGACGGTTGCTGCTTTTCTGGCGCAACTGCCAACTTTGTTTCAGAGGATCCGAGATTCTGGGCGATCAGACTTGGTTGCGGCTTCTTGATCAGCGGGAAGGCGCAGCCCTCTCTGAAGAGTAGGACGTCGTTGTAGCAGAGGAGGGCCTCACCGTGGTCGACCCCGATGTGCCTGGCCATGTCCTTCCCGGGCTCGTGCGGCTCCTCGCAGATGGGGCAGCTCTCCACGTCAAGCATCGAGCGGAGCATCCTCTTGAAGTGGCCCATCAGGTGCACGGAGAACATCCCGTTGACCACACTTAAGCAAATGAGACACTTCCCGTCTTTGGGAGTCTGAAAGAAAAATAATGGTAAGGTGGCAAAATCACCCAGACAAACTCATTGTAATCCATCTCTTTTTGACGGAGCAATACAATGAAGGTTTTTTACCTGTCGAAGGACGTTGAGCAACTCGTTTTGCAGACTTCCGTGCATGTACCTCTCGTGACTTCGGTAAGCCGTCTTGGTCGGGAAGCACTTCTGACACTCTCCACAGAGAAATCCGGGCTTGCCATCCTCCATTTTAATCTTCTGCATGTTACGAAAGTCGAGGAGCAGCTGGTGGTTCATGGCCCATGGGAGTCTATGGAAAAACCAGACGGGAAACAATAAGTAGAACAAATACGAAATACGAAATATACGATCCCCTCACCTGTGCTTGCTGTTGAAATGCACCAGCAGGTCGTACTCGCCGCACCCGGCCAGGAGCTCCGGGCAGCGGATGCACTTGGCCAGCGGTGACGCCAGGTTCTTCACGAACCTCCGAAGAGGCTCCCTGAACTCCAGCTCCAGGTGCTTGCAGAACTCGACCGTCTTGTTGAACTTTTCATCGCACAGGCTGCAGTCGGTCTTCAGGACGGACACGGGGGGCGGCGGGAGCGACCTGGACACCACCTCTCTCTTCACGACCGGCGGGGCGGGGGCGACCGGGGCGACCTCTCTCTTCACGACGGGGGCGGGGGCGGGGGCGGCCTCGAACCTCACGCACCTCGACTTGGGCTGCGGGTCCCGACCGGACGCCCAGCCGCTCTCCTCGGAGGATTGCGACGACGAGGATGGGCTGGGAGTGGGGTCGTCGTCCAAGTCGATCTCGATGATTTCCACGTCGTCGTCGATTATCTCGACGCTGTTAGACTTTTTCATCATCTGCGAGGGAAAAGTGTTTTGAGTTTTCAACAATTTCCTTGCGATGGAAAAAGCCTATTTCCGCCTTACCCTTCTCTTCCTGTTCGCCTCTGCCTTTTCCTTCTCCAGCTGCATCCTCCTAAGGTGCCTGTCGGCGGCCCCTCTGTCGAGCACCACCCGCCAGTTTTTGGACGTCCTCGCCAGGTGCCTCTGCACCCTCCGACGCAGGCCAGGCTCAAGGCGGATCCAAAGTTGACGCTGAAAGGGAAGACAGAGCTGCAAACATTTGCATTTTTTGTGGATAAGATCCTAGTTACCTTGTTCCTAGGCGTGAAGGCGATCTTGCGCTTCCTGCGGCAGTCCCGACACCGCTTGGGCGGCGGCACCCTCAGTGCTTCGGGTCCCTCCAAGTCCCTCTTGCAGTCCCTGCAGTGCGGCACCACCACGACGTCCTCGTCCTTCTCGCCCTGGAGTGCCCGGCGCAGCATCTCCTCGGCCTCGTCCGCCTCGGCCTTCTTCTTGGAGGGCGCGCGCACGCGCCTCAGGCGAAGGGGGCAGTCGTCAAAGTCCTCCTCGACCGCCACCGTCGTCGCCGTCGAGTCCATGACCTCGGCCGCCCTCTCCCTCCTGAGCACCTCCTCCAGGATCTGGTCCATGACCTGCCCCACCACCTCCGGGGAGGAGGCCCGGGGAGACCCCGCGTCCTCGGGGTCCTCAGGAGGCATGACGATATGCCCGTGACCTCGTCTAGTTTTGGTGAAGGTGGAGGTCGCGACGTGACCTCAGACGAAACATTTCCGTACGACAGAGAAATGCAGTTGCAGCTGCTTTGTGTTGTGGCCAAACGTCTTGTTTTTGCCTCTGTGTTTGCCCTCTTCTTCCCTTCTGCCGTTGTGCGTAGGGTTGGAACGAGTCCGGACTCGGACTCGAAGACTCGAAGGCTCGGAGCGAATTTTAGAGACTCGGCTCGGCTCGGACTCGAAAGCTAGGACTCGTCAGACTCGCGAGTCTAGTCTGGCCAGAGGTTAAAAGATTTTTTTTTCTTTTTTTTCCTTTCCGCGGCAACTAGAAAACGACGAAAAGAATTGTGGAAACAAGGTTGCTAATTTGGATGTTAAAAAGCAATTTAAACAATAATTGAACGACCGAAAAAGTTACTTTGATCATTTTTTAGGTCAGTAGGTTTTTTGTATCCTAGACTCGGACTCGGCTCGGACTCGAAAATTTTGGACTCGTTCCAACCCTAGTTGTGCACCTTTCTGCCCTTGTTGCCACCAAGAGTGACCAAGAAAGGGGAAAAGACACAAATGAACAACAAAAAATTGTTCTCCAGCAAGGATTTGGGAGGACTTTATATTCTCTTGAAGGTCACCAAGGCTATAAACAAAACAAGACAAGGAGACAGCCGAGAGACACTCGATCAACGCACTCGACTTAACTGCAAAGGCCCAAGACTTGACCTTTTTCTCTATCTGGCGGCCTTGCCCCTCCCTGAGCATGACCCCTTCTTTCCCCCGTCGCATCGGCGGACCCGCCGCCAGGCCGCAGTCGGCGGGAAACGCCGCGGCGGCTTTCGTCAAGGTGAGCCGGAGCCAGGCCGTGGCAAGAGTCCTCGTCTCCAACCTAGCCCCGTCCCTTTTCAGAGCCTTTACTACGACGAGTTCCGCTGGTCCCTGGTCAAGAGCGTCTCCTTCTTCGCCTTCGGCGTCTACCTGGCCAGGGAGTTCCGCGGGGTGGACCTGACGGCGCAGGGGGCGCCGGCGCCGCAGGCCTGAGCTGTGATACCAAGCATGCGGGTGGCTCACCAGTGAGATAATTGTTTTTGCAGATCTCGATGTTTTTTCCGCGCCATTTAGTCCAGAGAGCAAATAATACAATCAGATAACAGTTCCTCAGAAGTGATTCTACAATTTATTTCGATTTAAATAATTAGAACATTGCTTTCACCGGGGATAGAAAAAGAGTGCCAAAAATCATTCGTGCTTAAAAAGTTTTCACAGGTTGCCTCAAAATTGTACCGTTCGTCTGTTGAATCGCGTAATTGCCAAGAGGTAATCCAAATAGTTTTCGGATCACTTTTTGGATTTCTCCTTGGCATTTGAGGCCCTGATCATCTCGGCCAGTTGGTCCCACATCTCGTCCGGGATCTTGCGCAGCTTGTTGAATTCCCCGGCCAGGCCGCGGAACTCGCCTCCGTCAAGGTGGACAGTCTTCATATGCGAAAAAGAACATGTTCATGCAAAGGATCTCGTGTGTTACTGTTTCAATTTTCCATACCTCTGCACTTATCCAACTGGCGTAGTCACTGCAGAGGAAGGTGGCGAGGTTAGCGATCTCTTCCACCTCGCCGAAGCGGCCGGTGGGAATAGCGTCCACGGCCTCGTCGAGAAGAGAGCCTGAAATATTTTTGCCATGTTTCACTAGTTTTGCCGTATTAAGATGTATGGATGGATCTTGGATGGAAGCTTGGATGAGGACCATACCTGAAGGATCCAGCCTGCTAAATGCGCCCTCGGTGTATATGGGCCCAGGAGCGATGTTGTTCATCCTGATGCCGTACTTGCCCCACTCGACGCTCAGAGACCTGGAACGAAAAAAATCGTGCCATCTGCTTTGGCGCAAAATGTCTGAAGGGTTTATTACTTCATCATGGTCTCTACGCCGCTCTTGGCGCAGGCGCTGGGCACGACGTAGGCGGACCCCTCGTTGGTGTAGTGCGTGGTGATTGCCAGGAAGACGCCACCGGTCTTGTTCTTGATCATCCTCTTGCCTGTCTCCAGGGTGAGGTTGGCGGTGCCGCCCAGCACGATGTCCACTATGGTCTTGAAGGCGTTGGGCGAGAGGCGCTCGGTGGGGGAGATGAAGTTTCCGGCGGCGTTGTTGACCACCACGGTGGGCTGCCCCAGCTCTGCCTGGCACTGGTCGATGGCGGCAGCCACCGCCTTCGGGTCGCGAACGTCGCACTGAACGGGGAGGACGGCATTGCCCGTGCGCCCGCTCAGCTCTGAGGCCGTGGCCTCAAGGACGGGGAGGCGGCGGGACGCGATGGCAACCTTGCCGCCCAGCTGGCTGAACCTGGAGGAGAGAGGGCAAGGTGAAGTTCACGCAGAATGATAGGTAAATCGTAAAGCATGCATGCCCATGGGGTTGCGGACAGTACAAAAGGGTTTTAAAAACTTCGTACGTTACTAAAATAAGAAATAGATGCTTGCTTGGGGGGGATCCCCTCCCATGGGCATGATCACTCACCCCTTCCCCACCCATGGGCATAATGTCGTAAAGGCATACATGCATATTTTGTTGAATTTGAAGTAACTGTGCTATTCTGTGTGACAGTTCCTCGGAAAGTATGTTTCACCTCTCAGCCATGGCCTTTCCTAGCCCGGTGCCCCCTCCCGAGATGAACACGACCCTGTCCTTGAATGACCCTTCGGGCAGCATTGGAGACTTGGCCGGCGGGAAGAAGGCGTGCTGCGGGAGTTGCGGGGGCTTGCGATCGCCCAGGCACGAGGAAGAGGTGCTCAGCAGGCGGATCCCGGCGCAGCGGGCCAGGCTGGTGCTCAAAGTGGCGGGCAACATCTTGGCGGAGTGTCTGCGAAGAAATCTACCGTAGACGAAGACAAGATGGTTTTTTTGTGCGTCTGTGTCTGGCTTCTTTTTTGCGCTCCTCTGGGGTTCAAAGTGGCCTGAAACACCTGCACTTACAGTATTTGACTCACCTGTACAGTAGGCTGTTGGTTTTCTTCTCAATATTATTTTGTTTGTAATGAGGAGGATCGATGGAGGACGAGGCCAGGGGCCACTTAAAGTCGAGACAGACACTCAGATAGGGCTCCGGGTCATCAACGAGGGCAGTCGATCGGTTCCGGAGGCCAAGGGACGGGCAGGAGAGGGAGGAATCCGGTCAAGTGTATTTTTTGTCCCTCTTCTTTCTTCCTTTTCTTTGGTACATCAGCTGATTCCAGGCATCAACAATCAAGCCGCACAAGCACAACGGTGACCAGAGAAGGAACAAAAACAAGAATAAAAATATTTTACGTGATATTTTTGCATTTGTGCATCCAAATATGATTCATGATTCATGATTCTATGCAAATGCTTTGTACTCTTCAAACGGAAAAAAGTCATAATAGTCTGAAAAACTTTGATAACTAACCAAAATAATGCGAGTTATTTAGATTGCTGTATTTTTTCTTCTATATTTGGGTCTTTCTTTTTTGTTTTCTTGTGGTAAATGTTGCATTTTTTCCCACGCCTGCCTGAAGCTGAGTGTGCACTGTGTTGTCGGTCCTCGTCCTCGTCCTCTTGGTGGTCTCCTCCTTGCCCGTGCCTGTCGCCATCATGCCCAACAACAACCTGTTCTCCCTGCTGCCGGACGACGACCCCGCCGACGCCAAGGCGCCCAGGGACAGGAAGAAGGAGAAGGAGGACAAGGCCAGGGCCAGGCAGGAGGCCCTCAAGAAGGCCAACAACGCCAACGGGGCCAAGTCCAAGCAGGCCAGGGAGGCGGAAGACCTGAGGTCGCTGGCCTTCGGGGCCCCAAAGGCCAAGGGGAAGAACAAGAACAAGAAGGGCAAGGCCGGGGGAGCGGCGTCCACGCAGGAGGGCGCCGGGGACGCCAAGAAGGCCGGCTCCGAAGACCCCGTCGGCCGGGACGACAAGTCTTCCGGTAGCGCCGACGACAAGGCCAAGGCCAAGCAAGAAGAGGAATTTAAGAAATGGCAAGAAGACGATGCCAAGGTGAGGTCACACGTCATAGTATGGATCCTGATGCCTCTCTCATTCATTGATTCATTCATGTATCCTTTTTCCAGCGCCAGGCCGATGACTTCCGCGAGGCCATGCGCCGAGCCACCATCCTCTCACTGCAGGAGATGGAGAAGCAGAAGTCCGAGCTGGCCAAGCGGGACGAGGAGCGCAGGGCGGCCGCAGGGCAGGACAGGCTGGGGATGGGGGTGGGCGCCGCGCAGGCACCCTCCAAGAAGGGCACCGTCATCCTCAGCTTCGGCTCTTCGGGCGGGCCAAACCCGAAGCCCGCCGCGGTCGACTCGGCAAAGTTTCCACAGGCGAAACCAGTAGGATAAATCAACTTTTGGATGTTAGTGATAAAATTAGCAAAGTTTGTTATTTTCCTTGTCCAGATTATGAGCGAGGAGGAGATCGCCAAGTTGGCCGAGCAGCAGGCGGAGAGGGCGGTGCAGAGGGAGCGCCGTCTGGAGGAGTTGCACAACGGGGCTCCGCCCGGCGAGGTGCCCGTCCTCGCCACCGGATCCGGGTCCAAGGCCGCCTCCGCCGCCGAAGGAAAGCCCTCCAAGAAATCTTCCAGGAACGGGCCCTCGTCCTCCGCGTACGGCTCCGGCGAGCCTGCGGCGTTCGCGGCGGCGGCGGCCAGCAGGCTGAGCCGCGAGCTCTCCCTGAAGGAGGCAGAGTCCAACATGCTGCGGAGGGAGAACGAGAGGCTGAAGGCGGAGGCGCTGGACCTGAGGAGGAGGCTGGAGCAGGCGGAGACAAAGGAGAAGGCTGACGTGCTGGCGGAGAACGAGGAGCTCAAAAAAGTAAATTGTTGGAAAACCCTATTTTGCGTTTGTTATGCATAATTTATTCACATTTTTTTTAGCTCCGAGAAGAACTCACGGAGGAATTGACCAAACTGCAGGGAGACCTTGAGAGGGAGCGAACCCACGCCCAAGAGTTGGCAAAGGAGCTGCGAAAGACACAGGTTAGGTTCCGACTGTACGCTGCTCTCAAGAGGGACTAGGAACGGGGGAAAATTTCCAGTATGTTCTTTTGTATGGTACAAGTCAATTGGGTATCATGGTGTGCAGTATAAGAATACCTGTATTTGTAATCTTGGAAAAAATGGCACACACTTGCATCTGTTGCTTAACTTTGTAGATTCCAATCAATCGTCCTCTTGTTTTTTCAGGACAAACGCGTCAGCTCCTCGCACAGTTCTTCCAAGCCCGAGTGATAAATTGCACACCACTTATTGAATCATCACAAACAGCTCCTTGACCAGCTGCTATTTTTGCAACCGAAAAGATACAAAGAAATCAAATTAAACACGTTGCGCCTGAATCACTGCTGCGTTAGAAATACGACTCTCCTCGATATCCTTGGAACTGCTCCTTGCGCCAAAAGTCGGCAGGCAAGACTAGCTAGCCAGAAAGAGTTTTCGCGATCTCCCTCTTGAGCAAAGACAAAACCCTTGATCAATTAACCCTGGGCAAGTCCCTTCTTCCCCGGTATCGGTCCTGGTCAAAGTTTCCGACGTTGTATCTCCTGCCGCCTCCGCCGCTGTCCCGGCTGTTGGCGCTCCCGAACCTGCTGTTCCTGCCCGCGTTGCGCCCGTACCGAGAAAAGTCCTCGCTCGAGGCAGAATTGTTGGAGTTGCGACCGTTCCTGTATAATTCGGGTTTTTTCTTAAATTTGTGGAGGTTGATTAGATTATTGTTTAGTCGCTCCCCCCTACCTGAAGTTGTAGGATCCTCTCCTCCCCTTGGGCGAGCCCGAGTCTCCCCTGCCCCTCCTTGATCCGAAGCTGCGCCCACTGTCGTTCCTGATCCCGAAGCGGTCGTCGTCGTCGTCGCTGTCGGAGTCCCTGCCCCTCCTCAGGCTGCCGGCCCTGCCGCGGCGCGGAGGGGAGTCGTCGCTGTCGTCCGAGTTCCTGAACCTGCTGTTCCTCCTGTTGGCCGCCGCCACTCCCCTCCTGCTGTTGGCGGAGCCGCGCGAGTCCGAGGAGCCCCTCCTGCTGCCGAACCTGCCGTTGTTCCTCCTCCTGCCCGAGTCCGAGTCCGAGTCGTCGCTGTTCTGCCTGCTCAGCCTCCCCTTCCAGGACATGCTGCTCCTCCGCTGCGTCGCTGCTCGGCCCTTGCTTCCCCTGCGCCCGCCGTCGGAATCCGAGTCGGAGTTCCTGGAGTTGAATCCCCTGGTGTTCCCGGACTTCTTTTTCACGTTGCTCTTCCTCCGAAGCATTGAGGAGTCGTCGTCGGAATCGTCAGAGAACCTCCCGAACCCCTTCCTGGCCGTGGTCTTCTTGCCCTTAAGTTTGGAGGATTCTTTCTTCTTGGTGGTGGCTTTGCTCCTGCTGTTCTTGCCGAATCTGTCGTCGTCGCTGTCGTCGCTGTCCCGCCCGATCCTCCGCAGGTTCCTCGTCTCCGGAGCGCTGTTCCTCCTAAGCCGCGACGCCCTGTTGCCTCCCCTGGAATCCACTGGGTCCTCCTTGTCCTGTCGTCCTCTGCATTAAAAGACAATTAACGGAGACTGTTTTTTCATTTTTTAAAAAATCGCTTTCACCTCGAGTTTCCGCCGCCGTTCCTGCGCTGTTCCCGCTCGTGCGCCCTTCTCCCGCTAAAGTGCTGGCTGAGGCTGGACCTCACGTGGGCGTGCTGACTTTTGCTGCGGGCCCGAATCTAAAAAAATATTTTTTAAAATTAGTTGAGCTAAACTTTCGTGATTGGCAAAAAGAGGAACCCACCTTTCTCGCGTACGCCCCGTCCTCCTGATGCAGGTCCTGCTTTTTGGGCTCCTGCGACCTGGACTGGCGGCCGCGGCCCCTGTCGCCGCCGCTCCTGCCCTTGGGGCTGGGGCTCCTGTTGCGGCTGTTGCGACTGTTGCTGTTCTTGCGCCTGACCACCATGGTGGCTCTTAGAGTTAAAAAAAACCTTGCAAAAAACCTTTAATAGCGTGCTTTCTTCCTTCCTCTTTGGCCCGTATAAATTCTTCCTCGCTTTATTTGCGGCCCCAGAGGCCTCGCCTGCGTGACTGCCCGCCTAGGACCACGCTAAAAATGGGGCTTTGCCCGTGAGAAAGTCGCTCATTAACCGCTACGCGGCCGAGGGTCAGTTTAGGGCTCAACGTGCGAGGGGACACGGAAAGAAGGAAGGTGCATTGGTGACCCGACACAGGTATAATAGCTAGCCAGGACTCGTTGTTCAAGATTGCGAAGCGAGATACCGGTGCGTTGACTTTTTTTGAAAAAAAAATGATATAGTAAATGAAGCACTCATATAAAATTAGACAATTGTCAGTAGTTTCTATTCGTTCATATTAGAATTACGTTTTCAATCATAATAAAAACGATTAGATTTCATGTGGGAATCCAAGCCAAGAAGCCTTTTCTTGCCCCTTGTGACGTATGCGGCGCCAGGTAAGAGGACAGCGAGAAAGTCGCGCCGGTCAAGCGGGCCTTGCCTTATCGGACGGTGGAGTCCGTCGCTCGCTCGCTGACCCTCCCGGGGCTTTGGTCACGGTTGGCAAGGGCGCAAAGCCCAAAACAAAATTTGTGGGACTTTCTCGTCCCTTCTTTCCCCGCCAGGGCCGTTGCTTTCATTCCCGAAGACTCGATTGGCTGCGAAAAGTCTGTGATGCGGATTGTGCGTGCCAACAGCACGTACTGCGGCTGTCCAAATTTGTCATCTATCTACGGTAAATCTTCATGATTTACTCGATTGTCAGTCACTCCTGAGGCTGATGTTTATGCTGTAGCGTATTATCATACTGAAAGCCATGTTGCCGTATCCCTCTTGTTCTGCAGGGTTTTGTTTTCAAAATTTCGTACTACATGCTACCGTGTGATGTATGTTGGCTCGTATCGTAGCTTTCAAAAACTATTTTTCTAAGTCGTTATTGACCGCTAGTTGTAGGTCCTCCTTTGCTACAATAATTTTTAAGGCAACACACAACTTAAACTGACCTCGACTGAGTTTTTGAATTATTCACGAGGTCACATATTTATCCCAGTGTGTGCGAAGCCGACGTCATTCGGGGGGGACTCAGCCGCTGTCACGGGCAGAAAATAGCTTTCGAGCCAGGGCGACAAGATTGGGTTGTTGTTGTTGATATCCCGTCTCTCCAATTGCAACGGCATGCAGGCCATATTTGCAAGTCATTCTCAGTATCCGGAAAAGTAAAAAAAATATTTAGTACAAAAGTTATGGAAATATAATTTTGACAAGCTCGTTCTTGTCTTGATTGCTCAACATTCCCTCCGTCGGAAGGGTCTCGCAAGGGAAGCAGTATTTATTGGACACGACGACAGTCATGTCGATTGCACTATTTTGTTTTAGTCACGTTGGGCAACTTGCACCGGTTCTGCTGAGGTCTGCTTGTTCTATTCTGTAGTACGGTAGCTCCAATTTACGATGAAATGGCACTGATTTTTTTGCTGACTCACTCGATCGTTAATTCATGTAAATGAAGCTAATTCGTAATTGCGTCCTCCAGTATCGAGGTGAGGTGGAGAATTTTGTAAGAATTTCATTAGTGCCTGGAATTGAAGCGAAATTGAAATCCTTTTGTCTCAGCTCCCAGGAGTAATTCAGTTCCTTTTTCTTATTAAAAAGTACTACAGATATATTATCATCATACGTGGGCAGGGGGGGAAGGGTATCGTTACCCCCTCCTGAAGGGCAAAGTCCAAATCCCCCCTCCTGCAGGACACTACCTATATTGACCCCCCTTATCTCAAGAAAAAAAATTATTGACCCCACATCTGTTCCTAGACAAGTTTTTCAAAAGTGCAAGTAAAAATAAAAAAATGTGCCTCAAAAATGCAAAATTACATATTTTTTGAGCACATTTCTAAGCTCCCTCAGAAAGTGCCTGTTTTGGGGCTCTTTTTAACAATTTTACACTACCCCCCCATGGATAAAAAATCGTCTCCCCCTGAAGAAGAAATCCGAATCCCCCCACCGGCCATTATCTACCCTACTCCCCTCCTGTCGCCCACCACCGTGCCCAAGTATTATCATCATGCGCTTTTTATTTTGTCCAAAGTGCCTTGTCAGCTAGCATTTCCTCACGTTCTCTTCTGAATGCTTGTTCCGCTTGAGGATGCTTGTGGCGTTCCGACCAGAATGCATTTCCTGACAGTGCAAGTGGAGAGGGAGGGAGATCCTTCAACTGCATAACAATAAGTTCACTCTCCGGAAGAACGGGGAAAAGACCTTGCCTGCCTATCTTCCCTTCTTTCTATCCTTTTCGTTTTGTCTTGAACTGCAGTAGTGGATTATTACAAGCTTCGGTACTCAGTTTTGGTTGGATGCCTTGCTCAGCAGGCCAGGCAAACTCTCTTTGTCGACATGACAAGGAAGCACTTTCCTATTTTATACGAAAAAGACAGGGCAAAACGGTCAAATAATTATGCTCTCAAAGGTTTCAGGCTTGAACAACACATCAAAACTTGTTGATTTAAAGATAATGTCATCACTTCTCACACAGCTGAGCGGTGTACTGTAGGTACATATACCGGTATGTGGGTGTCTCCCTGCTTGCTTGCAACACTAATTGCAAAACTTTTTATGTTCCCATTCCTCGGCACCCTTTGGGAAATCAATACTGCCGAGGACGGGAAAGAGTGCTGGTGCCCCCCCACCAAATGTTGAAAAGTCGGTTTTGAACTTGAAAATTAGTCGACGCCACATGCATTGCGAGTTTTCGTATCCGGGATTTACTGCGTTGGTTTTCATTATCCGTCGTTGGAGCTAAAGTAGGATTACATCCGCCTTCCGTCCCTCGTATCCAAAGAAATCTCCAAATTTATCTCCTCAATCACAAATAAAAGTTTAACAAACGCGATTTCTCAATTACCTGGTCTCAATCAATCACGCGATCGACGCGAAATCGGGAGAGTGCTTTAAAAAACTATTTCTGTCTACCTCCTTTACTTTCGCAAAAAAGTGGATAGTCTCAGTAGTAGATGGGAATTAATTTCGGCCCTCTCCTCCTCCTCCTCCGTTTCCTCTTTTTCCCGTCCGTCTCTTTCATCTTTTCGCCAGAAGGCATCCTTCAGTCGACAGCGGCGGCGGCGGCGACAGAGGAGGAAGGGGAGAAATGGGTTACGTCTCCCGAAAGTTCCCTTCTGTCCGCCGCCGAATTAAAGATTTAGAACTTTTGTCTCTTCCACCCTCTTTTCTTCTCTCCTCGTTCCATCTGCCTCCTCCTTTTCTTCGTCGTCCGCGAGACAGGCATTCAACACATAACAGAAAAGCTAACCCAAAAAGATTGTCCCTCCAGAGATATCGCCTTGGCCAAAAAAAATTGCGCAAAGTTTAGCAAATGATTCCATAACATTGGTGGATCCGGCTCTGGCGGCGGCCAGAAAACTACCCCGAAGAGAGAGAAGGAAGGGGAAGCCGGCGAAATGGGGAAAAGGGGAGGAGGAGGAGCAACAGGAAACTTGAGAGGATGGAATGAGGGAGAGGGGAGCGGATGCATTGGGGGAAAGAGAAAATGGCCGGGGGAGGGATCGCGAGGCATGCTCCATTAGAAGAAGTAGATAAAAGGGAGTCGGAAGTTGTACTAGAAGTACAAGCCGTTGTTATGCCGGGGCAGATGGTT
>JAAUYJ010023811.1_pt1 | contig 15877 bp, 14 predicted proteins | sample 7278031 | NCBI WGS metagenome assembly JAAUYJ01 (sample SAMN14350222, study PRJNA611818) | marine sediment metagenome | isolation source: surface marine sediment (1.8m) | place: French Polynesia: Moorea | collected 2018-08 | reverse complement strand
TTCTAGATTTTGGCAATGAATTTACTGGCTTTACAGATAGCTAAAGATGCGTTGTCTAAAGCTGGCAATAAGGTATTCTCGTAAATATATAAAATGGCAAAGTTGAGAATTAAATAGCCCTGGAATATTCATTTGCTACCTTGTCAAAGTTTGTAGACTAAACCCCGAAAAATGAAACTTCCTTTCAATGAAGGTTTGAGGTTTTTATAAACAGTCGTATTTAAAATAATCTAGGTCTGGCTACTGGCAAACAATAACTTTAAATGTTAAACTTTTTAGTTAGCCTATAAACATATCATCTAAAGTTAAGCATACAAATAAAATGGCAAAGCTAAGATTTTGCATTTCTATATCTACTCTTTTATTAGCTGTAGTAGTTATTTTATTCGAGAGTCGTATTACTGAAGCAAAAAAGAACCGTATAATCTCTTGTGAAAATAATTGTTTGCAACTAACTCAAGCAAATTCCACAGAAAAATTTCAGGAAATTGTTGGGGAAAATAAAGTAGAAAAAGTAGCAGGAGGTTTCAAATTTATTGAGGGGCCTATTTGGCATCCGGAAGGCTTTCTACTTTTTAGCGATATTCCAGAAAATATAATTTATCAATGGCAACCTAATCAAGAAGTTACAATATTTCGTCAGCCTTCTGGCAATGCTAATGGCAATACTCTAGATTTACAAGGAAGGTTAATAACTGCTGAACATAATAATCGTCGAGTATCACGAACAGAAAAAGATGGCAAAATAGTTACACTTGCTAGTGAATATAATGGTAAAAGTCTCAACAGTCCTAATGATTTAGTTGTCAAATATGATGGTAGTATTTATTTTACAGACCCTCCTTATGGAATTAAATCAGAACAGGAAGAATTAGGTTTTTATGGCGTTTATCGAATTGCACCGAATGGTGATTTGACTCTATTAGTTGATGATTTTGTTCGCCCTAATGGCATTTCTTTATCTCCAGATGAAACCAAACTTTATGTTAATGATTCTGAAAAAGGTCATATTCGGGTTTTTGATATTAAATCTGATGGAACTTTAGAAAACGGACGAATTTTTGCAGAGTTAAAAGACCCTAATAAACAAGGGGTTCCTGATGGGATGAAAGTAGATGTACAAGGAAATATTTATAGCACTGGACCTGGAGGTGTTTGGTTTTTTTCGCCGTCAGGAGAGTTGTTAGGAAGAATTGCTGTGCCGGAAAAAGTTGCTAATTTAGCTTGGGGAAATGATGACTATAAAACTCTTTATTTAACAGCGAGTAATAGTCTGTATAGAATTACTTTAAAAGTTGCTGGGGTGACACCACCAAGTAGTAGATGAGGAGATAAATTCTCATTAATTAGAGTAGCCATCAATTTTATTGGCAATATATTTGTTATAATTCAGTTTTTTTAATTAAAATCAACCAGATCAAAACTGTAATCTTCAGCCGGAATTACTTGCCAATTATCATTAGAAACAATTTTTAGAACATACTGGTGATATTCTACTAATGTTGGTCGGTGACCGACACTAATATAAGTTATTTCTGAATCTTTTAGTATTTGATAAAGACGTTTTTCTTTAACAATATCTAAAGCGCTAGTTGCTTCATCTAAAATTGCATAGTCAGGTTGAGTTAAACCTAGTCTAGCAAATGCCAGTCGTTGTTGTTCTCCTAAAGATAGAAAATCCGCCCAATTTAACTCTCTATCTAAACCACCCACTCTTTCAATTAAATCAGGAAGATCAACCGCTTCTAGTTGTTCGTGTAACTTCTGATCGCTAATGTTAATGTTATTAGTCGGATATAATAATTGATTACGAAGATTACCTAAAATCATATAAGGACGTTGAGGTAAAAACAAAATATTATCAAGGGGAGGTCTGATAATACAACCAGTACCAGAATGCCACAAACCAGCGAGTGCTCGTATTAAAGAACTTTTACCAACTCCAGAAGGTCCTACTACTAAGATTCCTTGACCTTTAGGAACTTCCACAGATAAATTTTTGACTAAAGTTCTTTCATATTGAGGAGTTTGTAAGGTGAGGTTTTGGATAACTAAATTATCTTCTTCCCTGGTATCAATAGTAGGAATATTGACTGAAGGTACTTGCAGTTTTTCTGATTCTAAAATAAATTCTGAAAAACTTTTTAAACGCTGAACTTGGGCAGCAAAAGATGTAAAAATATCAAATTTTTTGACTAATAATCCAACAGAACTAAAGATTGTCACAAAAGCGCCTGAAGCTTGACCAATTTCTCCAAATTCAATTTCACCAGCGAAAAAACGAGGAGCCAAAAATATAATCGGCAAATTAGTAATGACAAAACCTGTGCCTGTAGTGAAAAAATTCAAGTTCTTATCTAAATTAATAATTTTATAAAAATTATGAATCACATAAGAAAATCTTTCTTGAATAGTTGCTAATTCTTGGTTTTCTCCACGATAAAAAGCAATAGATTCGGAATTATCTCTAATATGTATTAACCCATAACGAAAATTTGCTTGAAATTCTAATTGTTTAAATTTCAGTTTGCTTAATCTGCCGCCTATAAAAATAGCAATTATGGTTTGAAGTAATGCTAAGGCAATTGCCAAGAAAGTTAAAAATTTATCAATAGAGAATAAAATTCCCAAGAAAGAAAAAATACTCACAATATTAACAACGAAAAGCCCTGAGATATCAATGCTAGATCTGATAAAAGTATCAATATCTTCAGCTATACGTTGATCGGGGTTATCAATTAGTTCATTAGATTTTAATTTATAGTAAGAACGGTTGCTCAAATATTTTCTGATAAAATCTTTTGTCAGCCATTTCCGCCAATGCAATTGCAGTAGGTCTTGACTATAATGCCAAAATACAAAAATCGGTACAAATATGACAAATACTCCTATTAACTGAAACCACATTTGATAAAATGTTGTTACATCTTTATTTGTAACTGCTGTCATCAAATCTCGAATGACATAACTTTTAACAATGCCAAAAGCATTAAAACCAAGCATTAATACTGTTGTCAGAAGAATTAAACTTCTTGCTTTCCACTTTTGATCCGAGTAAAAATAAAGTTTAGCAATTTGCCAAAAATTATGCACCAGTCTTTTAACTTGACTAATTTTTAGGTTATTCATGGCCAGTTGTGGTTGATCTTTTAAAAAATTGAAATAGTTATAAAATTGATACTAACATAGTTAATGCTTACTTATTACACTATTTATAAATAGGTACATACATTAAATTTCAAGGCTGGTGATGAGGAAAACCCTGTATTATGGACAATTTTGGCTTTAATTCCATGTATTAATATCATCGCTGCGATTAAGTTAATTATGGCTTGGGTGACAATCTTTAAAAAGTTAGATAAATCTCCCTGGTTACTGTTGATATGTCTAATTCCTTGTGGCGCTTTATTCCTTTTTGGATATGTGGCATTGACTTAAAATATTTTCCATGAGAGTAATGGAATTGATTAATAATAGGCATAATTTGAACAATGCTCAAACTTAAATATAGAAAGATAATTTTTTTGATTCTCATTGCTATTCTAGCAGGAGGATAGATGGCTGTTCATTCTCAACCAGAGACTAATTTTTTGCTCAAAAGTATCGAATTAGTCATGTTTCACCAAGTGGCAAAAATTGTAATTTATCTTAGTTGTTTTGGTTGGGATTTATTGCGTAGTCGATAAATAAATTGTATGCAAAGATTTTCTGAAACATTATCTTACAAAGAGCGATTTCAGCTATATCTTTTTCTAGCGATCGCTCTTATTCCTATTATTGGCAGTTACTTCTTAAATTTTGGTTTGGAAATACCATTTATCGGATGTCCGCTGTTACGTTATATCGGTATTCCTTGTCCTGGATGGGGTTTAACCCGCTCTTTCATGGCAGTTGCACGGGGAGATTTGAGTCAGGCGATCGCTTATCATTTATTTGGGCCTCTATTTTTTTGTGTGTTTGTAATTGCAGTTTTACATCTTGTTTTAGAACTAATAAATAATCAAAAATTAGCGTTTTTTATATTCCTTTAATCCACAATCATAAGTTTCAGATATTTTGTTTCCTCGTTTTATTTGGCTATCATGGAACACGACTAGAAGAGTTATGGAAATCTGGTGAACTATATAATTTTATGATTCATTCTAGCTTGGGTAATTGGTTATATTGAATTATCTAATTATTCTATATTCATCTTTTAGCCTGACTATTTATTGCAAGGTTTTAGCTCCTTTAAACCTAAAATACTCAGATTTTGAACAGACAAGGGCAGAAAAATTAAGCGATAATTCTTTCTCCTGAATTCTGATATCAAGTAACATTAATTAACCACAATTTAGGGACGTTGCATGCAACGTCCCTACGAGTCTGGGGAAAGATTGTTTATTACAGTTATTTAATGAGACATGATATGACTCCTTCCCTGTACCTAAATACTTTTTCAGCAAACCATAATTACTTATTAATATCCATCTAAAAATCAAGTGGAATATTAATAAGTAATCACCCCAATATTAACGGCAGTATTTGTTTAATCAAATCAAAAAAATACTATCCTGCTTTCTTAACTTCCTCCGGCAACATCTCACTCACTACTTCATAAAAATTCGTTTCTGGTGGTTTCGTAAATAAATGCGACATCTCTGCTAATGCACTTTTATAAGCATCAGTTTGATTAGCATCCATAGCTTCAACTCCTTCCCAAAAAATTACAGCAATACCTTTATCTGTTCCTGGCAACTGCAATAAATAGGCTCCTTTAAAACCATCGTTATAAGTAGCTACTGCCTTTTCATAAAGTTGCTTTGCTTCTTCAAACTTTCCTGGTTTAAATTCCCCTATTGCAATATAAGCATATTGATGCTGCAAAAAATCCATGAAATCTGACATTGTTACCTCCTGATAAATAAGGTTTAAGATTTTGGTTGTAGAAAATATAACTAATTTTTAGAGTATTAATACTAAAACTTTCAACAACCAATTTTTTTTAGACATAGAGTCAAATCATATAGCAATCTCTACAGTGGATGCTATAAAATTCTGTGTATTATAGCGAATTTTAAAAATTACTTAATACTTATCTCACATTTGTAGGCAAAGATTCCCAGAAAGGATTATTTTTTCCTAGACGAGTTGTATTTGTCGCATCGTGGAGACTTCCCCTCAAATCTTGATAATATTTATCATCCATAAAAGTAATATTCAAGCCATAATCTCCTACTAATCTGCGGAATTTTTCCTGAGTATAATCCCTGCCATTAATCAATGCTCCTCCTGGATTTGAAACTAACAATTCTCCATTAACTACCACTGAATTTACCATATTTGGCCACCAAGAATAACCACTATATCCAAACATAACTGGCACTTGAATAATCTGGTCATCAGTCAGGTTAAATTCCTGTTTTAACTTCTCAATTAATGGGTTTAATTTTTCCTGCTGCAAATAGAGATTATGCTGAATTAAGTTTTGATTTCTTAAGGCTGCTCGGACTGTTGTTTGAGTTCCTAAACCACGATTTATTGCAGCTTGCCCATAGCCTTCTTGATTCAGTTCTTCTAATAGTTTTACTCCTGCTTCTGGACTAACAATTAACATTAAAGGTTTGCCAAATTTACTAGGAATAAAACTGAAAATTTCATCTACGTGACGAATCATTAACCAAGAAGTATCAATATCTACTGGCGGACCTTGAATTTTTTGAGCTTGGATGAAGTCAATAATTTCTGGATTCATACCTACTCCACCAGCTTTACCATAATATACTCTCCCCATAGGATAACCTGGTAATGGTGGTGTTACTTCGAGATTTCCGTAGGCATCTGCCCATCTATTGAGAGGGTCAAGTTGTCGGGGTTTGCCGATTTCAAACCAGCCGAAATCTTCTTTAAGCAGGCTTCTTGCATATAGGTCGTTTTCCCCTCGGCGGTTGGCTTTGAGTACCATATTAATATTACGCATTCCTTCTGGAGTAGGGAACTGCACATAACCTATTTCTTTGGTATCTTGCATCCAAGTGGTGCCACCAGGATTAATTTTAGCTTTTGCACCTGTTTTTTCGACTATCTGTTTGATTTTGGAAACGAACTCTTGATTTTCCCAACCCCTTTCGCTAACGTGAATTTCTCTAACTGGGGCGGTATTGGGAGACATGAGCCAGGGAACTACGCCTATTTGAATTGTATCTGAGGCTATTTGTTGACCATTTCTTTTAGCCATTGCTGTGAGGTTTACTGTTCCTTTCCATTTGCGATCGGCAAACTGTTTTGCTTCTACTCCCAATACTATTTTCTCTCTGGTTCTCAATGCTTCTGTGCCAGAAATGTCTACTGGTTGCCATCCGTATTCTGTTTTTTGGAATACGTTAATATAGTCACTAGCATCGCTGTCAGTAGTAATATAAACTTGGGAATTTTTATAGCTTTCTGATATTTCTAGGTTGACGATTGCTAAGTCAGCTTCATCTTGATCGCCATTAACTTCCTGATCGCGCCAGTCTGGTATTAGATCCCTATTATCATCATCGTTATTAAATAACATTAGCGCACCTTCTGACAAAGACCATGTTTCTCTGCCTGATTTGTCTGCAGCTTCTAGTACGCCGTCTCTGTTTGTATCTCCATACATGGTAAAGCCTGGAGATAAACTATAGGCAATCGGGGGAGAATTTATAGTTTTGTTAGTGTTTGAGTTGTATTCTATATTTTCTGTCCAAGCTCTTTTAGAGATAATTTTTTCATAGGAAGCAACTGCCATGTATCCTTGATATTCGATCATTTTTTCGATCGCTTTATCTGTGATCAATGAGTCTTGGGGTATTTGACGCAAGTTATAGATGGCTTCTAACCACAGGTTTTCTGCTTCTTGCCAAGTTTCATAAGTTGACTGTGGAGTTTTTCCTTTGTCTACAGCTTTAATTGCTAGTTTAACTGCTTGTTTCCAGCTTTCATTAGCATTTTCTTCTTTAATGATTTTTGCTTCTGTGCCTCTAAACTCTTTGAGCAGTTTTTCATACTTTCTCAGTTGGAGTTTGTATTGCCAGGGTTCTGCTGTTGCTTGAATTTCTGGTATTTCAGAGGCTTGTTTGAGTTCTATTTTAAGTTGATCGCGCAGTTGGTAAAGTTCTGGTAATGAGCTTACTGTTTTTGGTGTTTGTAAGCCATAGTTGTCTATGGAGTTGATGGTTTCTAGGGGAGATATTTCTGAGTTAGTTGCTAATACTTCTGATTTTACTTGCTCAATAAGTAATTGTTGTGCTGTTGCTTGAGGCACAACAGGAACCCATATAATTCCCACTAATGCTCCCAGGGTGTTTACTAGAGCTATTTTTACGTATCGAATCCAGTGCGAGTGCATAATGGTAAATATATCCTGACTATATTCTGCTATACACTAATGGATTTTACCTGATTTCTGTAAACTCGAAGGGTAAATTTTTGATAATTTTTTTTACCTAAAGCTGATTCAAGTATCTAACAAATAATCAAAAATTATAAAAAAATTATAAACTAATAATCATCTTTTGGAGGAATTTTTAGTACAAGTTCCTATGACTTAAAACCACAGTGCATTTAATATTCTTGTCTCAAATAGACCTCTGGTGGAAAAGAGGGAGTTGGGAGTTGGGAGAAATAATTGATTATTTCTACTCGATAATTGATTTGATTTTTTCTTATCACCAGATGTCTAATATAAATATCAAATAGGATTGGCAAATAAAATTAATTCCGGTTGAGTAGTCATAATTAGAAGTTTATAGAGAATATACAATACAATAACTATTTTCCTCTATTTTTGATTCCTAATTATGATATTTCTAACCGGAAATTAATTATCTTAAGGCTCTGTAACCCAATCCTTATGAGGTTTTACCCAATTAGCTGTTTCTGAATTATTAGCACTAGAACCATTAGTTGGTAATTCCAAGCAGTAACCAGCACCATATACGGTTTTAATATAACGAGGATGGCGAGGATCTGGTTCCATCTTGGTTCTTAAATGTCTAATATGGACTCGGATGGTCTCAATATCATCATCTGGATCGTAACCCCAGACTTCCTTAAGAATTTCACTGGGGGAAACTGTTTGACCATGACGTTGGAGTAAGCAATGCAGTAACTCAAACTCTAGGTGAGTCAATTTAACTGTTTGCTCAAACCAGATAGCCTCAAACCTCTCTGGAACTAAGGTTAAAGGGCCATAGTTTAGGATTTCGCTGTGTTTAGCAGCTTGAGGAATTCGATCTGTACGTCGCAGTAGGGCTCGCACCCGTGCCAGCATTTCTTCTACTTCAAAGGGTTTTGTGAGATAGTCATCTGCACCAGCATTGAAGCCTTCTACTTTGTTTTGGGTTTGACCTAAAGCAGTTAACATCAATACCGGAATATCGGCTGTCCTTTCATCACGACGCAGACGTTGACAAACTGTAAAGCCATCTACTTTTGGCAGCATTAAATCTAATACTATTAGGTCTGGTAGTAGTTGCAAGGCTAGGGCTTGTCCTTTTATCCCATCTTCTGCTTGGCTAACTTCATAGCCAGCCATTTCTAAGTTTACGGCAACGAGTTCTGCGATCGCAGGATCGTCGTCAATGACGAGTATTCTGGGCATCATTACACTATACCTACGATTTTTTTTTATTGTAATGTTTAATTAAGATTTTTAATTTTTTTTGAGCAGTTTTTGGCTTGAATGTTACAATTTTTCTCAATACATTACATAGTGTTTGTTTTTATTGTGTTACTTCTCTTTAACAGTTTTTTTTGTTTTTGTCAAGTTATTAAACGATAGCGACGAATATCTGGGGGAATTGACACTAATTTATTGAGTTGAGATGATGATGCCTGAATATGGTCTGAGGCCAAATGTTTTTCCAGCAGGCTTTCACTTTCCCATTCTTCAACAAAAGTAAAATCTGTTGGGTCTGTTTGATTTTGCAATAATTCGTATTTAATACAGCCTTTTTCTTGACGAGTGGGTAAAACTATGTCTACTAAGATCGACTTAACTTGTTCGACGGTATTGGGGAAGGCGACTACACGAGCGACTACTCTCACGGTTTCCTGGGACATATAAATTATTCAGTAGATTTTCAACTCTAGAATTGATAATTCCACGATATTGTATAGCAATTTTATAAAGGGTGTGGGATGTAGGTAGGGATGTGTGGGGAGGGTGTAAGATTTGACACGGAGACGCGGTGACGCGGTGACGCGGTGACGCGGTGACGCTCTATCGACGCGGGGTGTCAGGGTGTCAGTGACACTCTATCTATCTCCCTCTCTTGGTGTCTGGTGTGTCTCCCCTTCTCCTTGTCCTCGTGTAGGAAGTGACCGGAAGTGTGAGAAAAAATATACATTCTCACAATTACAACTGTAGGACAGCTAGATTTTGATATATTTAGAAGTTCTTGACCACAAAATCTCAGGTGTTTTAATCCCTAATCCCTAATGCCTAAATATTCTCTGGCAAAAATAAATCTTCCCTGCTCTTTTACAGCGGTTTTGATTTCGGTAGACTAATACCAATTTTAAAAAAGACTGTTACAGTAAAGTAATAACCAAACTGTTAGTAAATTTGGTTTTAATGTCGCCTGTAAAAATTAAATTATTCCTGAATCAAAAACATTTTATTGTATTTATCAGACTATTTTTAGTCAAAAATAAAACGGTTTTAGTTGCAAAAACATAAACATTATAAATTTTACCACCTAACCCCTAACCCTAACCCCTAACACCTCTATATCAACACTGTAGCAATATTTTATGAAAATGGTATAAAGTAGGGATGTACCATACAACGTCCCTACTGTTTTTTTTATGGCGATGTGCTTCATCAAGAGCGAAAAGCGCTATAAGATTTTTAAAAATCTAAGACTTAGGAATTTTTGGTGAAAATCTTGCTAATTCTTGTGAATATTCCCATGAAATTGACTCTGGATCTTTTTGACTACTCCATTGTGCAAAATCAGGCTTTGTTTTCCGTTTACTAATAGTGCTAGTGTGAACCTTTAATCGACTTGCCAATTCTTTTTGACTAAGAGATAGAGAAATTACTTGAGGAGAAGAGTGAAACGGATTATTTTGTAACTTTTTTTGATTTAATTGGGATAATTCTTTATTAGTAGTTATGTGGGGGTGATTTTGTTGAATCTGAGGATTTGAATGAGACGAAAAAGTGTCAATTATTTCTTCTGATACTAATTGAGTAGAATCTTCTAGCTGTTGACTTTTTTCATTATATATTTCTGCTTCTTTTTTCTGACTAGAAATTAAAGATACAGCAGTAGGAAAAAAATATAAGAACCCTCCCTGGTCTGTAATTTCTAACTCCGCACCAAATTCTTTAGACCGTTCCTCCAAAAACTCTTGAACTACTTTTCCCGGAAGTTGGGAACTTATGGCTAGGTCTAGGGCAGTAATATGTCCCTGATTTTCCTGAATTAACTGATAAAATGTAGCATTTAAGCAAGCTTGTTGCTGTTGCTGTTGCTGATAATAATATCTGATCAACCAGGTAATTGCAGATCCAAAAGTGATAATTACAAATAATCGCCAGGATAAACCCAGCATCAGCAGTCCCAATCCGATAGGAACGACTATGGGAAAATTATTTGTAGGGCTACTATCTGGCGTTCTTGGTGTTTTGGACATTTTACTGTTCTTGAGCCAACTTTTTTGCTTGTTAGTTGTACCTCCTAGATCGATTTTGCACGATTTTAGACTATGTTTCCTAAATTAACGACTATTGCCACTACTATTGTAGTTTGTTTATTGGCCACTAGCTGTGGCCCTAGTACCATCGTCCAGTGTAATCAATTGATTAATAGCATCAACAAGGGTAATTCTCTTGTTAATGCTAAAACTTCTTATGATGCAGAGACAACTAATCAGCTAGCTGGAGAGTTAAAAGAAATTGCTGTAGAATTAGAAAACTTAGAGCTTGAGGACGAAAATCTCCTGGAATTTCAGAATGATTTTGTTCAAACTTTTAAAGACCTTTCTCAAGCATTTATTCAGATGAGTTTAGCTCTTGAAACTAGTAAACAATTGGAAGCTTCTTTTGAGGGTAGACAAAAGTTTAATGATGCTAAAAACCAACTTAACTTGGCTGGCCAAACTGCGAATAAAGTTGCTCAAAATAAAGATGCTTTGCTCGATCAACTTGTCACTTACTGTCAAGAAAAGTAATTAGGTATAGCAAAAGTCAATTTACATTTATACTTAACTACTCTAGGAAGAATACAAAAATTTTTCTAGGAAAACTTAAGACTTGATTTCTGATAACTAGTAGATGAAATGGTTTTAGTGATGAATTTCTAGTTCCATTACATAATGACCTAATTGTAGTTGTTCAGACCATAGTTCATATTCCAAGCGCAAATAATCTGGCAGTGGTCTTCCTTCTACTTTTAAGTCCCTGGTAAAGTTACGCAGTCTCAACTGATGATGTAGAGTCAAAGCTTCATTTTGTAGCCAATAACGGCAAAGACCATAAACCCCTCGTTCCCAAACGTGGCGATAGCAATATTTACCATTTCCTTGCATGGTCATAATGATTCGCGACGGAGAAACTTCTAACCATAAAAGTCTTGGTTTTGAGCTACTTGGTAATGTGGTTGGGTCGTCTATACCGGATGGTTCTCTATCAATAATTGCTGGTTCATGTAATAATATATGAAACTGATCCTGGTCTTTGTGATATAGGGTAGCACCAGTTTCAACTATAGACCAAATAGGTAAATCTGTTGATATTAATGATAAGCTTACAGGTTTGCGTTGATAAGTGAGCATAGGTTTTCTCTGGTGAAAATTATTAACTAAGTTGTTAGTTTTACAGAAATTAAAAATATTGCTTCTAGCCGATGGCTCTCTGTTTCCCTGCTTACCTGTTTTTTGTCTATGATTTTTAGACAATTTTTAGTACATTACCATATTTTTGAAATTACTGCAGGCTTTTTTGGGTTTGATTTCGAGGTTGATTTAACTTTATTAATCAGGGTGCATTTAATAAGCTGTTAGTAAATCTGTAGTTTGCGCTTGTTTCTAGAGAAGGCGTTTTTTTTATACCCACAGATAGATTCACAGATTGGTGATTGTGTAGGAGTTAGTTAGCTCAAAACAATTTTTTAACTCTTGCTTACTGATTGTTTTTGATCCTAGCACATGAGCAGAATTCTACACAAGGGATGATTTTTTTACAGTCAATAAATTTATTGAATTATTGATGTATCATAAAGCTTGCTAGAATTTACTACTAGTCAATAAATTTACTTTGCTTGACTTGACTTTACTTGAATTTAATTGATTTTTTGGTAATCTTTATAGACTAAATATTTCTACTTATTAAATATTCTCAAAAATCAAGTGTAATTTCAGTTATAAGTTGTAAAGTATAGCGTTTCTCAATCTGATCAGGTACAGTTGTTTTTCTGATTTTCACCTCCCTATTCTCCCATCTTCCCTACTCCCTACTCCCTACTCTCTACTCCCTAAAACAAAGGAATTTTCTACCTCACCATTGTGGAAATTGCTATAATTAAATAGTTGATTATATATAGCAATCCGCGCATAGGTTGCGGGTAATCAAAAAGTAAATAAAAAAAACTGCTATAACTAGCAAACAGTTATAGTTTAGTTAATTTTATGAACGCTGCCATCGTCACTAGGAAAATAACAGATAGTCAGGAAACATTGATAATTCAAAGACCAAAATCAGGTCTATGTCTCAATGGTAACATTCAAGTTCCCGGAGATAAATCAATTTCTCATCGCGCTCTGATGCTAGGAGCGATCGCCCAGGGAGAAACTATAATAAAAGGTTTGCTCCTGGGAGAAGACCCCCGCAGGACTGCGAAATGTTTTTCACTTCTAGGGGCAAATATTTCTGAGCTAAATACAGAGTTAGTAAAAGTTCAAGGGGTGGGGTTAGGGCAACTAAAAGAACCATCTCAAGTTTTGGACTGTGGTAATTCTGGCACGACGATGCGACTAATGTTGGGCATTTTAGCGTCTCATCCTGAATGCTTTTTTACGGTTACGGGGGACAATTCCCTGGTGCAGCGCCCTATGTCCCGTGTGGCTAAACCTTTGACACAAATGGGTGCCCAAATCTGGGGTAGACAGGGAGGGTCTTTTGCTCCACTGGCGATTCAGGGACAAAAATTAAAACATATTCATTATCATTCTCCCATCGCTTCTGCTCAGGTAAAATCTTGTATTTTGTTTGCTGGTCTAATGACTGAAGGGAAAACAATGGTGACTGAACCTGCTCTTTCACGAGACCATAGTGAAAGAATGTTACAAGCTTTTGGGGCTCAGATCGAAATTGACCCAGAAACAAATAGTGCCACAGTTGTAGGACCAGCTCAACTCAAAGGCCAAAATGTGGTTGTACCTGGTGATATTAGTTCGGCAGCTTTTTGGTTGGTGGCAGCAGCAACTGTACCTGGGTCGGAATTATTGATTTCAAATGTAGGTGTGAATCCCACTCGGACAGGTATATTGGAAGCTTTGGAAATGATGGGCGCTAATATTGTACAAGAAAATCAGCGAGTTGTGGCAGGTGAGCCTGTGGCAGATTTGCGGGTACGTTATGGCCAACTTCGGGCTTGTGAAATTTCTGGTGGCATAATTCCGAGGTTGATTGATGAAATTCCAATTTTGGCTGTTGCTGCTATGTTTGCTGAGGGGACAACTGTGATTCGGGATGCTTCTGAATTGCGAGTAAAAGAGAGCGATCGCCTCGCAGTAATGGCCACCCAGTTACAAAGACTGGGGGCCAAAGTTACAGAACTACCTGATGGTTTGGAGATTACTGGCGGTATGTCTGTGACTGGTACGGATGTTGAGAGTCATGGAGACCATCGAGTGGCCATGAGTTTAGCGATCGCTGCTCTGAATGCTAATGGTAGTACCTACATTCATGAGGCTGAGGCTGCAAGTATTTCTTATCCAGACTTTATCACTACTCTACAAGAAGTTTGTGGTTAAAGATTTGCCAGTTTATCAAAATAATTGGATCGAAAATCTTGCTTTATTAAGGCGAAAGATGTTTGGAGAGGGGCTGAAATCCTCTTTACCAAAATAACTTATGACTTTTTAATTCTGACTTCTGACTTGGTTAAAGGCATTGGTTAATTAGTTGATTAGTTAATTGACCAATGCCTATTTTTGCGTGTTTTAACTATTGGATGACTTGTCACCTAAGAGTTGTTCTTTCCAAACTTGAAGCTCAGTCAATAATTGCTGGCGGTCAGAAGCTCGCAGTAAATACCGATACACAAACCAAGCAGAATAGACAATACCAATTAGCTCAAAAGTAGGAGCTAATAGTGGGATATCATTCAAAGATTCTACAACTGCCAACATTACCTTGATAGTAATAATGGCTGCCAAAATTAGACCAAGAGTGATAATTGGCTTTTGATATTGTCCAAAAAACCCAGTTACTATTGCTGGTAATTCTGATAATATTTCCAAGATTTGGTCTTTGATTTCTTGGAATTGCTCGTTTGTTTGCTCAGAAGGGGGTACTGTTGCCAAAGTTCCTGCTTCTGTGGTGTCCATTGGTGGATTTTTAGTCTCCTCTTCAATTTTCACTTTGGAGGGATCGGCTTGTGGCATATTATGCTCCTTAACTTAATAACGTTGTTATGAGAATAATTTTAGTTGGAGTAGGTCAATAGTCCATCCTTTTAGAGGAAATGACCTTCTGTCTACTCAAAGTTATCTTGATTTTTGAACATACCGCCAACCAAATTTAGTTATTAATTATGATTGGGGAATTTTTCGGCTGCACAGATCAACAGATCATTATTATGAATCAGCTCTGGTAAAAGTCGGTGTCCACGACAAAGCTGAAAAGGTTTAGCTGATAGCTACTCTAGAAGATGCTCACTGGTTTACCATAAAATTCTTTGCCAAAAAAGTTGTTAGTCTTTTAGTCTGGGAAGATTTATGGTGGTGTTTCCAGCTATGTGTTTTTACTTTACCGTCACTTGTATTGCCCAGCCGCTCTAAATCAAAGATTATAGATAGGTAATAGACTCGACGGTTTGTTCAAAGATAAACCTAAATCAGAGGAGTCTGAAATTGCAGGAATCATCATATATAGATTAGATTTGGTATGTGAATCCTCTATTAACTATTTCTACAAATCTTAAGGATTAACTTCAACTTGAATGTTGCTGATTGAGAAAATTTAAGCAACTATAAATATTTTGTTTGTTGATGGTGCAGAGTCCTTGAATATTTAGGGCCGTTGATTGTACCTTGTTATAGTTTTTTATCGGCCCACAGTAATTAGGGTTTGCTGAAAAAGTTGGTTGGTAGGGGTAGGACACGGGGACGCGGAGAGGCGGTGACGCGGGGACGCTTTTGAGCATCAAAAGCTGAAAACTTTGTACTTTTATCGACCGAAATCAGGCTAAAGCCTTTATATATGAATCCTTTGAGCATTAATCAGCCTCCCATGATTAGGGCCATTTATGCTATGTAACAGAAGTAATATTGCTACTGGACTGATATAGCTAAAACTGTGCAATAGATGTCTCTAGAAAAGAGGAAGCAGGGAGTAGGGAGTAGAGGGAAATAATTGATATTTTATTTACGATAATTAATTTGATGTTTGATTATTGGAGATTTCTAATACTAAATGGATAAATGTTTGCTACAAATATTATCAATCTTGGGTGTTGGGTGTGGGGTGTTGGGTGTGGTTAAATAATAGGAAAAACAAATAAAAAAGCTGGTTATAAAAGGTATAAAGTGGAAAAAATTTATTAAGAGATTGAATGTATCAGGAAATATAAAAAGGAGATAGGGAACAGGGAATCGGGAATCGGGAATCGGGAATCGGGAATCGGGAATCGGGAATCGG
>JAAUYJ010008104.1_pt1 | contig 15884 bp, 11 predicted proteins | sample 7278031 | NCBI WGS metagenome assembly JAAUYJ01 (sample SAMN14350222, study PRJNA611818) | marine sediment metagenome | isolation source: surface marine sediment (1.8m) | place: French Polynesia: Moorea | collected 2018-08 | reverse complement strand
TCGCGAGACCCGGTGCAGCTGAACCTGCTGTACGAGCAGGCTCGCGAGGCCATCGTGGACGGGACTCACCCGGTCAGGCTGGAGGACGCCGTGGAGTTCGCCGCCCTCCAGGTCCAGATCCAGTTCGGGGACCACAGGGAGGCCAACCACCGACCGGGCATTCTAGAGTGAGTCGTACAGCTTAATCGAAATCTATTTTTAGGCTTCCCGGGGGCCAATTTGGGCTTTTATTGCCGACTTTCCGGGGGAAATGCTGCGGCAGTTTTGTTTCCCCCACTCTCTTGTGCAGAGGAATCTCTTGAAACAAGGAGAGGGATCTTTGCTTGCCTGTGTGACCGGGAATTCGGCCGCGGGGAGAGAGAGAAGAGGCGGAAGAAAGCCCCTCTCCTCCTCCCTCTCTCTCTCGGCGGGGAGAGAGCAGGGGATCCCCGGTCTGGTGGGAGGGAGGGACGGAAGGAGATTTAGCGGCGATGGCGGCCGGGAAAGGGAAAGGGGGAAGAGGAATGCGGGGATGGCGGGGAGAAGAGGGGGGGACTTGGAGAAAAAAAGAAAACAGATCCCATTTCCTAGATACATTGTGGTGGCACAACCACCGCAGCAGTGGCAGCAGTAACTGTGTCAATCTCCCCTCTTCCCTCTTCGTCTCCCCTTTGTCCCCACTGATGATGCCCACTATTGTTGTTCCCCTCCTTCTCTTCCACTTCCCCATTTAGTCGACTTCCTCCCAAAGACAGAGACAGACAGACTCCAGCAAATACAAGTGTTCTTTTTCCATTCCAGCCTGAAGGAGTTCCTGCCGCAGTCCTACCTCCGCAGCAACAAGATCGAGAAGAGGATCTTCTCCGAGCACAAGAGGCTGGCCGGCACCTCCGAGATCGACTCCAAGGTCCGATATGTCAAGCTGGCCAGGAGCCTCCCCACCTTCGGGGTCCACTTCTTCCTCGTCAAGGTGAGTTTTCAGTTTCCCAGTGATTTCTCATTCATGTTTTTCTATTCCTGAGTCTTCAATATCTTCACTCAGACCAAATGCTGAAGTTTTTTGTTCTTCTGAGCGATTAGATACCGATAGCTGGTGAGCCATCCCTTATCTGAAATTGAGTTCCCCCCACTGGGGCTGGCGGGTGGTTGGTTGCTGTTGATATAGGGCGGCTCGGAAACTGTAAATCACAGATCTCCTTCTCCTTTAATTTTTTTCTTGTCGGACAACGACATTTTTCTTTTGCCAGGGAAAAGAGAATAAAAGAGGAAGGGAATGGAAAGATGGAGGGGAGCTCAATAGATAGAAAGTCAGCGAGAGTTGGGGGCGAAAGAAAGAAGAGAAAGCAGATATGGCGAGAGATACAAGGGACTTTTACAACCCACTATGTAGTACAGGAGCGTGCTCCCCTGAGACAATCTCTCCCGATTCGTCTCCGTTGACACCGCTTCTTTTTTCATGTATCTCATTTGCGAGACGGGAGAGAAAGGGGAAAAGTCAGAGGAGAATAGGAACACCCCCTCTCAAACAGTGTCTGTTTGCAGATCAAATGAAGATAACGGAATTGCCTTTCTGGGGTGTGCCTCCCTCCCTCCCGCCAAAATGTGTGTGCGTTGTTGAGCTCATCCCATACAAGGGAAAAAATCTCGCTGTAAATTGTCCCCTGGGGCTGCTTTCCCCTCCCCTCTCTCCTTTTCGGTGGCTCTGGCGCGGATCAAGTGGCTGCGGTCGGTCGGTCCCTCCCTTGTCTGGTTTGTTGCTCTTTTCCCGAGTGCTCCCGGGGGACCTGCCTCTGCGCAGGAGGGAAGAGAACGAACGGGCTGCTAAATGAAAGCAAAGTGTATGGGGGCTTTTCTCAGTCTCGACAAAGATAGATCAAATCTTGAATGGGAGGAAGGGGGAAACGAAAATTGGACGCTTGTGGTGCCACTTTCCTTAACCGTTTTTTTGCCTAGCGCGACGCGGGATGAAAGCAAAAGAGAGATTAGCTCAATAGGCTGAAAAGCTCCTCGACAAAAAAAGTGTCGACTTTTCCCGCTTTCATCCCATACAACCGTATCACGCGAAAAGGAGGAAGCTTTTTCCGCCTCCCTCTTTTGCTGCGGTTTTTTGCCTCTTCTGAGGTGGAAAAACGCAGCCCAGTTGGCAAACGGGCGACACACGGGAGGAAGAGGGGAAAAGCGGATTAAGAAATAACCCGAAAAAGCAAGAAAAGGGGGAAAGGGGGAACGAAAAAGCATTTCCCTTTTTTGTGGTAGTGGTTTCTTGCCGCATCCCATCATATCACACCGACGCTCCCTTTATGTACACAGTAATGCACTAGGACAATTTGTCACACAGCTCTTTCCCCTACACTGCGGTCGAGCTTTCACTTCACGTTCTCCATCCCCCTTTCCCCCACGTCTTTCGCTTTGCTGCTGTCAAGATAAAAATGGTTTTATCTGTCATGCGTCGGGAAAAGGGGGTTGATGGAGAAGCAGTGACTGAGAAAGGGGAAAAATTATATACCGGGTACCATCAGAGATACATCGAAAAATCACAGACTTTACAACAGCTGCCAACCAAGGCAACGAAACTAAAACTGTCGAAATTTTCCTTTTGCAGGAGAAGATGCGAGGGCGCAACCGCCTCGTGCCCCGCCTTCTCGGGGTGACCAAGGACTCTGTACTTAGGTTGGACGAGAAGACCAAGGAGATCCTGAAGACATGGCCGTTGACGACGGTGCGGAGGTGGGCGGCCTCGCCCAACGTCTTCACCCTGGACTTTGGCGACTACCAGGACCAGTACTACTCCGTGCAGACGACGGAGGGCGAGCAGATCAGCCAGCTCATCGCCGGCTACATCGACATCATCCTCAAGCGGAGGCAGAAGAAGGACCACTTCGGCGACGACGGCAACACCGAGGAGGCCATGGAGGAGGACATCGTCACTCCGGGCAGGGCCATCACCATGGTGGGGCTGCCAGCGGCAAACTACAGGAAGATACACGAGGGCAACCTGGCCAAGCCGGGAGTTCTCAGGACCTCTGGTGGTAAGCATCATAAGCATCATACAGGAACTTTGACATATTCCATTAGACCCTGAGTTTCAGTTCCAGTTCTCGAGCCGATATATTTTGTTTCCTTTTTTGTTACGATTTTGTTTCATTTTCAATTTACAATTTTCAGGCCAATATCCTAATGGAGACGGAGGGGCAGGAATGAATGGGGTACGATTGAGTTTGATTTCTTTTGCGTTTCCTCCTTGTTTCCTTTTTTTTCCTTTCTTTCCTTGCTCCCCTTCATCTTCCAAGGGATCTATTATTGTAGAGTGATGTACCTTGTATGAAAAGAATTGTGGTGAATGCTTACGTACATACTAACACTTTCGTCCCTTCCTATTCTCTCTCCCTCCTATGGTTCTAACAGTGTGGATTGGGGACACCCTGCACGTTGTACGTAATGAAAATTCTGGTTATTTGGCGAACATATGCTGACTTTCCCTTCTATTTTTCAAGGCCCGCCATGCGGAGGAGGTCTCCCTCAGCAAGTCCCAGCGCGCCCTGGTGTCCACCATCACCCACGGCCAGGAGTCCATCACTCGCGCCGAGAGCCTCCTCAACGAGAAGGCCAAGCTGCCTGCGCTGGGCAACGACCCGGCCTCCTACCGCTGGAAGGAGAGCCAGAAGAACACCAACAAGCAGAGCATCCACTCTCAGGTGTCCGCCATGAACGCAGCCACCGCGCAGATGGTCACCCTCACCGGGCAGGGAGACGAGACAGACTACAACTCTGTGGGCGCCGCCGTCAACACCATCAGCAGCAACCTGCCGGAGATGGCCAAGGGTGTCAAGATGCTGGCCGCTCTCATGGACGACGAAGGAGCCAACGGAGACGACCTCATGGGCGCCGCCAGGAACCTCTGCGTCGCCTTCTCCGACCTGCTGGCGGCCACCGAGCCGCAGTCTAGGGAGCCGAGGCAGCACATGCTGACCGCCGCCAGCCAGGTTGGCTCGGCCTCGCACCGCGTCCTCTACACCATCGGCGAGGAGGAGGTGGCCGACAAGGAACGTCAGGACATCCTGCTGGGGCTGGCCAAGGCCGTCGCCAACACCACCGCCGCCCTCGTGCTCAAGGCCAAGAACGTGGCGTCCAAGTGCCCTGACCAGGCCACGCAGAACCGCGTCATCTTCAGCGCCACCCAGACGGCGCTCGGCACCTCTCAGCTGGTTGCCTGCGCCAAGGTGGTGGCCCCCACCATCTCGGACCCCATGTGCCAGGAGCAGCTGGTGGAGGCCGCCAGGGAGGTGGCAAAGTCGGTCGAGGGATGCGTCGCCACTTGCAACGAGGTGAGTTGCATATAAAAATAGAAACAGTAGTAGTAGAGGCAGCTACCTGACAATCCGCGCGTTGTTGAAAAAAAATTCCCTACCTCGCCATATTACAGGTGTTTTACATTCCGCATAATTTCCCCCTTTTCTCTTCTCCCCCATGTAAATCACAGGTGAGCCAGGACGAGCCCTCCCTCCGCGAGCTGGGACAGTCTGCCTCGGACGTGACTAGGGCCCTAAACGAGCTGCTGAACCACGTCAAGGATGGCCACTCCGACAAGATCCCCGACATCATGGAGCAGATAATGACCGCCTCCGGAGAGCTCATCGCCAGCTACGACTCCAGCGAGATGGTTCGACAGGCAAGAATCCTGGCTCAGTCCACCGCCGAGCTCATCCAGGCCATCAAGGGAGAGGCCGAGACACAGTCGGACTCTGACCTTCAGGTGAGGGGACATCCTCTTCCTCTCTTTTGTGGCTTTTTCGTCTACTTTCTACATACAAAGGCAGAGACATTTTTCGAGCAAAGAGAAAACTTTTTTACCGGTCCTCTTTCTCTCCCTGCCTGCCTTTCTCCCCTTTCCTCTCTGCAAAACAACTCTTCTTCCACCTTCCACCTCCTCTATCGAAATGCGAAGGCGCTTCCGACGCGCCAAATGAGCGAAAGCCTCCAGAGCTGCGACTTCTCCAGCACTGAGAGCCTCCGCTGGCAATACGCATCCAAACCACCCCACCATACCTCACCCTTCCACCAGCACCAAAGGCATTCCTTTTACGAGAATGTCCAGTCCTAGTAGCTCAACTAAGCTCCTTGCTTCTATTGTACAGTATGATTGAAAGCGTCCGAACGAAAGAGCGAAAGATGATACGAGAGTCATACGTGAATTAACGATACCAACATCATGCTAACACATCACGTATATCAACAAATTGTAACACTTAAAAACTTACACACGCAAAAATGAAAGGTCTGCAGGCACATTTCACCACCACACAAAAAATATCAGGACTTGATGGGGAAAGCATCCGTAAGGAACCCTCCCCAACCAATATCATCAAAAATCATTCCACTTATTCCCTTAAGGCAGCTCTCTAACTTCGCTTTTGTTTCTTCTTCCCCCCTCCTGTTCTACCCTCAAAAATGTCCACCTCCATCACCTTCACCACCTCCTCCCGCACCTCCTCTCTCCTTTCCCGCCTCCCGTGTCCCGAAAACAGAAACGCCTCCTCTCCGCGGCCAAGGAACTGGCCGACGCCACCGCCCAGATGGTCGAGGCGGCCAAGATGTGCGCCTCCCGTCCCAACGACAGGGAGAGTCAGGACGCGCTGAAGCGGGCGGCCGAGCACCTCAGGAGCACCACCCACGCCGCCGTCGGCACCACCATCAAGAGGAAGGTCATCAAGAGGCTGGAGAACGCCGCCAAGCACGCCGCTGCCACCGCCACCCAGTGCATCGCCGCCAGCCAGGGGGTAGGACCTCACAACACAAATGTGCACTCGCAGGTAAAGTCAAAGAAAGAGATGTGAAACGAAATGTGCAATTTTTCAATTATCTTTTTTTGTTTTCAAAGGACGAGCTGATGGATAGCTGCAAGGCCGTGGCCGACGTCATCCCCCGCCTGGTGGAAGGGGTGAAGATGTCCATGCAGAACCCCGACAGCGCCATGGCCCAGCTGAACCTGATCAACAACGCCGAGCAGTTCCTCCACCCCTCCACCAGGCTACACAGCTCCACCCGCTCCGCGCTTCCCACCGTCGACGACCAGTCCAAACAACTCCAGCTCTCCAACTCCTCCAAGCAGATGGACAACGCTCTCCGAGAGCTCCGCTCTGCCATCGGCAAGGCGCACCAGGTGTGCGGCGGCGGAGCTCTGGAGATCGAGGCCTCCGCAGACCTCATCGACTCCCTCCGACAAGAGCTGGAGGAGTTCCGCGGAGCAGCCTCCACCCACCAGCTGAGGCCGCTGCCGGGCGAGACGGTGGAGAGCGCCACTCTGCTGCTGAACACCACCAGCAAGTCTGTGGGCGCCGCCGTCTCCCAGCTGACGGCCGCCGCCCAAGAGAACAATGAGGAGATCACCCTGAGGGCTGCCCGCGACACCGCCAACGCCCTCAGGGATTACACCGCCGCCGTCCGCGGCGTCGCGGCCTCCTCCACCGACCAGAAGTCGCAGAACCGCATCATCGATCAGGCTCAGCTGGTCATGGCCAGGTCTGCGCGCCTGGTGCTTGAGGCGCAGAGGGCCATGCAGAACCCTAACGACCCGCACAAGCACGACAAGCTGGGCGACGCCTGCCGAGAGGTCAACCAGGCTCTGGGCGGCACCATGAGCTGCCTGCCGGGACAGGAAGAGGTGGAGGAGACCCTCACCCACATCAGCACTTGGTCTTCCCAGATCGACGCCGCCGACTTCCCACACACTGGCCGCCCTTACGGCGAGCTGCAGTCCCAGCTCACCAGCGCCGCCGACCGCCTCAACGACGCTACCTCCGACGTGGTGCAGTCTGCTCCTCGCCCGGAGAGACTGGCGCAGAGCTCCCGACACTTTGGGCAGGTGCTGGGAGAGATGATGGAGTACTCCATGGATATGGCCGGCCAGACCAAGGCCTCCTCCGAGACCAGGACCAACATGGTGGCTACCATGAAGAGCGTGGCCTCAAGCTCCTCCACCTTCCTCTCTTCCGCCAAGACCGTCGCCGCTGATCCCTCCGCCCCAAGTGCCAAGAACAACCTGGCCAACGCCGCCAGGGGAGTCACCGAGTCAATCAACGACCTCATCGACGTCTACACCTCCGCCGCCCCCGGGCAGAAGGAGTGCGATAACGCCGTCCGTGCCATACAGTCCTCCCGCCATGTCCTGGAGAACACCGCCCAGCCCATCTCAGACGTTTCTTACTACGAGTGCCTCGATATCGTCATGGAGAAGTCCAAGGCGCTGGGCGACTGCATGACCGGGATCGCCAACCACGCCAAGAAATCCGAGCACGAGGAATTCGGCGAAGCAGTCAAGGGAGTCTCCGAAGCCATCTGCGGTCTGGTGGAAGCAGCCGCTCAGTCCGCCTACCTTGTCGGTGTGGCCGATCCGTCTTCCATCGCCGGGAAGCGCGGCCTCGTCGACCAGAACCAGTTCATGAGGGCCTACCAGGCTATCAAAATGGCCTGCCAGAACCTGACAAACCCAAATAGCGGCCAGCAGCAGGTGCTCTCTTCCGCCACCGTTATCGCCAAGCATACCAGCGCGCTCTGCAACTCCTGCCGCGTCGCATCCTCTCGCACCGACAACCCTGTAGCCAAGCGCCACTTCGTGCAGAGCGCCAAAGATGTTGCAAACGCCACTGCCACTCTCGTCAAGGAGATCAAGCACCTTGATGCCAACTACACTGATGCCAACCGCCAGGCTTGTGCCAACGCCACCAGGCCTCTCCTGGACTCCGTGGAGAACCTGTGCCAGTTCGCCAGTTCCCCTGAGTACGCCTCAGTCCCAGCTCGCATCTCCGAGCAGGGCAGGAGGGCCCAAGCTCCTATCCTGGAGTCTGGCTCCTTCATTGTAGAGGGCTCCTGCTCCATGATCCACTCCGCCAAGTCCCTGGCCGTCAACCCGCGCGATCCGCCTACTTGGCAGCAATTGGCTAACAGCAGCAAGGCCGTCTCCGACGCCATCAAGAACCTCGTCTCCTCCATCCGCGACAAGGCCCCCGGACAGCGGGAGTGCGACGAGGCCGTCGAGAGGCTCACAGTCAACATCCGAGACCTGGACCAGGCCTCGCTCGCAGCCATCAACCAGAACCTGCAACCCAGACAGGAGAAGGATATCAAGCAGTTCACGGAGCAGATGGAGAACGCCGCGTCGCAGATCCAGCAGAAGCTGCCTGACGTACAATTTGCCGCCAAGGAGGAGGCCGAGAGGCTGGGCCACGCCGTTACCGCCATGGTCTCCTACTTCGATCCTCTGGTGGCCAACGCCATCGGCTCGGCCTCCAACATGGTCAGCTCCAAGCAGCAGGTGCTCATTCTTGACCAGACCAAGACCGTCGCCGAGTGCGCCCAGCAGCTGCTGTACGCCGCCAAGGAGAGCGGCGGCAACCCCAAGGCTAGCCACGTCCACGGAGACATCGACGAGTCCACTGAGGCCATGACCTCCTCCATCCAGGAGCTGCTGGCCTCCGTGGAGAAGCTAGCACCCAACGTAGGCGTCGTCTCCAAGCTAGTTAACTGCATCACCGAGGCCATCTTCACCGTCGACGACTACAGGTCCGTGGGAATAACACACCCAGGAGGAGCAGACAGCTTCGTCGATCTGCAGTCCCGCATGATGTCCTCCACCAAGGAGATCGCCCGCACCGCGCAGGAGATCGTCATGAAATCCGGCAGCGACCCCGGCCAGCTCGGCGCCCTCGCCTCACACATTTCCACCTGCTACCAGGACCTGGCAAGGGACGCCAAGGGCGCCAGCGGGGGAGCCTCCAGCCCGGAGATTGGCCAGAGAATCAGGTCCAGCGTTCAGGAGCTTGGACAGGTCACCATCGAGCTCATCAAAGCCACCGGAAACTGCCAACTCACTCCGCACGACAGCTTCGCTCTCAGGGACGTTTCCGACAACGCAAGGAACGTGGGAGAGAAGGTACGAATCCACACTAATCGACTTCGATTTTTAAAAAATGTGTTTGTTTTAAACATTTGGCTATTTTTTCAGTGCTCTGTCGTTCTTGCTGCCCTGAATGCCGCCAACCAGGGCACGCACGCCCTGGAGAACGCCGCTAACACCGTCTCCGGCATCATCGGCGACCTGGACACCACCATCATGTTCGCCACCGCCGGCACCCTCAACGCTGATGACGGCGACGACGCCTTCGCTGACCACCGCGAGAACATTCTCAAGACCGCCAAGGCGCTGGTGGAGGACACCAAGACCCTGGTGGCGGGAGCGGCCTCCTCCCAAGAGCAGCTGGCGGTGGCGGCGCAGAACGCCGTCACCACCATCGTCCAGCTGAGCGAGGTCGTCAAGTCCGGCGCGGCCAGCCTTGGCTCGCCCAACCGAGAGGCGCAGGTCATGCTGATAAACGCAGTCAAGGACGTGGCCTCCGCCCTCGGAGACCTCATGCAGTCGACCAAGGCGGCATCGGGCAAGAGCATCCAGGATCCGGCCATGCACCAACTCAAGGATTCTGCCAAGGTGAGCGGATTTTCTCCCCATGACTATTTTTTATAAAGGGCGGTGAACGCCATGCACCTTTTGTATCATGCTCCTCATTTCCGTAGTTGCTAACTCTCATCCTCTACATCCTCACTGTATTTCATTCATTTCCTCCGTCTCTCGAGACTAGCAAGACGGCAGTAAACTTTCCCCCCCTGTAAGTTTTTCACCTGTGCTGCTTTCTCCTCTTAAGCCGTGATGTGTAAACAGTTGAGGTCTCTAAACCCGCCCAAAACGACCTTTCTTCCCTGCCCAACTTTTTTCCGCAGCATGGCCAAGAAATGGGCTGACGTTTATCCAACCCAATTTCTCTTGTTTATTCGCCATTTTTTCTCGGCGCAGCAACTTTCTCTCGTTTCTTTCTTCTCCGAAATTCCTTTCCTCCACTTCGTCTTTCCTCATTTTGGGAGGAAAACGGAGGCAACAGCCGCCATGGTGTTCACCGCCCTTGTCCGTAAATTAGACACCCAGAAATTTAAATTAGCATGAGAAGCTCTTTCTCAAGTGTAGACGGGGGACGGGAATCCTACAATGGAATGATTGGAATGCGGGTGGGTTTGCAGCATCTTGCACAGATAAAGTGAGCGCGTCAAGATGTTTACATTATCTGGGTGTACCTACAGTACATGCACTACAAGGAAAACGAAGCTTTTGAATCTTGGGCCAAAGAAGGGGGAGCAGGAATGAGCTGGCGAGCAATTCTTATTTTTAAAAACCCGAATATTTTCTTGTTCTTCCTCTTTGGCTGTTCCGGACACGCAGATCAAGAAATTCGATCTGGACCCGTCTCTCCGACCTTCTCGTCTGCAAAACCAGCGATTTTCCCAGGACCCCACGGAGGGGCTGTGGTCGGCTCCCTCGTCCACCGACGTAGAGGAGCAGTTTCGCCATCGACAGTGGGACTTGTTGCCCCTCCTCTCCTTGTCCGCCTGATCGCCGAAATTCATGAATTCTTGCAAATATTGTGTATTATCTTACTGCCCTAGCATTTCTTCTAAGCCTTTACTCCTTCACTGTGTGCAAATATGAGTTCAAGCATTGTAAAATACAAGATATTCTTTTCACACATGGGCTTTTTCATTTGGGGAAATTGAAATGCGGAAAAAAAGGCAGGGATATAAGGTACGATTGTGTTATGTTCCTTTTTCTGGTGTCCCGTCTGGCCTGCTGAGAGATAGATGGTTGCTCGATCCGTGCCACATGACGACGTTGATCTGAGCGGAGTTTGAGACTAACCCGACCTGATCTTGATTGACGTCATCGTAGCCAATCCTAACGAGTCGGTCATTGCATTTGGAACTGTTAGGTACGATATTCTATTTTACTTCCCCCCGCAGATCATGGTGACGAACGTGACGTCTCTGCTGAAGACGGTGAAGGCGGTGGAGGACGAACACACCCGGGGGACGCGCGCGCTCGAGTCCGCCATCGAGGCCATCGCGCAGGAGATCCGCGCCTTCGACTCGCCGCAGCAGGAGCCGACGACGCGCGCCGAGCCAGAGGACCTCATTCGGGCCACGCGCCCCATCACCATCGCCACCGCCAAGGCAGTCAGCGCTGGCAAGAGCTGCAAGCAGGAGGACGTCATCGTGGCGGCCAACATGGGCCGCAAGGCCGTCTCCGACATGCTGACCACGTGCAAGGCGGTCTCCTTCCACTCCAAGAAGAGGGAGGCTTCCTCGCTGGCCATGCAGGCCGGGCACGACGTGGCCGTGCAGTACCGCGAGCTGCTGCAGATGGTGATGCACAACCTGTCTCGGCCCTCCGCCGCCTCCATGGAGGCCCGCTCCAGCCTCACCGGCGTCTCGCGCCAGATCGCCCAGTGCGTCACGCAGCTGGCCGCCGCCGCAGAGAACCTCAAGGACGACGACTGGGTGGACCCCTCCGACCCGACCTTCATCGCGGAGAACGAGCTCCTCGGCGCAGCAAAGTCCATCGAGAATGCCGCCAAGAAACTTGCGGCTCTCAAGCCAAGAAGGGAGATCAAGGGAAAGGTAATTACCACCAATTATTATCCTTCTGGTTCCTGTCACCCTCACTTTCTTCTTTTTCGCACTGAGCTTTCCGTGAATTGTCAGCACTTCCATGTTTCCATGCTACGCACACTCTGTACCGACCGTCTCAATGAAGCACCTGGGATTTCATGTATTGGCAGACGAAGAGCCGAAGCTATTGCCGCCACTGCACCGCGTATCTGTCAAGCACAAAGAGCGCCTCTCTCAAGCACTTTCAAGATCCTCCGCCTCGGTTTCAAGCACCGCCGCCGGCGATCTCGGGGAGATATGTTTGATATTCTTGGTTGGAGTTCAGTCAGCAACCAGAATTCAGACATATAACCCCGCGGTCCGCCACCCCCGCACACTCCTCTTCTCACATCTCTCGCTTCGTCCGCGGCCCAACTTCAAACGTCCGTCACAAACACCATATTGTATTCAAATCTTCTTTATGATGTGTTGGTCTTGGGCAATTTGTATTTTTTACTTTTTTGCTTTCGATATTTGTCACTCATATATTCACTATTTTTCCAGGACGTAGACGCCAGCATGAACTTCGACGAGCTTATCCTGGACGCTGCCAAGTCAATCGCCGCAGCTACCGCCGCCCTCATCAAGGCCGCCTCCGAGGCACAGAGGGAGCTGGTCAGCCAGGGCAAGATCCAGAAGACGGCGCACCTCAACTCCGAGGACGGCCAGTGGTCCGAGGGCCTAGTGTCCGCCGCCCGCCTGGTCGCCGCCGCAACGCACAACCTGTGCGAGGCCGCCAACGCCCTCGTCAAGGGACACTCCTCGGAGGAGAAGCTGATCGGCGCCGCCAAGCAGGTGGCCGGCTCGACGGCGCAGCTCCTGCTGGCCTGCAAGGTCAAGGCAGATCCGGACTCTGCCAGCATGAACAGGCTGGAGTCCGCCTCCAACGCAGTGAGGAAGGCCACCGACAACCTGGTCAAGGCGGCGCAGCAGGCGCTCGACAGGGAGGACGAAAACGGAGGCAACGTAGATCTCAACAAGAGCGCAGTCAACTCCGTCGTGGAGGTGCAATGGAAAAATTTCTGCTTTTATAATTGTGTTGTCTATATTCGCATAACTTATTTCGCAGGAGATCAACGCCCGAAGCGAAGTCCTCCGGATGGAGCGCGAGCTGGAGCAGGCAAGGGGCAGGCTGGAGAAGCTCCACCAGAGGAAGTACCAGACCGACTCGGAGACCGAGCAATCTGGGTAAGTGACCGCTGTCATGGTGAAGCATCCTCCCTTTCCTCCTTTCTCCTAAATCATTGTGTAAAAGTAGGAACGCATGCCCAAAGGGAAATACTCTTGGTGTCGATGTCAATTCGGGTCAGAGAAAGGCAGTTCTGGTACACGCCTCGGAAGAGAAGAAGGGTTACAATGTCATTCTCCGAATGGGTGGGGAATCATGTATCAAGTGGGTAGTAGGTCCTTTCTCCGCACCTCAATTCACCTCTGTCTGTTTATCCCTCCGCCTCCACGACCAACATCACCGCAGGAAAAAAGAGACCGGCACTGTCCGCCTCGACGTAGCCACCATGAAGCTGCACAACAACAGTTAATGTCAGAGACACCCACCCGAAAGAAAAGAAGAAAAAGGTCTTGTTGCCTGGGTTGGAATTTACTTCGGCTTAGGCACAGGCTTTGAACTTCTCATTTTTTGGTCCCTCTCGATCCGTTCGAAGCCTGTCAGTGTTCGATGTCGGCTTTTTTACCACTCTTTTTCATCGTCGCTGTTTTTTCGCAGACATCGCTTAATTCGCGGAATGGCCGTCCGTAGTTAGCCACGGCTAGCCTGCCTGCCTTTCATCAACGTTTCCTTCCTTTCCTTCGTCTCAACGCAATGGTGATTAGTAGTGGCTTTCGTGTCCTTTTCCTTTTGGCTTCTCCTATAATAACACTTTTTCATGCTTTCCGCTACTGATCACGCCGCGCTTTGATAACTCAGTGTCCTGTGTTCCGAAGCAGCCTCCACCTAATAAAGAACATCTCTTTGAAAAAAAAATCGTCTAGGCACATTCCACAGCTAACTTTTTGCTGATTTCAATAAGGAATTAGTTTTTAACTGTTGCCCTTCATGTTTTATTTAGGTACGAGTCATCCGGCTACGACCTGACTCCCTCCCAGGGCCGCAAGGTCTACACCTCTCCCTTCCCCCGCGTGAGCGGCCACCACACCACCACCTCCTACTTCTCCTCGGACAAGTCCGGCGACGAGAGCGCCATCGACTCCGGGCCCAGCTTCAACGAGTCCCTCCAGCGGTTCCGATCCGCCTCCTCCGCCTCCCCGCAGCACCACCTGCACCAGAGCAGCAGCAGCAGCCAGCAACAACAACAGCAAGTGATGACGTCGTCGTCAAAGGGTCACCAACAGCGGACGACGACGACGACGACGGCAGTCACCAAGTCGGTGGAGGAGCAGCGGACCATGATCACCAGGAACTCGCAGAAATCCTACCACATCGAATGATTGAGAGCGAGAGAGAGAGCGTGCTAGAGATACTATGATAGACCTTTTTTTCTTTGCAATTGAAGGGGAAAAAGAACATATTGGGATAATTGATTGTTTTAACGGAGAAAAATAATGTTTCCCATTTCTCACAACTTTTTTTCGCGTATAATAGACAAAAAAGACGCGCATGTTTTTGTCATAATCTTTGGAGAGATCTGCCTTCAAGGCAGATGGAAACTTCGGAAGAGAATGTTGTCCAGCTTTTGAAGTCATTCGTCACTACTATTCCCAGTTCCAACCCCTCCACCTTTTTTTGTCCCCATTAACCCCCGTTAAAACCAAATGTTGGTTTTGGCCCTCTCATTCCATCATGTGCATCTGCAACAGTTTCCACCTGTACAACCCTTCTTTTTTTTGTCCGCGGCTTTCAAGGCAAGCAACTCTGCATATCGTGTAAAGTTTCCACCACCCAATCCTCCCTCCCCTGCTCCCCCATCCCGATAATTCGAGAGAGAAAAGAAAATTGCGCTGGCCCCGGATCTAAATGGCGGACCCGGAAGGCGGAAGAACACAAGAAGGCAGTCATATCATTTCCATCAAACCTTTTGCTACGGCGGCGTGCGCCCCCCTCCTCCTCGCCCTCAGCGGCGGGACGAAGGGGCGGCCCCCGCTCGGCTTCTTTAAAACTTCTTCCTAACAAACTTTCATTTTTGCTTTTCCTCATGTCTTCTCCCGCCTTGGTCTACTTCCTCTTGTTTGTATGATGCGTTGTGTAAAGCACATCACTTTCTTCTTCCTCTTGTTGACTCTTGAAGTGAAATCTACTTTTTCGCGAAGCAGTTTTTCCATAGCCACATATCAAAATTGACACATATTTGTTGTTGAAATCTGCATTGGCACTGGCTATCATCAAGAAGGCCGAATCCATATCCTTGTTTAACCCTCTAGCAGAAAAAAAGAAGGCTTTTATTGTTAACGAAGGAAGGTCCCAGCTAAGCCACCGCAATGGAAGCTGTATACTGACAGAGAATAGCAGGCGAGAGTGAAGGGAAGCAAAAACTCCACCACCGCTGTCCCGACCTCTCTCTCCCAGAAAGAAAGCAATCAAACAACATGGAAATATCAACGATTCCCTTCAAAAGGAAGGACGCAACACATCTTGCGAACGAAATATCATACCACCCGCGATTGCCGCGCGAAAATATTCCCTTTCATTTCCCCTCCCTCTTCTGCCCCAGAAATCACCTACTAATCTGACACTTTGTGTTCGTTTTCTAAACAAATTCCCCCCCTGCCCTCCTGGTGAATGGGATAGTGTGAATGAATGGTAAACCTCGTTTAATGGTGCTCCCTGTAAAACAAAAACACTACTACTAGATGCAAAAAGGTGAAATCACAAAATAAATACATTTACCACAAAAATTCCGTTCTGCATATCACAACGCGCGTTATTTTTCTTAGTCTTCTTGCACTTGCTGGAGGGCCCTGAGTCCCCTCGCAGCAGCCGCTACCGGGATTTCTTCACAGCCGTCGCAGTCACCGACGTCTTCACCTTCAATCACTTCCCTTTTATGCCTGCCGCGATCGCCGTCAAAGTTCTTGAGATCCCTTCCCGGCAATCGCTCACCTCCCGGATCCAGTCCCTCATGATGCAGATGCTGTTGCTTCGCCGCTTGCTCCCTGCTGGCGATGCCCCTGGTGGGTCTCCCCCCGACCACTCCGTGATCGCCCGTCTCCCTAGTGGGTGAGTTCGAAAGCGGCGGCGGCGGAGGCCTCGCCTCATTCAGGGCGGACTTCTCCCTGTGGGGAAGAACTTTGCTCCTGCCGACCGGAGGTGGCGGGGCTGGGGCAGGACGACGGTGGACAGGGCGTGCTGGAGCGGGGGCAGGCCCAGCTTGGATGACGTGGACCGGAGGAGGACCCTGCGGCGCTGGAGGAGCGACTGGCTGTTG
>JAAUYJ010040085.1_pt1 | contig 15885 bp, 14 predicted proteins | sample 7278031 | NCBI WGS metagenome assembly JAAUYJ01 (sample SAMN14350222, study PRJNA611818) | marine sediment metagenome | isolation source: surface marine sediment (1.8m) | place: French Polynesia: Moorea | collected 2018-08 | reverse complement strand
CGGAGACTTTGGAACTGCGCGGTCCGGCCTGCCTGTACCGGGTCCACGATCTGCCCGACCCGCAGAAGCTGGAGGCGCTGCGACAGGTGCTGCGCAGCCTGGACCTGAAGCTCGCGCGCGGCCAAGTGATCCGCCCCGGGGCCTTCAACCGTTTGCTGGAACAAGTCGCGGGAACCGCCGAGGCGCCAATGGTCTCGAACCTGGTGCTGCGGTCCCAGAGCCAGGCGATGTACGATGCCCGCAACATCGGCCACTTCGGTCTCGGGCTGCGGCGCTACGCCCACTTCACCTCGCCGATCCGGCGCTATTCCGACCTTCTCGTGCACCGGGCGCTGATCTCCGCCCTGGATCTCGGCGACGGCGGGCTCGCGCCGGGCGAGGCCGAGCGCTTCGGCGAGGCCGGCAGCCATCTCTCGATGACCGAGCGGCGCGCGCAGGCGGCCGAGCGGGACGCCATGGACCGCTACTGCGCCGCCTTCCTGCAGGACCGCGTGGGCGGCGTCTTCCGCGGGCGCATCGACGGCGTGACCCGGTTCGGCCTCTTCGTGACCCTGGAAGACACGGCGGCCGACGGCCTGGTGCCGATCTCCAGCCTGCCCGACGACTTTTACGACCACGTGGAGGAGAGTCATTGTCTGCTCGGGCGCCGCTGGGGCCGGGTCTACCGGCTCGGCGAGAGCGTCGAGGTGCGGCTGACAAAGGCCGACCCGATCACCGGAGGCCTGGTGCTGAACATCCTGGAAGGCGGGTCGGAGGCGAGCACCGGCGCCGTGGCGCCGCCCGAGCCGGGTCGCAGCGGCCAGCGGCGCGGCCGCAAGACGAAGCGCACGGGACCGGATCGAACCCGGCCGAAGCGCCGTTAACCATCGAAAGCGCCGCTCGGCCTAGCCTGGCGCAATGGTCTCGCCGTTTAACGGCAAATTGACAGAAACACGGCTAACTCTATGAATTCGGGCGAACTGTGCCTTCCCGCGAGACATTTCATTTGTATCTTGCTATCAACTAGTTGAGAAAGAGGGTTCGATCGGGGGGTCGAGCGGAGGAGGCAGGGCTTGTGATCAGGGAGCGTCGGGGAGACACGTCGCCTAATCGGATGGGCGGGAGAATTCGCAGACTTGTCGGACAGGCCGGCGTGGCCGGGCTTGGTCTGGCCCTGGTCCTTGGCGCCTGCGCGCCGCCGGAAACGGCGACCGTCAAAAGCTACAAGGTCGACCGCGCGAACCGGATGTTCTCGGCCGGCTACCAGGACGTCGCCGACATCTACATAGAGGACGTCTCGGTCTCCGATTTGGCCCTGGCCGGCCTGGAGAACCTCTCGACCATCGATCCTTCCTTCGAGATCACGCGTCAGGGGCAAAAGGTCAGTCTCACGGTCAACGGCCAGCAGGCCGGTAACTTCCCCGCTCCGGGCAACAACGACGCCGACGGATGGGCCGAGGTGACCTCGGCGACGATCGACGCCGGGCGGCGCTACTCCGTTCAATTGGCGCGCGCCGGCGCCGAGGACGTCTACGAGGCCGTGTTCGACGGCGTGACGGCCGAGCTCGACAGCTTCTCTCGCTATTCGGGTCGCGACGAGGCGCGCGAAAATCGCGCGAGCCGGGACGGCTTCGGTGGAATCGGCGTGCGGATCTCTCTGGTTGACGAGGGGGTCAAGGTCCTCTCGGTCATGGAGAACACCCCGGCCGAAGCCGCCGGCCTGAAGGACAGCGACGTCATCGTCCAGATCGAAGGCGTCGCCGTGAAGGGCTTGAGCCAGCGCGACGTGGTGCGGCGGCTGCGCGGGCCGCTGCGCACCAAGGTCACCCTGACGATCGACCGCAAGGGCGAGACCACGCGCAAGATCATTACGGTGACCCGCGCACACATCGTGCCCCAGACCGTGAAGTACCAGGCCGAAGGCAACATCGGCTACATACGGGTCTCCGGCTTCAACCAGAGCACGGCGCGCACCCTGCGCAAGAAGATCAAGCTCGGACAGGAGCAGATCGGCGACCGCCTGCAGGGCTTCATCATCGACTTGCGCAACAATCCGGGCGGCCTGCTCGACCAGTCGGTGAGCGTCTCGGACCTGTTCCTCGCCAACGGCCGGATCGTCTCGACCCACGGCCGCCATCCGGACAGCCATCAATACTTCGAGGCCAAGTCGGGCACCTTAACCGACGAGCACCCGATCGTGGTTCTGATCAACGGCCATTCGGCCTCGGCCTCGGAAATCGTCGCGGCGGCCCTGCAGGATTCCGGCCGCGCGGTCGTCGTCGGCAGCTCGTCGTTCGGCAAGGGCACGGTGCAGACGGTGCTGCGGCTGCCGAACGAGGGCGAGCTCACGCTCACCTGGGCGCGTTTCCATGCGCCGACCGGCTACGGGCTGAATCACCGCGGCGTCATGCCCGACATCTGCACCAGCGCCGGGTCAGACAGCGCGGACGCCGTGCTCGAGCAGCTCCGCAACGGCGTCTACCCGATCGACAAGGCGGTGCGGAACCGCAACATCCCGCCCGGCGACGACGACGCGGTCGAAGCCCTGCGCGTCCAATGCCCGATTTCCGACGGCGACAATGAGATCGATCTCGAGGTCGCCAAGCGGCTGCTCAGCGATCCGGTGCTCTACGCCCGCGCCCTGAACGGCGTGCCGAACACCGCGCGGAGCCGCACCAACCAGGTCAAGGCGCTCACCGAACCCGTTGTCGCAAGCGAGCGTTAGGCCGCGCGACGCGGCAGTCCTGATCCTGATCCGCGAACGCCGGAGCGGGCCTCAGCTCCTCATGGGCCGGCGCCACCGCCAAGCCGGCTTCATGCCCGGGGTCTACGTCTTTCCCGGCGGCATTCTCGCGCCGTTTGACCGGCGGCCCAGCGGCTTCGACGAAACGATGCCCGCGCAGCCGCTGGGGCTCGGCGCAGCGACCGAGCGGCGCCTCGCGGTCTTCGCCCGCGCGGCCTTGCGCGAGGCCCATGAGGAGACCGGGCTCCTGCTCGGCCACGCTCGGCCGGGCCAAGTCCCGCAGGTCTCGGGCCGTCCCTGGCGCGACTTCGCCGCGGCCGGCCTGACGCCCGCCTTCGACCAGCTGCGCCTGGTCGCCCGCGCGGTGACGCCGCGCCACGCACCACGCCGCTTCAACACTCGCTTCTTCCTGGCGGACGGCGCCTATGCCAGAGGCCGCTTGGGCGGCGACGGCGAGTTGGATCAGCTGGGGTGGGTGCCCGTGGCACGCGTCCATCGCCTGCCGCTGGCGGAGGTCACGGCGCTGGTGCTGGATGAGGCTCTGGCGCGGTGGCGCGGGCGCGGGGCCAAGGTCCGCGGCGCCCCCCTGTTCTGCTGGAGCGCCGACGGCCTGCGCCCGAGGCACCGCCTGCCCGCTCGAGCTTGACTCGGCCAAGGAGGCCACTATCTTGCGGCGGCGAAATCGACAGCGCCCGATGAGGACCGAGCCATGGCCAAGCCTTCGACCCAGCTGATCAAACTCGTGAGTAGCGCGGGCACGGGCTATTTCTACGTCACCAAGAAGAACACCCGCACCACGACCGACAAGATCGAGCTGCGCAAGTACGACCCCGTCGCGCGCAAGCACGTGCTCTTCAAAGAGAGCAAGATGAAGTAGCCGCGCCATTCTTGCGGTTAGACAGGACAAAGGCCGCCAAAGGCGGCCTTTTCATTGCCGACATCCGGGTATTTGAGGCTCAGCCGCCGGCGGCCACCGCGGGTCTTGGCGTGGCCCGGCAGTTGGCGCCGGCCGAAACCACGCGATTGCGGCCGTCCGCCTTCGCCTGGTAGAGCGCCTCGTCGGCGCGCTTGAGGAGGCTTTCGGCCTCCTCCATCGGATCGTGGGTCGTGGCCACACCCAAGGAGATCGTGACCTCGAGGGGCGCGTCCATGCCGGTCACCGGAAAAGCCTGATCTGCCACCAGCGCGCGTAGGCGCTCGGCGATCTTGTTCGCGGTCTCGCTCGGCGTGTCGGGCATGATCACCACGAACTCCTCGCCGCCGTAGCGCGCCACCAGATCCATGTCGCGCACGCCGTGGCCGATGCGCTCGGCGATACCCTTGAGCACCTCGTCGCCGGCGGCGTGTCCGTGCTGGTCGTTGACCTGCTTGAAGTGGTCGATGTCGAACAGGATCAGCGAGACCGGCTTGGCGGTCTCGGCGATCTCGAGGATCTTGCGGTCGAGATTGGCGTTCATGTAGCGCCGGTTATAGAGCCCAGTCAGCGCGTCGGTGTAGGCCATGGAGACGCTGCTCTGCAGCACGTTGCGCAGTTGATCGTGGTAGCGGCGCCGGCGGATTTGCGTGCGCGAGCGCGCCAGCAACTCGTTGCGGTCGACCGGCTTGATCAGGTAGTCGCTGACGCCGAGCTCCAGGCCCTTGGCCAGCTGCTCCAGGTGGACGTCCTCCAGCACCAGCAGGATCGGCACGTGCCGGGTTTCCTCCTGCGAACGCAGATGGGAGCAGAAGCGCAGCCCGTCCTCGCCGTTGATCTCCAGGCCGGCGATAATCATGTCGAAATTGCGCTCGCGGCTGAGCCGCAGACCGTCTTCCGGATTGGCCGTATGCTCGACGGCGTAACCGGTTTCCTCCAGGCAGGAGACGATCTTGCGCGCGCTCGATTCGCTGCTGTCGACCACGAGCACTGGGGCGCCTTCGAGCTTCTCCTCCACCGGCTCCTTGTCCAGCATCTCGGTGTCGCCGGAAGCCTCCTGGCGCAGGCGCAGCTCGTCCACGGTCATCTTCAGGCGGACCAGCGAGCGGACCCGCGCAAAAAGCGCCACGTCGTTGACCGGCTTGGAAAGGAAGTCGTCGGCGCCGGCCTCGAGGCCGCGCACCCGGTCGGCCACGTCGGAGAGCGCCGTGACCATCACCACTGGGATGTGGCGCGTCTTGCCGTCCGCCTTGAGCCGTTGGCAGACCTCGAAGCCGTCCATGCCGGGCATCATGACGTCGAGGAGAATCAGGTCGGGCGCCTCGTTCGCCGCCACGTCGAGCGCGGACATGCCGTCTTGAGCGCTCAGCACCTCGAAGTACTCGGCGGTGAGCTTGGCCTCGAGCAGCTTGACGTTGGTCAGAATGTCGTCAACGACGAGGATCCGAGCCGACATGGATGGGGTCCCTGCAAAGGCCTCTAGGCCAGGAAGCGCTCGACGGTCTGCAGGAAATTGGTGACGGAGATCGGCTTGGCGATGTAGGCCTCGCAGCCGCCTTCACGGATCTTTTCCTCATCGCCCTTCATGGCAAAGGCGGTGACGGCCACCACGGGTATCGACTTCAGGTTGTCGTCTTCCTTGATCCATTTGGTCACTTCGAGGCCGGAGACCTCGGGAAGTTGGATGTCCATCAGGATCAAGTCGGGCCGGTGCTGGCGGGCCAGGCGCAAGGCGTCCATGCCGTCCTTGGTCTGGATGATGTTATAGCCATGGGCCTCGAGCAGATCATGAAACAGCTTCATGTTCAGGTCGTTATCCTCGACGACCAGAACCGTCTTGGCTTCCTGGATAATCTTGCTCGCCTCAGCCATCTCCAAGACCCTCCGTGGACTGCGGACGCGCAGCGGCTTGCAGTCCTGTAAGCATCTTACCCCCCTTCGGCAGGATCGGCGCGATCGGCCGCGTGCCTCCCTCAGGCCATGGCTACAGACTGTAACGGCGGTGGTTAAGATTTGGTTAGTATTTGCCAGGATCGGGGGACAGGCCATGAAAAGATCGGGGTTCGGGGACGCCCGATGCGCATAGGCGTCGATCTGGGCGGGACGAAGACCGAGGCGGTCGCCCTGGACGCCGACGGCGCGATCTTGACGCGCCGTCGCGTGGCCACGCCCCGCGGCGATTATGTCAGCACAATCAGAATGGTAGCGGAGCTCGTGGCGGAGCTAGAGGGCGCGCAGCCGGGGACCGCCAGCGTCGGCGTAGGGATTCCCGGTGCGATCTCGCCGGCCACGGGCCTGGTCAAGAACGCCAATTCGACCTGGATCATCGGCCAGGCGCTGGACCGCGATCTGTCCGCCGCGCTGGAAAGACCCGTCAAGATAGAAAACGATGCCAATTGCTTCGCCCTCTCCGAAGCGGTCGACGGTGCCGGGGCCGGCGCGGAGCTCGTGTTCGGGGTGATCCTGGGCACCGGTGTGGGCGGCGGCATCGCCCTGCGTGGCGAGGCGGTGACCGGGCGCAACGCGATCGCCGGCGAGTGGGGCCACAATCCCCTGCCCTGGCCCGGACTGCTCGACGGCGAAGACCCCGGACCGTCTTGCTATTGCGGCAAGCGGGGCTGCATCGAGACCTTTCTCTCAGGGCCCGGCCTGGCCGCCGATCATGCCCGCGGCGGTGGCGACGAAGTTGCCGCCGAAGAGGTGGTGCGCCGCGCCGAGGCCGGCGACGGGCCCGCCGAGGCCGCGCTGCGACGCTACGAGGACCGCCTGGCGCGGGGCCTGGCCCACGTCATCAACATCTTGGACCCGGACGTGATCGTGCTCGGCGGCGGCCTGTCGAACGTCGCGCGTCTCTACGCCGCGCTGCCCGAGCGGCTGGCGCGCTACGTCTTCTCCGACAGGGTCGACACCGAAATCGTGCCGCCGCGGCACGGCGATTCCAGCGGCGTGCGCGGCGCCGCCTGGCTCTGGCGGCCCGGCGAGTACGCACCACGGCAAGGCCATCCGGCCGGGGACGACAGGCGTTGAGCGCCCTCTGCCGCGACTGCTTGCGCGCCTTCGACGAGGGCGCGCCGGACCGCTGTCCCGACTGCGGCGGCCCGCGCCTGCTCGCGCACCCGGAGCTGCACGAGCTGGCTCTGGCCCACATCGATTGCGATGCCTTCTACGCCAACATCGAGAAGCGCGACCGGCCCGAATTGCGCGACAAGCCTGTGATCATCGGCGGCGGCCGGCGCGGCGTGGTCGCCACCGCCTGCTACGTCGCGCGCCTCTACGGCGTGCATTCGGCCATGCCGATGTTCAAGGCGCTGAAGGCCTGTCCCGATGCCACGGTGCTGCGCCCGGATATGGCGAAGTACGTCGCGGTCGGCCGCGAGATCAAGACGATGATGCGCGACATCACGCCGCTGGTCGAATCGCTGTCGATCGACGAGGCTTTTCTCGACCTGAGCGGCACCGAGGCGCTGCATCGCGGCAGCCCAGCGCGCACGCTCTCGGCGCTCGCCCTGCGCATCGAGCGCGAGCTCGACCTGACCGTCTCGATCGGGCTCAGCTACAACAAGTTCCTGGCCAAGGTCGCCTCCGACCTGGACAAGCCGCGCGGCTTCGCGGTGATCGGCCGGGCCGAGGCCGCGGACTTTCTCGAGAATCAGCCGGTCGGCCTGATCTGGGGCGTGGGCAAGGCCCTGCAAAAGGCCCTATCGCGCGACGGCATCGTCCGGATCGGCGACCTGCGGGCTTACGACGAGGCCCAGTTGACGCTGCGCTACGGCGCGATGGGGCGCCGGCTGCACAGCCTCGCCTACGGCAAGGACAGCCGCCGGGTCGACCCGAGCGGCGCGGCCAAATCGGTCTCGGCCGAGACCACCTTCGACCGCGACATCGACGACCTCGAGGCCTTGGCGGCACGGCTCTGGCCGCTCTGCGAGAAGGTTGCCACGCGCCTCAAACGCTCGGAGCTCGCCGGCCGCACGGCGACGCTGAAGCTCAAGACCGCGGATTTCCGGATTCTGACCCGCAGCCGCAAGCTCGCCGAGCCGAGCCAGCTGGCCGAAGTGCTTTACCGCGCCGCCCGGCCGCTGCTCGAACGCGAGGCCGACGGGCGCCGCTACCGCCTGATCGGCATCGGCGCGAGCGACCTGGTCGAGGCCGAGTTCGCAGATCCGCCGGATCTGCTCGATCCGGGCCAGGCCAAACGGGCGTCGGTCGAACGCGCGATCGATGCGGTGCGTGCCAAGCTGGGCGAAGCGGCCATCCAGAAGGGCCGCGGCATGGCCGTGCCGGCGGAGCGAGAGACGTCGAAGCCCGGGCTCAGCAGCCGGCCGGCGGCAGGGCCTCGACGTCGACCAGGGAAGCGTCGAGCGTGAAGTCGCCGTAGTCGAGCAGCAGCTCGTCGACGATGCCGTTGCCGAACAGACGCATCTCCTGTTCGTACTGCGGCTCGGAGGCCTCCTCGTCCATGCCGAAATAGGCCACCAGCAGGCGCCAGGACGGTTGCTCCGTCAGCAGCGGATCGTCGATGCTGGTCTTGGACTGGGACGGCATGGAGTGCGCCAGGGCGGCGTTGATGCCGAACAGCCCTTCCTCGCCGGAGCCGTCGAAGACGACGCGCCAGAGCGGCAGATCCTTCGCCTCGATCGAGCTGAGCACGGCCAGGCTGTGCTGGGTCGGGAATATCGTGCCCTTCGGCAAGACCATGGAGCGGTCCTCCGGTTGCGAGAAGACCGCCTCGCCGCCCTGCCCCGGCCCCTCCAGCTTGGCCGAGCCCCGCACCTCTTCGACCTGACCGCTGCCGTAGAGCCGGCGGATGAAGAAGCGGTAGTTGAGCCCGTCCTTGGACTCCCAAGCGTTCAGCGTCCAGCCGAAGGCGACCTCGCTGCCGTCCGCGTGGGTGACGATGATGTGCGTGCGCTGGCGCACGGACCAACCGTCGCAGACGTCCTTCCACTCGAACTCGAGCTTGCCGTTGGCGCTGTTGACCGGGCCCGGGCCGCGCTGCTCCTTGGCGAGCTTGAGCCCGTAGACCGCCTTGTGCGGCACGAAAGCGCCGGCGCCAGCGTCCGGGATCTGGGCCAGCATCGCCACGGCGGCGCACAGCAGCCCGGCCATCCGGGCCGCGGGACGCAGCCGGCGGTCAGCGGAACGAAGCATGATCTCCAAGCTCCCCTATCCTGCCCTATCGATAGCCGCTTGCGCCCGAACAATAAAGGCTGGTTCGAGCGGCGCCGGAATAGGCCGCGCGCTGCGCGACCGCTGCGGCACCATAACGCGAGGGATATCCACCTCTACAGGCAAATGCTGCCGCCTAGCACAATCGAAAAGCCCTGAGAACCAACAATCTCAAGCTGGCACGCCCTTTGCTTCACCCTTGGGAACTTGGCCGCAGCCCCTTGCGCCACCCGCAACAGAGGAGGAGCCAGAAGTGCTCCAGCGCACAGCGATCGAGCCCCAAGTGCACGGCTTGAAGGTCGGCAGCTCGCCGATCGCCATGGCCGTCCGCCGGCTGCAGCGCCTCGCGCAGGCCAAGGGCGCCAATCTCGAGAGGATCCTCGACGAGGTGGTCGAGGATGTCCTCACCGCCGCCGCCGAGACGGAGCAGCAAATCGCCGAGCAAGAGCTGCGCATACGCTACCTCCAGAGCCTCTCCGTGACCGACGAACTGACCGGCCTGCTGAATCGCCGGGGCTTTCGCATCGAGCTGGAACGCGCCCTGGCCCGCGCGGAACGGCGCGACGAGACCGGCCTCCTGGTGCTCTTCGACCTCGATCTCTTCAAGGACGTGAACGACACCTACGGGCACCCGGCCGGCGATGCCGTGCTCTGCGGCGTCGCCGAGTTGCTGCGCCAGCGCACGCGCAAGAGCGACTACATCGCGCGCATCGGCGGCGTCGAGTTCGCCGTGCTGATGGCCGATACGAACCCCGCTCGCGGGGAAGCCCTGGCCAAAAAGCTCGATCGGCTCATCATCGGGCTGGTGATCTCGTGGCGGGACTGGGAGAGTGCGATCTCCGCGAGTCACGGGGTCGAGCCCTACGGCCCCGACAGCACCCTGGAGACCCTGCTGTTCCGCGCCGACCATGCGCTCTATCGCCGCAAGCGAGACCTGCGCAACATCGGCACCCGCCAGGCACGCCCGAAAGATCATTGCCCCCTGGTCCTGCCCCAGTCAGCCGCTAAACTGGGCAGCGATGAGGTTCCCGCGGACACTCCGTCTCGATAGCTCAGACCTGGAGATCTTCGACCGGGCCGCCGCGCCCGGCGAGCCCGCCGTTCCGGGCAGCTTCGCCTTCGCCGAGCGGCAACCCGAGACCCTCGACCACAAGGAGAGGCTGGCCTTCCGCGGCGCCTGGCTCGGCACCGAGAGCTTCGGCTGGTCGTCGCTGGTGGCCGTGGCGGAGATCGACGAGGCCGAGTTCGCACGCCTGATCGAACGCCTGGCGCGCAATTTCGTCGAGCAGTTCGGGGCCCCCGATCTGGTCACCGCCCTGCCGGCGGCGCGCGAGGAGGCCGACTACGCGGCCAGCCTGTGCGATCACAAGCTCAACACCTTGCTGGCCATCGAGCGCGACTGGACCGACCGGGGCATCGCAGAACGCTTTCGCATCATCAAGCCCGCGCGCGCCCGGGACCACGCCGAGATCTGGAGTATCGTCGAAGACGACGAGGGCGGGCCCGGGTCCGAGCGCGGAGACGGGGGGTGAGATCGCGGCCTGCCGATCCGATCGCAGTCCGCCCGTCTGCTTCACTTCGCCTCCGCTTTTGCACGCTGTCGATCGTCTTCGCGCTCGCGGCTTGCGCGAGCGATCAGAAATCGGCCGGCGAGGGCAGCGTTGGGGATCGCAAACTGGCGGCTGCACGCTACGCCGAGCTTGATCCGCGGCTCAGGCCCGATTGGACCAGCCGGCACCACTTCCCGCCGGAGTATTGCTGGTATGTCGTCGACATGAACCAGGCCCATCCCCTGTATTGGGACATCAGGCGCTTCTGCGACGCGAAACGCGGCAGGGGCCGCTTCCGATAGCGCGTTATCCTACAGGATCGAGCCGGCCCACGAGGGTTACGCCGTAAAACCGGGCCTTGCTCGAAAGGCGAAATCGCGGCTTTCTGAGGTGACGGTTAACCTGCCGGGCACGGACTTCGGGAATTCGCCGGCCATGGCGCTCAAGCTGCCTCGCATGACCCTGTCCACCCAAGCGCTGCTGGCGCTCGTGCTCGGCGTGGCCACGGGCGTCTTCTTCGGCGAGATCGTTGCGCCGCTTCAAGTCGTGGGGCGCGGCTTCATCTTGCTGCTGCAGATGACGGTGATCCCTTACGTCACCGTCTCGCTGATCCAGGGCTTGGGCAGCCTGAGCTACCAGAAGGCCAAGTCCCTCGCCATCACCGGCGGAATCCTGCTGCTGACCTTCTGGGGCATCGGCATCGGGTTGCTCGCCCTGGTGCCGCTCGCCTTTCCGAGCTGGCCCTCCGCCTCCTTCTTCAGCGCGAGCCTGATCGAGGAGCCCAAACCGCTTGACTTCCTGTCGCTCTACATACCGGCCAACCCTTTTCATGCCCTGGCGAACGCGACCATCCCGGCGATCGTCCTCTTCAGCATCGCCACCGGGCTCGCCCTGATCGGCGTGCGGCAGAAGGAGTCGGTGCTCACCCCGCTCGCCACCTTCGCAGAGGCGCTGGCACGCGTGACCCAGTTCGTGGCGCTGTTGACGCCGCTCGGCATCTTCGCGCTCAGCGCCAGCGCGGCGGGCACCATGGAGGTCGACGAGCTTGGCCGACTTCAGGTCTACATCACGATTTACGTGGTCGTGACCGTGGCTCTCGTCTTTGGCATCGTCCCGGCGCTGGTCGCCGCGCTCACGCCTTTCGGCTACCGCGATGTGCTGCGCGCCGCCTGGCCGCCCCTGGTGACCGCGTTCGCGACCGGCAGCATGCTGGTCGTGCTGCCGCTGCTCACGGAGCGCGTCAAAGTCATGCTTGAGAAGGTCGTGTGGACCAGCCGCGAGGCGCGCGAGTCTTCTGTGGCCGAGGCCGCCGTGCTGATTCCGACGGCCTTCAGCTTTCCGCACCTCGGCAGCCTGCTCACCTTGAGCTTCATCGCCTTCTCCGGCTGGTACGTCAGCCTGCCACTTTCGCCGGCCGACTATCCGAACCTCGCCATCACCGGCCTGGCCAGCATGTTCGGCGGCTCCGTAATTGCCATCCCGTTTTTGCTCGACCTGTTCCAACTTCCGGCCGACCTTTTCCAATTGTTCTTGACGATTGAAGTGATCGGCGGGCGCCTCCACGTGCTGCTTGGCACGATCCAGCTCTTCACCATCGGGCTGATCGGCGCCTATGCGATGCAGGGGCTAGTGAGGCTGCGCTGGAGATCCCTGCTGCGTTTCGCGGCCTTGTCGACGGTCTCGGTCGCGATCGCATTGGGCGGCGTCAGCGCACTCTACACCCATCTGATCATCGCCCCCTATACCAAGGACGAGCAGCTGAAAGCGCTGCACCTGCCGCGTCACGCCCAACCCGCAGCGGTCTTCGAGGAGCCGCCCGAAGACCCCGACGCTCCCGCCAGGCCCCGCAGCTTCGAACAGATCCAACGCTCCGGCGTCTTGCGCATTTGTTACCAGAAGGACGACTATCCCAATTCCTTCTTCAACGCGCAGGGCGATCTGGTGGGCTTTGACATCGATTTAGCCCATCAGCTTGCACGCGATCTCGACCTGAACCTGGCGTTCCTGCCGCTGACCTCTTATGCACAGGCGGAGCGCGTCAACGAGGGCTATTGCGACATCGCCATGGTGGGCGTGGCCATCGTTCCGTACAACGCCCGCCGCATGAACATGACGCGGCCGTTCAAGTCCACGACGCTCGGCCTTGTCGTCCGCGATCACCGCGGCGACGACTTCAAGACCTGGGAGGCCATCCGGCGCCTCGGCGCCATAAGGATTGCCTATATCACAAGCCCCTATGCCGACAAGATCGTCAGGCGGCTCATGCCAGAGGCCGAGATCCTAACGCTCGACTCAGTGGCGCAGGAGAGAGAGCTCTTCGAGTCCGGCGGTGAGGGGATCAGCGGGATCACCACCACGGCCGAGGAAGGCGCTGCCTGGACCATCCTCTATCCGAGGTTCAACCTCATCGTGCCGCGTCCTGTTGTCTCCTTACCGACCGGCTATGCCGTGGCGCGCGGAAACCAAGGACTGCTCGACGTGCTCGACTCCTGGCTACTGACCATGGAGGCGAACGGCCAGATCGAAGTCGCCTACAACTACTGGATCAAGGGCCAGATCAAGGGGGCGCAGCCGCCGCGCTGGTCCGTGATCCGCAACGTCTTCGGCTGGGTCGAATAGTCCGGTTCATTCGCCCGCCGCGGCGGGCTGCTGTTGCGTGATGCAGTGAATGCCGCCGCCGCCATAAACGATGTCGGTGGCCGAGACACGCGAGACCTGGCGGTCCGGAAAACAGGCGCTCACCACCTCGAAGGCGGCCGCGTCGGCCGGGTCTTCGAAGACCGGCATGACGACGCCGCCGTTGGCGATGTAAAAGTTGACATAGGACAGGCCGAGCCGGGTGCCGTCGTCGTTTCTTGCAGCGCGCGGCTGTTCGACCTCGACCACCTCCAGACTGCGCCCGCGCGCGTCCTTCGCGGCACGCAGGCGCGCGAGGTTGTCCTGAAGCGGCTTGTAGTTCGCGTCCTCCGGGTCGTTGCTGGTCAGCGCCAAGACGCGGCCCGGCGCGATGAAACAGGCGACGTTGTCGACATGTCCGTCGGTCTCGTCGTCGACCAGGCCCTCGCCCAGCCAAATCACCGTGTCGATGCCGAGGTAGCCCTGCAGAAGCTCCTCGATGTCGCTACGGCCCAGGTGTGGATTGCGGTTGGCGTTGAGCAGACACTGCTCGGTCGTCAAGAGCGTGCCGTCGCCGTCGACGTGGACCGCGCCGCCCTCGAGCACCAGGGGTGCGGCGAAGCGCTGCACCTTGACGTGCTCGAGCAGGGCTTGGGCGACGGCCTCGTCCTTGTCGTAAGGCAGATACCTCTCGCCCCAGGAATTGAAACGCCAGTCGACAGCGGCCAGACGTTTCCCGCCATCGAGCAGGAAGGACGGGCCGCTGTCGCGGATCCAAGAGTCGTCGTGCGCCAGCGGCAGGCAGCCGACTCCCGGGCCGCAGCGCAGCGAGACCTCCGCCACGTTCTCCGGGTTGGCCACCATGGTGACCGGCTCGAACTCCGAGATCGCCTTGGCGACCTCGGCGTAGGCGTCGCGCGCGGCATCCAGGCGATCGCCCCACAGCGACTGGCGGCACGGCCACGCCATCCAGCAGCGGCTGTGCGGTTCCCATTCGCCGGGCATGAAAAAACCCTCATCCGCTGGCAGCGGCATGGAGGCGGCCTGTCCCTACAATCCCTGTCGCGTGACGCGCTCGACTCTAGCAGCTTGCACTCGCGCTGTCACAAGCCTGGCTGTGTCTTAGTTTCGACCGAAAAGCCCGATGCGCTAGCCGCCGGAGTCGCCCCAGGTCGGCGCCAGCGTTGCGTCGGCGATAAAGATGGCATCCGCGAAGGGCGCGGAGTGGCCGGCAGTTCCGCTGGGCCGCGCGCCGTCGGACAGGTAGGCGAGCGGCGCGGCCGCGCCCTGCCCGTCCGCGATGCGCCCGTCGTGCCGCAGGCCGCGCGCGGTCGCGGCCAGGACCTCGGGATGGGCGCCGGCGAACTGCGCGCCGGCCAGGGTCTCGGGCAGCGGCGTCAAGGCTTCGGCGTTGGCGGCCTCCGGGTAGTCGCGCGCCTCGGCGCAGATCTCGCCCTCGATCACGCGCACCAGCGCGCAGTCGCCGCCCAGGGCGAGCGACAGGCCGTGATCGGTGACGGTCTTGCCGCTCACCGCATAGCTCACGGCATCGGCGCCCATGGTGGCCACGGAAAACGGCGTCGGCAGCAAGCAGCCGGCCAGCGGAAGCACGATCAGCAGCGCGCAAAGCCTGTGCATCCAAGTCCCCCTCGCGTCGTTGGCCCCGGATCGGGGCGGCGGGATCATGGGCAAGCGGGCGACTCGGCGCAACTAAAAAATCACAACTATTTCAGTCTGTTGCGACTATTCCGGTGGCAGGTCGAGCTTTATGTGGATTTCTTGAAGTCGCGCTGGAGGCACTTCAGCCGGCGCATTCATCATCAGGTCTTCGGCCTTCTGATTCATCGGAAAAGCGACGATCTCGCGCAGGTTCGGCTCGTCGGCCAGCAGCATGACGATGCGGTCGAGACCGGGCGCCGAGCCGCCGTGCGGCGGCGCCCCGAACTTCAGCGCGGAGATCAGCCCGCTGAAGCGCTGGTCGACCTCCTCGCGGCTGTAGCCGGCGATCGCGAAGGCCTTGTACATCACCGCAGGCAGGTGATTGCGGATGGCGCCGGACGACAGCTCGACGCCGTTGCAGACGATATCGTACTGAAAAGCCTTGATGGTCAGCGGGTCCCGGGTCTCCAACGCCTCGAGCCCGCCCTGCGGCATCGAGAAGGGATTGTGCGAGAACTCGATCGCGCCGGTCTCCTCGTCGCGCTCGAAGAGCGGGTAGTCGACGGTCCAGCAGAAGCGAAACACGTCCTTCTCCAGGAGCTCGAGGTCGCGCCCGAGCTTGCTGCGCACCGTGCCCGCGAAGCTCGCCGCCGCGGCCTCCTTATCGCATGCAAAAAAGACGGCATGACCGTCACTTATGCCGCATTCTTTTTTGATTGCGTCAACCCGCTCGGGCTCCAGGTTGCGGGCGATGGGGCCCTTGGCCTCGCCGGCGTCGTAGACGATGTAGCCGAGCCCGGCCGCGCCCTGCTCGCGCGCCCAGTCGTTCATCTTGTCGAAGAAGCTGCGCGGCTGGGCGGCCGCGCCCGGCACCGGGATGGCGCGCACCACGCTCCCCTTTTCGATCGCCTTGGCGAAGATGCCGAAGCCGCCGCCGCGAAAGGCCTCGGTGACGTCGGCGATCTCGATCGGGTTGCGCAGGTCGGGCTTGTCGGTGCCGTATTTCAGCATCGCCTCGTCGAACGGAATGCGCGGGAACGGCGCCGGCGTCACGGTCCGGCCGTTGGCGAACTCCTCGAAGACGCCGGCCAGAACGGGCTCCAGGGCCTGGAACACGTCCTCCTGGGTGACGAAGCTCATCTCGAAGTCGAGCTGATAGAACTCGCCCGGCGATCGGTCGGCGCGGGCATCTTCGTCGCGGAAGCACGGGGCGATCTGGAAGTAGCGATCGAACCCCGCGATCATCAGGAGCTGCT
>JAAUYJ010014138.1_pt1 | contig 15906 bp, 22 predicted proteins | sample 7278031 | NCBI WGS metagenome assembly JAAUYJ01 (sample SAMN14350222, study PRJNA611818) | marine sediment metagenome | isolation source: surface marine sediment (1.8m) | place: French Polynesia: Moorea | collected 2018-08 | reverse complement strand
CTTTCCTCAAATAGTCCTCCAGAGAAATGAACCAGCCTCATTCCCTCACTCGCCCCCTTCTCCCCCTCCCCTCTCCTAGTCTGAAAAATGCTTCCTTTGACTTTGCTTTGAAGATGGGGAAAAGTCCTCTTCAATCCCCTCTCCTACCGAACAAAGAGGAGGGGACTTTTATTTCCAGTCCCTAAAGCTCTAGCGGCAACTCGGCACATTGCACCTTTTCTTGAAAACGTACATACACACGTACGCGAAAGGAAAATGAAAATTGAGCCATCCCCCCTGCCTAACCAGCCGGTAATCTCCTTCACTCTGTCCCTCTCTCTCTCCTTTTTCCGAGAATGAGATTTTCATTACGATTCGCCAAAGTGGACCTATTTGTCCGCCGGAAAGAGAGGAAGAGGAGGAGGCTTCATTTGCATTACGTGCCTGCCTTTTGCGCAGCAGGAGCATTTCCCCCCGCATTTATCACAGGCGGATTTTGCTCCCGAAAAAAGCCCAGCTCTCCTCTCTCTCTCTCTTCTCTAGATAAATGGGCGATAGGAATGAGAAGAAGACTTGGTTTGCTTGCTTGCCCCCTTCTCTTCTCCCCAATTAGGATTTGTTGCGGCTATGCGACAAAAATGTGGACGGGAGGGGAAGCGGCCAAATATGCGGCAACAATCAGCAACAATAATTCGTCCCCTCCCCCTCCCATATTTTCGTTTCCTCTCTGCCTCGTTTCCTTTCCTTTCCCCTCCCTCCCTCTTTCTTTATGGGTCAGAGTACCGCAACAGGCCAAAGAGAGGACGGACCAAAAAAAGTACTGGTTTCGCATTCGGATTAATATTCTCGGGTCACGATTCGGATCTCGTTGGGAAAAGGGGGGATGGATTGCGCTGCAGCATGCCGCAAGGCTGTTCTTTGAGGAGGCGCATTCGCTGTATATGGAAATTAGGACAACGAGATTCGATAAAAGTAATTAGCGGGGGAGAAGGTACAACAAGCAGGGACTCCCAAAATAGTACACATAACAGCCAAGATGCAGTATTGAATGTAAAACATATCCATTCCGGTTTTCTGAATAAAGCGTCGTGCAGCATTCCAGAAAAATTCGTTTGACAAAAAAGGACATTGATTGGCATATTGATCGTCACCTACCTTTGTGCTCCATCACCATGGACAGGGGCTCCTCCTTGACCTGGTGGTCGGTGACCACGTCAATGATCTCGTCATCCTCGTCCTCGGTCTCCATTGGCTGCTGGACGGCTGCGGGGCCGATGGACTCCTGCTGCCGCTCCTTCCACTGCTCGTACGGGTACTTGAGCTTCTTGGCCATGAAGCACCGCGGCATTTTGGTGTCGCGTCGTGTATCGTGTGTTGTAGGTGTGTAGGTGTTCTTTATGTGAGCGTGAGGGGAATAAGGGACGAGGAGAAAAAGGTTAAGAAACGAAAGAACATTCAGATTCTGTTTTTTCTCGAGCATGGTTGGTGGCGGCAGGGGTTGTTTAGGATTAAAAACACTGAGAGATGCAAAAACATGTTCTGTTTGAGAGAGCGGGGGTATTGGTTTAAGTCTTGTGAGGTGACGGTGAAGGAAAAAGATGGGGTTCTTAACTTAAAGACACGTATCAAAGGAAAAACCATTTATGGAGAGGAAACGGCATTCACTTTCACATCGAGGTGTGACCGGTGACAATGAGGAGGAGGAGCATGGAAAACACCGAGGAACTCATGTTTTTAAGGGGGGATAAGTGGCATTTTGACAATCCAATTGGTGGTCCAGGCATTTAAGAAAAAGTTTTAGGTGCGACATCGAGTAGGGACTTTGCGTTGAAAAAAGGTAACACATTTATTTTCTTTGGGTTTTGCAGGCAGCATGACAATGCAAGAAGTTAAAAACTTGGTGAGATGATATTTGACTTCAAAAAGTGCCATTGAAAAGGCAAGGTCCAGTTTTCTTTAGCAAAGCAAGCAAGGATTGGATTGGGTTCTGGGTGGCATGACATTGATCCGAGAAAAGGAGATAAACAACCAAAAACATTTATATGGAACAGAAGCGACATTGAGATCTCGAAAAAAAAAAACAAAAAGACACCGATGAAAAACCTTATTTTCTCCCTCGTCAGTCTCGTTTTGTGCTGCTGCTGACCTGTCAGGAACTCTTCCCTCCTACACCTCCCTCCAAACTACCGGTATACTTTGCTTTCCCAGAGTGAAGGCGATGTTGGCAATAATTTTCAAGGGAATCCTGACTGGGAGTGTTAGACTTACCAGCTTGATGTTGTCTCGGACCGGTGTAGGGGTGTTGTTCTTGCGGCTGCTACTGTTGCGGCTGTTGCTGTAGTCTCACCACATATCAGGTTTTTTCTCCAGAGCGACCTGTTCTCAGTCGCGGCGGCCTGGATAGAGTGTCGGTCGGCCGCGCCGTCGTAAGGGGATTTTATACCGACGGGAAGAGGGACTACAAGTTGCTGGCATGACCTCTCTCTCTCTCTCTCTCTCCTCTTCCTCCCTCTTTGGTCCCGGGATGGAGAGCGCTCCCCTATCTGGCCGTGGTTGGGGGCGCCCTTCGCCGGTCGCCGCCGCCGAGACCGTCTCTCGCATCAACCAGTGGCGGCGGCGGCGGCGGATGGAAGAGGAAGAGGGATTTCTCCCTCCCTCCAAAGCGCGCCCTTTGGAGGCAACAGAGGCGGCGGCGGCGGCAACGCAATGGAAGAGGGAGAGGGGCAGATGTCCTGAAAAAAGGGGGAGATAGAGAGGAGGGCAGCAGCATCGATTCTCGGTCCTCCGGCGTCGACGTCCGAAGAGGGAAAAAGCGCGTTCGGGACCCACAGAAGAACGAACGATATGACTGCGTTGACTAAACAGGGAGGGAGAGATTCGACAACGTTTGGAGGCTCGAACAGCTCAAACACAGAAGAATTTTTTTAGGGAAATGTTCTAAAGGCGCACACAGGTTCGGTTTTCCCTCTCTATTTGCCTTTCAACAATAAAGCACTAAAACAAAAAGAAGCAGTTCTTTCTTCTGCGAAATAGATTTTCCTCAACTTTAACTTTTTTCTTCACAATTTGTAGAATCCCATTCCACATCCCCTCCCTTTTTCTTTTTTTGCTCCGCCCGTTTCTCTCTCCCGGTCGGTGTATGGCGGACGGGGGAAGGGGGAGAGAACGTCGCCACCTGTCACTGCTATTGTTGGCACCCCCTCTCCTCTCTCCCCCCGTTCTCCCCGTGGGGGTAAAGACAGGTGCTGCAGCGAGCGACGATGGAGATAAGGGGGAGGGATGTTGTGGCACGCGCCCGCGCCCACCGAACGAACGAACGAACGGCCACGGACTCTCTCCGGATATCCCATAATGCTCGGTCGCCCCCCTTTTTTGAATGATGCTGCAGCGACGGCTGCTAAAGGTTTTTGGCTGTTGCATCTGCGGAAAAGAGGAGGGGGAGAGAATTTTTTTTTGGGTTGGAGGAAGGGTCCTCTGCTAGGGAGGGAGGGAGAGAGCATCTGCATCCAAGAGTCGGCCGAGGAGGAGGAGGGAGAAGGACAGCGGCGGCGGGGCTCAACAATGGCCAACAGTCGCCTCCGCCAGGGTGGCTTTTTCGCTTTCCAAGGGGAAGAAGAGACTTCCAAGTCAATTGTCTCCATCTGCCGCCGTCGCCGCCAAACCCCTTTTCTACTCTCTTCTGCCTTTTTCATAATCCATGCCGCCACAAAGAAAGAGGGCGTTTGGGTGGGTGGCCTCCCTCTAACCTTTTGTCCGTAGCAAATGAGGTCCATTTGCATTGCGGGCATATCTCCGCGGCGGCACTACATCACTCTAATGCATTCAGAGGCAACAAACAACAATCGGCCCTGGAATGAAATCTCATCCGGCGTCATTGTCACAAAAAGGGTTTTGGAATTTCTGCTTTTGTGGCCGCACGAGCTGGCTGGCGATAATACATGGGAATGGCTTATTTGACGCTCCTAGCTGCTCATTGCGCCGTCTGTTCTTATCCTATTTCGGGCGTCGTCGTCGGAGCAATTTTCCGTTGGGCGTTAAGGTCGCCTTCGATCCTCGTGGTCCAGCCATGCGAAAAGAGGGAATTAAGGGTGGAAAGATCGATACCTCAGTAAGCCGTTTTTCCCAACGGTTCCCGTTCCTCCACTCTCTCCGGAGGCGACACTTTTGCTGCCAGATATCGAACCAACCTTCGATCCGCACCTCCACACATCCCGAGCTTTTTCGTCGTTGCCCCCTTCGGAATAAGACTGTTTTTAAAATAATCTTTTCATGTATTTAACTGGAAGAGAAAAAAGCTTGGGATTCGCCACATACCTACCGAGAAATCAGCACAACAAAGTCTTTTGATTCCAACTTCGTTGAAACTCCTCCCTCCCGGTGTCCCGATGAATAATTGAAGTCCGTTTCCTGAGTTTGAAGCCGCCGGAGAGGATCGGAAGGAAGGAAGCTTCCTTCCTTCCTCTGTTCCCTTTCACTTGTTCTCTCTGCTGCGGTTTCCAGTTTGGTTTTTCGAAATCCTGAAGCACGTGGGGCAAGGGTTCGTCCGTCCGGAAGGAAGGACGGAAGAGGCGTTTAAAAGGACGAGACAAGTCTTTTCGGTCAATAATTCACCCCGCTGGAACAAGGGAGGGGCACGCCTTTGCCCTTGCTTGTCTGGAAGTGGCATCGCAGGTGCCGACGGAGGGAAAAGAACGTATTTTTCAGGGCTTCCCAACTCATGTATGTATGCAATCTCTTCTTAGATTTGGTGCGCACTTGTTGTTCCTTTACGTTTGCTAAGAAGCATTAGCCTTTTTTGGAAACTGAATTTGCTACAAAGAACGTGCAGGTCAGCCCTGTTTAAAAAGGGCGCCCCCTTCGCCGCACATCCCACATCCAGGCAAATAAAGCATCTTCCTCTGATCATCACAAAGTGGAGAGGAGCGACGGAAGGAAGGAAGTGTACTTCCGAAACAAGTGCCACACGACGACTGCGACCACAGGGTGGGTGGGGCAAGCAAAGCAAAGCAAGGTGCATCTCTCTCTTTCTCCGTGGGCGGTTCCTTCCTTCCTTCCGAAATGGAAGCAGCATCCGTTCTTCTCTCTGGTCAGGGAAAGCGGAATTGGAGTCGGATGTCCGATGTCCGTCCGTGCCATTATTTGCCCCGAGTGTAAAACGAGACTTTTCCTGTCCGCTCCTCCCTTCCCTCCTTCCACGGAGGAGGAGGATAAATAGGCGGTTGGGATTTTCGCCGGAAAATTGAGCAGTTTTTCGAGCAGTGCGAGGTATGAATATTGTCCTGGAGTCACTTGCCAAGTACCAACAGTGCTCTCGCACAAAGCCATGTCACAACTTCCTTCCGTTTCCCACACATTATCTGGGATATTTGCTCTCTCTCTCCTAGTTGCGTGCACTCACCTACGTATCCCCCCCGCGTTAATCAGTGCCGGCCAAAAAGTCGACAAGAAGGGAAAACGGTGCTGCAAAACACAAAAAAAAACTTCTCTCCCCCCTCTTTCGCGTGAGTCCCCAGGAAATTGCCAACGGAGAAAACTTTTTTGTGTCTCGCATGCTAATTCTGGGAGGTAGGGAAGGGGAGAGTATGGTAGATATCTTGTCTCCGCCTCCACCCCGAAAGAAGGGGAGGAAGGTATCAACAATAGCCACACGCATACCGTTTTCCCAGACGATGGCGACGGCGGGAAATAAAAAAATGACTGACAACACGTGAAAGTGCGGCGGGTCACGCAAAAACAGATGCAAAAAGGACGATTTCCCCTCCGCATGTCTGAGCATTTTTTTGACGAGTAACTTGGCGATTGACCAGTGAGGTGAGATACTTTTGTAATAACAGCAACTGAACCTTTGATGGTTCCGAAGTCCAGACCTCACACGTCTCTGTGGTGTGTTGATTCTTCCTCTATTTCTGGTTCTGTATAAAGTTTTTAATTCTCCTCACCTCACTGCATCTCCCTCCTTTCCAAACTACCAAACAATTCATTTCCCCCTCTCTTGATATCGACCTGTCCTTTCTCCCATTTCCGCGTTTCTGCTCTGTTGCTCCTTCCTCCCACCGGAGCGTCGTTCCCGGCTCTCCTGTGGGAAAAAGTCAACCTAAACAAAGATTCAACAACGAGCAAACATTTAGTTTACTTTCTTCAAACAAATTCATATGTGTCCTACTATTTTTCCCAAAAATTAGCAAACCAAAAACTAAAATTGGCGAAATTCATTTCCCTCTCATTGCTGCTCGGCGTCCCCCTTCTCCTTCACCCTAATCAAACGTAGCCCGAGTGCAGACGCCACCGCGCCAGGAATATCAGAAATGACTGAGGAGAAGCAGGCGGCGGCGGCGGCGGCGTTAGCGACCGTTTGTTACATGACAGCCAAACGGAGGCTGTGATATCGACCAAATTTTCCGACCTTCCCAAACCTCCCTCCTCCCCCTTTTTCCACTGTCTGACTTATCGATTGCGCTTTTTTTCACCTCGCGGTGGCGGCCGTTATGTAGGACCATTTTTTGGCAGTGTGCACCCCCTACTTACGCTGGTACGAATAAAATTCCCACTTCGTATTACTTTTCCCTTAAGCTAGTAGTTTCGTTTGCCAGACTTTTCAGTACTTGCAGTATCGACATTCATAGCAAATGCACGGTATATAATCCCTCGCTAAAATGTCACCTTTCCAAAAATATTTCATTGAAACCTCCACCCAAAAAATGTTCTCCTCGAGAGCGGGAGGCGGTGACACGTGACACTTCTCGAAAAAGAGAGGAGGAGAAAATTATAACGGCGTCGGTGGGGATCTCGAGAGGGCGATTCACACACACACACGCGCACGCGCGCGCGCACCGGGCTTTCCCAAACATAATTCGAACTGTTGGACGATCGCGGAGACCGATAGTGGCGAAAGCAAGCGAGAATGAGAAGGCTCCCTCTGATTATTCCACCTCACACCACTGAGAACGGTAGTAGTTTGGGTTCTATGGGTTAGAAATTCGCCTCGCTATCAGTCCGCATTCAGCCGGGTGCGGGTTTCACCAAAACAAACACTACAAGTTTCAATTTGATAAGGTACAAAATGCCGGCAGGTGAATTCGTCCCCTCCCGGAAAGGGATTTCACACGCACATAAATCCAACAGATAGATCCCCTCCCCTTCCATAGTCTTTTCCTAGCGGTGAGCGATGTCAGCAAGAGATACAGTGGAATAAGAGAGGAAGGAGAAAGGGACCATTTCTATTTTTTGCCACCGAGCGACGACAGGAAAAGGACGAGATCTGATGACATCTCCAGCATCCATCATCGGTCCACCGGCCCAAAAAAGAGATAGATATGGACCCAAAAGCAATGCAGATTGGGCACGAACCCTTACGCTTGTTTTTGAAACGCTCGAGGCAGGTGCTCTAACTCACAAAACTGCAATCTTGAATGTCGGAAAGACCTCATTTCTCCGGCAATTCCGCTCTCTTTCCCTCTCTCTCCTCTTTCCCCTGGGCAGATTAAAACTTCTCCCATTAATTTTAATCCACCACTTCTCCTTCTTCCCCTCAAAAGAGAACCCCTTCTCTTTCTTTTTGCATTCATTTCACTTCTTGAATCCTGAAAATATGGAAGTTGTTTTTTACAAAACGCCAAAAGCAACAAAATAGTCCAGTCCAATAGTCTGAGCCATTTTACATATCATATGAACATGCTTTGCAACAGATTCACATAAACGCGCCTCGGTGCCATAATGAACAAATACGAAGTCGGCGCTCGAATCAAAAGAAAGGGAGAAACTGGTCTCTCTCTCTTTCTCTCTCTCGGCCGCGGGTCCTTTTACCTTCAAGTAGGGGGAATCCTTTCCTTCCCACACTTTCAAAGAACCCCTCCCAACGCCACCTCCGCAACACACAATGGCCGCCAACTGCTTTCGAGCCTCATTGTGGAGTTGGTCGAGTGAGCAACAAAGGGCGGAGGAGGAAAGAAGAAAGAAAGAGGTAAAGAAGGGGGGGGGGATCCTCCTCCGCAGCCATGAATAAGTCAGCCTAGAGCGGCCCGGCCAAGAAAAGACCGAAAAGGAAAAGACTGCTCCGCTCATTCAAAGTTTCTGGCCGCCGCCGCTCCATATGTTGAATCTTCTAAAGATTCCTTCATCTCAAAGAATGAATGGATGGCTTTGGAGCCGAGACAAAAGAAGCGGGCTTAAATAATTGATGATTAGCCCGAGAGGGAAGGGAGGAGAAGGGGGTCGGTTGGAAACGGACAAAGTTCAAACTCCCCCTTCATCTTGAGTTGTACCTTTCCTCAAACAAAAGAGGGGGAGGTAGGGAGCGGAGAGAGAAGAAAGCAATATCGGAATTAGCATATCACATATTCGTCCGCTCTTGAAAAACGACTTGCCCGACATATTTGCTCTTAGCGGGACGGTTGCATATATGTTCCGTACGACGAACAAGTCCATCCTTCCTCTTTTCTCGCCAGAGTCTCTTGTGTCCATCTGCTCCTCACCCCTTTTCCCCTTCCGACACATCCAACAGTCAACTTCCCTGCACCACCCTTCCTCCACCCACCTTGCATCTCCCTCCTCCAAAACCCCAAACTCGTGCCAACTTTTCGTCCGCCAGAGGAAAGGGGTGTAGCGACCCCAAAAGTGGGCAGCCAGGGAAGGGAGAGGGAGTCAAAGGGATGAAGGGAAGAGGAGGGAACTTGGAAAATTTCCAGGTATCGATCAGAGGTAGGTCCGAAGGGATGCCTTTATCCAGGTAGGTGTATGGAAGAGACTCTTCCCAGTCCTAGTCCAGCAACTTTATCTTTTACCGTTAAGCCGCCTTTCAGTTCGAACGCACTTACATCTTTAAACATACATCCTTCGCAACACGTGAAAGGAATCCTACCTTTCTTCGTCCCAACCTGCCTCCAGATTGCTTCCCCCCCCTCCGACCGACTGTCCGCGGTTGGACACGGCCGTAAATTGAGGAAGGGTCCCCCTTCTCCTTCACTCGTCCCCTTGTGCACAAAAGAGGAGGGTGGAAAGGAAGTAAAGGGATGATGCCACAGGCTCCGATCCAATCGGAGGGGAATTCGCCAAAAGAGCCTCCAAACGGTCCAATGTCCAAGATACTCCTGGGGGAGCACGGGGAAAAATATATCTCCTTCTCCCTCGTCTTACTTTGGCAATGGAGCCCCCCAATGCTGTGCCATGAAAAAAGAGAGGGAAAGAGGTTCAATTTCCCACTCTGTTGGGGGTGGAGGGTGGAGAAAGAAGAGGGACACTAAAGCTTCAATTAAGGAGGCGAGTTGGGGAAAAAAAGAAGGAACTGCTGAATAAGGATGATTCCCTTCTTGGAAAAAAAAGGAGAGAGAGGCAACAAATGTAAGCCGATACATCTAGCCACTTTAAAACTTTCTCCCTAGCGATATCAACTAGTCCGCCTCTAACTCGGAGTCTTTTTTTCCTAGAGCGCGATTAAAAATGCAGATCCGATTATGTTAGGAAGAAGAAGAAAGGGCTTTCTAATTCTTTCTTTTTCCTCTTCATCCACCGCCGCCACCTGTAACGCGATCGCTAATTAAAAACTTTTTCCATCCCGCCTTTTCGCTAATATATGCGAAATTGTGAGCCCTTCGCAGCAGGATAAAAGGTTTTCTGAAACAGGATATGCTTCTCATTATTTTACCATATCCTATACAGGGAAAAGAAAAGGGAAGAACGCTCTTATCGTACCGTCTGTTTTGGTTTGGCATCAGAATTGACGACCGATTCTCTCTGGATGCAAGTGTGTGCGGGGGAGAGTGGCACACAGAAGAAGTACGTACAATGCCACATTGAGGACAGAAGCGTAAGAACGCCAGAAGGAGAAGGAGATCCCTCCCCACCCTTCATCATCACCCTCTCTTCCGTTCCATCTAAAGATCGCTCTCGCTCATTCATCTGGTGCCAAAACCAACGGAAGGGGGAAGAAAAGAAAGAGGAGAAAAGGAGGGAGAAAAAGTAAAGATCAAATTTGTGAAGAGGCGGAGGGGCAAAAAAGATCCTTGGAGTCTGCTGAGGGAAAAATGGAGGAAAGTGACCTCTGAGGGAAGGATTCAAATTCAACGAATGTCAAAATGGAAAATATTTGTGTTTGAAAAGAGAGTTTTGTGCCCAAAGTCGTGGGCGAATTCTCTCTTTCTTCGCTCCCTCCATTTGCAAGAGTGAAAAAGAAGGGTACGTAGTAAGAGCTTGGCTGGATATCTCGGTCGCGTCCTCGCCCTCCTCGTCGGAAGAGGAGATGCTTTCAGCAGACGAGGGGTCACTTGTCGCTGTCAGGATCGCCACCGCCACCGCCAACGCACTTGGAGAAAAGGAGGGAGGGAGGAAGGATCCTAGATGGTGGCGGCAGGATCATAGAACACTGCAAGTCGCAGCATTTCCATTAATTTTTTAATAAAGACCTTTTTCTCATGTCCACTTTTAATACGTTGAAAGGATGCTTTTTTCTCTCTGTGGGAAAATCTGCGTCGCGTTTTCTGGCCCCGAAATTTATCCACGTCGGATTCACCTCTCCCTCCCTCCCCCCTCGCGCAAAAAACGTGGAAGGGGGAAAGCGACAAAGCCATTTCCTCTCTCCAGCGGCGGCGGCGGCGAGAGGGAGAGGAAGAGATTCCAGCTTTGGGTTGGGGGTCTCTCCTCCCTCGCGTTTGGGATGGGGGCCCTTTTCGCAGAGGGGAAGAAGAAGAAGAATGATCACTTTGGCAACAAGCTACGCGCGCGCGAACACCAACCTCAACCCTCCTACCCAAAGCAAAAGCAAGACCCCGACACCCAAAAACCTGACAAAAAGCAGGGAAGTTGAACTTTGAAGAAGTCTTCAGTTAAATATGCAAGCAAAATTATGAAGAAAAGATTGAAGTCCAGAGTCGTTGAATCCGGCCCTAGGGGAGATTTTTGCGTGCCTGTGGGCTAGGAACCTGAAATGCCTTCGGTTGGTCGGTCGTCATCGGAGGAGGGAATCTCTGGATGCGAAGGGAGGAAGAGAAAGGAGGGGAGGACGCGAGCGGAGATTTGTAGCCCGCCCAACCCCCACTTTTTTTTTGCTCCGTCGAGAAGAAAAGTTTTTGGCAACCCCTCCCACTCCCTCCCCCTCCCGGGCTCAAGATTTACACCTCCGGACTTCCGTCCCAGCGATCCCCCCTCCTCCATCCCCAACCTTGCCGCTTGCTTTTGCCTTATCGCCGCTTTTGCTAACGCTGCTGTTGCTGCCTCCAACAACCCAGCGCCGTTGTTGTTGCTCGATGGGAAACGAGGGATTCATTGCTGGAAAAAATCCGTTTCCAGCGTCTTTCTCTCACTTCTTGTACCGTGTATGAACAAACAAAAAACACTTCGAAATGCGAAAAGAGGAATAATTGTTGGTGATTCCTGAACAAGCGTGTTCAGGGCAAAAAAAGTGGCGGAAGAGATTGTGTGTTGTTGGCTGCGGTGGCGCTCACTGGTGGAAGTGGTTTTTCTTCTCCTTTCTCCCGCCGCCGCCTTTCTAAACGTTCCTCCTTCGGCGGCGGCGGCGGGAAAGCGTGTTCGAATGGAAGAAATAAATTCTCTGCCTCTCCTTTCCGTCCCGCGCTAAAAGCCCGTACCCAAAACCCATGCATCCCCTCCACAAAAAAAGTGGTGAAAGAATGTCACAGGGGGAGCTGTTTTTTCCTGGTAATTGCAGCTAAAGTTTGTGCTGGCTCCCTTTCGAAATTCCCACATAATGGCAACCGCCATGTAGGTATAATTTTGTACGTATTCTCCGGGGAAAACATTAATTCCGATTTTATTGGTCACCAGTGGCCGGACGCCGCGCGATACTAAAAAAAGAAGGCTGATTTGCCGTTGGCAGGCGGCTGCGAATTATTGTTGTGAGTTGCATTTCGTGACGCCACTCCATTTCCCAAAAGAAAAAAGAAAGATAACGGCGAAAATTTTTCGTTTTTCCTTCCCCTTTTTCCTTCCCGTTCTCATGAGTCATATCGATCCATTTCGCGAAAAGGACAACAGACAGAAGGAGGAGGAGAAAGAGGAGGGTGGGCGTGGGAGCAGAGGGAGAGAAAGAGAAAGAATTGATAAAGCTTTTCAAAAAGTTGCCGTACGAAATTCGCCAATTTTCCTTTCAGACTGCTAAGCTGGAAGTGGCCACGCTGTCACCAGAAACATCACAAAAAGGAAGATATAAAAAACTATTGGCGATTCTTGGATATCAGCAAATGCATGTCTTTCTCGTTGCGTCTCCGTCGTCATTGGCATGCGACCGGAGATAAAAATCTGGTAAAAAAACAACAGTAGCGGCGGCCGCCGCCGCCGCCAGTCAGATCCAGATCTCAATGACCCCACACAACAGCAACGCCGGTGGCGTCGAGACACATTAGCCAGCTCTTATCTACAGACCAGCGCAAATTTATCTCTTTTTTCGGGGGGCATCGCTCGCAGGGCAAGATTTACGGGAAATGAAGAGTCTCGCCTTTTTCGTATAGTATGAGAGAAAGCATAATGAAATGGAAGCGGAGAGGGCACGAGGACCAACGGGGTCCGCAAAATGGCTTCATCCTTTTTGTGTGGAAATGTAAGCAGGTGGCTTTGTGTGTGGAGAGGAAGAGGAAGCCTAAGCATCACTGCCGCCGCCAACACTAGCTGGGCAGATGCAACAGGACAGAATTGGAAGCGTGACGCCGCCGCCTCAGACCAAGTCCGACAACGATGCTTCCGGGGGTGAGAGAGAGAGGCTTGAATTTCCCCTTCTTTTCTCTTTTCCATCTGCTCATCTCGATTCCTCCTCCTTCCTTTCATTCTGCTACAGACGCCAGCATCGATTTTCCTTTTTGGCCGCTATGCCAACAGCACGAATGCGTATAAGCCTGTAAATTTTTCGCCATTGTGTCGGGAAAGGAGATTAGCTACGTACGTGTAAGTGTCGCACTTCCAAGGGGGAATTCACCAAACATGTCCGAAACCTAAAACTGAAATTTCACGGCCAACCGATAATGCTTGCATTTTGTGCTGAACATTGTCTTCTGGAAAAATTCGACAAATTTTTGGGCAATTCCTTCTTCAAATTGTGCATGATGTGAACATGTCACTTGCTTCCCCGTTCGCCCGTGCCAACATCACCAGAGAGACGGGGAGGGGAAAAAACCCCTCGGACTGCCGATTGAACTGGAACAGCAGTCAAACGTCCTTCCACTTCCACCTGCTGCTGTGTCCACAAAAAGGGGAGATTTTCCAGCAAGCACCGCCAAAAATAAGTGACTTCCCTTTTCCTCCCCTCGTCATTTGGCCGCAACACTTTGTTTTCCCCCTTCCCCCGCTTTTTCTCCGCCGAAAACCGCTCAAATAAATGAGAAATTATCCTCCGTCTGCAACTTCTGCAACACAGTATAATCAAAGCCTTAAAACCACGACGAGAAAAGCAAAAGTATTAGCAAGTCGGGATTTTTAAGGGCGTGGCTTGGCGCGCTAGTGTGTCATGTGCACCTTTTCTTGTTTCGAAAATAATGCACCCCTTGTGCGAAAAGGATCCTTCCCTCCTGTCCTAGTAGCTGGGTAAGCATTGCTGCACCTGCTTTTTTGTGTTCGAAAAATATCGAACGCGAAAAAAGTGTGAGGGGAAGGGAAAATGGAGGAGGGAGTGATTGCTGAAAAAATAATCGGGGGCGCGTGCGTGCGTTCTTCCACCCAACAGAACACAAGCCGTCCGATCGAAATACGTACACATGGACAGCAGGTGGCTTTTCCTCTTCCACCGCCGCCGCACAAAAGGAAGAATAATAGGACTTGCCCTGCTTGCCCTTATCCTCGATCCTCACCTCTCGGCTTAAAAACGCACTAGGACAAGTGAAAAAGGAGGGGAGAGAGAGACCCATTGTTGTTTGTTTGTCGATTCCGCTGAACTTTTTGAACTCAGGTGCGACACAAAAAATAATAGACAGAGAAAGTGGCGCGATTTTTTCCTCCGGATTCGGAAAGAGAGAAACGCGGGGAATAAATAGATTTCTCTCCTCTCCTCTGAGCGAGCATCCTCCTGTGTGAGCCGGACGTCCGGTGGAGAGAGAAACCACAAAAGAATTTTTTCCCCTTCAACCTGTTTTTCTCTTTCTGCTTTTCGTTCGGGGAAATTGGCATCTCCGACCGAAAGAGCGACAATGCTTATTTGATTACCAAATCGCCGCTGGACCGAAATCCGAAACCGCCTTCCGTCCCTCCCGCCCGGACCCTACCCGTCCTGTCTCAGCCGGAACAACTCTACAGGGTGGCAAATGTATTTCCAGACTGTTTTAAGGTATCGCTTTGACCTGTCTGCGTTTGGGCACCCGTTCCCAGTCCCGTTTCCTTCCCTTTCCCTTTTTAGGGCGGACGATGAGCAACGGGTTGAATGGAGAGGAGAGAGAGAGAGAGAGAAGGGTATTTTCGTCCCAACGTCATTATCGGCGAGGGAGGGGAATCGCAGCGGGGGAAGAAACAAGGAGAGGAATTCACCGATGTTTCAAAAACATTGCAATTAAAGAGCAATATAATACGAATTCGGTAAATCGGTATATACGCAATAGAAAGTTTGATGCTAAAGGCGAACGTTGGTGAAATTCACGCCCAGTACCTTCACAAACAGGATGCCCCTTTGGCTCTCTCGCCTATTCAGGTGAGCAAAACGGGGTATCCCCCCCTCCTTTCTGGAGAGAGAGAGAGAGAGAGAGGTATTTTTTGTGAGTGGGGAGAGGGAACTCAACAGCTGCCCAAAAAGTATGAATGAATGGGCGCGGGGTTTTTTTCTGGGTCGGACGCAAATATTGTCGCCGGTCGGTCGGTCGGTCGATTTCCCCCGTGCCACAGATTGAGGAGGAGGAGGAAATTTGTCTCAGGTTCTGCGGTGGAAAAAACGGGAAGGGTCTGCGGCTGATTTAAAAATTATGCAGCGAAGGACCGCTGTTTAAAACGGGGCTTTTCAGATCAGACGTCGCACGTATTAAAATAATTCTGCCATATGCTGCGGACACGAGAATACCACGAATTTTATTAGGATACGGAAAAAAGCAACTACCGGTATCTGATTCAAAAAATATCTCACAGAACCGCCGTGCATGCAAGAGCCACCCAGGACGGCGAAAAACGAAATGAATGGGATCTAGAGATATCGCAAGAGATTTTTTCTACATCATCAATTTCCCATCGGGACATCCCTCCCTTCTCTCGATCCCTGCCGGTGCCAGGTGCGTCAAATCCTATTTTGGTGCAAAACTTTCGTTTTCCCATATTATAATCCGTTCGGGACAGTAAGAAGAAATAGAAGGAATTTATATCCCTCCATGGATGCTTTTGCTAGGTGGCCACCAAGGCAGGGAGGGGCATCTCCACACAAACACGAGTCTATTTTTCGAAAAACTTCAAGCATCATGAATGGGGCAAAGGAATTTGACACCTCTCAAACAAGTGTCACTGAATCCCCAAAAATATTCCAACCCTTTCTTCCCTTCTTTTATGCTTGTGTGGTCTTCCTCTCTTTCCCTTTGTGAGGCCAGGAATTCAAAAAACTCAACTCTTCTTCCCCTCGTACAAAAATACGGTCGCATTTTTGAAAGCTCGCTTGTTTGGGGGGTTTGAATCCGCATGGAAATATGTAAATCCCGTTTGAATGGAACGATGCTCGCCCCCCCATAAACAAAAATAGGTTTCTGGAATACTGAAAGGGAAAACATTCGGTCTGTGGGGAGGGATGCTAAAATCGAGTGGTGTTTTCCCCGGTTCAATCATCCTCCCCCGCAGGTAGAATTGAGAGCACAAAACAACAAGGCAGCTGCCTTCTTTCCCCTTTACCCCAATGTTCCAATAAGTCCTTTTCTTATTTATCTTCTTCTTCCATGTCCAGATGGCAAAAAGAGGAAGAAGAAGAGAGCGTTGCGTTGCGGCCCTCCTCCTTCCAATCCTCCTCTTCCTCTTTCTCCTCGCCTGATT
>JAAUYJ010176337.1_pt1 | contig 15923 bp, 15 predicted proteins | sample 7278031 | NCBI WGS metagenome assembly JAAUYJ01 (sample SAMN14350222, study PRJNA611818) | marine sediment metagenome | isolation source: surface marine sediment (1.8m) | place: French Polynesia: Moorea | collected 2018-08 | reverse complement strand
GGACAAGTATTCAAAGGTGGAGGAGGAGCGACCGTGGAATACACATCGCAGGAGCGGTTCAGCGGCATCAGACCGATGAAGGACTTTTCTCAACGGCAGCCAGATCGACGAAATTCAGAAAAGCTGCGCTCATGCTATGTGGGCGTGGTATTACAAACTCAGATATTCACTATTATACTAAAAAAATAATTAAGTGTGCCGCGCGCCCCAAATTTGTTTTATGGAATAAAGAATCAGAATGGGAAACATTTAGAAAAACCTCTATGAAAAATTACAACAGTCAAAACCAAACGTACGTTCCTGGTGCTAGATTTTGTGCCTACCTTACGTCGGTACTCAGTTCAAGTTGCAAAGAGAGAGATGAATTACGGATGAAGGAATGAAGCTGGTACGGCATTTCTTGTCAAGTCGCTGCAAAAGAATCGTTACAATATTTCGAGAAAGCTGAATGTACTTCTTTTTGTCATACGAGATCTTGTGAGGTGTAGCTGCTAATATCAGCAACTTTGATGTAATACCGTTTCTTGTCACGATTCGTCTTCCTTCGGCGGTTCCTTTAGCCTCCGGAACATGAGAATGTGCGGCTCCGGAACGTGGATCATATAGTGCACCCATCCCACGCTCTGCTGCACGCCCAGGTTTCGCCACTCCGTTTCCGTCATGAGGTGTGTCTTGGGAACCTGGAAAGAGAAGATACCTCTTGAATTCACATTTTGTGCGCAAAGGTGTGTATCTCTGTACTTGGTAAAAGGTAACATACTTCTTCAATCACTGTACAGTACATTGGTCATACGCGTTTACTTTCCGTCACTTTTGCTTGAGGACGGCTTTTGTTTTTTCTTGGTGGAAAGGGGCACGTTTCCTATTATGATGGGCACGTTCATCACGAGTGAGGTGTACCAGGTACCGGGGTAGAACTTGACCTCTAGCCAGTAGTCAATGTCGATACTGTTGCAGTACTTTAGACCGGAAGGAGGAAGCTTCGCAGGAATGATGAGGTAGGTGCCGTTCCATATGAAAGCCTCTTTGGGGACAATATGGACGTGGCTCACGACGCTGTTGACGAAAGACGTGTTCATCTTGAGCTTCTCCTCCGCAAAGTACGATATGGTCTTGTACAGCTTTGCCGTGATCATGGTGACAGTGAGGCGGCTCTCATTGTCGATCTTGGCCGAGAGATTGATCCTCTCGTTGGGCGCGTAGCCGCTCTGGCTGAGGGTGAGGTAAGCGCTGAGAGGCCCGGATCGGCAGCACGTACAGCAAAAGGACTTGGTCGCCCGGGCCTTCCTGACCTCGCCCGCCAGTGGCACCGTATCCAACTTGAGAGGATTAACGACGTTGAAGGTGGCCTTTGACATGCAGGTCCTGGCGCTGGACTCCTGCACTGTGACCTCGATCCAGTACCTCACCCACCCGTGCTTGCCCTCGAAGGAGGTGGGGATCTTCTTGGCCAGCTGGAACTTGAACGGGTAGGTGTAGGTCCCGGCTGTCATGAAGGAGCTCTTGTCCTTGGCGGCCGTGTAGTAGAGGAGGGAGCCCTTGTCGTGGTACTGCTCCTCGCTGACGTGCTTGCGCCCGTTCTTCCTGAACTCAACGCGAGCCTGCCCGTGAAGCTTGGCCTCTATGGTGCTGACGTGAAGTCCTTCGCTATCAAAGTGGATGACGGCCTTGCCCGACACCGTCTCCAACGGGTTGTACGTCTTGCTGCGCTTGGAGAGCGTCACCTTGATGTCTTCGTCGGAGAGAACCATTGGCAGACGCAGCGAGAAACGCACGGCACCATTCCACTCGGCGCCAAATTCACAACTAGTAACTTGCCATAAATATATCGCAATCAATTTGTAATTTATTTGTTTAAAAATCAGGGCCTTGGGAATAAAGACGTCCAGTCCATCTAGCTATGAAACCTAGTTTAGGAAATAAGCACTAATTATCATAGAAAGTTAGGGATACTTCGCATATGGCCATATATATACATAGCATAAAGGCCTACGCCTAGTTCATGGCTTTCGGGACGACTTCTCTCTCTTTATACATTTGGCGAGTATGTACGTATGTACTATGAGAGATGGACCCCACAAACATATATATTCTGAAAGGGCATGGCCCAAGGATGGTTTCTGTGCTATAAAAATATGGGCTTCCATAATTGTTATGTAGAAAAAACCATTTTTAAAACAAATATTTATTTCTGAAACCTTGAGTCCTTGGCGAAGTAAAATTCGGAAACGATGGATTCAAACGAACACACACGTAGTTGCTCTTCAGAGTAGGGGCACCAAAGGTTGGTATATAGGTATGAATTCATTGCATACTTGCTACTTCCCGGTTTACCTCGTATTAGCAGATTTATCCCGAGATATTTTACGCAGGACGCAGTGTAAAGTACGCAGTATCTAAACACTAACTTGCCGGTTTTCACCTTTGCTCCTAGTGCCGTTGGTAGCGTGACGTGCCTGTAGTCGTACTTGTCATCGCTGTACTTCTCGGAGTAGTTGATGTCCTCGGCAGACATGCTCAAGATCAGGGGCGGCAAGAACACTGACACTCCCGGAGACTACCTCCACCTTTCCTTCTCCTTTGGCGGCCTTTTTTTAACTGGTGTTATTTTCTCAGCTGTCAAAATCAGCTGAAAAGACCGAGAGAAAGGAGAGAGCGATCCCCTCCCTCCCCCGGCGGCGGCGTCATCAAAAATCGGGTTGTGACCAGTTAAGGCTCAAATACATCATATTTCAAATATTTTTCATAAAACTAATAACATTGACAAGTGAGAAAAAACCTCAAACAAGTTTTTTTAAAAAAACTTTCTGTTTTAGTTTAAGCGCAGAAATGACAAGAACATATTCGATATTTTCCGAAAAAAGGTACTGTGGTTTTTCCGTGAATAAAAGCTGGATGTTTTTTCTTTTTTTTCTCATTTTTTTCTGGAGAAGGTTGGTCACACTTGACTTGACAGCCCAAAAGTGCCGCCTTGGTCTTGGTCGACGTCACCAGAGGCAGAGGTCACACACTCACTCAAGGAGGACAAGGAGGACAAGGACAAGGACAGGCACACAGTCAACATGACTAGTGACACAGTTTGATCCGTTTCCCCGGCTCCCCCCCTGTTCCTGGCCATGGGCAACGCCACGTCTCACCTGCGCGGGGTGGGCGCCAACGAGACCCTGCTGCGCCTCGTCTCCCCGGAGCCCCTCCCGCCCGGGCACCCATTCTGGAACGGGCTACTCTCATTCAGGGTCAAGACGCCAAAGACGCGTGCAGAGTGGAGGCACCTGGAGGAGGACGCCGAGGACCTCCTCAAGCGCTTCGCCGCCAACAACCCGAAGTCCGGCAACTTTGGCTCCCTCGTCGACATCTTCCTCAGCCGCTCGGCCGAGCTGCAGTCCTCGCTGGAGTCCGACAGCTCTCTCTTCGTGTGGCAGACCTTCAACGCGCTCCTCGTCCTGCGCGTCGCCACAAAGTTCTTCGTCGAGAGACTCAAGGAGGAGGAACTCTACAGGCAGTTCTGCGCGGTGGCGCCGGCCAGTGCAGCGGGAAAGCCGGCCGAAAACGCTGCCGGCGCCGGCGAGGGCGGACCAGACCTCCTGTCCGTCGACCCCGGGCACAGGTTCGACCGATTCGTCGACAGCCTCATCGGCATCGTCGCCGACTTTCCCACGTCGTGAGTCCTTTTGTACAAATTAAAGTCTTATGCATGGTGCATTGATCCATCATTGACAATGGTTTTTTTTGCAGCCCCCTGACGTACGGCCTGCAGTGCGAGTCTGTCCACAGCTTGCTTGTGCTCCTCTCCGCACCCGTCTTCTGCGTGCTTCGTCCGGCCGCCCAGATGAGATCCTTCCGCGCCGTCATGGGTGTCTCAGCCCCTCGGGCCGCAGCCTTGGCTCGCGCCCTCCTGGCCTCCTTCTCCGACCAGGCCCCGGCGCCGTCCTCCTACCTGAGCGAGGAAGGAGGCAGCCTCGTCCTGGGCATCGCCTCGGGGATGTGGAATATTCTCACCTTCGGCTATGGCTCGCAGCCGGCGGCGGCGGACACCCCGGCGGTGAACGGCACCGCTGCTGCCGGGGGAGACGCCACAGTTGGGGCGGACGCGGATTTGCCGTCGACCAAGCCCCTGGCCGACGCGTCTCTCCTTCTCCTCCTGGTCCTGTCCAACCACTGCACTGAGAAAGAGAACCCCTACAGGGACGCGCTCTTCCGATGCACCAACGCCAACGCCGTCGCCAACGCCTCTTCCAAGAACGGGGTTCCACCGTCGCCGTCGACCGCCGTCAACATGGCGCAGTCCAACCACGTCGACGGAGGGAGCAAGCAGGACGGGGACGGAAAAGAAACTGCGGCACCTTCATTCCATATTGATTTCGGAAGGTGAGGGCAGGTTATTTTATTTCCCAATAAAGAAACCCTTTTCATGCAACGCCTTCCTTTCTCTCTCCCAGACTGTTCAAGACCCTTTGCGACACCCTGAGCGCGGACGAGTCCACCCTTCTCCTCTATCTCCTTCTCCACCGCAACCCCGACTTCCGGACGCACGTGCTGGCTTCTTCCGACGTGGAGAGAGTGGTGCTGCCCATCCTGAGGACACTCTACCGGGCTCCGCAGTCCAGCAACCACCATATCTACATGTCCCTTATAGTTCTCCTCATCCTCAGCGAGGACGACCTCTTCAACACGTCCGTACACGACGTCAGCATGAAGGCAAGTCTTGTCTTATTTTCGAAGCCTGTGGTAGGAAGACTTTTATAATATTGCAAATGTTATCCTGTCCAATCATTAGGGAGGCGTGGAGTGGTACACCGAGAGGCAGTTGCACGAGATCTCCCTTGGCGGCCTCCTCATTCTCGTCGTCATCCGCACCATCCAGTACAACATGCTCAAGATGAGGGACAAGTACTTGCACACCAACTGCCTGGCCGCCCTGGCAAACATGTCCGGCCAGTTCAAGAACCTGCACCCGTACGTCAGCCAGAGGATAGTGTCCATGTTCGAGGCACTTGCCCGGAAGCACTCCAGACTGGTTAACACGCTTCAGCAGGCGGGAGCCACCTCGGCAGATGCAGACAGTGAGGGCGACATTTCCCAACTCCAGGAAATTCATTTTTCTTAATTTTATTACTGCTTTTTTGTCCAGGTTACGACGAGAATTCTCCACTAAACGAGGCCATCGCCGACGTGGCCGCCCTGGAGGAGGTCCTCCGGATGATTCTGGAGATAATCAACTCGTGCCTCGTCAGCCAGATCAAGAGCAACTCCAACCTCATCTACACTCTGCTGTACAAGAAGGAGGTCTTCGAGCCCTTCATGACGCAGCCTGCCTTCCAGGACCTTTCGCAGAACTTGCAAACGGTACAATTCGCAATGTTGTGTTTTTGAACGTTCGTCGATGAAGTACTAATTGCCCGTGTTTCCTGCAGGTGATAGCGTACTTCAATTCGAGATTGGAGCAGACGCAGGAGAAGAAGGAGAGGACGTTGGCGGTGAACGAGGTCCAGGACATCATCCGGCAGACGGCCATGCAGTTTCCTAGGGAAAAATTGGCGGTAAGTTCCTTTTCCCCTGTCTCCGAAAATATTACAGCCGTAGTTAACAATTATTCATTTCCTGTTGCAGAAATTTCCGGACCTGAAGTTCAAGTACGTGGAGGAGGAGCAGCCCGAGGACTTCTTCGTCCCCTACGTGTGGACCCTGGTGGGGAACAGGGTCTACCTGAATCCATCCTACGTCAAGCTGCTTAACCAAACTTAAAAGAGAGAGGAAGATAGCGTGGAGAGTTACAGAGACAGGGGAATGACGGTGAGGGACACGTGGAAGTTTTATCTCTCTTTCGCTCGGTCTCTCTCGTCCGCGTTGCTACAAGCTGTGAAAACCTACGAGACAAAAAGTTGAGAGAGGGCCAGGGTCCCATCCACATTGTCTGCCTACATAAAACACATATGCTGTATCGCGCTTGATTTATAGGAAAACCCTTGATGATAGAGCCGATTTTATATGAGCCCCAAAGGAATTCGCACACGTAGTACATAAAGTGTTAAAACGCCTTTGTTTTATACGGAAAAGGACCCCCCGCCCCCGTTTTTGTCCCATCCAGTGTGCTTGTTCTTCTGATACTGTCCAGCGTGCATTCCCTCCCCCCCATGATTGTTGATTATATTATTAAATAAATAAAAAATGCCGACAGCAGATATCACTGCTATTTAGTCTTATTTATTCTCGCGAACTTCACATGTATCGCCGCGACCACTACATTCTTCGGGTTCAAAATATTGCAGCTCGTTCCCAGTTGTCGACAGGGTGACTGGCAACATATTTTGTTCCATCCTTTAAAAAAATAGGATCACTAGATCAGACAAGTTTATGTTTACACGGCACTGCTACACTACAGTAGTACGAAAGGGACATAACTTCACATAGGGTTGTTATTTTTGTTTCATCAGATTTGGCTTTTTTTGTGCGCAAGCGTCAAAAGGGGTAATAAGTGGCAAATGAGCAGGATTTTTTGTAGGAGAATGGAGAAAAAAAATGAAGTACATGTTGAGTTGGCTGACCAAATTTTGGGAGGTGTGGGAATGTGCTCATAAATACAGTTTCGGTCTGTAGGTATGGTACTGTACATACGCATATTTTCCCCCAAGCGATGTCTTTCTTCTGTAGGTATGTGGCTTGCATCTTTCCCGCGGAAATGTCACTTTTGATTTTTTTTTCACTGTCAAAGAGTTTATTCATCATGGTCTTCCCACAACTTGCAGGTACACGAAATAGGAGCGAAAAAGAGGGGAGACCTCGGGTTTTTGTGCATCCCCTCTTTCTCTGACAAAAGAATGTGCGGTGAATTGGCTGACACCTTTCGCAAGACGTACAGAAAAGTGCAGTAATATCCCGTGTTGGCAAATTTGTTCCTTCAAGCAACGGCCGCCCGCCTCCCTTTCCTCTTTTCACAGTATTGGCTATTTTCAGATCTGACATGGTTTTCCTTTCCCCCCTTTCATGATCATCATTCACTCGCTCTTGACCCTCGCCGCGGCGGCGGCGGAGACGGCCTGGGAGGGAGCCAGGCCCAACTTGGAAACGGCGGGGCCGTCGCCGTCGCCCGCGGGCCCTCCCCTCCCGAATATTGCCGACTTGTACGCGCTGACCCTGGAAAAAAAATGAAAGTTGTAGTAATTGCTCCAGAGTACAACTTGTCTTCTCACCTCTGGTTGAATGCCCTGGCCGCCTGTGCGCCGTTCCTGGCGGCCGCCCCCACCCTGAGGGAGCAGGCTGAAGCTGCGGCGCGGACCCTGGCCACGGGGACTATTGCGTGGAAGACTAAGGCGAAGCGGCGGACGATCTCCTCGCGGATCCTGGCCGTGAAGTGGTTGATGAGGCAGGTGGCGGCGGCGGCGGCGAACACGGCGTTGTACAGCAGCACGATGTACATGTTGTTCAGCCACTTCACCTCGGCGAACGAGCCAAGGAGGTCAAAATTGGTGATGCCTGCGGAGGAGGGGGGGCTGATGTGAAAAAAGTGAAATAGAAGAAAGACAAGGATTTCTACCAAGTATCCTGGCGAGCAGAGGAAGCGCCGAGCTGAGGACGAGGAAGACCGCGCAATTGAGGATGAGGTGGGTTAGCGAGGTGGCTCCGACGGTGGGACGGATGCGGCGGACGAAGGGGATGGTGTACAGGCCAACAACGGAGGCGACGAGGAGGTAGCCGATGAGGACAACCTCGATGATGACGCCCATCACACCCAGAGCCGTCAGGGAAGAGAGCCCGAGGTCCACATTCTAAAAAGGATGATTCGGTTTTATTATTTTTTTTTTTCAGACAAGGGCTAATAACAATTTGTTCAGTGCACATACCTGTTTTCCAGGCAGCGACCTGAAGCCGGCCATGACCTGTCCCACGTTGAGTACGACGCAGAGGAGCGAGGCCGCGGTGAGCGCCGTGAGCACCAGCAGCACCAGCGGGTATCCCAGGATGCGCCGCCAAAGCGGAGTGCGCCGGGCGCAGTCCAGTGCACGGCGACGAGTCGTCAGCTCCTCCAGGGACCGCTCGTAGTACGCCAGCTGGGACGGCGGGATGGGAGAGGAGGAGGAGCCGCCGTTGGAACCGTTGCTAAGGTTGCGCACGTGGAGCCCGCCGTTGCTGCTGCCGTTCACGTCAGCTCTGTTCTTACGCCTTTGGAACTCGGTCCTGGAGCAGTCAGCAAGCTTCTGTCTGAGGCAGTCCTCCTCGAACTTGACGGTGAAATAGTCCTCGTCCAGGTTCCTCATGAGGTTTGGCCTGATGACGAGGTCGCCCACGATGGAAAAGAGCCGAGCGAACCCGAGCGGGGTGCAAATCAGGAGCATCCCCACGCCCAGAAAGGACACGCAGGAGTACAGGAAGGGCAGGTAGCTGTACACATCTGTGAATGCAAAACATTGAAAACTCAAGAACATCCAATGTCCAATATTTTCTGGGAAGAGTAGTCCTACTAAGAATCCTGTCGATGGAGTCCCTGTCCCGGTCAATGAGCGCTGCTATGACGTACATCATGCCCAGGACCATGAGGGAGAGCAGCACCAGCGTGACCAGGGTCTCCTTGGCCCTGGCGACAAGACCCTACGAACAAGGCCAGGAAGGAGAAAGAAATCGATGATGGCAGCTTTTTCTTTTTTGCACGTCCGAAAGCTGCGACCGCGCCCTCCATGCAACCACCAAACCAACTCACCCTCTTGTGCCCGAAGAAGGGCAGCCCCTCGGACTCGCAGAACAGATAGGCGAAGGGCAAGAAGAGGAAGAGGCAGAAGTTGGAGAGCAGGAAGATGAGGTTCCAGATGCCCTGGATGAGGGAGCCGTTGAGCCACTTGATGTACCACGAGTCCGGGTACCGGTGCAGCACCTCGTTGGAGATGGTGGAGATGGGCAGGAGGAGGGCGGCGCCGGCGGACACGGCCAGGGAGAAGGCGCAGATGGCGAAGGAGACCTTGTAGACCATCTCGTCCTCCCAGGAGAAGGGCGCGAAGAGCTCGTCGTCGCGCTCCCTCCGACGGCGCCAGAAGGTCAGGAAGAAGTAGGAGCCGGCGCACAGGACCATGCCGATCAGAACCAGGATCTAAGGAAGAGGATAAACGGAAAATGAGCTCTCGTTCCCCACTTAATTAGGCAGCACTCTCTTATTCTGACCGTGATCTCCCTGACTCCGTTGTTGAACTGCTCGTCGTACTCCGTCTTGATCTCCTCCTGGGTCTTCCAGTAGGGGTCAGAGAGAGACCCCAGGGGGTCGCGGGGGTCCATGATGGGGCGGGCGGGGCTACTCTGCTCTCATGTCCAGAGTGGCCAGGATGTCCCAGCAGGTGCGGAAGGTGGACACCAGGACGAGGAACAGGACGGCGATGCAGATGCAGTGCCTGTGCCTGACGTCTTTCCTCTCTTTCTCTTTCTTCGACAGCTTTTTCTCTTTCTCTTTTGGCTCAGCTGCCGCAGAAGAGAGAGAGAGAGAGAGATTCTCGCGACTGCGCACTTCAAAGCGGAGAGGCTCTTCTCAGCCAGCGGCCCAGCGTTGCCAGCGGGAGGCACGGGGGGGACCAAAAGGGAAGGGGGGAGGATAATGGGTGTGGTCTGGGAGGCTCAGGTGGTGGTATGCTGGTATCCGACGGAAGAAGGGAAAAAACTACATGTGGTCCAAGAACAGAGGACGCATCTTGGTGCAGAAGCAGCTTATCATACATAACTCCATCCTTCCTTTCATTGTCTTTTCCCCCATCCCATCTCCCCGGCTTTCTCATTCTCACACCCTCATTTTCCTTCCCATCTTTTCTTTTCCGCCTCGCAACAGAACTGAGATAATCTATTGGCTCCGAATTCGAGGTCAATAGTACGTTCCCTCCTTTCATTTCAATCGAGATTTATAGAATTACACACACAAAACATAAACAGAAAACAATTATTTTTTTAAATCTTTTTGCTAGTTTAGGTTGCACTTGCATGTATTGGTACTTTTGGTTTTTCGTCAATATGAATGAATAATAAACTCTTCCAATATCGATTTCAAGACGATCGAAGTCTGCCCGCAAACATGGACTGAGACTGGTAGGCGGTAGCCCATTCCTCCTCCTCCTCCTGCGTTTCAAACTGTGGTGGTAATCCACATCCCGCAGCGTGTCGCAGCATAGCACTGAGTCTGTGCCGTAATCTCCCCCCGGTCCACACATTGCATCCCCTCCTCTCTCTAACGCCGATCGAAACAGGGACACGCTTCCAACGAGTGATTCCATTGTAAGACACACGCGGAGGGGAGCGTCTGAATTTGCCGCAGCCGCCGCTTCGAAAAATACGGCCCACAAAGGCGGGCCGAAAATGGCAAAAAAAGCTGCTCCGACAGGCGCCTAGAGTCAAATACTCCTTATCCTTTTTGCGGATCGCAAAAACATACTAGGATTTGCCAAAGACAAATTTACGCCCAATAATTAAAATGTTTTCTGGTTCCATTCCAGCCTCAGGGACAATTAATCGTTGGGTATAAACCAGACAAAATTCTTCTGAAACATCTGTGGAATGCTATCCGGTGTGGGTTCTCGTACTATTGCGGAAGCTGTAACATTTCCCCCTCCCCTTTTCTTTCTCTCGGGTGCACTTGTTTTTCATCCTCCTCCCTAAGTCTTTTGCCCCCTTCCTCCCGCAGCAACAGATCTCTTTCAAACACTTCTTAGCCGTGCGAGGGAAAGGATAGACACAGATGCCAACTTTTCCCCTCCCTCACCTTTCGCAGTGAGGGAAAAGAGAGACAGATTCCTTTACGTCACGGAGTAGGGGAAAAAAAGAAATGTCCTGACTTGAGTTCGTCACCGAATGAGAAGGAGGAATCGCCAAAGCGGATCGAGAAATATGTCACCCACGTCATCATCTCAATCATCACCTCACCTACCTGCAGCCCTAGCAGAGATGCGGTAGCATCTAGCTTTCCCAAATTATATTGCACAGTAATTTAATATTGAAGACTTTTCAACAGGGCAGAACTTCTACCTGAAGCCTTTCTTGATCCAAGAGCCTTTCCTTCTCCTGGCCGCAAACCACATCCTCCCTCCCTCCCATTCCGCCCCCCTCATCCTTCTCACCCACCGCGGCCCCACTCACCTGAGCCACTCATGCACGTGAAAAAGGTCGTTAACATTCTTTGTTCATGCAAATCCATCATCATTGCACAATGTGCGAAAAAGTCGCAATAAAACTAATTGAGAATGCGCATCTAACGAGCGTTGACTTCAAGGGCAGCCAAGGGAATAAAGTCCTTCGCTGATGAGAGGAGAAGGTCTGTTTCCAGGGTAGCTCAGCCCTTTTCTTTTTCCCTCTCCCCTTTTTTGGTCCTCTGGCATGTGATGAAGACAGAGTAGTGAGGTCGGGCGGCGGCGGTTGCTTGGAAGTTTGATCGATAGCAAAGGGGCCGAGGCTTAACTGTACTGCCTGCTTTTTTTTCACTTTAACAAAAGGCTTAAGTTTGTTAAACACTTTTTGCTGTTCTTTCGTATTTGGATCAAGGTATTTATCCAAAAGTCTTCAGGTGAGGAGTATGGAATAAAATTTTATTTTTATTACGGCTGTGTGGGATTCGAGTGAAGGAGAGTATGGGTGTGGAATGCTGAGAAGGAATTTTTGCGAGGCCACAAATCATCGCCCCCCTGCTTTCCCGGCGTGCGTGGAGGACGGAGGGTGGAAAAACTTTTTTGTCTTTCCTCAAAAAAGGGGCGCTGGAGGCGTGAGGGAATGGAAAACACTTCCTCCTTCTCTTTCTCCTCTCCCGTGTTCCTCCGATATATGGTAGCGAGAATAAAAAAATGTTGGGAGATGGGGGGGGCGGGGGAGAGACGGCCGTTGTTGGAATTTATTGCCTGTCCCCCTTTCTTTCCTTCCTCGGTTGCACGCTTTCTATCTCCCGAATCGCGGATCCATTTGTTCATCTTTTCTTTGCATTCATTCGGGGGAAAATAGGTGCGAGAAAATGAGAAACAACAACGAGGCTGACTGATGAATCACAAATCCCTGCTGCGTTGGAACAAGGGCGGAGGGAGGAGTCGACGAACCTTCTCGTAATCGAATAAAAGGAGGAGGGAGCGATGGACTAATGGAAAGGAGACGAGCCCAGACTACAAGGAAGAGGGTCTCCGCCGGCCTTCTTCTTCTTCCTCCTCCTCCTCTTTGCTGAGGTCCCATGGGGCCTTTTCTTCTCCCCTGGAATCTTCTTTTCAAAGGAAGGAAGGAATGAGGCGGTGTGACGAAGCAAGGGAGGAAAATTTGTGTGTATGTGCCTCCCCTTCGCCCCACCTCACTATTGTCGGTTAGTTGACGAGGTAGAGGGGGGGGGGACCTTCCGAAGCTGGAAGAAGGCCTCCTCCTCGTCCGTTCGAGTCGAGTCAGTCAGTCGCCCCATTGCATTCCGAAGGAGAAGGACCAAGGACGTTTCGGAAAGGCAAAGAAGCCTTTGCAGGAAGTTTTGCCGATTCTGCAATAAAAAAAGTGGCGGTTGCTCCTAAAAGAGAGGCGGAGACAACATTTTTTGTCTCACCGGTCTTTTTGGTGTCCCGTTGAAGAATATTCCTTCTCAATCTTGTGGCACCGTGGCGACCGCAGAGCTGGAAGTGAGAGGAGGAGGAGGAGGCCGGGGCAGGTGGAGGGGCCCGGCGCCTCTCTCCTTCGCCGCAGCCAGGTGAGGAAAGGGTTACAACAAGACAAGAAGTTATTTGACGGTGAATCCCGTTCCAGGAGGAGGGGCGGCCCAGGAGGAACTTCTTCCAGAGGTGAGAGAGAGAGAAAGAGAGCCAAGGACAAACGAGGCATAAATGATTTTTTTTCCTTTGACGACGTCCGTCCATCAAGATGTCTTGGTTGGCGTCGCAATTCCTTCGCAGTGGCCGGCTTTTTTATTTTGTGTTTTTGTTCGTCGTCGGCGTCTCTTCCGTCCTTGTCTTTCACCGTCTTGGCTGACCACCACCAGTCACCGCCAAGACCAAGCCTTTTTTAGTTTCCTTCCGTTTCTCCTTTCCTCTCCCTTCTCTCTTCTTTTGTTTTTATATCCACCCTTCTTTTTTTGGAGTTGTGGTGTCAATATTTGAGGAAGGAGCGAAGCAGACTGCTGGTAAAAAAGCAAGGACGGCTGCGGACGCTGTGCGCTGGATACCAAGCAAGTCGCAATACAGAAAAGCCGGAAGAGGAATTATCCAACCCCTCCGCCTCCATTTCGTTTTCCCGTTTTGACGAACGCCGCCGCCCGCCGGACTCTCGGCGTGACAGCAGAAGTTTTTTTTCTTGGCTTCCTTCTCTATCCACTCTACAACAGCAGTCGCCTTCCATTTCGTGCTTTTCCCGGGAAAAGAAAAGAATTTTTAAGGGGTTCGTGCTTCTTCCGCGAAAATCAATTCTCACCTCTTGTCACCCCGGCTGCTGTTTTTTTTCTGTTCTATTTTTGCACCTCGACTAAAAAAACCTACGCCTGGAATGGTACAATCTAGGGGAACGAAGGACAGCTAAGCATTTTGCGGGGCCATTCGCGGAAAACACCGGGGCGACGAGGTGCAAAAAGTTTCCTTCCTGGAAAGAGCTGCGGTCACCCGCCTCTTAACCTTTGGTGAGGGAGGGGGAAGATGATGAGGCATTGCGGCGGCGGGTAGGATCTGATCTCTGTCTCCTACTACTAGGAGAAAGACAGGAAAAGTTTGAAGGTCTCGCTGTCCTCTTTCTTCACCTTCATTCCCAACATTGCTGACGACGAAATAGATAGACAAGATCTGGAGATAGAGAGCAGCAGCGACTGTTTCTTGTTTGGCTTTTGAATGTTGTGCATCTTATGGTGTCTCGCGGCCGCCGACGCAGATTTTTTTGTGGAGTTTTCGTGCACTTTTCCCATTAGGGGCTGCATTCATGCTTTTTCCTCCCTCCCTCCCTCTTTTCTTTTCCCTTTTAATTCCGGTCGGAGGAAAGAGGAGGAGCAAAGTGGTGGTGCACAAAAGGGAAGTAAGGGGAGGACATTTATGCACGAAGACCCCATCTTGTGTCCCGCCGACGTCTGAAAAGCTCCATTGGAACAAGATTCACCCACGAAAACTGGCGACATGCCCATGGAGATTCACTGATTGTACAGTTTAAGAATTTGTAGCAACAATCTGACGTATGGCACAACTTATATCGTACCGAATCCCATCCACAGCCAAGGCTGTTCATGCGTCTTCCTCCTCCCCTTATTCTTTGCCACACCACCCCACCCTCCTCCTTTCTCCCGGCAGCCTCAGACACTCCCCTCCCCCTCCCCTGCATTCCTCCCCCTCCCTTCTTCCCCCGGCGAAAATCGACCAAACTCTTTTATCCCCTCCCTGCCATAGCCACGTACTTCTAAACAGCACCGTGGTGTTTCTGCACCCCCTACCTAGAAAAAGAAAAAAGCGCGACCTCAACTTTTTCTCTTTCCCCCTCCCTAGGGCCGCGACCCTCCACTCTTTTTTCCAGGGGGGCTGTAAAAAATGAGCCTGGCAAGAGAAGAAGAAGAGAAGGTGGGAAGGGGGTTGGTTGTTCGATTGGAGAACAAGGGAGGAATCGGAACTTGAGATGGCGAAAATGCCGATATCGACTTTTTTTGGCATTGATGGCAAAACAACACCAGGAAGTGAAGGGAGGGTGGAGAAAGAGGAAATGGGAGAAGTCAAAAATGCAAAAAAGGTAGAAGAAACAGGGACCCCCCTAGTCCCAATTTCGCAGTTCTCCCTTACGTGTTGCCAACTTTGTGTTTGAGCAATTAGAGAGCCGAGAGCTTAAAAAAATAACATAATGACGCCCAGCTGGCCATTGGAGGCCGCGGCGAGCGGCGGAGGAGAGAGTTTTTTTGTTGGTCCTCTGCACGCCATTTCTAGCGTAAGCTAGTGTACTACAGTTCTCTCATGAACGAGGTCACACTGCTCCTCCCACTCTTCCTTTTCGGCAAGGGGAGGAAGTGTTTCAAGAGGCAGTGGTGGTCACCTCCTCCTCTCTCATCTCCCCCCTTTTTCGCCCTCTCAATCCTGATTGCCCCTCCTCCTCCTCCTCCTCCTCTTCCTCTTCCTCCAGCTCCAAGAAACGTCCTCGATATCAAACCACCCTCTCCCCCTTTCCCTCCCTCCCCTTGCGGTAGCCTTTTGTTGATAAAACAAGAGCAGCACATAGAAAAGGGGGTGGAGCAGAATTCACAATTTTTTTCGCTTGTCCCCAATGTTTTGCCGATTAAAGGTAAGGCTTCAGGATTCATACTTTTATATTATCGATGCCAAATGAGCGAATAAAAGAAGTCTACAATTCCATGAGATGAAGCACAAAAAAGCCATGAGAGGGTGCTGGGAAACGTAGCACTTACGCCAGGGGTAGAAAGCAAGGGGGGGGGAGCTCTCCCCTTCGAGGGGAGAAGGGTGGCGAAAGAGTACAGAACACCTTGGCAAAACCATGTTTCACATGAGCGAAATTGCGCAAAAACATATTAATGATGAGTTGGTTTTTTTCTCGTATCGTTTTGAATGGAGTTTCCCAGGGCAAATTGCTCCAATTCGTCAATAGGCTCCGCTTCCTTCTCTCACTTTCCATCCATGGCCCGGCATATTCCGTGCCAGGGGATCGAGGAGGAGGGGAGGGAAAGAGTCCGCGAACTCAAAGCAACAAAAGTCGGCGGCGGCGGAGGAGGAGGGAGAGAGAGGGTGGCAAGGGAAGAAGGGGGGGGGAAGAAAGGGGGAGTAGCGTACTACAGGTATACGAGGAGGGCCAAAGCTACGCTCACAACACTGACGGCGGACGGCGGTATCGCAAGTCCGTTCGGTGTCGTCTCTTGTGGCAGCTCCGAGGGGAAGGAGGAAGAAGAAGGCCCCTCGTCCTCCTCCTCTTCTCCCCTGTCGTTTAATTCCCAGGTGATTCTGCCAAAAAAGGTGACGTGAGCGTATCGTTGTCTTTCT
>JAAUYJ010035862.1_pt1 | contig 15925 bp, 13 predicted proteins | sample 7278031 | NCBI WGS metagenome assembly JAAUYJ01 (sample SAMN14350222, study PRJNA611818) | marine sediment metagenome | isolation source: surface marine sediment (1.8m) | place: French Polynesia: Moorea | collected 2018-08 | reverse complement strand
CGTTAAATTTAACATGTTTCGAGAGAGAAAAATATTTTAATTTTACCATTAAAATCTATAGCCCAAATGGTGATTTATTGTTTCAGGGCGCCAATCCTGACAATAATCACGAAAATTTCAATATAGATATCCTATATACTAGCCAACATTTTCATTGTATAACTTCAAAAACAGCCGCATTTGGAGCTTCATACTATTGTGATTTTTGTAATAGATGTTTTTCAAGAAGAGATGCTCATCGATGTCCTTATAGATGCTCTCATTGTTTTTCCAATCAAAAATGTAATTTTATAGAAGATATTTTTTGTACTGATTGCAATAGAAAGTTTGTATCTCAAAATTGTTTCAACTCTCACAAGAATACAAAAATTTGTAAATCGGTCAGATTTTGCAATAATTGCTCTAGACTAAAGCACAAAAATCACGATTGTGAAAAATTTTATTGTGTCACATGTAAAGAACAAAAAGAACTTGAGCATAATTGTCTAATACGTAAATTTATTCCGAAACAAGATGTTAGCAATGTAATTTTAGCCTTTTATGATTTCGAATGTCTAATCGAAGTTAACGAAACATGCAATTCGCTAAAAGTGAATTTAGCTGTTTTGCAAACCGTTTGCATGAATTGTATTAATAATAATGAAAGCGATTTTCACTGTTCTGTACATGGAAGGCGTGAATATATTTTTAAAGGTAAAGACTCGGCTCATTTACTTCTTACACAGTTATTTCAACTTAGACTAACTCATGAAAATCGTGGAGCGAGAAAATCTAGAAGAAAACCTCAAATAATTTGTATAGCCCATAACGGTGGGAAGTTTGATCTTAGCTACATTGCTCAATGTATTTATGCACGAGAATATTGCAAAAGCGAACCTGAACTGGTCCTGGATGGAAACAAATTTTATTCAATTAATTTGGGAAACCTAAAATTTATAGATAGTCTAAATTTTTTACCAGTTCCCCTCTCCAGTCTGCCAGCTATGATGGGTTTGAAAAACACAGCAAAGGGATATTTTCCGCATTTGTTTAACAAAGTAGAAAATCAAAATTATGTTGGAAAAATTCCTGATAGAGAGTTCTATGACACATCTTCAATGATGAGTAAAGATTTAATTAATTTTGAGACATGGTATAGTAAAAATTTGAATTTGGAATTTAATTTTCAATTAGAACTATTAAAATACTGCAGATTAGATGTTGATATTTTGAGAATATCTTGTACAACTTTCTTTCTTCAAATGAAAACCTTAACCGACATTTACCCATTTATCGACTCAATTACAATCGCATCATATGTTATGAAAGTACAAAGGTCACGTTTTTATTTAGTAAATGAAAATGATGTTCCACTCGAAGTTACGCCATCGTATGGATATAGGTTAAAGGACAAACAGAGTATAAAAGCTATACAATTTTTACAATATGTAGAACATAAAATTGCAAAAAGACGAATTCAGACTTCTTATAACGGTCGTGAAAAAAGAATTCAAATAGGGGGAACAGTTTACAAAGTTGATGGTTATTTTATTGATCAGAATGGTATCGAGAATGTTGTAGAATATCATGGTTGTCACTGGCACAACCATGGATGTTTGAAGCACACGTTTCGTGGAGTGGTCGAGGAATTTAAAGAGAAAGAAATACATAAAATGAAATGCTTACGAATGGAGAGGACTCTTAAAAAAATGCAAGCCTTTAAAGATGCTAAATTAGAGAATGGAGAAGATAGATTTATTATGCATGTAGTATGGGAGTGTGAATTCGATAAAATGTTGAAAGAGAATCCAAATTTACTTGATAATATTCCTAAAACTTACTTTGACTGCTTAAAGCCTAGAGATTCTTTCTATGGTGGAAGTACAGATTGCATTTCGGTTTATAGAAAAGCAGAAGAGGGTGAAGGGATGTTTTATTACGATTTTACAAGTTTATATCCCTCAATTCTTGCAACAGGACCAATCCCAGTAGGTCCTCCAATTAAAATTTATGTTGGAGACGAGGAGTGTAGAGGGGTAGATTTTCAAAAGTTTCAAGGTTTAATAAAGTGTAAAATTCTTCCAGCAAAACAAATTTTTCACCCCGTTTTACCAGTAAAAATTTCAAACAAATTAATGTTTCCCCTTTGTCATGAGTGTGCAATTAATGAAAATCAGGAAAATTGTGATCATTCGCAAGAACAAAGATCGATAGTGGGTACATGGGTTGTTGATGAAGTGAAGGCAGCAATTAAGCAAGGTTATGAAATTTTAGAATTTTTTGAAATGGTTGAATATCAAATTAAATTTGGATATTTTAAAAAGTTTGTCGATTTCTTTTATAAAATTAAAATTGAGTCAAGTGGAATTCCTCACGGCTACAGTGAGGATACGTTAGATCAGTACATTGAAGAGGTGAGAGAAAGGGAAGGAATAATTTTGGAACGGGATAAATTCATAAAGAATCCAGCACTAAGATCGCTATGTAAACTTTCTCTAAACGCTAGTTATGGAAAGTATGGTCAATCTCACAAGACAAAAACTAGAATAATTCGACACGCACGTGAATTGATTGAAATTTTAGCAGAACCTAGGGAGAAAATTCATAGTCTGTACATATTGAATTCTGAAACAATTATTGTTTCTTTCGAGAAAGATGAAACTCTGCCAGTACCAAATACAAATGTAGCATTAGCGGCTTATGTGACATGTACTGCTAGATTGCGGTTACATCAAGTCTTGCAAACTCTCGGTACTAAAGTATGTTATTTTGATACCGATTCTGTCATTTATTTAGAGAAATTGGGACACAATCCGAGAGATTTAGGACTGCCTGTGGGACCCTTCTTGGGAGAGCTTACTAATGAGTTATTAGAATACGGAGAAGGATCATATATAGATGTCTTTAGTAGTGGTGGACCCAAGTCTTATAGCTTTAGAGTTGTTGATTCAAATAAACGAATATTAAAAACTGTAACAAAATGCAAGGGAATAACTTTAAACTCTAGAAATGAAGAAATTTTAAATTTTAACACCATGTCTGATATTGCGTGTGAAAATAGAGATCAGACTCTCAATCTTGTCACAAGAAAATTTAAACAGAAGAAGAGAGGCGGTGTAGTGATTTACGATGAAACAAAAAAGTGGCGATTTAATGTAAGAAAGCGAAAAGTCGTTAATTTTACCACATTCCCCTATGGATATAACATTTGATTTATCTTTATGGTGAGAAAAATCGTTAAGTAATTAAAAATTATATTTTAAGATTGTAAATTTACTGTGTCAACAAATAATCTATAAGAAAAAAAAAACTATTAAAAATAACGAATAAATATGTTTACCAATACAAACAAAACCTTTAGTTACCCTTTATTTTTCAGATCACTTTGGAAAATTTCACTTTTCCAAACTCCTCCCTCTTTCTTTCACATTTTCACCCTCGCTAGGGTATAAAAACGCTGAATTTTCAGAGCACAGCATCAGTATTTTTTTGAAAGTTGTTGTGAAGTGGAGAAAGAAAAAAAAAGTCCAAAAGATGCCAAAGGAAGTGAAAACGAAAATTTCTTCTGCTCAACATGTGGGAGGAAATGTCAAGAAAATGAAAGTGAGGGGTTTGGATGATGTAAGTAAGAGTGAAGCACGAAATTTTTTTGTGTAAATTTAAATATTTAACATTTTCTTTTTATCATGCTTTACTCTTACTTATTAGATTATTGGAAATGCTGATCATTCCACCGCGACACTCGAAGAATTGAATTCGATTGATTCAGACTATTTAAAGACTGTCAAACCGCACGATCTTGAGGTTGGAAAATTTTATCCTTGTGAAACCATCAGAAAAGTTGAATCTGTCAAATTTGGTGGTTCGAACTACGTTTTGAAATCGAAAGAATTTCAAATGTTTTTACCAAAGAGATACTCCTCTTTAAATATTGAAGAGAAGGTAAAGGGCAGACAGTTTGCAATTAAAGGGTTTATTTCGAGCAGTAAATACCCTACTAAGAGCTCTCCATCATTACAATTCATTATCACTCAAAATGTAGAGGATGAAGGGGAGGAGGAGGAAGAAACAGAAGACGAAGACGAGGAAGAATCTCAATTATTCATCTCAATATCTGAGCATGGAGAAGAAGAGTCAAAAATGGATCAAGCAGAAGATGAAAAGGAAGAAGAAGAAGCAATGGAAGAGGAAAATGCATCGTTTGGAAATAGCCTTCCATCTATTGGATTTTTAACCCCTAAAAATCCAAATGAGAAGGAAAACAATTTAAAGATAAAAAATCTCAGACCTTCCAGAATTCGTCCACCGCTCTCAACTAGATTGGATTTTTTAGATGAAGAAGAAGAGGACGATGATGATGAAAAAGAGGCTGAGAATAAACTCATTACATTTTAGAAAGTAGCACGATTGAAGGAATTTTTTAGTTTAGTTTTTTTTTTTTCAAATTTAATTTTTAATCACCTCGTCGACTGACATTGATACCACGAAAATTGCGTAATAAAAATTTTTCTTTTAACTTTAAGTTGTCTTCTTCTTTTTCTCTTTCTCCACAATTAAAAAAAAACAAATATGGAAATGCGTGTGTGATTGTTGAGCTTCGTTTAAGAGTCGTATAAAGATAATACAAAATGGCATGTACAAAAACACTTGTCTTAAAAAAAAGAGAGAAAAATGAGAAAGGATAGGCTTGTAAAATAAACTTTTAAAACTTTCGCACTGCATCGCTTGATTAAATGTAACTCCAAGTCTATCATTTTGAGTATTTCTCTTTTCATTCACTAACCGAAGGATCAGAAATCGACTCATTCAAGTGTGATGTACATGTCATTTTGGGAGAATCTGAAAGAGGAGGAAGAAGATTCAATGATTTACTTACGATGTAAAGGATAAAGCAAATTAAAAAGGAGAAGTACAAATAGTTGTTATTACAGATAAATAGAGCAAGTAGAAAAAAAAAATAATCTCACTGTAAATAATTGTAAATAAAAATTGTAGAATAGATGAAAATATTTTTTTTATTATTTTTAATTTCAGCAAGTATTTTTCCCTTAAATTTCAATTTTTTATATGTCGCCATAAAGAGAAAATTCTGAAATTTCTAAGAGGCTCTTGTTAGACAATAAATTGTACATTCATATGATTTAATTTTTGGTTCGTCATTAAATTAAAAAATTTTTCCTTAAATTTCAATTTTTCATATGTCGCCATAAAAAGAAAATTCTGAGATTTCTAAGAGGCTCTTGTTAGACAATAAATTGTACATTCATATGATTTAATTTTTGGTTCGTCGTTAAATTAAAAAATTTTTCCTTAAATTTCAATTTTTTATATGTCGCCATAAAGAGAAAATTCTGAGATTTCTAAGAGGCTCTTGTTAGACCATAAATTGTACATTCATATGATTTAATTTTTGGTTCGTATTTTTATTCAATCATTTTTACTATACATTCTATACATGTGTGAGATAATTTTATCATTCTGCCAAGGATTTAGAGTAAAATCTTTTACAAAGTCTTGTGGTGAGTTTCCAAGAAAAAATGAGAGAACAAACATTGCTGCATACTTTCCACAAACATCTGATTTTTCTTGTTGCAATTGTTTTCGATTAAAATCAAATGATTTTGAATTTTTATGGATAAATTTTTCAACTGATGAATTTGTTATTGGAGGCAGACCATAACTATCAAAATAGAAAGCCTTTTTTTCTTCATCAACAGTTAAAGCTACCCAGTGGGAGCCAGCTTCCTTGCTGGTGCTCAAATTTATAACGAGACCAATTGGAAGTTTAATTTTTTTCGGAAGCATATCATTTGGTACCACATACACATTTCTATCTTCAAGTAGCTTTGAAAAGAAATTTTGAATTTGAAATAGATACATTTTTTAAAATTTCTCTTATCCACTAAAATCAGTTGAAACAGCTCGAAAACGATTAATTTCAATCATATTTTGAAACTCGGCATAAATAATTAATGTAACTGGCTTAGGTAGAGTCTTGCTAAATTTAATATTTAAATTTAAAATTCCGCTGATATTCGGCGACAGAAAAGAGTCTGAAGAAGTTAGATCGGGCGTTAAATCGAATGCAGACAGACAGTAACCCTTGGCAAAGTCTTCATGAGTTATCGACAGGCCACAATCGCTGAAATTTATACCGGTCGCATAAAAAAGTGAGTTGTATGATTGCATGTACTGCTTCTTCTCAAAATTGGGCTCAAGAGGTTCAATCGTCAGCGTTGAATCAGTCTTCAATTCTATCAAATTGTGATCAAAATGCTCAAAGTTGAACGGATTTGTATTTAAATCGCCATTAAACGCACTCTGGTCCACAAATCCTAATATGATACGCTTGGGTAGTTGACCTAGAAATGATCAAATAATTTAATTCACATCACTTTTATAGAGAGAGAAAAAAAAATAAATCTCACCAATAAATAGATTATTCACGCAAGTGCTCATCAAATCCTTTGGGATTGTGTGATTTTTGACTTCTACTCTTGTGATGAAATAGCGAGCATTAGTCTTTAAAAGAGCGGCTTCATGAGCCAAAGCTATAGATGATGAAACTTTAATTTTTCTCACTAAAAGCGATGCTTCAGTGATTTTGATTGTATACTTATTTTTATCGGTCGCTGTGTCGGTCATTAAAACAAAGGATGGTTTTGATTTATAAAATTTAATCATGAGAGGAACGTTACTTAAAAGTAATTTGTTCACATTGAAGATGTCAGCATGAATGTGACTTTCTAAATCAATTTCTGAACTTTTCTCCATCACATCTTTACGATACTTAAACCCTACATTTGATGTCTCATCATGATTCATACTCCCCGAATCTTTACGAAAGAGTGAAGTTCGCAAATGAGTTTCCCGCGCATCTACACCGTAATTCAGTAAATTTTCAATCATGGCTCGATAATTGTAAAGCCCTGCTGATTGTGTAATGCACGTGTTGTTGAGTTCGATATGAACTTGTGAGAAAAGTGAATGTAATAAATTGTTTACTGGACCCGCGAGTACTTTTGCACCCCCTTCACCATCTTTGGTCGATTCTCCACCATCTTTTAAAATTTTGGCCCTAATACGCAGCTTTGTGTGACCTAAATCAATATATTCAGAATTTCCTGGAATAACAAATTCTATTGGTGCGTCCTCATTTTCATAGTTTGAAATTGGTCTGTAAATGTTGAAGTAACCGTGATCACAGCTACGTTGAGTGGGTGGGATTGAAAATATGTCACATGCTGCACTCACGGATGGTTTAGAGTGTAAATTAATGTAGGCCATGATGTTTAGTTTGCTATTCTTGAATTAAAATAGTCTACTACACTTTTTGATTTTTTTGAAATCGTATTAGATTTTTTTTTACGCTTTAAAGATTTTCTTTTACTTGTATTTGTCGTCGTCGACCTTTTCTTCTTTTTCTTCTTTATTCCACCAGATTTATTTTTCCTTCGCTTCGATGAACCAACAGTGGTCTTTCTAGATCTCTTTCCCTTTCTAGACTGACCAATTTTCCTCTTGAGTGCTCTCCTCTTATAACCTCTTCCACTTTGTTTTGAGACATTTCCACCTTTTCCTGCTACTCCATCAGAGCCTGCTTTTAAAACCCTTTCAGCAACAGTTTTCAGAGCAGGTGATGTTTTTGATTCATCCTTACCTTCCACAAAATCTAATATAGTATTTGCTCCTTTTACAATATCTCTTCCTAATGAGAGCAAACCCGTGTTTTTCAACACTGGCATAACACTCCTCATCAGACCTGATAAGAAACTTCCGATTCCATATCTTTTTTTGAAGAAAAAAAAAAATGAATACGATTGTGACGTTTAATCTTTTTTAAATCTCTTCTCACCCTCGTTGATAAATTGCTCCATCAAATAGGGAACCTGCACCACTTCCTGCCTGTTGTAAATAATACTTTGTAAGCAGAGCGGCCTCTTCTCTCTCTAACGAGTTCATTTTGAGTTTGATAAAGTGCCACTCTTCTTTGGTCTCAGATGAACTAGAGCTGTTGACGATCCGAAACTGAATGGCATCAGATTTCCTTTCACCGTTCTAATATCTATATTTATTGAATCAAAACATGTTGTCATAACGTCTACGTATTGCAGTGTTGTGAAATATTTTTCGCAAGAATCTCCATAGACTACTCCAGGTGGTAAAGTTGACATTGTTTTCAACACTTGAGCTTTAGTGTGTCCAATCACCTGAGGTTCTATAATGTCACAATAAATCAGCATTTTACTACTGATTCCTAGTTTTTCATTGGGTAAATGTTCTCCGATATTTTTTTCGAGAAGATTATGTTCGAAAGGATTGAAACCCAATAAAACTGCTAAAAATCCCTCCAGATATAACCTATGAGGTGCGATTAATATATCGCTTTTAAAATCACGCTCTCTCTGATTAATATGCTTCACGATAGAGTCACAAATTATTGAATCACATTCAATTTTTCCATTTATTTTCGATATTTTAAATAAATCTTTATTATTAACAATCTCTTTCAATACATTATGTGTAGAAATTGTGAAATTTAAAGTATTTACAATTTCAGCTACAGATCGATAATGTCCAATAGGAATCTCGATTGAGAATTTCTGCACATGTGCAACACCGTCTCCTTCAATTTTCTTATATTCGTAAATTAGCTTATTATTATGTCTAGTGACATTCTCAATGGTGTGTGGATATGAAAATTCAACTAACGCCATCTCCCAAGAACCATTTAACATGATACTTTTCGGGAGATTTACGGTGAAAGTGGAAGTTTTATTTTCAGGATAATCCTTTAAAGAACTATCGGATGTGAGTGTGAGATAAAAACTACTTTGCTCACTCATTGTCAATTAAATCACTTTCTGGTATCCACGAACGATTTTTTTTCTTGCTATGGCCTTTCCACTCGACCAGTACCTCACGAATGCCTCTTCTCTTCCTTCGCGACACTATTTTATCAATTCTAAAAATGGTATTCTTATTGTATTCAACCTTTTGGATTTCCGGTTTGTAGAATGCTCCTTCAATCTTCTCGCCATTTTCGTCTTCAAGATTGTATATTTGCGGTCTTCTCTTTACATTCCGTACCACTTTAAAAATTTCATCGCTCCAATTTGGCAGAAAACCTTTGTCCATCATGCTGTCCTTATTTTTAGCTATTCGTACATAATCTCCCACTTTGATATCATTTCCATTCTTTAAATTCTTTCTCTCTCTCCTTCTAACCTTAATTATATGTTGCCAGACCTCTAAAATGTTTCCGTGATTTACATCTTTTGGCGCTCGTCCAATGGTGCGATGGTGACGTGCATTCATGGTTTCTGTTATCTTGGGAATAAATTCGAGATAGCGATGGGAAAGTTTCGAAGTTAACAACTTGTAGAGAATATTTTTAAACGTGCGAATCGCTCTTTCTGCGATAGCAGCCTTAAATTGATCATTGGATGGTGCATAGTGATTAATCTCTTTTGATTTTAGATATTCAGCGAAAGCTGAATTCCAAAATTCTTTACCACGATCAGTCACTAAGTGAAGAGGAGCTTTTTCTGCTGAATTAATAATTGATTTGAAAGCTTCCAGAACCTCTTTTGAACTTTTACTTTTTAACGGTCTAGTCCAAATAAATCGACTGAAAGAATCGATAACTAGGAGAATAAATTTGTGGCCATCATTTGAATCGGCCAAAGATGACATATCCATTAAATCTGCTTGAAACTGATCAAATAGATTGGTTACATTATAGTAGTTGCGTTTAAATTTACGTTTTATTGGTTTGTGTAAAGTATATGTTAATTGAGCGCTGAGCCATTTTTTGATTACATCCAGCGGAATTTTTTTACAGACAGCTTGATGTAAATTTTCTGCGGTTGAGAATGATGCAGGATTTTTGAGATCGTAATAGATGGATTTTAATTTTTCTTCCGTCTCCTCTTCAAGTCCGCTTCCTCCTCCTTTCTCTGCTCTTCCCTCTTTATTCGTCTTCTTGTTAGAGCTAAATTTTCTTCGTCTCTTGGTCTTAGATCCCATTTTAAAATTTTAGTTTGATCCTTTGATGGACGTGCTAACGGTGTACTCGTAATACTGGGTCCTGTGTTGCTGGCAATAGCCGCATTTGAAATGGTTGGTTCTAATGAGGCCATAGCGTTTTCATAAACACTTTCATTGTCACTATCGTGAAGTGGAGGTGATGGCAGTGGAGTTGTGTTGGTAATTGTTGTCGATGATTTGTGTAAAGGTTCGTTCAAAACATTTGAAATGTCATCAATTTTCTGACTGTCCTTTGTGAGTGTATTATCCATCGATGAAGCACCCTGCTCAAAGATACTACCCGTTCGCTTGAGAGCCTCTTTAATTATTTCCATATTTTGCTGAATAGTGTTTGGTGGATTTTCTTTATTTTCATCATCTTCATTCTTCTTCTCTTTCTTTTTCATCTCCTCATCATTTTTGGTTTTAATAAATTCTCTTCTCATGCTCTCGATAAACTCCTCATCACTATTTTCCAACAGTCTTCTCCTCTTTGTCAACAAATCCAAATGTCTCCTCAAGAGACCGGAAATATACAAGAGTTTGACATCTTTAGACAATTTCTTACTCTTTAAAATCTTTTCGAGTTGAGTTTCAATAGTCAATATATTTAAATCAATTGCATTGAGCATTTTTTGATTTTTACTCAAATTTATTTTATTATTAAAAGTACTTTGATACAAATTCATTTGTGATGGGGGTGTGATGTTTGATACTTGAGGTATTTCAAACGATTCTCCAACAAAATTTGAAATGCTTCCATCGTTGGCTAAAGCCTCATCGACTAGAATCATCTTTTTAAACATCTTTGCAACCATCGTTAACAATCTTGCTCTTTTTCGTCTCCTTCCTCCTTTTCTTCTTCTTATTCTTTATAGTACCTTCAGTACCTTCTTCTTCAATCTCGCCGTTTTCCTCTTGGATATTATCCTCTTCCTCTTCCTCCTCCTCCAACTTTTCAACTTTATCTTCAGCTCTTCTCTTCTTGGACTTTTTCCCACTACTCTGCGTTTCGATACATTCGCCCACAAATTTATTCAAAAATAGGGTACCCAAATCGGTCATTAGGGGAGAGAGAACTGCAGACCAAAAACCACTTCCTTGTTGAAGAAGAAGAGATCTCTTGGTTCGAATTTCTCTCTCATAAGCTTCTCTCTTCTTTCGATCTCTCTCTCTTTCTTTCGGATTTTTTCCCTTTGCAATTTTCCGTATATCGTTTTGATATTTGGAAATTTCATTGAAATGACGATTGCTGCAGTTGACATTGCCACTTGTATAATTGTGACAGACTTCGCAGAGTGATAAAATTAAATCGTCGTTAGCGTTCTTCAAAATTGCTGCACGCAGAGTGGGGTTAGCTCCGTGTAAAGTTTGAAGAAGATGTAAATTTTCTTCTGTATATGATGTCATCTTGATGAAAACTAAATTATATTTCATTTCATCTCTTCTATTTATACTTTTTCAAAGAAGTTGTTGACGGTAAGTAGATGGTGGTACAATTTTTATCGCATGGAAAGATATTTGAACGAAATCTCAACTTTTCGGGACATTTTTGGGTCATGTCCAAAAGAAAATATGAATATGGTGCGTTACTGCAATCTTGATAGCTCTCTTGAAAAAACTTTACATTTCCCGGACATATTTGTCTCGCAAGACATGTGATTTGATCCATTGAGCGGGGAGATTTAAAAATAATTATGTAGTGAGCATTTAAGCTCATCGTTCGAAATCCTGGGTTTGGTAAGAAAATATTTTGTGTGAGTAATATTACACTAATATTGAAGTGATGTGAAAGACGAGTAAAGAGTGTTACAACTTCATCTCCACAATCAGCCGCCTGATCATCAATAATGAGAAGACGATGCATTTTATCTTTAAATTGATCAACTTTTGGAATTCCATGAACGAATTTTATCGTTGAATCACATTTGACGTCCTCGGGAATTGAAATTTTCTGCCCCTCTGGGAGAGCGTATATAACTTCCTTTGGATGTATGCTGATCATAGTTGAGCGAAACTTTAGCAGTTTAAAGACCCAAGAGCTTTTGCCACATGATGTTGGACCGCTTACAATCATTGTGAAAGGTGCTAGAAATGGAATCACACCCATTCTAAATAAATGTCTTTGTATGAATCTGAATCTTGACTCTTTTTCTGAAGTTGCTGACGCTGTGATTCTTCTTCTTTTTCTTCTTCTTCCTCTTCTTCCGCTATAAGAGTGACTCTTTGAGTCACTTTATTTTTAGAGAAAAACTGCTGATATTTAACTTTACAGCTCGGTTGAATTTTTGAAAATGTTTTCTTGAAAAACATCCAACACATTTCAATTCAAATTTTACACTAAATGTGATTTGAAAAAGTCATTTTAAACTTATACCCTCATCCCCATCTGCTGGTTATTAATGATTCTTCTCCCCTCTCCAAAGACCGCTTTCTCTCTCTCTCTCTCTCTCTATATATATATATATAAAGATAGAATTTTACAAAAATATTTTTTAGTTTTGATTTGACAATTGAGAGAGTAAAAGTGTTGATATTGTTGTTGAGTGTGAAGGAAAAAAGTTAAAAAAAAAATGTCGACACCTTATGCGATAGGGGTTGAATTTCGTGAACGTATGAACGATGAGGAACAACGAGTTGCGACTTTTCGATGTCCCATGACAAACTATTCAATTTTTCCACGCATAGAAGGTGTATCCATCTATACACTAGCAGCTCACGGATTTTATTTTGTCGGACCCGAAGATCGAGTTCGATGCAATTTTTGTAGCGTTGAATTGTATCAATTTCAACCTTATGACGACATTGCATACGATCACAAAAGATTTTCTCCTCACTGTCCTCTCATCAATAACCACCAAAACACACGAAACATTTTAAAATTTTCCGCAGATACACTTGAAAGAGACTTAAATAGAACTCAATCTGGACTTTATCGTGTCGCAAGACAAAGATTGGCAATCAGAGCAAACGCCAACCCAAATCCTTCCCATGCAAACGATTGGCAGATTGTTCACACGAGAACATTGGAGAATCGTAGACGTGAGGCTCTAGATGCAATCACTCGTTCAGTTTTCGAAGTTTACATCGCAAACGATGACATCGATCCTTACACCTTCGAGAGAGATTTTCCAGAATCTTCCAGCAGCAGCAGACAAAGTGTACAGGCTGAATGGACACGCTTTCATGGAGAAGATAATTCCTACGATGTAGCAGGCAACTACGATCCCGGATACAATCTCGATAATCACATGATTAGATATTCACCACCGGGCGCTATTCAAAACTATAGATATGAACAAGGCAATCACCATCAACAACATCAACATCGAGAGACGGCTAATAGAGAAACCATTCGTCTCTTGAGAGATAATGAAAATTTCGAATGGCGCGACAGCCCTGAATACGCTCTAAGAGATTTTAATATTGAAATTATGGAACCAGAATCATCGTCACCTCCAGCACCCCCATCTCCCCCAACACCTCCAACTCCTAGAACTCCACCATTATCAGAACTATCTAGAGTAAATTCTAACTCTTCATTTTATGTCCCAATAAACTCCCAAGACACCAACCATAATGAATCAATCAGCAGCGATAGCAGTAGCACAAGTAGCGATCTACCCATTGACAGCACGAGCTCAGTCGTCAATCAGAGCATTTCCGCAAGTACACGCTTCTATCGGGAATATTTGAAAGCTTGCAGTAAACGATTATACGGTAAAAAGAAGAAGAAGAAGAAGAATAAAAGTAAGAAAAAGAGGAGAGACAAGGAAGAAAAAGAAAATTATTCCGACAAATCCAATAATAAAAAAAAGGAAAAGAAATCAAAACATCTTCTCAACGACGATGACGACGACGACGATGAATCCAAATCATCTACAATTTCAAATAAAATATGCACAGTATGCTACGATAAGGAATACAACACACTTTTAATCCCTTGCAGCCACCTCTGCTGCTGCGAAGAATGCTCCAAAAATTTACCAACGTGCCCCCAATGTCGACAAAAAATATCAGCCACCGCAAAAGTATTTTTAGCTTAATGATGTCTGAAATCAAATTAAGAATAAATTTTTTCTTTGAAAATGAAACATTCTTTTCTACTCACACGCCATCTCTCATAAACATGTCAAAACATGAAAAAAAATCTCCATAAATTCAACAGGAGCACAGAAGTAACAGCACTCTATTTTTATTTTCATCTTCACCAGCATCACACATCTTTCAACATCTCATCATTTCCCCTCTTCACTTTCTCCCCCTCACTTTCCAAAAATGCAATAAATCACAAACGTAATTAAAAATCATCTCCCTAAAAAAAAAAAAACCCTTTCCCACACACACACACACACATAATACACACTTTTAAATTCTCATAAATTTGAAAACAAAATTTTTTTTTTCGTCAAATTAAAAAAGCGACCCAAAAATTTACTACTACCGAAAGAAGCCATAAATACTGAAGATCATTCCCTGAAAGTTTGAGACATTTCTTTTTATAGCGACATTATTTTTTTTTTAATTTATTGTTTTTGCTTTGCCCACTAAAAATTCTCATATATTTAAAAAAAAAACAAATTCTTTTATGACGTCATCATTTCTTTTTTCTTCTAAAATTTACCCTCTTCCATTACACCATCATAACTCATCAACACTTGCTCCAAAATATCATCATCACATAACCCCTCACTTACACAAAATCCCATAAATCACAAAAAACAATTAAAATCACCCCTCCCCACAAAATACATCACACAGCTGCACAAATATCCCCCCCACACCACTCATCACTTACACACCGAACACCTGCACCCCCAAAAAACCGTTACCCTCCGAACACGTGCACCAAAAAAACCGTTACACAACATACCTTAGTCCATACCCTACTACTAGAATGAAATTTTCAAATTAATCTTATTACTCTCCATCACTTTCGACACCTCATATCACTTAAAAAACAAATTAATTCACATCAAAAACAGAATTTTTGATCGTCGATAGTCACAATTTTTTGAAAATAATCGATTGTAATAAGAGAAAAAGAATTTCGAATGAAATCCTTTTCAGACACGACAGCGTGTTAATTTGTGTGTGCACGATGATTACATTTAATCATTTATTAATGCGATGTATGCATCAGAATTGTGAGATATCAATATTTCAGAGAGTTTGGGTGTTGAATGAAATCCACTTTTGACCTTTCACTTATTTCACTTTCAATCTTTTTTTTACCTTTCAAAAATTTATCCTTTTTTTTCTTCAATTTTATTTTATTTTATTTTTAGCTCACGTAAATTTCCCTTCAATATTTCACAATTTTTACGAGCTTTTATATTTTTTCACCATTTAATTCTTTTCTATTTTTTCCATCCATCTCCAACAACGGCACGAGTTAAACTAAATTGAACGCCAATAGCAAAGTGACGACAACAAGTTTTGAGAGCCACACGAAAGAGTAATTGAAGAGAATAGAAAGGATATGCATAGCGAACAAGCAACGGTTAGTTATTAAAGAAAGAAAATCGCTTTGTAGCTGTGTATGGAAATCAGAAAATTTTCTCCAGTGCTTCTCAAAGTTTCAACGCTACGTCATTAAATTAAAGATTTTCACCTGTTTCGGCATTGTTGCTTATTGTGAAAGCATGAAGCTCATGAAATCAAATTTGTTAATCCATTTTTATATAATTTGAATTTGGGACAGGAACAAACATAAATTATATAATTTTATGGAAGTATCAAGAGGATATTTTATTGGTTCATTTAAATACATAAAACTCAGATTCGTTCGATCTTAATCGATTCGATCAAAAGCAAGGCCAGGACACTTCCAATTTCAACCACTACCCGCCACTGTTTTCGGTGACAGATAGTCATAGACAGTGACAGTGGTTCAAATTAGAAGTGTCCAGGTCTT
>JAAUYJ010068831.1_pt1 | contig 15947 bp, 13 predicted proteins | sample 7278031 | NCBI WGS metagenome assembly JAAUYJ01 (sample SAMN14350222, study PRJNA611818) | marine sediment metagenome | isolation source: surface marine sediment (1.8m) | place: French Polynesia: Moorea | collected 2018-08 | reverse complement strand
ACACGCCTGATCCTTGTCGATGCCGTTGATAAGTTGCGGCATAGCGACATTCTCTATTGCGGTAAATTCAGGCAACAGATGATGAAACTGGTAGATAAAGCCCAGATGCAAATTACGTGCGTTGCAACGCGATTTCTCTTTCATCGTGAAGATGTTCTGATCATTCAGCAAAACGTGCCCTTTCGTCGGCTTATCGAGTCCACCAAGCAGGTTGAGCAGTGTGGATTTACCGGAGCCAGAGGCACCAATGATAGCGGCGGTCTCGCCTGCCTTGAGCGTGAAATTGATACCCGTGAGTACGTGCAGTGCTTCACCACTGCCCTCTCTGAAGTCCTTGCCGAGTTCAACGGACTGCAGGCTGAATGCGGTATCACTCATAGCGCAGCGCCTCCGCCGGCATGGTTCTGGAGGCGCGCCATGCAGGATAGATCGTCGCAAGCACTGTGATCACGAATGCTGACACAGCATAAATGAGCACTTCCCGAGGCCGGACATCGGCGGTAATGTCACTGATATAGTAAACATCTGACGGTAGAAAATCGGTCTGGAACAACTGCTCCAGCCAGGATACGATCTCAAAAACATTGAGTGCGACCGGTACGCCGGCAGCAACACCAATCAGCGTGCCGAACATGCCGATGACAGTCCCTTGTATCACGAAAATGGTCATGATGCTTCCCGGCGTCATGCCAAGTGCGCGCAGGATGGCGATATCCGCCTCCTTGTCTCTAACGGTCATCATCAGCGTCGAAACGATATTCAGCGCAGCCACAGCGATGACCATTAGCAGGATGATGAACATCACCGTCTTTTCAGTTTTCAACGCCCTGAAAAAGTTACGATGCTGTCGTGTCCAGTCACGAACCCAGTACTCTTCGCCGAAGGCCTGATTGAGCTCATGCGTGACTCTGCGGGCTTCGAACAGATCGAGCAGTTTCAGCCGAATACCGTTAACCTCTCCTTCATCAAACGAAAACAGTCGTGCGGCATCTGCAATATGCACATATGCCATCGCGCTGTCGAATTCGTGCATGCCAACTTCAAAAACCCCGACGACCTTGAAGCGACGCAATCTTGGCATGACGCCGACGGCAGTCACGCTGGCCTGGGGGGTGATGACAGTCAGCTTGTCACCTTCATACACACCGAGTGAATTGGCCAATTCGCGCCCGATGACGATACCGTATTCACTGTCCTTAAGGTCAGTTAGCTCACCCGAGACCATTTTGCCCGCCACCGTTGATACGGTTTTCTCAGCTTCGGGTTCAATACCCCTGACCAGGGCACCGCTGACGCGCCTGCCGTTTGACAGCATGACTTCCTTGCGTATGTAGGGTGCTGCACTGACAACGCTGGGATTTTGCTTAGCCTTTTCAGCATTGAGCTCCCAGCTACCCATGGTGCCATCGAACCCAGTGATGGTTGCGTGCGATGTCATGCTTAGCGTGCGGTCACGTAGCTCATTGCCGAAACCATTCATCACCGACAACACAACGATCAACGCAAACACTCCCAACGATACGCCGGCAATCGAAATAAACGCGATAAACGAAACGAAGTGAGTTTTACGCTTGGCGCGGGTGTAGCGTAAGCCGATGAAAAGCTCTTTAGGTTGAAACATGCCGCGGATTTAAGCAGGAATGTTCGAAGAATTCCATTAGAATCGCCTTTTTGTGTTTGTTGCATACGGTCTTGTTCGGAAAACGCACAAATGAACGTTGAAATCAGCTGGCTGATCGGACTGCACATACCGTCGGTTTTGCTGCCGAGCGCACTGATATGGTCCGGTAACATACTGTTTTCACTGTTCTTGCTGGCAGCAGTCGGGCGGGCACCCTGGAAACAATGGCTAAGCAACCAGGAAAACCAACATGTCTTTTTGGGTGCAATCGTTTTGCTGCTGACGATCTGGGGTATCAAGGCCGGTATCTCACCGGGTCTCGGCTTTCATCATCTCGGAGCCACGCTGTTCACGCTGATGTTTGGCTGGCCACTGGCCACCGTCGGATTGACGATCACTCTGATTGCCTCGTTATTATTGCAGAGCTCGGACTGGGCCAGCCTCGGTGTGAACGGTCTATTGAGTATCGTGATCCCGTGCATGGTCAGCTACAGTATCCTGAAACTATCCCACAAATGGCTACCGGATAATTTTTTTATCTACATCTTTATCTGTGCTTTCTTCGGTGCCGCCATTGCAATAGCGATCAGCCGATTGACTGCAATCACCCTGCTTGCACTGATCGACGCCTACCCTAATCAGCAGTTGATCGAGGAATCACTGCAATACCTACCCCTGTTCATGTTTCCGGAAGCCTTCGTGACCGGCATGCTGATCACTATTTTCGTCGTGTACCGACCCACCTGGGTCACATCGTTCGACGATGATCGCTATATCAAAGGTAAATAGCTGCTGTCTGGTCTGCAGAGCTAGAACACAATGCGATCATAGGTCCAGTAAAGGCCAATGAGCGAAATCACCAGCGATGCCGGCACAATAACGCGCTGGCGATACCACGGCTTGTCACGGAACCAGACGCCGACGAGCAGATAGGCGATAACAATAACGGCGATTTGTCCCAACTCAACGCCCACATTGAAACTGATTAACGCTGTCGCAAAAGCATTCGCTGGCATACCGAATTCGGACAACACACCTGCAAAACCCAAACCGTGGAGCAGCCCGAACAGAAAGACCAGAACCAGTCGGCTTTTATGCAGCGAGTGCGCAAAGATATTCTCGATACCGATGTAGGCGATCGACAGGGCGATCAAGGGTTCAACGATATTCTCCGGTAGACTGATCACACCTTTCATCGACAGAGCTAACGTCAACGTATGCGCGACCGTGAACATGGTCACTTGCCACAGCAATGGCTTGAGTCGAGTACTCAACAGAAAAATGCCCAGAATAAACAGAATATGATCGGTACCTTTGGGTAAGATGTGCTCGAAGCCAATCACGATATAAGAGACGATCACTTCAGCGATTGGCCTTTGCGTGAACAAGGCTTCAAGTGAGAACGGTTCGCTGGGTTTATCGTTGCGCAACCATTGCCATTGCGACCAGTGCCATTGTTCGTTGTCTTCATCAACCTGGCGCACGCGCACAGCGTTGTCGCCGAACTTTGCCGGATAGTACCATTGCAAGCTAGTCGAGCTTTGATCAAGCTCGCCACTGAGCATGATCACGCTGATCCGCGGCACTTTCGGATAACCGGGTTCCGGGATGGTGACGTCTACGATCTCCAATGGCACGAGCACGCCATCCGCCTTCAGATACAAATGCTCGATGAATTCTGCTTTGAAGGGCTCAAAAGCGATTTGAAGCTGATCGGGTGGTAACACACGCAGCTCATCGTATTCTTCGGCTGTTGGTGCATCTTGCGTATTTTTGTAACGGGCATTGATGCCGGTGAGCAAAGCTTCGATGCTAGCCCGGACTTCTATTGCGACCGTGCCTTTGGTATTGGCGCTGATTTCAACCAGGGCTGGCTTGACGACGTCTGCCTGCACGACGCCGGCCAGGCCCGCCGTCATGAAGATATATGCTAGTAGTCGGAACATCATGGGTTGTGGATATTAACCCATAACAAGCCATTGTTCTGAAAAACGAGAGTTGTCTACATTAATCATTGCTAATTAACATTTAGCCAAAAACTAGGATATGATGAGATGATTAACATGAATATAAGCGGCTTTACCGCCATTGCTAGAGAGGTTTGAATACATGTCGGGTATAGATCGTCGAGAATTCTTGAAGTTATTGAGTGCCGCAGCGGCTGCTGGCACGTTACCGGGGTTGGCTTCGTGCGGCAAAGACGCGATCGCCAATCCCTTACCAAAGGATTTCTACACGATTCCTAAACGCGGTAATGTCCGGATTCTTCACTGCACCGATATTCATGGCCAGTTGAACCCTGTGTTTTTCCGCGAACCCAACGTCAATCTCGGTATGGGTGAAGCATTTGGCCGGCCACCGCACATGGTCGGTAAACAGTTTCTAAAACACATGAGCATTAAAGAAAACACACCCGAAGCGCACGCCTTTACTTACCTGAACTTCACAGAAGATGCCAGGCGCTTCGGTCGCATGGGCGGCATGGCCCATATGAAAACCTTGTGCGATCGCTTGCGCGAGCAAATGGGTGGCCGCGAGAACACGTTGATGCTCGACGGTGGAGACCTATGGCAAGGCTCCGGCACCTCATTGTGGACTCGTGGTGTCGACATGGTGGAAGCATCCAACATTCTTGGCATCGACGTCATGGTCGGCCACTGGGAGTTTACGTACCGCGAAGATGAAGTGTTGAGCAATGTCGCCCTGTTCAAGGGGGACTTTATCGGCCAGAACGTCCGCGTCAAAGAAGACTCGCTGATGGACGACGGTTATGCCAAGTTGGTCGAAACCTACGACGGCCGGGGTCTTTATGATGAAGATACCGGCCATGCGTTCCAACCGTATGTTATTCGCGAGATCGGCGGTGCGCGTATCTGCGTCGTCGGTCAGGCGTTTCCACGCACAGCGAATGCCAATCCACAGGAGTTCTTCCCTGACTGGTCATTCGGTCTACGGGAAGATGACATGATCGAGCTTGTAGAAGGTATACGTGAGGAACAGAAACCCGATGCCATCGTGCTGCTATCCCACAATGGCATGGACGTCGATATTAAAATGGCGGAACGCGTACCCGGACTCAATGCCGTGTTTGGTGGCCATACCCATGACGGCGTGCCCAGGCCAGTCAGGGTCAAGAACGTCGAGGGTAGCGAATGCTGGGTCACGAATGCGGGCTCGAACGGCAAGTTCCTCGGTGTCATGGATCTTGATATCGATCATGGCAAGATCAAGTCGATGGACTACCAGATGCTGCCTATCTTCGCAGACGCGTTGCCGGCGGATAAAGAGTTGCAGGCTTATATCGATCAAATGCGCAACACCAAATACGATAAGAACATCATCGAGAGCCGCGTCAAGAAATTGTATTTCAACAAGGACCGGCTGGGTAAAAGCTACAAGGACATTCTGGAGGAGAAGCTGGCGATAGCCGATCGCACCCTCTACCGTCGCGGGAATTTCATGGGCACCTGGGACCAGGTCTTGTGCAATGCTTTGCGTGAAGAATACGATGCCGATGTCGCGCTATCGCCTGGTGTGCGTTGGGGTACGACCACACTCGAAGGCGACTGGATCACGATGGAAGACGTCATGACCCAATGCTCGATGACGTATGCAGAAACCTACGTCCAGGAGATGACCGGAAAAGACTTGCTGAACATCCTCGAACAAGTCGCGGATAACCTGTTCGATCCCGATCCCTACCTGCAGTCCGGTGGCGATATGGTGCGCATCGGCGGTCTCGACTACACGATCGATCCTTCAAAACCCTTGTATGAACGCATAACCGATGCACGTCTTGATAACGGCCACCTGATCGAGGCTGGCCTGAAATATAAGGTCGCAGGCTGGGCCCAGGTCAACCGCACACCCGAAGGACGTTTGATGTGGGACGTCGTACGCGACTATATCCTGAAGAATAAAAACGAGGACGCCGTACTCAAGCTTAAGAAGATCAACCATCCCAAACTGGTTGGCGTGATGAAAGATCCGGGCATCGCCGATTATCCAGGGGTGGCGAGTTAGTTTTTTTAACTCAAATACGCGAAGGCGCACAGCACGCAAAGTAAATTAGTATTAACCGCAGAGGCGCAGAGTACGCAGAGGATTTTCGTGTTTAGGTATATAAGCGTATTGGTAACCGTACTCTTATTCCATCGATCGTCGTATAGAGCTTTGTCGCGCGATTAGCCCGCATTTCTCACCGGGCTAGCAACGAATGCACCAGTTGTTATAAAAAATAACACCTAAAAACCTCTGCGCACTCTGCGCCTCTGCGCCTCTGCGTTAAAAGCCATCCCACAATTTTGCGTCCTTTGCGCCTTCGCGTCTTTGCGTTAAAACATCATCCCTCCAAGATCACTTGCTGAGGTCGACCATCTCCATCATCTGCGGTGCGAGCTCGTCTGCGATCTCTTTGATCAGGTCTCCGTAGATCATTCCCAGCATTTCCATGTTCATTAGCGAGATGTAGGTTTTTCCATTGGATTTCTCGTAGACGGCAATCGTACAAGGCATCATTGTCGTCAACAGCTTGTATTCATCGTGAACCAGCATTTTCGCAGCCGCCACCGGTTCGCACATTTTCAGTACCTGATTTTTACCGATATCGGTGCCGGTCACCTTCATCAAATTTTTCTGGAAATTGACTTTCCATTTACTGGGTACCTTCCAACCGGCATACTTGGCATTCTCTTCCAGTTTGATCATGGTTTCGTCAAATCCGAGCGGACTTTCGACCTCAATCAACATTTGCGATCCGATCGACTGACCTATCATCTGCTGGACCGCGGGTATAAATAGCACACCAATACTCGCGGCGACGCCAATGATAAAACCTATCACAATCTTCATTTTCATTACCTCTTCAATACATGATTGTTTGTTGATGCAAAGCGACACCACCCAGGTATGGATCGATGGAGACTTTACACCTATAGTGATCCATCCCGCGATTCATGGCTTTGCTGATGGCGCGAAGTTGAAATACATCTTCTCAGCTGGCAAGCGATAGCTCCACGGTAGCCCGCGGTTCTTCCAACCATTGACAACGCGTTTGCCCTGATCCGGGCCCTGCTTCGCCTTGATACCTTCGAAGCCTTCCACCTGGAAGTACACCTTCTTATAATCGGCAGCGTACAACTCTTCGGCCGCGAGCGTTGTGCGTGACCCTGATGCGCACATCAGGATGATCGGGACGCTTTTATCCTTGTTTGTGGACGCAATCAGATTATCGACAGCTTCAACAAAATCTATGTTGTAGAGCTTGCGGTAACTGCCATCAACACCATCTTCTTCCAGTTTCCATTCGTCACTAAAGATCTGGAAAGGGATATTAGCGTCAGCGATGTCTGCGAAACCGACAAACTGTATTTCGGCGCGAGTTCTGATATCGACCAACAGTACGTCCCTGGGGCTGGCGGCTTTCATATCATATGCTTCCCGTGCACTCAGATACAGATCAAAAGGCGTGTGCCACTCTACTTTGACTTCGGATTTGTCCACCGCCAGCGCAGCTGGAGCGCTGCCAGCCAATACAGATATTATGATAAATACGATTTTTATGCGCTCGACCGTATATGCCGCCACTACGGCAATCATCGGTTACTGACTCAATGGAACGGGCTTATAGCAAAAGGGTCCGCTTAGGCGGACCCTTTGCAACAACCAGCGACTACAACGCTACTAGGCTCCAAACGCATCGTGGACGATGTTTTCGAACCAGCTGTAGGCGTAGCTGACCTCGCGGGCGCGATCACCAGGAGGACTTTCCAGACTGGTCAAACCGCCGGAGCCCGCGACCTTGGCGACCTTGCCGTCAACCAGGTTGTAGACCATCGCTACCGAAATACCATCGTCTGGCGCGACGATGCTGTAGCAGGTATTGACCCAGGAGGGATCGCCAGGCTCACGACCGTTGACCAGATCGACAACGGCTGCCGCGGTTACTTTAGCCTCAGAATTGGCCGCATAACCAGACTTCGGTAACGGTGCCGCAATGGACGCGTCGCCAATGACATGAATGCCCTTGTGGATGGTCGACTCAAAGGTCTTGTGGTCAACCGGACACCAACCAGTGTCATCGGTCAATCCCGCCGTTTGCGCGATAGCACCGGCCTGCTGGGCCGGGATGATATTGAAGACATCCGCTTTCAGTTCGGTACCTTCACCGGTCTTGACAACACCGCCGCTGACATCCGTAACGCCACCATCGGTGTCAAAGGACGAAACCCATTCGAGGTTGTCTTTGTAATAACGCTCGAATGCCTGGGTGAACAGCGCTTGCTTGGAGAACTTTTCCTTGGCGTCGATGATCATCAACTTGGATTTCGGCTTGTTGTTCTTCAGATAGTTGGCTATCTGACAGGCGCGTTCGTACGGTCCCGGCGGACAGCGGAATGGATTGGGCGGCGCGGCGATCACCACGGTGCCACCATCCTTCATCGCCTCCAGCTGCTTGCGCAGAAGCATGGTCTGATCACCGGCTTTCCAGGCATGCGGCATTTTTTCCTGCATCGCTGCATCGTAACCTTTGATATTGTCCTTGAAGGAAATGCCCGGCGCGACCACGCAGCGATCATAGGCAAAGCTTTGGCCACCCTTGGTGCTGACTTTGCGGGCGCCAGCGTCGATGCCGGTGACTGTGTCGTGGACGACCTTGACGCCGTGCTTCTTCAGACCGTCGTATCCGAACTTGATGGTATCGATTTTGCGTGCACCACCCAGCACTTCATTACTCAAGTAACAGGTGTAGTAGGACTCATTGGGTTCGATCAAAGTGACCTCAACGGATTCATCGGCCATGCGAATGTACTTGGCACAGGTCGCACCCCCGGTACCGCCACCAACGATGACGACTTTCTTGGAGGCGGCTGATCCAATACTGGGTATACCGAGCGAGCTGACGGCAGCCGTCGTGCCAGCGATCTTGATAAAATCTCTACGATTCAACTTTTTCATGTTTTATCCTCTCTTACTTCTGGCTGGCATAGAATTGCAGCAAGGCTTCGATCTGAGCATCGTCGAGCTTTTCGACTTTCTTCTTCATCTTTTTGGGCATGACACTGCGGCCGGCCCTGAAGTCTGACATCGTGTACTGCAAGTAAGGTAACCACTGTCCAGCCAGAATGCCTGAATCGTCATCCGGCAGAGAGCCATATTCATCGTGGCACTTGCTACAATTTTTCTTTTCGAGCTTCGAACCGGCTTCGATCTTGGCGGTATCGAGTTTCTGTTTCTCGGCTGCACTCTCGAACGGTAAGGCGGCAAAATAATCCGCCATCAGGGCGATTTCTTCGTCGGTGTAACCTTTCGCGATTCGGTTCATGATAGTCGCATGACGATCGCCGCTTTTATACGACGCCATGATTTCTTTGAGATATTCAGCAGATTTGCCTGCAATTGTGGGTGATGAAGGTCCTACACTGGCACCATTGGTACCGTGACATCCAGCACAGGTGTTTGCCAACATACTTGCGCTGGGAGCGGCCATCAGTGCCGAGCTTCCAAACAACAAGACTGAACCCAATAACATGGCATGCGATTTTTTAGCAGGCATGTGGTGTCTCCTCTTTTCCCGTTATTAAAAAACAATTCAAGTTAATTGGATCGAAACACCCGCGTTGGTGCCTCGACCGCGACAGACTCACCAGGCGACTATCGATCATGTTTATGACATCCATACAGCCGTGAGGTCGAAACCTAACCGATGACTGGAATGAGTCGCGTTAGTCATACCACTCTAATAATTATTGTTGTGCGCGTCAAAGGCTTAATGGCTTTTTTTATGTTTTTTCCGACATATTCCGACTAGCAGCATGTTCTTATGCCAGTTTGTCAGTTTTATGCCTGCCCTATTGGCAACATTTGATTTTATATCAGTATATTATGATTTAACTGAATATTTCGAATACGACATTAACGATGACAACACGGTTCGGTTAAAGCCCCCTGAGTGGTCTTTTTCAGTCATTTTCCGAACGATTACCGGCAAGTCGCTGCTTCTCAGGTCTTTTCGTCGACATGTGCTTGCAAGCGCAGCGCATTCATGACGACGATCAACGAACTCAGCGACATGCCGATCGCCGCACCCCAAGGGGGAATAAAACCAGCCGCCGCAAAAGGAACTGCGATCAGGTTATAACCACCGGCCCAGGCGAAATTCTGAAGAATGTTGCGTCGCGTGCGTTGCGCAAGCTCGCGAGCGTCTGCTAACACACCGACGCTATCACCCAGTATCAGAAAATCACTACTGACATTGGCGAGGTCGGTTGCATCCGAGAACGACAGCGATACATCCGCGGCCGCGAGCGTGGGTGCATCGTTGATACCGTCACCAAACATTGCGATGCGCCGCCCTCGCTGTTGATAGCTGTGCGTCCAGGCGAGCTTGTCCTGCGGAGACATGCCACCGTGACAATCGCCGATCCCCAAGCGTTGGCATAACTGCGTGACACCTCGCTGCGCATCGCCGCTGAGTACGACTAATTGCTCGACGCCCGATTGCACCATCCGGGCGAGCATGTCGCTGATTCCGGGGCGAGGCGGATCATCAAAGCTGACGATCGCCTGCACACCGTCCGAATTCGACAACAGCGAAACCAGCTTACCCTCTGATTGGCATTGTTCAATCAGTATGCGAGTATCGCTCGGCAGCGGTTGTTGCTGCGAGACAAACTCCGGCTTACCCAGGCGCCATTCTTCATCGTTTATCCTTGCGCTGACACCGGCGCCGGGCACATTGGTTTTCGTGGACGTTATGATCCCGGGGTCAGGCGTATGTTGTCGCACCGCTTTTGCCACCGGGTGTTCCGAGTCCGCCGACAAAGCGGCTGCGTAACGCATTGCGTCCTGATAATCCAGGCTGCCGGTAACATAGACATCAGACACGACCGCTCGCCCTTGAGTCAGCGTGCCCGTTTTGTCGAAGACGAAAACATCGCTCTTGGCCAAACCATCCAGAGCGCGCATGCGTAACGGCAGCACACCGATTTCCACGAATCGACCGGCACTCACCGCGAGCGCTACGGGGGTGGCCAGTGCCAGTGCACAGGGACACGTCACGATCAACACCGCGATCGTGCTGGAAAGCCAGGCTTCCGGCTGCACCTGCAACCAGTACCCCGCCGTTACCGCAGCAATCACCAATATCACCGCGACAAACCAACCCGCTGCCTGTTCAGCTAACCTGGCATAGCGCGGCCGCTGTTCCAGACCGTGCTCGACCAACTGCTGAATCTCGCTCAATGTTGAAGCTTGCAGCGTCTTGGTGACGCGGATAAACACGGGCTGATCGCCATTGACCGCACCTGCGACAACGTGATCACCATGACGCCTGAGTACCGGATGCGGCTCACCCGTGATCAATGACTCATCGAAACTGCTGGTACCGCTACTGATGGTGCCATCGACCGGAACGGTTTCACCCGGCACCAAACGAATCATATCCCCCGGCAGCAATTCTTCGACCGCGGTGTCGTGGCGCATACCGTCATCATCGATGCGTTGGGCGGTCTTCGGCGTAATCCGGCTGAGCCTGTCGAGATGGTTCGCCGCCTTGAGTTTGCCACCGAGTTCGTAGCGCCTTGCCAGTAGCAAGAAGAAAACAAACATCGCGATCGAGTCAAAATACACCTCTCCATGACCGCTGATGGTCGTATAGAGACTTCCGGCATAAGCGGCGGATAGTCCGAGCACGACAGGAACATCCATACCCAGACGCCGGTTGCGCAGGTCGCCCCAGGCACCAGCGAAGAACTCCTGCCCGGAATAAGCGAGGATCAATGTGACCAGCATGACACTGGTCCAGCGGCCTATGGTAATCCACAACGGCAACGCCCCTGTCGGATCCGGTTCCGTCATGAAATAGGTCGCCAGTGAAAAATTCATCACCAGCATGCCGACCGCGCCGGCGAAGATCAGTTTCTCGGTGCTGCGCCGTTTGCGCAATTTCTGCAGCATTTCGTTGCGCGAAGCGTCATAGGGATGGGCAATATAGCCGATATCGGTTATCGCGGTCAGGATCTCGCTGAGTTTGATCGCATCGGTTTGCCAGCGGACACGGGCACGCTGGGTAATATCATCGATATACACATCGATCACACCGGGCAAACTGCGCAGGTGCTTCTCGTTCAACCACAGGCAGGCAGGGCAGCGGATATTTTCCAGCAGTAAGGTCGCCTCGCTCCAGTTCTGTTGTCGTGAGACGAACCCTTGTTGAATCTCGGGACGATCATAAAGCGTTACACGTTCGAGGAAATCCGGTATGACCTGTTGATTGGCAGAAACAGCCTCGTCGCTGCGGTGATGGTAGTAGTCACCGAGCCCGGCATCCACGATCGCTTTGCAGACGGCCTCGCAACCATGACAGCAGAACTCGCGCTGTTTGCCGTCGACTTCGAGGACTGGCGGCGCCGTACTATCCGGCACCGGCAGTCCGCAATGAAAACAGTTACCCAAGTGTGACTGATCCGTGTCTGGCAGAGCGATGGCGCAACTGCAGGACTATGCCCTACTCCTCTTCGACTTCGTCCTCTTCGGGCGGCAGATATAGCGCATAGTAGTCCGCCAGCGCCTCGATTTCTGACTCGGTCAGGCGCTCACTGACATCACGCATGCGTCCGTAGATATCGTTTTCACGGTCACCTTCCTTGAACTCGGTCATGCTGTCGATCAGGTAGTTCTTGTGCTGGCCCGCGAGCGCAGGATTGTCGAATTGGCCGCCACGCCCGTCTCCGCCATGGCAGGAAGCACAGGACTTCAGCAGACGTTCGGGATCGCCGCGGTAAACGAGGGTCCGGACTTCATCGGTCAGCACCCGGTTAGGATTTGCCTGCGCCGGTTCGAGCGACGCATACCAGGCAGCAAGGTTGGCCAATTGTTGGTCATCCATGTCCTTGACCAGTTTGTACATGTCTCGCGCATCGCGCTTCTTGTCCTTGTAATCCCTGAGTTGTTTGAACATATAGGAAGCGCTCATACCTGCGATGTTGATGTCATCTTCGTCATCCGAGATGCCGGCATCACCATGACACTTGGCGCACTTGGCTTCCTTGGCCAGCGTTTCGCCCGCTGCCAGGTCCGCTGATTTCAGCATCTTCAAAGTCGGCACATCGAAAGCGACTGCCGATGAGGGTTCTGCATGCGCGGCTGGCACCAACAGCGCCATACCCGCTAAAACGATCATAAAACGAATCATCTTCATATACTCCATGGTACGGTACCGTGTGTGTCCAGCAAGAAGAACTGCGCGATCGGGTAACCATAGCTGGCGACCATGTAGACCACGATCAATCCCACCCAGAACCCAAAGCTGTTCATCAGATGCGGCATGCGTGCCACGCTATGTAAGGATTCCGCATACTCAACTTCGCGAACCGCGACGGCCTGTGCAATGCCATGTGTTTTGATCAAGACAAAAACAAGCAGCAAAGCGGACACGGCCAGGATCACGCCGCCGACAATCATCAGCGCCTCGGATGTCAGCCACGTTTGAAGCAACGACTCATCATACGGTGTCGATGAAATACGCCGCGGCTGACCGGCGATGCCCAACTGATGCCAGGGCAAGGTCAGCACCAGCATGCCAATGAACCACAGCCACAGCTGGGTGTTTGCGAGCTTGACCGAGGCCAGCTCTTTGCCCGTCATCTTCGGCCAGAGGTAATACGCTGCACCGAAGTACATGATCACGGTCGTGCCGCCAAATATCAGGTGGAAATGGCCAGTGACCCATTGGGTGTTGTGGACCATCGCATTCATCGAGTAACTGGCATTGATCATCCCGCCGAAACCACCGAAGATCAGCATCAACATCGCAAGAATGGCTGCCAGTACGATCGGATTGCGCCATGGCAGTGCACCGATCCAGCCCAGAAGGCCTTTGCCACCTCGCAGACGGCCCGCAACCTCGAGCGAAGCAATCACAGTGAAGCCGGTGATCAGGGTGGGTACCGCCACCATAAAGGTACCGGTCATGTGCAGGAACTTCCAGCCCGCGGCCTGGAACGGATCCATGTAAAGATGGTGAAAGCCGATCGGGACCGAGAAAACCAACAGCATAATAAACGCAAAACGTGCCATCTGATCACTGAAAAGCTTCCCTCCAGCCGCCTTGGGTACCAGGGTGTACAGGACGATGTAAGCCGGGATCAGCCAGAAATAAACGATTGCATGTAGTGTCCACGAGAACAGCGTGCGCGCAAGACCGACGTCAACGGTGTCGATCAGTCCAAGTGACCAGGGTATCAGCTGAAACAGCACCTCAAACGCAACACCCAGACTGGTAATGAACCAGAGGATTGCATTCGCCGTCGTACCGAACATCGCCAGAGGCACGGTTTCGCCAGGATGAGCCTTTTTCCAGATGACCCACATCACGACCATCTCCAGGCACCAGACCCAGGAGCCGACAACCAGCAGAGCAGCGCCGATATAAAATGCCGGGTGCGCCTGTAGTGGCGGATAAAAGGTGTAGAGCACGGACGCATTGCCGGTCAGCAGCGGCACCGCGGCAAGAACCACGCCGGTCAAACACAAGTAGAAGCCGAACCAGGCCAGGGGTTTGTTCCAGATTTCCTGCTTCAGACTTGTCGATGCAGTGTAGTAGCCGAAGCCGACGATGAAGAAGGTTGTCAATACAAAGCCCATCAACACGCCGTGAGTCGACACGGTACCGAAATACACATCCGGTGATTGCAGGGCCGGTACCAGATCGGTGCGTTCGATAACCTGGTAGAGTCCGAGCAAGGCCGCTACAGCAAACGCCCCGAAAGCGACCCATATATTTGCCAGTCCGAGGTTGGCTGCTTTCGTATAGTCACTCATTATGAATTTCCTCCAGCTGACTTCGGTACCACGACCAGGCGCGACCACATGGCGTCGTGGCCGAGGCCGCAATATTCATTGCATATAAAGGAGTACTCACCCTCCTTTGGGAACTTCGTATTGATCTCAGAGATATAACCCGGGACGATCATCGTCGTAGCATTGGTAAATGGGACGTGGAAACCGTGCAGCACATCAGCACTGGCGACCCTGAATTTTACCGGGGTATCGGTTGGGACCTCGACCACCGGGGGATAGAAACCGTAACGGGCGGCCACCATGGTCACGGTCAGACTACCGTCCTCGTTCTCTTTGACACCCAAATTGTCTTCCGCGAATTCTTCGGTCAGGTGGAGCCTCGATGAATCGATGGTTTCAACATTGCTCGGAGGATGCAGGTTACCCGCAACAGCGTAAAGCCCGAGTAAGCCTCCCATAACGAACGCCAGGATCAGTGATATCCAGATCCAGCGCCGTTCCAGATCGTCATCACATATCGCTCTGAATGGATCGCGCATGATTCTCTCCTCTAATTAACCGGGCCGTGTTGAATGAACATGAAGAAGAACATGTATGCCCATCCTGCTGCCATTGCTGCCGCTACCAATATCATCAGAGCAAAGGTCCCTTTTGGTGCGTCCTTAACAGCTTCCTGCTCTTCAGGCGATAAACTACTCATACTATTTGTACCCTCTCTTAATTCCACTTGAACCATCGGTGTCCCGAGAAAACGCAATCAATATACCGGATGCTTGCGATTGCTGTGTAACCAGAAATCTGACCTCAGTCATCCTGCGCGTTCACAATAAAAGGCCGCACATAGAAACATTCTAATGTGTGGCATTTGACACATAGTAATGTAGACGCTGGGCTGTGTAAATAACTAGCTGATAAATAATAAGTTTCTAATATATCTGACCAGACAAAATGGCAGATGCCACGGGCAGTGGTTAATGACAGATGATCAACTAAGAAAAAAATTCAATGCGTCATCACTGGATGTGATGGGTGATGCGTTGCTGCGACGATACCTAATAAGGTTTGATGTTTAACCGCAGAGACGCTGAGGCGCAGAGAGTGCTTTGTTTTTGTAGGAGCGACTTCAGTCGCGAACGTCGGCAATTCGCGACTGAAGTCGCTCCTACCGCTATCTCGGCAGATGGACTACATGCTTGCTGCCGTGCGTCCATCGGGCACGTATTCGTTTGGTCGAAATGACACAACCTCACACTTAAAGCCTCTGCGCCTCCGCGTCTCTGCGGTTAATTCAGCTTGTTGAACTTGACATCAGCACTTATCGGTGTGAAGTCAATCCTGGCTTTGCGGGTTTGCCTGGTTTTTTGCGTAGAACAGTTGTTTCAGCTTTAGCCCGCATTTCTCACCAGGCGGCGTAGGATTCTGATAAGACATTGGTCTCTGTGAAGTAAACGCGGTTGATTAAAATACAGCGTGTTTTTCGAGCAGGCCTATCACGGTTCAGGCTAGTCTTCGCGTCCGTAAGCTT
>JAAUYJ010220511.1_pt1 | contig 16023 bp, 21 predicted proteins | sample 7278031 | NCBI WGS metagenome assembly JAAUYJ01 (sample SAMN14350222, study PRJNA611818) | marine sediment metagenome | isolation source: surface marine sediment (1.8m) | place: French Polynesia: Moorea | collected 2018-08 | reverse complement strand
TTTTAAACGTGGGTGCGGCTAGATGGCGATCCCGGAAATCCCCTCCCTCGGCCTTCCTTTGACCTGAAAATTGAGACCACTGCCACATACTTGGCTTTTTCCCCCCGCATGCCAAAGCTCTGTGGCATAATTTTTCTTCACCCTCTCGGGGTAGAGGCGGAATGGAGCCGTTACTACCGACTTACGTAGGGGTAAGGCACGCGTATTTATTAGCATGCTGCTCACTTTCACCTTTCCTTTTTACGACTTTCCACCGTCTGCAGAAAGGAGCAAGAACCTAGTAGAGAAGGCCGGAGGGATAAAATGCCTCCTCCGCCCTCCGCCTTTTTTCCCATGTATTTTTATGCCACTTCTTGATCCTTGGGTGTTCTGTGCCGCCTTCTTGTGCCTTTTTGCTCCCTCTCAGCAGCTACTATCTTCAGTTTCATGCAGTGGTAATGCGGCCACAAGGTCCGGTAGGATATTGTACTGTATCGGGACCTAGCGCCGAAAAGAAGGATGGAAAAATTGAGAAAGATGAAAACGCTTGTCACATATGGCGATTGATGAAGGAGTAAAGCCTCCCTAGAGGCAAATAAGAGGATGCTTTTGTCTTCATTTCCCTATCTCTCAATTGATTGCCCGCCCCAAAGCGGAAGAATAGGCGAGGGAGGGATTAAGTTTTATCAACCGTCGCTCTGGGGAAAACGGTCGCTTGCCGTACTAGTCGTTTTTTCTGATCAGAGACGAGTCGCGCATATCCCCCTCTCCCGACATGCATTGAGCTAATCGCGCGTGAGCCCCCCCGGGGCGAAAGACGTTGCTCCGTTTGATTGATGATGGGTCGGCGCCAATGTTGCTTCTTCCTTGCTTTCTGCAGCATTGCGCGACGAGAGGAAGACAAGAAGCGGCGACGGAGACGCAAGAAGTGGCTTTTTCTCCCTCTTTCCTCATCGGGCGGGCGTCCCCCTTCCCTCAGGGGAAGGCGTGAGAGGGACTTAATGGCTTTTATCTCCCCCCCCGCGTCATATACTGTAGTGGAACGAACCTTCTCCTCCTCCTCCTCCGCCCCCGCCTCGGGCTGGGCTCGGCCGGGGGATGGCGCATAAATTATCCGGTAAATAATTCAAAAAGGGCGAAAAAGGTGTCAGGCGGGGCGGAGCGTGAAGGGGTGAAGATATGTGATTATGTCGCGTCCGGTCGAAGCCCAAGGGCCCGCCTACGAATACGCCTCCAGGAAAAGAAACATCCTTGAACTTGAAGTTCATGCGAGTTTCCTTCCTTCCCCCGCTGCAGAGTATTGTTGCTGCAGTCGCAAGCCGGTGCAACACTGGGTTGGGTTGGGTTGAGTATATAGGTGCATTGTTGAGTGCCATGTGGTCAAGTCGACCAGGCGTCCTGCTCAAAATAAAAAAAGGTCCCCAGAAAAGTGGAACTTCTTAAAGCGAGGCGGTAGAGGAAGGGAGGAAGGGAGTTCCTGAAAAAGCGACAGTTGTTCCGGATGGCGCCTGGGAGACTTTTTGAGTGGGTTTTCCCTCCTCCTGGCTCTCACGCCCTTCTTTCCGTGTATGTACACTACGGCGCCGCCGCGGATGAGTTGATGGCACCCGAGCGAAACAAAAAAGATGAGCTGTGGGAAAAGGGGTGTTGGAAGAGGTGGAAACTTTTCAAGGGCGGACGCCAGACCATGCGAGGAAGACGCGTCGGCGGCCAGGTACTAGAGATATTTCCCCGCTCTCCGCTCAGCCACTTGTAACTTTTCTTCTCAACCTCCTTTCGTCGTCGCCGAGGCTGGAAAAGATGACTTTTCCTCCTTCCTACGTCGAGTATAAAGAGAAAGCAAGGGACTTCTTAGTATGTGAAGGTCTCTTCTCCCTTTCCTCTTAGGAATCCCCCCCTCTCCAGCCCGTTTTTTCCCACGGTGGCCAAGACTAGAAGTGTACTGGTATATGTACTACGGGAAAGTATCCCTCTTCCTCCTCCTCCTCCTTCTCCAGCTATATCCCTCTTTTTTGGGGCCAGGGCGACAAGGATCACTGGGATGAAGCCAGGCTGCCTCTTGCTTGAGTGAGGGATCACTTCAGCTTGTTGGATTGCTGCCCAGATTGGACTGCTATATATACTGGTTCAGAAGCACAAAAATGACCTAATAGAAAGGTATGACTTTCTGTTTTAAAAAATTGCACACTGACTTCGTCTAAAATTACCCCCGCTCTCTGCAATAATCAGTAGCTGCGTACCTACCCGGTGGTGCAGTGCGTGCTTCTTTTGTGCCGCGAAATGAGCGACGGCGGCAGTTGCATGTTTCGTGTCTCCTCCCGGACCACTTATTCACTCCTTTTTCCTTCTTCCTTCTTCCACCTCATCGCAATTCAGCGCAGGTGGACTCAACTCTTTTCCGCCAGGAGAACAAAAGCAGTCCTCGGAGGGAAAGGAGCAGTAAATCTACCCTCACCCTCCCTGCCCCGGAGTCAGTCCCGAAAATGCAGCCGCTCAGAATTAATTTGCATTTCCCCCCTTTCGAATCCGAGGGGAAGAGAGAACGAAAGGAGACTTTTTAATCCTCCATCTTCGTCGTCCCTCCTTTCTCTCTCTCTCTGAATCTCTCTTTCTACGTCCGTCACTTTCCTCTTTCCGGTGGGAAATAGAAATAATAAAAAAAGTTGAAGCAGAGAGAGAAGGGAAAAAGAAAAACTTTCCCCCTTCCTCCTTTTTCTCCTCCTTGCGGTCCCCCCCCCCGTCCCCAAATCGGCCTTGTTAGGCCGCCGCTGGGGGGAAAGTTTCGCTGAAGAAGAAGGAGGGGACGGATTCTCTCCTCCCTCCTCTCCCTCTCGAAAAGAAAAATCGCGCTACAGCCATCTCCTCCTCCTCCTGTCGGTCGTCGTCGTCGGTATCGCCCTCCTGCCGTATACTACCTCCCCGTTTCCTCCCCCCTTTTTCCCGGGAAAAAATTGCCATAAATTCCCCGCACGTCGAGGATCGAAAGGAAGAGGGAGAGGAGAAGAGGCCCAGACAGGAAATAGGCGATGGAGAAGGAAGAAGGGGCCCCGCGTGAAATTGAAGTCTTATCTCGACTGTTCCTCTTCCTGCTTCCCTTTCCCCTTCTCCCCCGTCTGCTTCCTTTCCTTTTTTGTGCACATCGCCTCAAGGAGGAGGACATAAGCAGGAAATGGAAGAGAAATAGACGAGGATTTATTTGAAAGGCCCTCTTCCCCTCCCGCCCGCTTTTCATGTTTCTCTTCCGGCGTCGTAGGTAAGAAGGGAGGAGGAGGAATCAGCAGTTTTCTTTCTGCAGTTGCCAGACGACGACGAACGATGCAGCTTTTCCATGTCGTTACTTTCGCCCTTTAAAGGCGATATAACGAGCTGGCCTTCAACCCTAACCCGTCATCCTCAGGGGTACCGGAAAAGCAGCAGCCGGAGAAAGGGTTCTCCCTCTTTTAAACTTAATTCCGCTGTTGTGAATACGAGAAAACACACAGCAAGGCCGGCGAGATATAACCATCAAAACTCTTTCCGGGCGGGGAAGGGAAAAAGAATAAACGAAAGCAATTCCAGCGCCGCCGCCTCTTTCTACTCTCCTACTCTACTCTTCCTCCTCCGCCTTTTCTTCTCTTCTCTTTTTCCAAGCGGGCGTTTAATCAGGGCTCGATTCCAAGTCCGGAGTTGGAAGGGGGGCGAAAAGGAGGGGGGAGAGGCCTTTGTACGCGCCCTGGTTGGTTGGGAAGAGGGAGAGCGAGGCTCACTCTCTGTCCGTTTCCAGGCTCTTTTCCCCGGAGCTCTTCTAACTTTTGCAAGGCAGAAAAGAGAGTTGAGGAAAAGGGGGTCCCCGCTGAGAATAGATTGGCCCACGGTTTGAGGAGAAAGAAGCCCCAAGAGAGGGAGAAAAATCTGCGTTGTTACCTCACACGATTGTGGGTAGACTCTATCCATGGTCTTTTTCGCGGTGTGTGCCTCCCAATCGTCAATCACACCAGCGCAAACAAAACGTTGCTTGCGTCGGCAAATCCCGCTTCCACCCTCCCCCCATAGCTGGCGAGGAAGAAGGCATTCCCCCGTTGCTGCGGGTTGTTCCCCCCTTTCCCTCTTCCCCACCTCCGCCTTTTTTGCTCCCTCCCCCTTTTCTCCTTCCTCGTCTCTCTCCCCCTTTGTCAATCCGTCTGATTAAAATGGGGAAAAGCACGAGAAGGGAGAAGGGAATGGGAGTGAGGTAGAGACAGAAGGGAAACCGCGGATGGACTAATCGTGCGGAAAGAAAGAGAAAAGAGAGTTCTTTTCTCTTTTCTCTTGGTGCTAGATCGCGACATCCGTTTCCCAAGTTTTTTGTCCCTTCTCCCCTTTCCTCCTCCTATCTCTTTTCGCGGATAGGAGAGAACCGTCTCTGATCCGATCGGGGGGGCGATCCGAGGCTCCTTTTTCTTCCTCTGTTTCTGGGCCCAAAGTTGGCGATTGTGCCCGTCTGCAATGGATGGAGGGAAGGAAATGCTGCCGCACACAAAGGGGAGAGAGGTATGCAGGTGGAAATGGATGGAAAAGTGGGGAAGGTCGTCTGAGGTAAGAAGGGATCAGGGAAAAGGGCCTCTGAGGAACGCGAGGGAGGGCGGATGGTGGAAGAGAAAAGGGAGAAAGAGGCGGCGGGTGGTTTCCTCTCCTCTTGCTGGATCGTGTACAGGAAGGAGGGCGTCGACTGGGCTTCGGGCTGTGAGGGACGGCGGACGGCGGGGGCGCCAATTCCCCAGAGTGGCTGCTTCCTCCTCCTCTGGAGGTGGAGAAGGAGGATCCGTTTCCTCCCTCCTTTTCTCAGTACAACTCCTTCTTTTCCTTTTTCCGTCCGGTGCCCCAGGGGAAACGTGGGAGGAGGAGGAGGAAGGAGTAGCCGCAAGAGAACGGGGGGGAAAGGCCTTCTTTGCCGGACGGGCTTTCGAACGGAGAGCAGTGTCTTTCCACGCATCGGAATACTGCCGCAGGATCGGATACTTTGAAATGGCACAAAACGTGCTGGGATAAATGTACATTTAAGAGAGTAGATGAAAGCCGCACCTGCGTTCCATCCTTTTACATCTTTTCCTCGCCTTTTTTCTTCTCCGCCCCGCCTTATCTTCAACAACCCTCCCACCCTTTTCCTCTTTCCCCCATCTTTCCGCAGCTGGATCAGCCAATTTTTTCTCCTAACCCATCCTCTTACCTTTTTCCTCCCTCCCCTCTTTCCGCCGCCGCTCCCGTCTCGCCCGGTGATATTTCCCTACCTTCCTCCGCCGCCGCCTTGAAATATCCTCCCGATATCAGAATTCGAAGTTGGAGGAAGAAAAAGGAGAGGGGGGAAGAGAGGTGGCCTGCTTCCGCCGGTGTCTGAAATGTGGGCGGCGGCGGCAGGGGGCAAAGTACCTTTTCTTCCACTGCGTCCCCCCTCCCCCTCCCTCTCCCCCTTCCCCCCTACCTCTTTTGCAATGCACGTAGCAGCGGGAGGAAGCCTCCAAGGTCTCATCTCTCTCGTTTTCCCTGTTGGCGGGGGGAGAAGAAAAGGGATGCAGCAAGTTGCTCCGCCCGACGCCACCGTCGTAGAGGAGCAGGAAAGGGGAAAGGAAACTTTATTTGATTATTGGTGTAAGGGGAGAGGAAGGTCGGGGAGGGGGGAAAGAGACAGAGGAAAGTGAGCAACCAAGACGGCGACGAAGGAAGAAGGAACAAAAGAGGTCGCTTGGCACCCCTCCGTCCCTCTTCCTCTTTCAGTGCCCCGGCGGCTCCTCTTCCTCTCTGTTCCTTCCCCCCTCTCGTTCGTTCGGCCGTCGATTCCTGCCGCGGGAGAGAGGGAGAGGAGGAAAAGGGGCGGCGATGATGTTATCAAAGGCAATAGACAGCGAGGGGAAAGGGGGAAAGGGCATCGGGGCAGGAGAGAAGGAGAGAGGGACCGGGTGGAAGGGAGGGAGTCTCGCGATAAGAGGTGGAAGGAGGGAGGACGGTTTTTCTCTCCTCCTCCTTCTCTTCTTCCTGCCGCCGTCCTCTGATAACAAAAGCGCGAGCGAAAAGAGGAAAAGGCCAAAAGTGCAGCGTGGAAAGTTAGGAGGAGAGAGAGAGAGAAAGGGAGGAAGAAGAAACATGGTGGGAAATGGCTTGAAAATGGGTTTGGCCCCGCCGGAGAGAACATTTTGTAGGAGCCGCGGGCCGACAAACTGCCGAGGACATTCATGTTTTTGTCCCCTTTGCAATTTGCAGCACTAGTTGCAGAACGCTCCAAACCGTGAGGTGGAAAGTTGAAGTACCGTATGTACAGCACTCACAGTCACAGGGTACAGTACAGTTCCGACGGACGAGGGAGGGAGGGTTTCGCAGTTCATTTATTCTCTCCTCTTCCTGTTCTTGCCCTTGCCCCCCACCGCAGACCTCTCAGGCCCAGACACATCCTTCTCCCGCCACTTCCTCCTCCTCTTCCTCCTCCTCCTCGCCTCCATTTTCACCCCGTCCCACCAGGATAAACTTTTTTCCCGCCTTTTCCTCGCCTTCCCGTTGGGCCGTGAGATTCGCCAATGAAGGGAGGAGCAACTTTTAGCCCTTCCGAGAACTGCTGTACGTACATAGTACGAACATTACACTTGCAAACACCTTGCTCGCCCACAAGCTACCTGCATAAAAAACGATGCACTTTGAAACCAGCCTCATGTTTCGCAAATCTCGCTCCTGCCCTTCCCTCCTCTCCCTGGGGTGGGAGTGGGTGAGAGGAAGATCCAACTCCCCTTCCTCCGCCGCGCGATCTTTCATAATTCATTCTGTCCGACCAACTTTTTCCTCCCTCCCTCCTCGTTTTCTCGCCTTTTCCACCCCTTTACCTCCGACCCTTTTTTCCCTCGTACGCAACTATCCGCGTCCGAAAGAGAGAGAGAGAGCTCCTCTTTCCACTCGGATCGGTCGCTCGGTCTTGGTTTGACCACCACCTCCTCCGTCTTGTGTGTGCTGCGTCAGTCCCGGTGGCCAAAGGAGAGAGTGGGAGTCGTTTCGCTCAGCAATTACACCGGAGTGGGGGCGGGACACAACCATGAAGGTCTCATGTTCAGTGGACAAGTTTACCAGTGGCATTCCTCCCCACTATTTTTGGAGCCCTTTTTCCGACTCTCCGCAGCATGATTCTACAGACAGCATGCTCATACCTTTACAGTACCCGGTACTTACGAGCAGTCAGTCCTAGACGATGGTCCCGTGGGAGGTAAAGGGAAAAAGGGGAAGACCCTCCCCTCTAGGCCCCCCTTTACCCGGCCGCCTCCGCGGTAAGCAATTCAGAATGCGTACGTTTACTACTACTCCCTCTCCCTCTGCGTGTGTTGTGTGCTGACTGCGCTGTGGGCCTCCCTCCGATCGAGGGAAGAAGGGAGGGCGTTATAGTTCGATGCATGACGATCACGTACTGCTGTGCACAACGGCCAAGAGAAAAAAGGGCAAGGGAAAGAGAAAGTGGAGCCTTCTTTTCCCTTATACAGTCGGAGCAAGAGGAAAAGGTCTTTTTTTCTCGATCGATCCCGGATATTGGCCGTAGGGCCTCGGTTTTACATGCGTAACCAACCGCGGAGGAGTGCTCCCTCCTATGGAGCGGAAGTAACCAAAGTTTTTTCCGCAGCGAGCAAATTTAGGCGATGGCATGTAAAAGCGAATTCGTTTTTTTGGCGGAGAAACCTATCCGGAATTTTCGCTGCAAGCAGCATCCGGAGATGAGGGAAGTTATGGCTGTGCTGTAGCTTTTTTTCGCTTCGCCCGAAAATATCGGCCAAAATTTCATGGGAAAGGGGATCCTGTCTCGCTCGTCAGTCCTGGCTCTCTCCTCAAATTTCATTTCCATCTTTCCCCCTTCCTTCCTTCCTTTTCCGTGTATAGTGGCGGATGCCGCATCATGTCCCCCCTCCTCCCCTCCCTCTCCCCATCTGAACACGCACGTTTCCACCGCCGACGCAGAGAAAGAGGAGGAGGGGGAAGATCGCCTGTCCCTCTCTTTTCGGCAGAGGCGGCTGCGGGAGACAGGAGACGGAAGAGGCAAAAGTCTTTTTGATGTCTCTTGGCTACAGTTCTGTTTGGAGGGGGGAGGGAGGCCGGTAGTGGCGGGGGCGGGGGAGCGTAGGGAAAAAACTGGAGGGGAGGGGGAGTTAAGCAAGACGATATGGGATTCAGCAAGGTTTTTGTTAAATGGAAAGCATTTAGAAAGCAAACCAAATGGACACGTGTAAATTTTGGGTACTGAAACAAGCCAGTAATTTAGCTCTCCTCATTTTTGAGCGAAAAAAAAAAACTCCACGGAGGCTTCGGCAGAAACAGTAAGTTGCGTCGGTCGGAGGGGGAAGAAGATGGAGGGGAGCCACTTCTGCCTTCATCTCCCCCTTCTCCCTCCTCTGTCTGTCTTCCTACACCGCTGGGTGAGCCCGGCCGAGCATGAAAGAGGGAAAAGGAGGAGGAAGGAGCCGCTGCCGCCGCCGCGGCGGTGTCTTCACCCTCCTCGGAGCCTCCCCTCCCTCTCCCTCTTTTCTAAACCACTCTGGTTTTTATGCCCCTCACCGCGAGGAAGGAAGAAGGGGAAAGACGGGAGGGGGAGGGGGAGAAGGTAGGGCCAAAAAGAAACGGGCTGTAAGAGCGAAATAGCGCAAGGTAAATTGGCCACAGAAAAGTAACAGAAATCAACGGCTTTTGACCTTTCCTCACCTCTTCAAACCCGCACAAAAGTTTCCCTTTTTCACTTTCCTTGTGCGTGTGTTTTCCTACTCCAAACTGGCGCCTCCGGGAGATGCAGCCCGCGCCACATAAAATGAGATTACAGTCATTTTCACCTCGTTCCGACGCCTCCTCCGCCTGCGCGGCGAGGGAAAGGCCTCTCTTCGACTCCCCACTCTGTCCCCCCCTACTCCCCTATTCTTACGCCGCAGCCATCCGCCACCTTTCGTTTGGGTGGCACTCACGCAGGCAGCCGAAAGTGGGTGCCTCTCGAAATGGGGCGACTTTTCCTCTTCCCCCTTCTCTCCATTGTAGCCCTTGGAGCGAGAGAGAGACGACAGGGGTGACAGCAACCAAACGGGGGCCATTTTATTTCGCGGTAAGTGCTCTTCCCTCTTCCGCCAACGACCCTCCATTTCCCTGCCGACGGCGACGTAAATGGGCCTTTCTGTATATTGCATTATCCCTCAATTTGGCATAAGAAATTCCCCCCTTCTCTCCGACAAACGGAAGAGCGTTTTACTTCCACCCCATTTTCTGCCAAATGTGCGAAAGTGCCTGACGCTTCCTTCCCCCTTCCGGGACCTTGTGTTCAGCGCGTACGTATTGCACGTACTATTGAGCAGCGAGCAACAGAAGGGGAAAGAGCCTCTCCCCTTCCTCCTTGTCTTGTCAATTCCGTGTGCGACTTCTCTTAGCAGCATTGTGTTTACGGGTCGGGTCGGGCGTCGCGCCAAGAAGCCAAGAGGCCCCTTTTGCCTCCTCCTCCTCCGGCACTACATTTGTCATTCCTCACCTAACGCCCCCCTCCCCGGTCTGACAGCTCATTCTGTGCTCAGTATAGTAAGATAGTACGGCCTTCGGTGTACTACCACCACCAACATAGCACGTTCGGGCGTCGCCGTCGTCTTTGTTTTCTCTCCCGCGCCTCCCCCTTCGCTGTGTGTGTATGCCATGTCATCGCCAGTCAGCGATGCAGACCCCGACCCTTCCAAGTCCCGACCGACCGACCCTTCGCCGTAGTCCATTGATGAATGAAGCAGAAGGAAGGGAAGGGCCATCATCGATTTCTTCTTCTTCCTCTAGGCCATAGGGGGGAGTCCGGTATAAACTGTTGAAGATGCCTAGGAGAAGAGGAAAATCCCCCTTCTTCCTCCTACGAGAAATAATACCTCCTCCTCCTCTTCCTTCTTGTAGCAGTCGTTTGATTTATGGAGAAGACAAGGCCGCCGCCGCCGCCGTCCTTCCCTCTTATCCTATTCAACTCCATTGAGAGAGAGGGTCCCGCTCCGCTCCCTTTTCGTACGGGAGAAGAGGGGGAGGGAAGGGGGGCTTCGCGAGGTGACAAATGAGGGAGGAGGAGGAAAGGGGGAGAGAGGGCGAATTTGATTGGGGGGGGGGGGAGGAAGGAAGGGTGAAAGAGTCGCGATAGATCGATGGGAGGGAAAGGATCGAGCGGAGAAGAATAGAGGGAGGCGATCGGCGGTTGCATCGAGGTTCGAGCGGCCTTGAAGGAGGGAGGGAAATGCAGCTCTGAAGAGATGGCTCCGAAATTCAAATAAGGGATTACGGCTGTCCTCTCCGCTCAAGAGAGGCCTTTTAGGGGGACGAGAGAAATGAGCGCCCAGACAGGAAAGAAAGGGTTGGGTGGGAAATGAAAATGTACCAGAGTGACAGTAGTACGTACGGTAGAGTACAATGGAGTGGTAAGTGGAGTACAGTAGAGATAGAAGTCTGTGCGGGACGTGCATGAAAATGTGTGCCTTTTTCCTACTCTCTTCTCTGCCTGCGTCGCTAATCCTCCCATTTCCCTTTCATCTATCAGTCTGCCTTGCTCTGCTCTGAACGTATACCTAGCCATTTCCAGGCCCCCCTCTCCTCCCCCTCCATCCCGCGTCAGACCAGCAAGTAATACAAGGGGCGAAAATGAAGTGGCTGCTAAAATGTAGAGCGCTGTTGGCAGGGACGGAAATGATAGCATGGGCCTTCAAGGCTGCCACTCAAAGCTAAAACTAGTGGGAGGAGGGTTCTGTTTCTTCTCCTCTCAAACTGTGTGCCAGACTGTTTTGACTGTCTGAAACGTATCAGGAAATGGAAGCGACCTTGACTGGAGGAGGAGGAGGATTGGCACTTCCTTTCTCTTCTCTTCCTTCCCCTTCCTGTGCTCACTTTCCTCTCCCCCTCTCCTTCCTTCCCTATGTCCTTCTTCCCCCTTTCGCTCCCACCTTCATTCTCAATAAATCCTTGGGGGAAGGGAGACGCCTCTCTCCCTCTCCCTCTCAACCCCACTTCCCCCTTTCCCCTCCCGCTCCTGTTGAGTCGTACCCGACCAAGTGGGGGGGTTCAAATTCAACAAGGTTCATGCATTCTTTTAAAAAGTGTTTAAAAATTCTACAAATTTATTTTTGCCCTGCTTAATTTATTGATTCCTAGTGGAAAGAAGGTGAATTCCTGGTCCCCCAAGAGATCTCTCTCGTCTCAGTCTCGTTTTCCTTCTTTCAACGGAGCCGGTGCCGCCTGTCAGACCGGGATTCGGAGCGCATAAATCGAGTCCTCCCCTCCCCCTTCGCTGATTGTCTATCCAACTTTGTCTCCCCGGGCAGACAGCCCTGCTCGATCCATGCGTGCGTGCAGCCCTGGCAGAGGTATAGGCTCGCGCATACAGCATGCGTACATTGAAATTCGCCTCATTTGAATACGGCACAAAAATGCGAAGAGTGAAAGCTCGTACTATCCCTCACGTCGAAATGTGTACCAAACAATAGGATGAAGGATGATGTATTCTGCTTGGAACAAACAGAGGAAAATGTATTCTTGTTTCGTGACCCAGCTACTTGGTATTTTACGTTTCCTCCCCGACCGTCCTTGTTGTTACTCGAGCTAATTTCCGTCTTGTTTCCTTGTCCTTAATTTAGGTACATGGTCCGATAAGAAGAGTTTACTACCGCGCAGAGTGGAAGATTCTTATCCGGGACCTCCTGTTTATTTCCCTTCGGGACAAGGGGATCTTTCGCTGTCCCGTAAATAAGAGAGCAAACAGAAAGCAACAGTTCCTCTCACTTTTTTGGTGTTCCAATCCGCTCCTCGCCCCCAGAAGAAAATCTTGACATGCCCTTATTTCCCGAGCCTTCCCTCGTCCCTCCTCTGGGCCGCATTTTCGCGCACTCCGTTCGTTGCATCACGGGACGCAAACTTTTTGTCCTGCCCTTCCTTCTCTCGTTGGAAGGTCCTCACTGCCTGCCACCTTATCAAGCGCCGGTGCCCTTCTTCTTCATCCTCCTTCTTGAAAGTTTGTGTCCCTCCTCTTTCCACTTTCCGTCGTCGTTCCGCCCACGTGCGCCGACTCTTCCTTCTCCTCTTCCTTCTGCATCGCAGCCGTCCCGAACTGCGTTCGCTGATCCGGGATTCCCTGTTGCAAAGAGTTGCCCAAGCCTTGTTTCCGATCTAGGCAGGTTCGGAGGCAAAAACAAGTCTCTGCACACACGTACCTAACATATTTTCTAGGCTCGTTTCTGCATATACTGTAGGACCGTAAAAGTTGCATAATGTTTTGATCGGTCCTTGAGAGATGCCGACTGCACTCGGCAAAAAAGGGCATCATTGCTCAGCACTCCTCGATCGCCTCCGATCAACCGAAGGGCACCTGTCACAGACAGGCGCGCGTTGCTGACGCCCCCGCCTTTTCCCCCAGAAAAGCGCGGGGGTGGATAAATGGAGAGAAAGTCGTAGAGTGAAAGCGTCTTCCACCCAGAATTGGATTTTTAATGTGAGAATTCAAACAAGCATTACAATCCTACGCACTTTTGACGGCAAAAGCGTTTCCGCTGGAAATACTTTCGCTCACTTTCCATGTTTGAGCGGGAAAGTTCCGTTGGATCCATTTCATCTCCTGGGCGTCGCCAGCACTTTTCCCTCCCTGCCTCGCACCTCCCTGTTGCCGCCTCCGCCGTCGCGATTCGTGCTGCATGCTTCTAGGAAGCGAGCGTCAAAGAGAAAGAGTACAAAAAAGTCGTCCTGAAGTGTGTACTGTACGGGAGGAGGCAAAAAAGTTTTCTCTGTTCTATTTCCGCGAGCGGCGCACAGAGCGCGGAGTTGGGAAGCGAGACGACAAAAAATCCCTCCTCCTTCGCCGTATCGTACATTGCGTATGTATTCAGGCAGGGGCCCTCCTCTCCCCTCTCGTTTCTCTGCTTCCAACTTGGCGGCCTGCCTGTGTGAGTCCGCATCGAAAAAAAGAGGAAAGAGGAAGGAGGTAAGGGGGGGAGGGAATCCGTCGGCGACTCAGGTCGGGGTTCTCGGCGGTTGCCCCGTTTCCCCTCCTCTCTCTTCGGTTGCTTGGTCCCTTTTCTCGTTGCATGCATATTTAAGGACGAGGGAAGGGGAAGGAAAGAGGGCTCCGGTCCCTTTTCTCCTCCTGCTTCCATTTTCCCGCCATTCCTCCGCTTTTTGTCCCTTCCCAGGACCTCTCCTTCTCCTTCCCCTGTCTGGAATTCAAATCGCTGTTCAAGGATCATGCGCCAGATGAAAAAGGAACTTTGGAAGTGAACTTTCCGACTTTCTGTACACAGCACTGTTCTTTATAACAGCCTTCTTTTTTCATTGCAGGTAAGCCATCTGCTTCTTCGCGGAATCTCGGCCTATCCCCCCTCCTCTCGAATTCCTTTTTCCCATTCGTGCCCTTCCTCCTCTCCTCCCGTCTTTCCACCCTCTTCCTCCTCCCAAGATTGCTTGCAAACAGGCAAGGCCAATTCCTTCCTCCTCTCCCCTACCTCCTCCCGTGTCCCTCGTCCTCTGCCAAAGACTCTCTTTGCCTTTCGGAATTCAACGTCACCCAAAGATATGCTTGAAGAGAGCAAGGTGGAACTTTGGATGTCAATTCAAGTGCGGGCGTCATAAAATTGCATTTGCTCCCCGGCCTTTTTTCGCCCTCGGGCGAATTTGGTTGCTTGATAAGTAAAGCGGTGGTCCACTCCCAACTCCATTCCCCTCCTGCTCCACCTCTTCCGCCGTAGGAACAGGCTGCAGATAAGAGACGAAGATCTGCCAAAGTAGATTTTCAAGTCTCTGGGAGCTGCTCCCTCTTCAATAGTGACGAAAGACATGAATTGGGGGGCCGGCGACTACGGGCAAGGCGAATGGAAACGCAGGGGAGACTATCTGAAAAGTTGGATTGAGAGGGAGGGGAAAGTCCGGTGGGAAAAAGTATTCAATTCCCTCATTTGGAAAAGGGAATGCCTTGTCATTGCTGCGCCTTTAGTGAGGGGAGTGGGGCTTCCAGCTGCTCCTCTGGGAAAACATGTAATTTCTGCAAATAGGGTGCAACGCACCCTTCCTTCTCCTTCTTCCGCCCCTTTTAGTAAATTTTATCTCCGCCAATTCCCCTTGTCTCTCCTCCTCCTCCAGTCGTTAGTAAGCCGGGCGAGAGAGAGAGAGAAAGAGGTCTTTTCTCCCCTTCCTCCCTCTGTTCATAAGGGAAATTGCCCATTTGAAAGAAGAGGAGAGACGTTAGCGAGATTAAACTGCCGGAGACAAAAACGAGTGTTCAGGGGGAGAGAAGTAAGAGAAAAGAGAACGCTGTAAGTAAAGCTGGGAAGGTAGAAAAACCAACGTACAAAACGGATGAAATCATTTACTTGGGAGTCAAAGCGTGCGGCGGCAGTGAAAATCCCTCGCTTCGCCGGCGGCGGGCGTCAGATGGGCCCCCTCTTCTCCCTCTTCTTCTTTTAGAGGGCGAAATTTATGGGCGGGAAAAGGAGCGAGGTTTTATGCTAATTAGTCAGAGGAGGAATTTGGTGGGTGGGAAAGGGGAGTGAGTGGGGAGGGGGGCGGAAGGAAGGAAATATCTCTCGCTCTTCTTCCCCCTCCCCCGCTTTTTACCACCGTCGCCACCGGCCACGATTCTCCTCCTTTTCCCCCTCGTTCATTCAGTCCAGAAAGTTGGGCATCGCCAGGAAGTGAAGTGAGGGGGTACGCGGAAAATTTAATTTTATCCCTCTCTCGCGCGCGAATAGGGGCGAGAATTGGAAAATGGCGTGTTGGGGAAAATTCAATTTCCCTCTCGGCTTCTTCCTCCTTCCCCCCCGCCCTCATCTGTCAAAACGCGGCCTTTTCGCCCAAGGGCGGCGCTGGCGAGAAAGGGAGGGAAATCGGCCGCTGTCGTGTCGCGATCTTTCTCTTCTGTCTCTCCTCCCTCTTTTCCTTTCACCCCACGGCCACTATCCATTCCGACAAAAAAACGCTCGAAAGACCCCTTTTAGAGGTCGGCCCTACCTCAAGCCCGCCGCCGTCTGCCCTGCAAAAAGGGAGGGAGGGGCGCGGAAAGCTACCGTAGAGGAGAACGCAGCAAAGCGCAAAAAGAGCCCTCTTTTAACCGCCGCCTCCGCTCCTCCGGTCACTTCAAGAGGAAAGAGGGGTGTTTTTGCTGTGCGCACGTACAGACCCTCCACATTGCGGCGGATCCACCTACTACGTGTATACTCCCCGTCTCTTAATAGTCTTCCTCTCCCTCCCTTCCTACCCCGCGGCGCCGTGGGAGAAAGAAAGCGGAGAAACTGCCGTACACACTTCACCACTTCACCACGCCGGCCGACGGCCACAGCACACCTCCTCTTCCTCCTCCTCCTCCGGCGCCACTTCAAAACAATTGCCTCTTATGGCCTCCCCGCTGGGAAAGAAGAAGAGGAGGAGGAGGAGATTTAATGGAGCGGCACGCCAGGGATCCGGTCCAACCTCACGCCCCGAAAGAGGAGGAGGAGGAGGAGCCTCTGATTTTTTCCCTCCTCCACTGAGAAAACTACTTTTAAGGGCTTCGACAGCTCAGTTGCGGAGAGAAAATTTGCCAATTAGAGCCGCGGGTGCTCGAAAGTTTTTCCCACCGCCGCGAAAATTACGCTGTGTTGCGAGCAATCGAAAATTGCTGCCTAGGCCGCGGCGGTGGCCTTGGTTTTGCGCAAAAAAATGCGCAACCTACTTTCCCGATCGTGGTGAGGAAGAGGGAGAAAGGGGAAGTGGAGATGTTCGGATTGAATTGCTAATGAACGGCAAGGGGGGGAGGAATTGGATTAAGAAGATGCACCCTCCCTCTCTCCCTTTCTCTCTCATGGGCCAATTTGGCTGGAGCGCGGAGGAGGGGAGGAAGGAAAGAGTGGCTTTTGTGAGCAAATATGCGATGGAAAAAAGAAAGTACCGTCGCAGTGAAGCGACTTCCTTGGTATGTATAAGAAATGCACAACGTCAATGTTGTGTTTACGAACATCAAGACCCTCTGTAGCATCATTTGAACAAAGTCAGTCTTGAGTCCTTCTTTTAATACGTACATTGTTGTAGGGTCCTCCAGACGGAGAATTTTCTTTTCTTCCC
>JAAUYJ010035776.1_pt1 | contig 16060 bp, 18 predicted proteins | sample 7278031 | NCBI WGS metagenome assembly JAAUYJ01 (sample SAMN14350222, study PRJNA611818) | marine sediment metagenome | isolation source: surface marine sediment (1.8m) | place: French Polynesia: Moorea | collected 2018-08 | reverse complement strand
TCCAGGTTCCCCGACGGCAAGCACAACCTCCACCTCAAGTACGCCAAGGATTTCAACAAAATGGTATTAGATTTCTTCCTGGAGTGATAGCTCGTTTTTTAGACGAAAACCTGGTGAAGGGAGATGAAAAGATACTTCTGTATATTTTGTGACTTACATTCGATAATGATAATAATCTCAGGCGCTGTAAAATACACATTGAACAGCAATATGTAGAACGGGTACTTGGAAGAGATAGCATAAAGAAAGCCCGATTAGAATGTGCGAACATTTTACCATAAAGTTTGTACAAAACGCCCTTTTACAACTTCTTCATCTTGTGATATCACACCAAGGTACGCGTACGGCGGGGGCAAAAAAGGCCTTCGATATTTTCCCGTTATCTTCGTTTCTCTTTCGCACTCTTTTCGGTTGGTCATACGATTCTGCATTTCTTTGGCTCAGGCATCAAGGTGTTTAGGATCAGTACGCCGGCGCAGGGACATCCCCGGCGGCAGCGCCGTTGGCGGACGTCGCCGATGCCTTCTGCAATTGAATTGAAATTTATATTTTATTTAATGAAAACTTAAGATGGGAAAATCGAGAAATTTGGGCATGTCTGAAATTTTATTGCGCCTTGCCTGCACGATCCTCTCTCCCTGCGCCAGCTGTCCGGCGCGCCAGCCGCGGAACTTTAGGAAGGCGTCTCCGGCGTAGGCCAGCGCGGCGGCGAACCCGAAGAAGGCGGCGGCGCCCAGCGCGGCCGAGTGCTCAGCGTGGGCGGCAGAGTCTATGCCCGCCGTGGCGAAGAAGAAGGCCCAGAGCGAGCAGAAGACGAGCTCGATGAGGAGCCAGGGAATGACGTGGAACTTCTCGATGACGTGGAGGAGGTAGAGGGCGAGGAGGGTGCCCGAGGTCCAGAAGCCGGTCATGGCCACGAAGGTGTACCACTCCCCGGTGGAGGAGGAGCGCCAGTAAGGGCCAGAGCACATTGCGCAGATGAAGCCGATGAAGTCGAGAATCTGTTGGGTATAAAAACGTTCATTTGAGGAGCAGAAAATGATATGATTCGGCCCCAACCATTCTACTGTACAGTTCGGTAAAAGTAGTCCAAATAAAAAATGCCCCGTTAAGGCATAGTATTCAGTATCGTATGCTTACCACGACGACGATCTTGAGTATCCCGGGGACGGTCTTGACGTAACACGGGTCCCACCTGCATGCGAAAAGGACAAAAAATATCGTCACAATTGTTGGCTCTATTCCCCCTGCTCCAAAGGACTTACCTGAGGTTCGTCTGCACGTGCGTCTCTGTGACGACGGTGGTGGTGGTGGTGCTCACACCGCCCTGCTGTCCTGGCTGGTAGTTCATATTGGAGGTGAACTTGGAAGTTGGAGTGGCCCCTCGAAGCCTCGATCCTAGGTGCCGAAGAACTCTTGTTCGCTGCGGTGCACAGAGGCTGACCTACATGCTCAAGGAGCTAGCTGTGGAGCGATCAAATGACTCCTCCTCATCCGAAGAATTCCTCCTCCTCAAGCCAAGACGAAGAGGCGGGCCTCTCCTTTGCACAAGTTGGCAGCAGTTGGGGGAGTTTGGGGGAAGGAGGATGGCGAGGATGAAGAAGAAGAGCTCAGGTGCGTCGTCGTTCCAGCCTCCTTTCCTTGTCTCCTTTTCCTCTCTCTCCTTCTCCTTCTTCGTCTTCTGCTCAGGGGGACAAGAAGGAAAAGGAGAGCGAGCCAGGCAGCACTCAGGGGCGGCGTCTTCCTCTTCGTCTTCGTCTTCGCCGTCCTCTTGACTCTTCGCCTTTTCTGTCTTACTCTTACCTGTGTTTCGGCAGCTGCAAATTGTCATTAACGGATCCCGCCTGATTCCCTGAACGGCATGAAAACAGCTGCAAGGAGTCAGCTGTTCCGCAATTTTGTCAGCTGTTGTCGGCCTGAAAAAGCGAAACATCAGCTGATTGGCAGCTGTCACAGGCAGCAGCAGGCCGCACAGGCAGGCAGGGGCAGCTAAGTTTTTAAAGATTCGTTTTTGTTGGCCCAAAAAGAAATTCAAAGAGTCCATTCCGACTCCGAGTTCCGACGACTCCTCCTAATCTCCTTCCCCGCCCATTCCTTGATCCTTCCTCGCCCATGTTTGGGCGTTGGTGACATCGCTCGCTATCTGTTTCACCAGTTTCACCATAGTTCCGTAATTTACTTCTTCTCGGCGGTGAGATCATCAAAACCTATTTGCATAGATACTGAGGTCATCCAAGACTACTCATCATCACCACGATAAACTTGATATAAATTGCTCTACCTCTTCCCTGTTCAGGTATCAGTTCCTCAATTGGATGCTGCTTACCCTCTCCCGGACCCTGCTCACCCAGTCCACAGTCTTTCTCTCTTCCTTGGGTCCCTTTCGGGCTCAAGAGGTGTCCTCATCCATCCTCGTCCTTGCCCGCTCAGCCATGAGTTCCCATGCCCCCGCCAAGTCTGCGGCCAAATCGGAGAAGACCCCCGCTGAGTCTGGCGCTGCCTCCTCCAAGTCCGCCGCCGCCGCCGCCTCTTCCGCCGGAAAGGTGCGCAAGGTGGAGGTGGAGAAGTCTCCAAACGACAACCGCGACTATCGCGGACTGGTGCTGGGAAACGGACTGAAGGTGCTGTTGGTCTCCGACACCAAGACGGACAAGTCCGCCGCCGCCCTGGACGTCCACGTAGGCCATATGCGGGACCCCACCGAGCTGCCTGGGCTGGCCCACTTTTGCGAGCACATGCTATTCCTGGGCACGGACAAGTACCCGGACGAGAACGAGTACGGCAAGTTCCTCAGCCAGCACGGAGGTGGCTCCAACGCCTACACCTCCGGGGAGCACACCAACTACTACTTCGACGTCTCCCCGCAGCACCTGGAGGCTGCCTTCGACCGTTTCGCCCAGTTCTTCCTCCGCCCCCTCTTCACCGAGTCCGCCACCGACCGGGAGGTCAAGGCCGTCAACTCGGAGCACGAGAAGAACGTGGCCAGTGACAACTGGAGGCTCAACCAGCTCCAGCACCACCTGTGCGACCCTGAGCACGACTACAAAAAGTTCGGGACGGGCAACAAGGAGACGCTCTACGAGATCCCCAAGGGGAAGGGCATCAAGGTCAGGGAGGAGCTGCTCAAGTTCCACTCTCAGTGGTACTCCTCCAACATCATGGCCCTCACCATACTGGGCAAGGAGCCGCTGGACGACCTGGAGAAGATGGTGACCGAAAGATTCACGGCTGTGGAGAACAAAAATGTGGATGTTCCCATGTGGGAGAAGAATCCCATCAGGAATCCGGAGGAGACGGGCAAAATGCTCTATGTCGTCCCCGTCAAGAACCTGCGCAACCTCAACATCACGTTCCCTATCCACGACCTCCAGCCGCACTACCGCTCGAGCCCGGGCCACTACCTGGGACACCTCATCGGACACGAGGGCAAGGGAAGCTTATTGAGCGAGCTCAAGCGTCGGGGCTGGGCCTCGTCCCTGGTAGGCGGGCAGAAGCACGGCGCCAGGGGGTTCGGCTTCTTCATCGTGAACCTTGACCTCTCAGAAGAGGGCATCAAGCACGTGGACGAGATAGTCTCACTCGTATTCCAGTACATGAAGATGCTGCGCATGTCGGGCCCGCAGGACTGGGTGTTTGAGGAGTGCAAGAAGATCTGCAACATGCAGTTCCAGTTCAAGGACAAGGAGAGGCCCCAGTCGTACGTCTCCTCCTGCTCGCACGACCTGCAGTACTACCCCATGGAGGAGGCACTGACCGGCTCATACCTGCTGACCGAGTGGCGCCCCGAGCTGGTCGAAGAGGTTATGGACAAGCTGGTACCGGACAACGTCAGGATCGCCGTCATCGCGCAGGAGTTCGAGGACAGGGCCAAGGAGACCGAGCCCTGGTACGGGACAAAGTATTTGGAGGAGGACATCCCCAAGGAGAAGATCAGCGCCTGGAACGAGGTGGAGGAGGCCAAGGACATACTGCACTTACCCGAGAAGAACGAGTTCATCCCGGACGACTTCAGTCTGGTGGACAAGGACCCGGAGGGATCCGTGCCTCCTCACCCAGTCATCATAAAGTGAGTAATTGAATATTTTGGCCTGATTTCGGAACAGTCTAATACGACTTTTTCTGTATCCTCAAAAACACAACAGGGAGACTCGCCTCACCCGCCTCTGGTTCAAGAAGGACGACGAGTTCTTCCTGCCCAAGGCCAACTGCAACTTTGAGCTCCGCAGCACCGTCGCCTACTCCTGCCCGGCCAACGCCAACAAGACCACCATGTTCATGAGCACCTTCCGCGACGCCCTCAACGAGTACGCCTACGACGCCGAGCTGGCCGGTCTCGGATACTCCATCTCCAGCACCAAGCACGGAGTCAACCTCTACCTGCGCGGCTACAGCCAGAAGCAGGTCGTCCTCCTGGAGAAGGTCCTGGAGGCCATGGTCAGCTTCAAGCCCAACCCGGACCGGTTCATGGTGCTCAAGGAGAACTACGAGCGGGGTCTGAAGAACTTCCGCATGGAGCAGCCGCACCAGCACGCTGTCTACTACGACTCGCTGCTGCTGGCCCAGCAGGCCTGGGAGAAGCAGGAGCTGCTGGACGCCCTTGCCAACATCACCGTGGAAAAGGTGGAGGCATTTATTCCGGAGCTCTTCTCCTCTGTGCACATCGAGGGGCTCGTCCACGGCAACGTCACAGAGGAGCAGGCGCTAGGCATGGTCAGGATCGTAGAAGATAAGTTGGAGGAGGCCTTTACTCCCATGACTCTTCCTCCGTCCCTCCTGCGAAAGGATCGAGAGATCGCGCTCAACCCTGGAACGAACAACCGATACGTGGTCACCAACGACGTTCACAAGAGCTCCTGCGTAGAAAACTACTACCAGCAAGGAACTCAGGTGAGAAATATAATAGCTTTCTACTCAAGTAACTCAACCTATCTACAAATCCCTAATTTATCCCTTGACTTCTGCCCACATTTTCTCTCAGAGCACCCACGACAACGCCATCCTTGAGCTCCTGGCGCAGGTCATCCACGAGCCGTGCTTCGACGTCCTGAGGACCAAGGAGCAGCTGGGCTACATCGTGTGGAGCGGGGTGAGGCGCGCGTGCGGGGTGCAGGGACTCAGGGTCATCGTGCAGTCCGACCGGCACCCGGCCTACCTCGACGAGAGGATCGAGCACTTCCTGTCCTCCATGGAGGAGCACCTCGTAAACATGTCCGAGGAGGAGTTCGAAAAGCACAAGTCGGCACTCATAGACAGGTGAGATGCAGGCCAGACTATTTAGAACAGGAAACATTCATTTTCCTTCCTCTTTGTGCAGGCGGCTCGAGAAGCCTAAGAAGCTTGCGGGTAAGACCTCCGAGTTCTGGAGCGAGATCGTGACGCAGCAGCTCAACTTCGATCGGGACCGCATCGAGACGGACGAAATCCGGGAGATCCACAAGGAGCAGGTGCTGGGCTACTTCCGGCGGCACTTTAAGGCAGGGGCCGCTGAGAGGAAGAAGCTGTCCTGCTATGTGCTTTCCATGGCAAAGGACGGCGCCGGACCGAAGGAGGGCGGGTTGGAGGAGGCGGAGAAAAGGCAGGTGGGAGACGAGGCCGCGGTGGTCAGGGACCCGGTCGAGTTCAAGTCGTCGCTGCAGTTCAGCCCGCTCCTCCCGCCCTTCGTCGACCCGAAGGAGCTGATCAAGAGAAAGGCTGGCGGCAGCAAGTCCGCGGAAAAGGACAAGAGCAAGACTGAGGCCGAGAAGAGCAAGAAGTCTTCTTCGGAGGACAAGATGAGCGATAAGTCTGTGGCAGAGAACGAGATAGAAGAAAAGTCTTCGTCCAAGAAGGAGAGCAAGGCGGCGGATGTTGAGGAGGGCGAGAAGAAGTCGTCTTCGAACCAAAGTTGAGTTGATTGGTTGGTATTGCAGTACAATTTTAAGCATATCGATCGCATACGGCCCTTCGCATTGTTTAAGTTCCAAAATTGTTTATTACTTAGTCACTTTGTGGGCGTCATTGTTTCGAGACGGCGGCAGTTTCCTCAATGTTTTAACAAGGGGGGAAAGCTGATGCAGTTTTTGGAAACAAAAAACAAGACAACACATGCCCGCACTCAAATGAACTTTGTGATCAGCATTTTCTTCAGACGTGCCTTTTCATACATCCATGCATAAGTCGGTGGCGGCGGACGGCGCAGGATTGAGGAAGAGAGCCATAAAAATAAATGCACGCTCACAACACACCGAATACCGCAGATCGACCGATGTCTCTCTTCGCCGTCGCCTTTTCTTTCTCCCTTCCATACGTCCTCTCCAATGCCCACTCCTCGTTTAATGTTGCTGCTTCTTCTTGTCGGCGATCCGCACCAGCATGCTGTTTCCGCACAGGAAGGTGACGACGCCGATCATCATGAGGTACTTGACGGTGGCGAACATGTTGAGCTCCAGCCAGAAGTAGTAGTAGAGCGCGAAGATGCCGCCCAGTCCGGCCTGGAAGAGGAGCGCAGGCAGGGAGAGGGAGTACCCAGAGAGGCCTACCCCGATCCTGAGCCAGGCCAGCAGCATCACGACGAAAGGCGCCAGGCACAGGATGGTAAACAGGTTGGAGACGGAGGTCGGAGGGCGCTTCTCCGGCTCGCGGAACATGTGCTTGATCTCGGGCTTGGGTCCGGACTTGGTAGCAGAGGAGTCTTCAACGACCGGAGCGTCCAAGGCCGGAAGCTTAATGTTGATGTCGCCCACATGCCAGGAGAAGGGGTTGCTGATGACGGCGTCGCCCACGATCAGGTGGATCTCGTACTTCCCTGAGCGACCGCCAAAGTCCTTCCCCTTGGAACCAAGGTCCAGGTCGAACTTGTAGGTGAGGGCAGAATCGGGCTCGGCCACGAAGACGATCTCGGCGCCGGACTCGGCGTGGTACATCCTGACGAAGGCCTGGTGCACCTTAACCTTCTCCGAGCTGACCTTGTCCTTGAGGCTGAACTTGAAGATGATCTTGTGGTGGTGGTCCGCCTCAAGAGTCTTGGACATCTTGCTCGGGTGGGAGACGGCGCTCAGCTTTGGGGCGGTGGTCTGGTCTGCGTCCGCCACCCCGATCTCGGCCCCCTGCACCGTCACCGCCCCCAGTGCCTTTACCACCAGCACGGCGCCGACGTTCCCGGCCAGCCTGTCGTCCGCCTTTGGCGGCTCGGCGGTCACAGTCAGCTCGTAGAATCCCTTTCCAGGCTTGGCCTTCATCACGTCCACCTCGTACAGAGAGACGTCTTCAGAGACAGAAGACATCTTGCTCTTGGACATGATGACGGCCCCGTCGCTGACCCGCATGGCGGATTCCACGCTCACGTCCATCTTGCCGAGGGACTTGCCCAGGAGGTCGGTCACCCTGACTGCCACCTTGGGGGACCCCTCCGACACCACGGAAGATCCCTCGCCAAGGGTGACGGCCACCGGGATGTGGTACTTGTTGTCTGCTAGCGTGTTAAGTGCCTCCAGCAGGTGGAGCCCACCCCTGGCGGACTGGACGCTCCTCCGGCTCAGGAAGTAGTTGGCGAACTTGACGGCCTGCTGCTTGGTAACTGGCGGCGCCTTCTTGACCTTGGCGGCCAGCTCATAGGCGCCGCTGACGATGAGGTTGGTGACGGAGAGGCCCCCTTCAAACTGAAGCATATTTCCGTCGACCTCGTCGGCCTGCACCACGGCGTCGCCCACTCGGTCGAACACGGGCTTGACGTCGACAGAGTCCAGCCTGGAGGCCAGCCTGAAGGCGTGACCCAGGTTGGAGAGGGAGTCGTCCTTCTTGAGGGCGGCCTGAAGGTTCTTGAGGGCAGCGACGGAGTCCACCTTGGCGGAGAGGGCCTTCTGAGCCAAGACGGAGTTGTAAAGGTCAGTCACGGAAGAGTCGGTGGACGTGGCAGCCTTCTGTAGGGCCTGAAAAGGGAAAAAAGGTGATGAAGTGCTTTACCCACGGATACGTTCGACCGTACCTGCGAGACTTCACTGGCTGCCTTGAGCTTGCACCCCAGCGCCTCCCCGGCCTCCGCCGCCAGGAAGAGCGTCTGCAGATCCGCCCCCGTCGCCAGCGAATCCTGCAGCCTCTTGCAGAGCGCGGCAGTGTCCTTGGGCACGGCCTTCACCAGCAGCTTGATGCCGAGGGCGGCCCCGTGAACGGCTGCCAGGTCCTGGTCGCCCGCGCCAGAGAGTGCGGCGGTGAGGGCGCCCCGGAGGCGGTCCCGCTCCGCCACGGAGAAGTAGGCGGAGGGCGTCAGGGCCAGGCACGACAGGGGCAGGAGAAGCAGGGTCAGGCACAGGACGGGACGCATGGTGACCAAGTCAAGAAGGCCGCAACGCACAAGTTCCCCAATCGATCGATTGAAAAAATAAAATCGCTGGCCTTTTTCCCCTTTTCCCCGGCGGCGAGACAAGAAGAGAAGAAGAAAGCCTTTTTTTCAGCTGTTTCCGGCTTTTTCGGCTTCTCTACCGCGTCCGCGTCCGCCCGGTTTGGCTGGCGCTGGCTGTGTCGCGTTGGCAAGTTGGCATTGGGCCACTGATGGGGCGGCAGAGGTTGGGAGGCGAGTGCACCAAAGGCATTTACAGTCCTGGCGGCAGGAAAGACACAGGTACAAATTATTGTCGGATAAATCACGGAATAAGATCCAAAGGCAGTTCCTGAACCATTGCATGAAAATTTTATTTCAGGAAGATTTGTAAAAATCACATTCAAAGTTTCTTGCCTCATGCCTCAGCTCTTGATGATACGTACAATCACTATTCCCCGCTGTTGCTTTTGCTGCTTCCGAGGCCAGGCTGCTTCAGCTACTGTTGGTGTTGCTTCTATCGTTGCTGCTGTTTTTGCTCTTGTTGCTGTTGCTGCTATTCTTGTTCCATGATTCTGTTGCTGTTATGGCTAAAACTGCTGCTATTGTTGCTGCTTTTCCTGCTGTTGTTGCTGCTTTTGCTGCTGCTGCTGCTGCTATTGCTGCTGCTGCAATTCTTGCTCATGATTATGATGCTTTTATTGCAAAAACTGCTAATATTGTAACTGCTGATGTCATTTGTTATTGCTCCTTTTTTGGTGTCACTGCTGCTGCTGCTACAAAAGACTATTGTAGCACTGTTGCTGCTGCTCTTGTTGCTGCTGCTCTTCTCACTGTAACCGCTGCAGATGCCGATTTTGCTGTCCCTGCTGTAACTGCTGTAGTTACTGATGATTAAGCTTCTTTTGATACTATAGCTGTCGCTGTCACTGTTGTTGCTGCTGCTTTTGACTGTATCTTTCGTTGTCACTTTCTGCTACTCCTGTGGTTCTTTTGATAATTAATTTTGCATTTCATCTTGGGTTTTTTTATCCGCTACTCCAATAAAGGGAGCTGAATGAGCACAAAAAGTTTATTCTCAACGCTTGCTGCCGTAGGTGCGAAATTATCACTCCTGGTTTTTTTGCATGAGTTTTTAAAAGATATACATAGTGTTTAGTTTGCGCTCAGTGCGCGGATAGCAATATAGTACGAAAAGTATTCCTGCCTGAAGATGCGTGCGTGCAAGGGACGTGGAACAAACGAAATAGTACAGCAGCAGCAGCAGTCGCGATTTTTTTTTGTCGCACATTGGTGACAGCATATGTACAGGATAAGACACAGGGACCACTCGTTTAGTGAGCTACAGCTACACGACAGAGAACGAAAAAAAATCATACTCTCTTGCACGTCCTTGAGAAGTTCGTTAAAAGTATTAAGGTATTGTGGCGTTTGACCGTGTTTCCTACTTAAGCATCAACACGCACTTGCATATCAAAGAGGAACTCGTGAAGATATTATCACCCCAAACTCTTCTGAAGACATCCCCATGAAATTCCCCCTCTTTAGAAGTTACGTCTGCTCGCTTTAAGCTTTATCCTCCAGGGGCCTTTTAACTTTTTTTAGTGTCGACGATAAACTGCGGCGTCCTCACATCTGTGCTTTTTAAAACCAAAGTGCCGCAGCACGCGAGAACAGACCTACAGTATACTGTTCATCCTATTAGTGTGCGGCGTCGGTGTGGTTGGCTGTAGACATGGGCCCGAACCGCTTTTTCTCGAACTCGATTCGAGTCGAGTTTTCAAATCCCGAACTCGATCGAGTCGAGTTTTAAGCCTCGAACATCAAACCGAACCGAACTTAAGGCGAACGAACCGAACTTCAAGTTTTTTCGAGTTTTATGTATATAAAGTCCCATTTTTGCTGTTTTTCCCGCTCCTATTTCCTAGATTTTGACTATTTACTACCACCAAAAAATTCGTATATTTTTTCTTCCCAATTTTTTTTTGCAACAATTCTAAAAAACTGAAAATTTTCTTCAAAAAATTGGAAATGTTTGGCTCGCGAACTTTGGTTCGAACTTCGAACTTCTTCGAACTTCAAAAACCCGATACAAAAACTCGAGTTTTCGAACTCGAACTAAGTTCGGACCCATGCCTAGTTGGCTGGTTGCCGTCTTTCCCGTCACAGTGACCTGGTTCCGGAATCCGGAGTGAGTGGCAAGACATTGAAGACAAGACCAGGTCTCCTCCTCCTCGCTCCTCCCGCCGCTTTCTCTCGACAGCGACTCCCCTCCCCTCCCCGAGACAGACAGAGAGGGAGAAGAGGGAGAAGAGGCAGTGGTACTCAGCACAAATGCGGCCTCCACTCCTCCTCCAGAACCTGCAACCTGGACCTGGAGTGTTAAGTGCAATGTGGTGTTGAATTGGTGTCGCGGGAGGACCTCAGGGGATCACCAGACAGACCTGGCCAGGGACCCTCCCTCCCTCCCTCAGCATGTGGCGCCTGCGCAAGACGTCGACGGCGCTGTCTGCGCTGCTGTGCGCCGGCGCCCTCCTCATGCTCTACCTGGTGGTGGACATCGCCACGTTCGGGTCGGACGAAGATCTGGAGCTGCAGAGGATCGAGCTCAACTCTCTGGAGACCAAGCTCAAGTCCCTGGAGTCTGACCTCCTGCTCAACCAGCGCACCATCGACAAGATCCGCGACTCTGTTCGCGAGATGCAGCAGGAGCAGAAGACCCTGCGGGAGGAGTCCAAGGCCATCCGGGCGCGCGGACAGGCGCCGGTCAACAAGACCTTCGCCTCCATCGCCAAGGGAGACCTGGCCTTTGCTCAGACGCCGCCCGCGCAGTGCGACATTCGAATGTCGGACGTGTACGACAAGATCTCGTTCGACAACCCCGACGGAGGGGTCTGGAAGCAGGGCTGGGATGTGACCTACGACAAGCGCGAGGCCATGGACCCAAAGAACAAGCTGACGGTGATCGTGATGCCGCACACGCACTGCGATCCCGGTTGGATCAAGACCTACGAGCGCTACTACACCGACCAGGTCAGACACATCCTGGATAACATGCTGGTCTACCTCGGGCAGGACCCCAAGAGGAAGTTCACCTACGCGGAGGTCTCCTTCTTCGTACTGTGGTGGAACGAGCAAAGCCTGGAGAAGCGGCAGCAGGCGCTCAAGCTGCTGGAAAACGGCCAGCTGGAGATCCTCACCGGCGGATGGGTCATGAACGACGAGGCAAACACCTACTACTGGGCCATGATAGAGCAGATGATCCTCGGGCACGAGTGGTTAGACCTCAACCTCAACGGCTACAAGCCAAAGTAACAATTCGAGAATTTAATTGCAATTATATTTCCCATTTGAAAAAACGTATTTAACTTTTTACAGCAACGGTTGGGCTATCGACCCTTTTGGCATGTCCCCCACCATGGCCTATCTGCTCAAGCGCATGGGCTTCGACGCCATGCTCATCCAGAGGACGCACTACTCGGTCAAGAAGCACCTGGCTAGGAGCAGGGACCTAGAGTTCAAGTGGAGGCAGCATTGGGGTGAGGAGAAACACATTTCAAGAAAAAAATAGGTTCCTTGTGCTGAGAAATAGACAGTTGCATATACTGTATATTCTTTTGCTGCTTATCCTAATGAAAACTAACTAAGGTGATACCCAAAATAGTATTCCTGTGCCTTAATTTACTGTTGCTTTTTTATTAGAAAAAGTTTAGAAATGAATACCAAAGTAGGACGTAGACACAAGTGAGATACAAGAGTATATTAGGAAAAAAATCAAAATATTGTATGATTTAGAAAGAGTAGTGTGGCAAAAAGGACACATTCCCAAAAAAAATCATCTATAAAGGGCAGGTTTTAAACTTTTCAAAACTACTCCTTCTGTACCAGAAAAGATCCCGGAATGACGTTATGAATACCCCGTTAGTTGCAAAAATGTCTTTTTGCATCTATAAATTAAAATTTGTAAAATTTTTCGAAGTTTCCTTCTAAAAGTGCATGATTTAAAATATTTAGGCAAGGTTTCAGAACCAAATAAACACCATTTCCCCCTATTTTTCCCCTTTCCCAGACCACGACCAGACCTCTGACATGATGACCCACATGATGCCGTTCTACTCTTACGACATCCCCCACACGTGCGGCCCCGACCCCAAGGTGTGCTGCCAGTTCGACTTCGAGCGCATGCCCGGCGGGAGGGCCAACTGCCCCTGGAGGGTGGCCCCCAAGGAGATCACCCAGTCAAACGTGGCAGAGAGGACCCAGACCATCTTGGACCAGTGGCGGAAGAAGGCCTCGCTGTACAAGACGGACGTGGTGCTGGTGCCGCTAGGGGACGACTTCAGGTGGGACACCGCCAGGGAGTGGGAGAGGCAGCTCGGGAACTACGAGAGGATACTTGCCTATGCAGAGGCCAATTCAAAGTAAGATTTTTAAATATTTGTGGGAAAGCAGCCAAAACTAAATTTAATTTTGAATTGTCCTAGGTCTCTCAATGCCGAGGTTCGTTTTGGCACCCTGGAGGACTACTTCCAGTCCGTCAGGGAGTCCTCGCAGAAGAAGTCCGGCAGCGAGACCGGCCTGTTCAAGTCCCTTAGCGGGGACTTTTTCACTTACGCGGACCGCGACGACCACTACTGGTCGGGTTACTTCACCTCCCGCCCCTTCTGGAAGGGTCTTGACCGCGCCCTCCAGTCCTACCTGCGCTCGGCCGAGCTGCTCTACTCCATGGCCTGGGCGGAGATGGAGTACGTGGGATCGGACGTCAGGGAGCTGGCAGGGGCGCTCATGCAGGCCATCATCACCGCCAGGCAGAACCTCGCCCTCTTCCAGCACCACGACGGGATCACCGGCACCGCTAAGGACCACGTAGTCAAGGACTATGGAGAGAGGTGAATTGGAAGACAAAACTGAAAAAGTCTAGTCTTCTTGCGCTCACGAAATTTGACTGGCAGCAGTTTTTTCGTCCGCATTTATTTCTAGTTGCAATGTGGCCAACTGTGACTTTCTTTGCGGGGGATCAGTGTATTTGATCCCCTGTCTATATGTGAACAAGTGTTTCCCATCCTCCCGTTTGATAAGCACTTCCCAATTTTATTTTCTTTCTCAGAATGTCCGAGAGCCTTTCTGGCCTCCAGTCTGTGATGAGCCAGGCGGCGCACTACCTGCTCACCCCCTCCAAGTCCTTCTACAAGGCCAACCTCAACGAGGTGTTCTTCGATTTAGACGACGCCAGGGAGGACGCCTTCTCGCTGCCAAAGAGGAAGGTCATTCAGGTGGAGGGGCCGGAAGAGGCGTACAAGGTCGTCGTGTTCAACTCGCACGGAAGGAGGAGGTGAAGTCATTCAAATCTAAATTTGTTAAATTATTGTTATATGTTATTACCTATGTTGGGTAATATTCTTTTCCAGGAGCGAGGTGGTTACCGTGCGCGTAACTGACTACAACGTTCGCGTGTACCGCATCAACAACATCGACGGCGACGACGAGGAGGAGAACGTGCCCTGTCAGATCTCCCCCGTCTTCGAGGAGGAGGGGGAGCTGCAGATCACAAACACAGAGTTCGAGCTATCCTTCCTGGCCACCGCCAAAGGCCTAGCGCTGCAGACATACTACATCAAGCTCATGAGGCCGGAAGAGGGAGCAAACACGTATGAAAAAAAGCTTTTTGTTGAAAAGTAGACGTCTTGTCATTTGACAAACAAATATTTAATTAAAAATCCCAATTTCAAACACCACTCCGTTGCAGCGACCTGGACACGGCTTCTATCCGCCTGCTGAACCAGGTCCAGCACCCGTTCCAGGTGCCCCCCTTCAGCAGCATCGAGGTGTTCGAGCGCGGGGACGCCTTCACCCTGCAGAACGGCTACGTCAGGGCCGAGTTCGACCCGGACGGCATGCTGCAGAAGATCACCACGCTTGACGACAAGAAGGAGACCCAGGTCAAATTGGAGTTTGTGCGCTACGGGACGAGGAAGAGGGGGGACAAGTCTGGCGCCTACCTCTTTTTGCCTGACGGGGAGGCTAAGCCCATGGAGGTCGAGGCGCCAAGGGTCAGGGTGGTCGAGGGAAAACTATATTCCTACGTCGAGGTCAGGCTTCCCTTCTGCAAGCACACCGTTTACCTCAAGACGTCTCCGGGTAAGCATTTAATTATAGATATTTTTACCACAGTTTAAAACTTTTTGTCAAATTTGTTGTTGTGAGCAATAATTTAATTTTGATTTATTCAGGCGTCGACGGCACCGGCCTCTTGATCGACAACGTGGTTGACTGGCGCGACAAGCCGAACCAGGAGCTGGCCATGCGCCTCTCCACCGGCCTCAAGAGCGGCGAAGACTTCTACACCGACCTCAACGGCTTCCAGATGATAAGGCGGAAACGCATGTCCAAGCTGCCGCTGCAGGCCAACTACTACCCGATGCCCAGCATGGCCTACATCCAGGACGGAGACTCGCGGCTGACGCTGGCGGGCAAGCAGCCGCTGGGGGCGTCGTCACTGGCGCCGGGGCAGATCGAGGTGATGTTGGAGCGGAGGCTCATGCAGGACGACAACAGGGGGCTCTTCCAGGGGGTCACGGACAATCTGGCCACAGAGAGCAGCTTCGCGCTCCTGCTAGAGCGGAAGACAAAGAGCTGCGGTGCCTCAGGCCCGGGTGGGGAGGCCGAGGACCCACAGGCGTCTTATCCATCGCTGCTGGCCATTTCTGCACGGCACTCCCTTCTTGCACCCATGGCAAGGATGATTTGGGTTGGACCCAACGCCGCTGCAGCCACTCTGTCCAAGGCGTACGAGCCAGTTGACAAGGACCTCGCCTGCGACATTCACATCGTATCTCTGAGAACAATGCAGACGAACGCATTTAAGCAGGTACTTAATTTAGTTGGCTTAAAAATAAGACATTTTTGTTTTAAAATATTTGAATTTTCTTTTTCCCGTAGGAGCCGAGCAACAACGCCGCCCTGATCGTGCACCGTCAGGGCTTCAACGGCTGCTACAAGCCCGTGGGCATGACCTGCTCGACAAACGGCGGGAAAATATCCATGGAGGAGCTGTTCCCGGAGTTGTACGGATCGACAGTGAAGCAAATGTCTTTGTCCTTGCTTTACGAGGGCATGAAGATGGAGAAGGGATTCACCGTCTCCATCAAGCCCATGGAGATTTACTCGTTCCTGCTCAGGAGATAGGATTATAAGACGGTGAGGGTAAAGAAGTGCTTCCTGTGGTTTAGAAAATTGAATTTCCCCGAATCCCTTCGTTTTCGCGCAAAATAAGCGAGGGATTTTGGACTTGATCGATATTGAAGGGAAAGCATGCGAGAGTGTGTGTTTGTGAAACGCGTGTCGGAGAAAAAGTTTTAGAGTTTTTGGGAGGCCTAACAAGAACAGACTCTGTTCGAAGACCTGCGGCATGGGTATGAATGCAGAAACAAGGAAAATCTGGAAAAATATGAAAAATCAAAGAGAAAGGTGATCAAGAGCACAAAAAGATCTGAAAATATATTTGCAACGAAATTTTGAGGCATAAGGAGCGCCTTACCAAAAAAAATTCCATAAATACAAAAAGTTCAGGCACCCTTAAATTATGTTGGGCGGATCAGATCAAATTTGAATTTGGAGGTCATTTTGGAGATCAAAAAGGCCAAAAAACGAGAAAATTGTGAAAACCCGGGAAATCATTTTTGCCGATTTTTGGCAGTGCTGGTCATATCGGGCTAAAATTTTGTACAGAATCCTATCTCACTAGGATCTACAACTTTTTTATTTTTG
>JAAUYJ010197042.1_pt1 | contig 16061 bp, 18 predicted proteins | sample 7278031 | NCBI WGS metagenome assembly JAAUYJ01 (sample SAMN14350222, study PRJNA611818) | marine sediment metagenome | isolation source: surface marine sediment (1.8m) | place: French Polynesia: Moorea | collected 2018-08 | reverse complement strand
ATTTGAAATCGCATTTAGAGTAGGAAAATGCTGCTGCTGCTGCTCTACAAAGTATGTTTCTTTTTTTTGCCGAACCGAATCAATGCCTCAGTTCCTACGAAAAAAGCTTTTCCATCTGTCAAAATCGTAAGAGCTACCTTTGGGCCGAACGGGCAAAAACGAAGAGGGAGGTCAACTTTTTGTGGTGCAGCCACGAAGCAAAAAGGGGTTGGAGAAAGAAAAATTCGATGACCTTTCGTCTCTGCCGCTCTTTCCTTTTGGATAAGACATCGGCGGCGGGCCAAATTGAAAACAGAACCGCAGAATCGTATCCGAGGAGTGGGCGGGGGGAGGAGGAGGAGAACCTTTTGACCCCCTCCTCCTTTTCCACCCTCCGGCTTATGACTTCTTGCTGCGGTTTTTTTTTCCTTTTCTTCCTTCCGCCCAGCTACGGTTCGGCAAAATGAAATACTTTGTTTTCTTCCCTTTCTCGAAGTCACTGGCCAGTCCTACCAGGCGGAGATCCTCAACGAGTACGTCATCCTGGGCAACGACGCCCTGCTCAAGTGCAACATCCCCTCCTTCGTCGCCGACTTTGTCGGGCTCGACGCCTGGGTGACCAGCGCGGGGGACGCCTTCTATCCCGGCGGCGGCGGCGGAGGCAACTTTGGTACTTTCGGCGACTCTCTACCTCTCTAGGCTTAAGATAGATCTCTAAGGCACCTTGGAATAGTTAGAAAAACTTGTTGTTACTCTTCTCGGTCTCCTTCAATTCAGTGGTGCAGCAGAACTACGTGGCCTACGTGGAGATGGAGCACGTGGTCCTCGGCAATGACGCCCTCTTCAAGTGCAAGATCCCCAGCTACGTGGCTGACCTCGTCTCGGTAGCCGGATGGGTCGATAGCCAGGGGAACGACTTTGCAACTGCCGGGCAGGGTAATTCGCGACTGGTTTCCTCCTCTGGCTTATTAGATTTAGGGATTCTTAGGTTGTAAGGATTTTGTCCCACATAAATTCGATGCATATAAAAGCTTGTGCGCTTTCTAAAGCATCTGCCTCCCACAACTTTTGATTTTCAGTCGTCATCCAGCCCTATGAGACCGACGTTGCCAAGGAGTACGTCATCTTGGGCAATGATGCCCTGATGAAGTGCTCCGTCCCCAGCTTCGTGTCTGAGAGCGTAGAGGTGGTGTCTTGGCATGATAGCGAGGGTGGAGAGGTCCATGCCAATGCTGGCAAGATCCATGGTAATTGAGAGCAAGAGGCTCCCTTTACCTTGTAAGGACTATAACATCTACAGCTTTTAGTTTTAAGGATCTTTTGTAGCGCTCATTTTGCTGTACAGGCCAATAATTTATTTTTCCAGTGGTGTCACAGAGCTATGATACCAACGTGAACCAGCAGTACGTCATCAACGGCAATGACGTCATCTTCAAGTGTGACGTCCCCAGCTTTGTCGCCGACTTTGTCTCGGTGTCCGGCTGGGTGGACAGCGAGGGCACTGACATCGTTCTTGACCGGAATGGTAATTAAGGGATGCTTTTCTCTCTTTCCTGCTGCAGTCATGTCCCAAGAGTTCAAAGCTCATGTGGACCAGGAGTCCTACGTGATCCTGGGCAACGACGCCGTCCTCAAGTGCGACATCCCCTCCTTCGTGGCCGACCTTGTCCTCGTCGTCTCCTGGCACGACAGCCAGGGCAATGTCTTCCACATGGGGCGGAGCTTTGATGGTAAATGGCATGGACAAAAAGGAAGAGGCCTTGTTGCTCCAGTCTAGAAAATAAGGAAGCAATGGCTAGCTCATCTCTTTCCCAAAACAGGAAGAAAGAGGTGAGGCAGTCATTGCACTGAGGTATACTATTTCGTCCTAAGAGAAACCTGCCAAGTGCTCGGTGATCTAAAATTTCGAGGCTCAGTTGCTTCTTTTCCACGTAAACAAATCCCAATTGTAAATACCCGAGAAAAACGCGAGGCTACGGAGTGCGTATAGGAAATGAGGTGGCCCGGGTTGGGGCGCACTTTCACAAGCAATCCCCGTAGGTGCTGAGGGATGATTTGCGGCCACGCGAGAGGAGGCATGAACATGTTCGAAATTTCCCTTTCCTCAAAAATGGGTAGCAAATCTTTTCATTGGAATAGAAAATGTGCCCGTTTCGACAGAAATAATTAAATTTTGCGTGCACGTTGCGCACCTTGTCCTGGCAGTGGTGACCCAGGACTATGTTGTGTACATCACCCCTTCCCACGTCATCCGTGGCAACGACGTCCTCTTCAAGTGCGACATCCCCTCCTTCGTGGCGGACTTTGTCTCCGTCGCAGGGTGGATGGACAACGCAGGGGGGATTTACACCTCTGGGTCCAACATGGGTAAATGGCCGAGGACGAAGCTCTTTTGCATGCTAGAATATAAGATAGTTATTAAGGAACATACAGTATTGCAAAAAATGATGAAGATGGACGAATTATTCCGGTTTATTGTAGGAAAAGGTTGTATGCTTCCGTTTCCCACATACCTACATGGTTCGATATCGACGAAAAAAAATCCCGTCATTCTTTTTCAAACATTTTTTGGCCTCTCTTCCCCACGCTCCCTTTAGTGGTCACTCAGTACTACCAGACATACGTGAACCAGGCGCACGTGATCAGGGGGAACGACGTGCTGTTTAAGTGTGACATCCCCTCCTTTGTCGTCGACTTCCTCACCGTCGCGGCCTGGGCCGACAACCAGGGGAACGTGATCCTGGCAGGCCTTGGTAAAACATGGAGGATCTGCATGGGTCTTTTAGAATAAGTCCTAAGTCATTTCTAAGTTTACCAAGTTATTAACGTAGCTTGTGTTTGTGGTAAGGTTTTCTCTTACAATCGCCGTCCCGAATTTCGTCGATCCGCCACTCTCTGGCTGTGGCAGCCATAAAGTTACCGTCTGCGAAGAAAAGGGAGGAGGTTCCAATATTTTCGAATAAATAAATATCAAGCGTCTCCGCTGGTGCGGAAAAGAGGGGGGCGTCGTCGGTCGCCCTCGACTCGAAAAAATAAGGGAAAGTGAAACTGGTCTGCCTGCCATTTTAATTCTTTTTGTTGCATTTTTCCCCAACGTGCAGCCGTGAACCAGAACTACGATGTGGACGTCTTCAAGACGACAGTGATCAACGGCAACGACGCATTGCTCAAGTGCGAGATCCCCAGCTTCGTCTCTGACTTTGTGCAAGTCAGCGGCTGGGCGGATTCCGAGGGAGCCACCATTCTGCCCGGATCTAGCGGGAACAGTACGTTTGGACTAGGATAAGGGAACTAGAAAGTAAGGTACAGAGACAATAAGATACTTAAATTACTGTATGGTAGGCAATTTTATAAAAATGCTGTCAGGTTCTGCCAAATATTCGCGAAATCGGAGGCTCGTCAAGTTTATTTGGGTAACAAGAGGGAAATATAGTACAGAAAATCGTACTGATCTAGTTTTTGGGAAGAAATGGCAAAATCTTGCACGTTCGCTCAAAAATTTAATAATTCCCTCAGCCGTCAACCAAGAGTACTTAGTCGACGTCTTCCGGACCACCGTCATCAACGGCAACGACGCCCTCCTCAAGTGTGACATACCCAGCTTTGTCACGGACTTCATTGAGGTCAGCGGCTGGGTGGACTCGGAAGGGACCACAATATTGCCGGGGGCTGACAAGAACAGTACGTTGTAGCCATCCGCTGGGTTTGCCTACTATTAAGGATAGTAGATAAAGCTTTACTGTAAGGTTAGGTCCAATTTATTTGCGAAAATCGAGGTACGGTAAAAGGAAAAGTAACCCTGCTATTTTAAGGAAGAAAGGGGAGGGGAGGTCTAGGCGTGCGGGGTGACCATAGTACGAACGGTATATGGTTTAGGGCAGGGAAACAAAAAAAAATTTGAACTTATTCATTTCCCCCCTTCATCCAGCGGTAAACCAGGAGTACGTGGTGGACATATTCAGGGCCACAGTGATCAACGGCAACGATGCCCTCCTCAAGTGTGACATCCCCTCCTTCGTGGCAGACTTTGTCCAAGTCAGCGGCTGGATAGACTCTGAAGGGAGCACCATCTTGCCCGGAGCGAATGCGAACAGTACGTCGGGGAAAGGATCAGTTTCATGCCTAGCGTTAAGTGTCTTAGATTTGAGGACCTAGGACATAGATGCAGATATATTACCCAATAGATAACTAAGGTTTTTGTTTTCTTCCGTCTGTCGTTCAGATTTGTCCTACGCCCTATGTACTCCAAGGCTCCGTACATGCGGCCTTGAGATTTTGATTGACATAAGTGGATTCCATCGTCCGATTCGCCTCGATCCTCCTCCTCCGTCGTCGTCGTTGTTGCTATCCTACTTGTCAAATCTAGCAGACAAAATGCACCTTCCTCCGCCACTTTTAAACTCCGTTCAATACGACTCAAGTGTTTCCTCATTCCTATATCTTCCCCACGTAGTAGTTGCAGCAGTAGAAGGAGTACAGCGCAATCTTTTCCTCAGCTCCTTTGATGAGGGAAAAGGAACGGATGTTTCGTCCGCCTTCCTTTTTTTCCCGTAAACACCCGCTCTCATCCGCCTTTTCTCCATCTCCCCTTCTTTTTCGGAATTTTCCTTCCCGCGAATTTCTTCTTCTTATAAAATGCCACGCCACAGAAGAAGAGGCCGAAAGAATGAAGGCGGAATTTTTCCCTTCTCGTGCATATGAAAGAAAGGGAGGGGAAGAGCGACGAAAGTCGGAAGTCGATTTTGGAAGTTCGCTCCGTTCGTTGACACAGCATAAGGATTTTTTTTGTTGGTAGTGCGTGTAGTGTGAGTAACTGGCAGCTGCCACCAAGCCACCCTCATCCTAATTTCTTTTGGAGTGCTCCTTTTCTTTCCTATTTTCCAATACGGGAAAATGCGGGTGGTAGCAGCAAAAGAAGAGGATATGAAAACCCGTAATTTTCGCAGAGAGAGGGGGAAGGGAGAAACGAAAGAAATGCCGGTGCTTACGGGTAAAATTCTTCCTCCTAGGTCCTAGGGTCACGTCTTTTGCCCCCCTCCCGATATTTACGAAACCGCGAGGCAAAAATATGAAGTCTTCAGCTAGACAGACATTCTTGGTGACACGGCATATGAGGAAAAGCTCGCCCATTAAGGGCAGGAAGTTTCCCAACGCACTTGCTTGCATTTCCATATTTCCACCGAGTAAAAAAGCCCATTAAGAACGTGAGCGAAAAAAAAGACATTTCCCAAATTCCACCTTCTCTAATTTAGTCGTCCATGCAGCAATTTCCCCACGATTTATAGACATTCATAAGTTTCAAATATTATCTCCATCGTGCAGCCGTGTCCCAGCAGTACACGACCAAGGCCTCGGACGAGTACGTGATCCTGGGCAACGACGGTGTGGTGGCCTGCAAAGTTCCCTCCTTCGTACAGGACTTTGTGGAGGTGATCGGATGGGTGGACGGACACGGGGAGGAGCTCGGGAGGACGGCGGGATTCGCCGGTAGCTTATAAGAAATAATTTTCCTTATATATAAGCATTGTTTAGTTGACGCTGTTATTGCTATATGGTAAAGGTTCAATTAAAAGGTCTATGAACACTATGTTAGATTTATCCACTCGCTCTATTTTTAAGGACCACTAACATTTTAGGTCGTGCTAGAACCAGACTCCAGACTGTGTGTGTATTGAATTGATCTGACAAGAAGCCACCTTTTCATTAAAAAGAAGGCGGCGTCCAAGGGCGAAAATTGGCTGCAGTTCCACGGCAGTACTGTACAAATAGTACACGGCACTTCTCTCGCGTGATGATGATGTCGATCTCTTGCTCTCGCCCCTCCGCCTTTCCCCCGGCCCAAATTGGCCCCCATCCGTCAATCTTAATCCGAATTTTGATCCTCTCACCCCCAACTCGAACACACACATAAACTGCCTTGTGCGGTGTGATGATGCCGAAAAGAGAGTTCAGAAAAGTCAACGTCTTTTCCTCCTCCTCCTTCTCTCCTCCGGGCGTGGGAAAAGGGAGGAGGAGGTGAATCATTATTTTCGGACTGCCAAGAAAGGAATGACGAATACGGGGGATAGGAGGAGAGAGATGAAACGGAAAAGAGGAGGAGGAGGGGAACAGCCATCCTCCAACCAAGCCGATCAGCAACGGTCGCTTTGCTTCTCAGTTCTCTTCTCGGCGCCAGAATACTGGATTGAAACAGAAACAATGATCGCTGCTGCTCTTAATTGAACGGGGCGCCGAAAAAACATTTCCCACATTAGTTCTTTTTTCGCAGCCGTTTCCCAGTCCTACCAAACCGAGCCTGTGAACGTGTACGTCATTCTCGGCAACGACGCCCTCGTCCGCTGCACCATCCCCTCCTTCGTGGCCGACTTCGTCTCCGTCGTCGGCTGGGTCGACTCGGAGGGAAACCAGTTCTACAAGTCAGGAGCAGGGAGGACGGCGGGAAATTTGGGTACTTATATAGGAAGGAACGAAGAATAGATCCTAAGGCAACCTAGTTATAAGAATTCGAAATATCATTTAGAGGTAAGGACGCCATTTACATATAGCTTCTGTTGCACCATGCTTTTCCCGAATTGGCGTCATGGTTTCTTTGTTGTACTGTCATATTGAATCCTCGTTCCGTGTCCTGTTGGTTCCGAATCCGCGACGCCGTCCAAATGGGTTTTTCCATCCTTTGTGAAGTCTTTCTCCCAGCTGGGGACGCCGTCTCCCGCGATTCAGCTGGTGGCTCGATCGGGGCGGGAACGGTCAGCTCGATTTTCCTCTCTCTTCCGGCTAGTCTGGCCGGCCATATGTAGAGTAGCCGCCGACTGTTGCCATATCCGCCGCCGAACTCTCCTTCTCCCGGCCGGATCAGCCCTCACTGTCCGTTAAAATCCCACTCCCTCTGCCTCGAAAATTTTAAAACACTTGCCAGCCAATGAGCTACCAGCTCGAGCGAAAAGTGACGCGCCGCCGGTCAGCGCAGTGAAGTGCAGTGAAGGAGGGGAAAACGCCGCCACCCACGTTTTCTTATCTGTCATTCCCGGACAAAAGTCCAACCAGGAGAGACAACCCCACTCTCTCTCCCCCGATCCCCACGAAGCCGATCCCCCCGCCGCCAAGAAACACCATGGCCTCCCCGCCGTACAACGTCTTCGGGATGGAGATCGAGCAGTCCAACAACAACAGCCGCCGCTGCCTCTTCCCCGAGAACGCCGGGGATGGCTCGGTGGGCGGCGGCGGCGGCGGCTACGGCGGCGGCGGCGGCTACGGCGGAGGCTTCGGTTACGGCTTTGGCTTTGGCGGCTTCGGCTACGGCGGCTTTGGCTTTGGCTTTGGCGGCTTTGGCTATGGCGGCGGCGAGGTGTGGGGCTGCAAGGACTCCGGCTACGGCTCGCCGGAGAATCTCAGCGGCAACCCCGTCAACATCCTGCAGAGCCAAGGGAACCAGGAGCTCAAGCTCAAGACCCTGGAGTACATCGAGAGGTTCGGCCACCTCAGCAGCCTCAGGTGGGGCTGGACCCCCTGGGGATGGGTCGAGGAGGAGAAGGAGGGAGACGATGACGGAGTGGAGGGGGTGGAGACTCTGCCCCCCGCCCCGCGCGACACCGGCAACTGGGAGGTGCCGCCCGGCTACCGCGCCCTGAGGGGGACCGAGGCGCTGATGTACGTGGAGCACTCCATGGAGGAGTACTCGGAGTGGAGGAGGCTGATGAGGGAGCAGGAGAGGCTGGCCGTGATGAGGCTGAGGGAGGACTCTGCCCGGCTTCTGGGGACGGAGCTGGAGGCCAAGGGGTGGAAAGAGGGAGACGGAGGGGCCCTCACCTTCGACTTTAGCAGGAGTTGCTTCTGCGAGGCCAGGTGCGTGTGCGGCCGCGACCAGTGGCGCCCATATATGAAGCCAGCCGTGCCGCCAAAGGAGGAGGAGCCCGAGAACCTCAGGATCCCCCCGTCCGTCTTCCCCGAGAAACACCTGCAGTGGTACTGCAAGACGACCTTCGACGTCCACCTGCCGCCCAACGTTGCCCGCTCCTTCATGTGCCGCCAGCCGCCGCCGCCGATCGAGGAGGCCGTCTGCACGGAGGGGGATGCCAAGCTGAGCGCGGCCGTCCGCGAGTGGACCAGGCGCCGCTGTCTGATGCGCGCCGAGCAGGCCGCCGACCTGGCCGAGCGCGTGGAGCTGGAGGAGACGCGGGCGCTGCGCCGCGGCGGCGCCACCATCGCCAGCGTGGCCGCCCACGCCAGGGCGGGGGTGAACCTGAGGATGTGGGAGACGTGGATGGGCGCCAAGGCCGCCGCCATCAGGAAGGCGGAGGAGGAGAGGAACAAGAGGGAGGTGCTGGGGCGCCTCGTCGCCACCGACGGCGAGGAAGAGTGAGGGGCGGAGAAGAAACGAGCGTGATAGACTGCCCCGAGTGACGAAAGCAGAAAATCACGGGAGCTGCGATCAGGATTTTCCACTCTTCCTACACGCACACGAAGAAGACATTCCAACATCCCCTGGAAGAAGAATATGAAGACTCTGCAGGGAAACATTGTTTCTCTTTGAATATCTGACGCAAAATTCCGAGATTTTTCTACATCGATGTACCTGATTATCAGGGTGCTTATGAATCAAAAGGTGCGATTTAAAGCCCTTCTTCCGCAGGTAGACACGTACCTGTTGCATGTACAGAAAGACTTTAGAAGAAGGCTACAAAAAACGAAAGGGGAGCAACTTCACTCGGGCACAAAATCACACTCACCGCAATCTTATGTATGCGACTTTACGCAGCTTTTTCGAATCAATTCTTACAATCTGCCACTTTTTTACGTACTGTATTCATTTATTACTGTAGATGGAGAAGTGTAAATACCGATTGAATGTATGATGTATTACATTTTTTTATTATGACAATTGTGCGGAATACTCTGCCAATCAAAGCCAACAAAAGTTCGGCCAAAACGGGTTTTTGCAAAATGGAGAAACTAATTGAATTTGGAAACAGATTTTATCTCCCGGCAAAAAAAGAATCTCTCGAAGGAAGAAATGAGATAATTGAATGAATGTGTTCTGTGTCCGAAGAGATACGAAATAAAGTAATTTTCTCCATCGATCATTTGTTTCTTTCTCTTTCTTCCTTCTTGCTCTAGTTACTCCCTCGATTCCGACGATGGCAAAGAGGGAAGCCGTCTTGGTTTGGGCTTATCCACCGTGGAATTAAATCTCCACGCCTTAACTTTATTGCCCTCCTCCGCTCTTCCGCAGTCGTCTCCCAAGACTACTTCACCGAGGCCCTCAACTCCCACGTCATCCTGGGCAACGACGCCCTGCTCAAGTGCACCATCCCCTCCTTCGTCGCCGACTTTGTCTCCGTGTCCACCTGGGTCTCTGGGCAGGGGCAGGAGTTCCACCGAGCGTCAAGGCAGCACGGTAGCAGCATCCTTAGATGTTGTTGTATTATAAGACTTAGACCTAAGTTGCTTAAGGTATTACTATTTTTCTATTTAGATTTAAGGTATGCGACATCAGCTCATTCGTCATCCAATTAATTTTCAGGAGGAGGCGAACAAAAAATTCTTTTTTGTCGCCTTTGTTGTCTCCTTCCAGCGGCGTCTCCTGTTTCCCTTCAATTACTCTCTCCTCGGATCGTAATTCAGAGCCTCCAAATATGGGAGACATGAGTTATGCGAGGAAAAAAACATCTCTGCGATGACGGACTCGAGTCTGCGGCGATGTTTTTTTCCCTTTATTTTTTTTGCAGGTTTTGGGAAATCGTGGTGGATCCCACGCGGACGGCGGAGGAAGAAGAGTCTCCTCCTCTTCCGTGGCACATTAAATTCTTTTCTCTCTCGACGACGGGAAACGCTCTGTTGGATACTTGGATTCTCTCTCTCCTCTGTCGGCCGCCGAATCTTAATTGCCACAGCCGCCACGGATCAATGTATCTCTCCTGCTACAGCAATACCGCAAGCCACCAGGCAGGAAGTGTAAGTTGTTGCAAGTAGGAAAGACGTCTCCCCTCCCCTCCCATACCGACTGAGGGACGGACGGCTCAAAAAGACAAAAGGCGTCGTCCCACGTTCCACCCCCCGCCGCACAAACACTTCGAATTCCCACACTTTACTACATTCTGCCCGGAATGGACGGAGGGTAGTGGGGTTTGGATATAAAGAGCGACGTACGGATACACAAGCCGTAAATGCCAAATTCCCAATAGGAAAAAACTAATTATCGTCCCCCCCTCTCCCAATAAAAGTGGTGCTGTCCTCCGGCCACTTCCCCGACGCGGCCTCCCCTCCCTCCTTCGCCATCCCTGGCGGCGACGCCGTCCTCAGGTGCGAGCTGCCATCGGTCGCATCAGACCTGCTGCAGGTGGTGGCATGGGAGGAGCAGGTGCGGTGCTCAGATTTCGCTCAGTTGTCTCTGTCCAATTGGTGATATTTTTTCTCATCCTTCAGACCACAGGAGCTGTGCACATGAGGGGAGACCAAGATTTCGGTTAGGATGTTTTACCGGCTGTGTGGGATAATCTTTTTCCCTGGTAATTCGCTTCCACTGCTTCGACTACTAAAGCATCCTCCTCATCCTCGCGGTTTCGCTCCCTACATTGCAACGCGACATATGCCGCTGATGGACGATGTAACTTTTTTTCTCACGAAAGTCAGTTGTGCGTTACGGGCTTACAAAGCGGACGGATGTGTATTGATACTATACGACGGAGGAGAGGGCTTTGTTTCTCCGCTTTCGGCTGGAAAGCTTTGTTGTTCTTATACAGGCCTCGCAATATCTAACGCTAAGAGCAGAATTTCGCATCTGACATAGCTTTTAAGAACTGGAGATACTCATTAACAGATCGCTTTCTATTAAGTCGCAACGAATAATATGATGAGTGGTTTGAACCTCCCCGACTGAGGCCTTGTAGATATTATTCTGCCAAAACCGTTGTTTCCTCGAATTTCTCTCCTGTTGTTTCCACCACCGTTGCACATATTTTCCCCTTCTCCTTCTCATGTGGGAAGTTCAACGTTCTGACAGCGCCGCCGCCTCCGTCTCTCACCGCCGATAACTATCTGAAGAGGAAGCAGAAACCGGAGAAAACGGCTCTCTTGTCCGACTAGGGGAGACAAAAGGAACCTGAAAACACACATTTCCACCTTTTTTTAGCGACTCGAAACCTGGGGAGGAAATCCAATTTCCGAAATTTTGACCCTTTTTTGCCTGTTAACCTTTTTTGCCACCCTTTTCCCTCATTTTCCGTTTCTTTGTTTTCTTTTCCCCCCGTTTGCGCCTAAACTCGACGACAGCCGTGAGCCAATCGTACGAGACTCGGGTGGGCGACGAGTTCGTGATCGTTGGAAACGACGTGCTGATGAAGTGCGACATCCCCTCCTTCGCCGCCGACCTCCTATCGGTCTCAGCCTGGAGGACGGAGCCGGACGGGCAGGAGATCACTTTGGGAGGATTGGACATGGACGACGGTGATTTTTCTTTTTTTAAAGGGAGACTCTAGGGACTCCCGTACGGGTTTTTATTTTTCACTCTTTCCGCACCTTTCGGTTAACTTTCTTCCTTTCTCTGTCAACATGCCATAAGGTATTTTTGTTCGATGAGACCTACACGTGCGTACCTACACTAGGGAAAAATGAAGGGATGTTGCCCAAAGTAAATGTGCGTTGCCTGCAGCAACAGGTCTTGAACTGCCGTCCAAGGAAATGAGCGGGGTGTAGAGTCCAAACAATGTTGCACTGAAGAGTGAAAGTCGAATGAAACGTCTGGTGGTATAAAATGTGTACCAAATAAGTTTCCTTTCAGGTCAGCCTCCTATGGGCTTCATACAATATAAGCACCTTGTGTGTATGCATTCAACCAACGTTGTGCGATTGACCTTTAAGAAATGGATGTTGTATGATGCTGCTTACCAACTAAGCTTCTATTTACCTAACTAACTTAAGCATTTGTGATCTACGTAAGGGCGAGAGCTTGCAAGCACGAATCGCATCTTTGTTCAATCACAGCACAAATTTTTATTATAACTTAACATATATTTGATGGGTACACTGACCTTTGGATTCCTGCTTGAAAGCTCAAAAAATATCCCCACATAGCATATTTTGAGAAAAGGCGTTTCTAAGAAATCATGCACATTTTTTCACCAAGCACCATTTTTTTAACAACTGAGCATGTTCGTGTTTCGCCTTTTCTGTTAAAGCATAATTCGCCAGATTCATGCCAGATGCATTGCTAACCAGCTCCATGATCTTCTCGCAAGCTACATCATTTTTTGAAAAAGTAACACTTGTTTTCGACTAACTGTTGGTAATCCTGGCACGAATCTTCTTACGTCCTAGACGAGCGCCGAGACCCCGAGAATGAAAAAAGACTAAACGTTTTATTTTATTTTTCACAAAACTTTTTAGACGGGAAATACGTGGTCCTCCCCTCCGGCGAGCTGCAGATCAGTAACGTGAGCCCGGACGACGGCTTCAAGACCTATAAGTGCCGCACCAAGCACAGGTAAAACAATGGCAAACTTATTTTGCCACAAATTATATTTTAAGTGTTTATATATTTATTTTTTCTCCAGGCTGACCGGAGAGACCAAGCTCAGTGCCACAGCCGGCAAGCTAGTCATCACAGGTAAGACACACGGATACCGATTTTTCGAAAGAAAAATTTCAAAGGCAAGGTAGGATGATACGAGGCTGGGGCTTTTTTCGCGAGAGGAAAAAAACTACATATGTTTTTTTATTTAAAAGCAAACTTCCATACCGTATGACGTGTTTACGTAGCCGGAACCGCGGCGGCGGCGGCGGCAAAAGGACCAAATGAGGCAAAAAAAATTCTTTTATCTTTGCGTACCAACCGCATTCTTTTTCACTTGCATTTCTCTGGCGTGGCGGAATTTTTCCGCCGCTCGATCAGTCCCGTCCTACTACAGCATTATGCTGCGCGCGCCGCCTCCGTTCCGAAGCCTCTCGCATTTTTTTCTTGTTTCCGCAACATTCACTTTTTTGCAAGGACTTTTTTTTGGTCCCACACAAGTATTTTTGTCGAACTCTTTGAAAATAAATATTTCGTATGTATGGCTTCGCAAATATTAGCAAAGAAAAGGCTAGACGTCCCAAGTCCTCCTTAAATTTTGGCGCAATCGTGTTTTCATAATCATCTGCCTGAATGCTGGGATGGGTGCTCCTGATGCTGGGCTCTTTTCTTGTAGCTTTTTCTTGAACTTTTCCTTCTACAATGCGACATATTTCGCAGCAAAGTCGAAAGAAAGCGCAGCAAATGAAACTAAAACTTTTTTCTCTCCTCCTCCGACTGAACCTGGAAAACTTTTTATCCTTCTTCCTTCATTGGCAGAACCAATTGGCGGAGCAGCTCCCAAATTTTCCTCCGACTCCAAGTCCCTGGGCAACTTTGAAAAGTCCTCGGCGGAGACCCTCGCCCTGCTTTGTCCCGCCCAGGCCTCCCCGCTTCCCTCTTTCAGGTAGGAACAGTAGAAAATTAAGGAAGGACATCATATTCCAATTGCCCCTCCAAAAGAATGATGGAAATTCAGGCGGATGATTTGAATTTTCTCTCCACGTAAAATTAGCCTAGCTTTGTCCCTCACTTCATAGAACCAATCGGCTCTGCGCCCCCTAAACTGCCGTCCACGTCCGACCTTTCGTCACTGAGGGATGTGTCAGGATCGCCCCTGGCCCTCACGTGCCCGGCGCAGGCATCCCCGGTGCCAGGATTCAGGTAGTTTGCTTAGAGTGGGGATTCGTGGTGGGCAATAGAGCCCAGACTCAGGGGCACCCCTTTCTTCGTTCACGTGTGATGGCGTTTCCAGACCTTTGCTAAACTTAATTATTTGAATTCCTCGAAAAGAGCCCATCGGCAGCGCCGCTCCGCAGTTCTCCACCAGAATGGACCTTTTTGCCTACAAGTCACTGGTGAACCAACCAATCGGCCTCCTTTGCCCTGCTCAGGGGTCTCCCATCCCAGGATTTAGGTAGGACAGACAATGAGGTGATGAGTTTCCCCCCATACCTTAGAGCCCATTGGAAGCGCCAAGCCAAAGTTCTCCAGCCAGATGGATTCCTTCTCCTTCAAAAAGACACTTGACTCCCCAACAGCACTTCTGTGCCCTGCCCAAGGGGCGCCCGTCCCCGCATTTAGGTAGAGTTCTGTGCCTCTCATATGGTTTCGTATCTCTCGTAGAGCCCATTGGCAGTGCCAAGCCCAAGTTTGGCAGCCAGATGGACCTGTATGCCTTCAAGAAGGAACTTGGAGAGCAGATTGCACTTCTCTGTCCCGCACAAGGATCACCTGTCCCAGCATTTAGGTACATCATTGGCTTAATTTAGCCTCCCTCTTTCTTTGTCTAGAGCCAATTGGGTCTGCCAAACCCAAATTCTCCTCGAAAATGGAGTCAGTCTCCTTCAGAGAGACACGAGGAAACCCCCTGTCCCTGCTTTGCCCTGCTCAGGGGTCACCTCTGCCTGCATTCCGGTAAATGTTTGCACAAGTTATGGATTTTCCCTTTTTAACCCTCAGAACCCATTGGGAGTGCAAAGCCTAAACTATCATCAGAGTCAGATTTGAGAAGTTCCAAGAAAACCAGGCGGGCAGGCGTTGCTCTAACCTGTCCAGCCCAGGGGTCTCCCATCCCATCATTTAGGTATGCTCTGAGAGGAAAGTCCACATTTTTCTCCTGTTCGATCTCAGAACCAATCGGAAGCGCAAAGCCAAAATTGTCCTCTGACCTGGACATGAGAGGGATGAGGAGGGTTCGAGGAGGAGGTGTAGCCCTCACTTGCCCCGCACAAGGGTCCCCCATCCCATCATTTAGGTACAGTTGTGTGTATCCAAACACAAGCCGTTCTTTTTTTGCGTAGAGCCGATTGGCAGTGCCAAGCCTAAGCTGTCATCAAAGCTTGACTTGAAGGCTTTCAAGGAGGTCAAGGGAAGTGGCATTGCTCTTACTTGCCCAGCACAGGGGTCACCTATCCCTTCTTTCCGGTGAGTTTTTAAAAGGATGCATATTTTTTTGGCTCAGAGCCCATAGGAAGTGCAAAGCCCAAGCTGTCCTTGAAGGCAAGTCTTCAGGCATTTGAAGAGGTGGCTGGGACTTCCATTGCCCTCATCTGCCCAGCACAAGGATCACCCTTGCCAGCTTTTAGGTGAATAGAGACGACCTCCAATTAATTGTTTTATCCTTGTAGAACCCATTGGCAGCACAGTTCCGAAGTTCTCCTCGAAGCTCAACAGTCTTTCTTTTGAAGACATCTCTGGCAACTCAGTTGCTTTGACATGTCCAGCTCAGGGGAGCCCTATCCCATCATTCAGGTTAGAGAAATTCGCTTTTCTACAAGAATTCTTTTCTCACAGAGCCCATTGGGAGTGCAAAGCCAAAGTTCTCTACAAAGTCAAACACCCGTTCTTTTGAGGAAGTGGCTGGAACATCCATAGCATTGACTTGCCCTGCTCAAGGATCACCTGTGCCAGCTTTTAGGTAGTTACTAGTTTGTAGTTTTTTAAGACTTTTTTCTTTTCTATGTGCACAGAGCCGATTGGGAGTGCAAAGCCAAAGTTCTCGACTCTTGTCAAGTCCCTCACCCTCCACATGAAGGCCAATGAGGCATTTGCCCTCACCTGCCCAGCACAGGGGTCTCCTGTTCCAGTTTTTAGGTGGGTGCAATATTCATGTTTTTGGTACTCATTTTGCAGAACCCATTGGAAGTGCAAAGCCAAAGTTCTCCTCCATTTTGAAGCTCTCAGCTTTCCAAAAATCAGCAGGAGAAGGCATAGCCTTAACCTGTCCTGCTCAGGGCTCTCCACTCCCCTCTTATAGGTATGATGCATTTAGGTAGACGAGGTAGAACTGCCAATATTGTTCTTGATTTCCTTTTAATACATTAGTTATTGGTTGAGAGACTGCCCTTTTCCCAGCATAGGGGGTACCCATCCCAGGTTTAAGCAGGACAAATGTAATAATGCGTAAGTTCATGGAATTGCGCGGAAACTTTTCCCTATTTTGTATAGAGCCTATTGGGTCCGCTGCTCCGAAATTCTCCACAAGCTCTGAGACCTTGGGGTCGTATAAGGTCTTAACGGGCGTCCAGTTTGCCTT
>JAAUYJ010112499.1_pt1 | contig 16068 bp, 18 predicted proteins | sample 7278031 | NCBI WGS metagenome assembly JAAUYJ01 (sample SAMN14350222, study PRJNA611818) | marine sediment metagenome | isolation source: surface marine sediment (1.8m) | place: French Polynesia: Moorea | collected 2018-08 | reverse complement strand
TTCTTCTTCCATGGTCTCACTCCCAACCTCGGGCGGAGAAAAGAGGAGAGAAAGCGCAAGAAAGAAAATAAAAGAGAAAAGATCTTTTGGAAAGTGGAGTGGAAGTGGAAGCGGGGTTGCCGAACTTAATCTTGACCTTCCTGAGGACCGTGTCGTGTCCCTGGCGGCCAAGATGTCTTCTGCCGCCGTGGAGAATGGCCGTCCCTCGTCCGCCGCCAGAGCGATGGTGGTGCGCGCGTGGAGGGAGCGATGGTCGGACGTGCAGTGGGGGGTCAGGCTCAAGACGGTCTTGCACAACGGCGCCTCCACCAAGGCCTCCTCCTCCTCCTCCTTCCCGGGCGATGCCGCCAACCTGTCCTCTGTGCTCCTGGAGTCCGCCCTGGTTGGCCCCGCGCCCAACGCCCTCGTCCTGGGCTACCTGCGCCATTCCCTGGCCTCCCGCGTGGTGTCCCGCGCCGCCCTCCTCCGCGCCGTGGCCGCCGTAGACGACCGCTGGGATCGGCCGCACTGCTCCTCCGCCCTGGTGGACCTGGCGGCGGCCGCGGCGGACAGGTGCGAGGGGTCCCTCCGCCCGTCGCGCGGCGAGGACCCCGTGGCGCTGTCCACCGCCCTCCTCCACCTGCTGTGGTGGCTCCTGCGTCTGGCGGCCGCGTCGCTCGAGGCTATGGAGAAAAGCAGGAGAGCCTCTGCCATCGGTGGGTCTTCCCCGGCCGAGGGGACCATCGACAGGGCCAACTACAAGCGGTCCTTGGACCTGGCCCGCGCTCTGGTGGGAGGGGATCTGACGCAGGCCCTGCTGTACGTGGGCAAAGCAGAGGAGAAGGATACCTGGTCCAAGGTGGCCTCCGCCTGCAAGATGCTCGGGGAACAGGTCAAGCAGTCAGAGTTCCCTTCATCGTCCTCGTTTGTCAAAGCTGAGGTCTCCAAACTGATAGCCTCCATCAAGTCTCTTGACCCAGGAAGGTCCTCCTCAAACACCTCATCCTCCGATGCCCCCATGACCGGTCCCCCCTTCTCCCTCTCCCTGATCCTGCAGCCCGTGGTGGCCTTCGACGCCATCCTCCACTCCTCCACGTCTGACCAAACCTCCCTGGGGCTCCGACTTTACTCGTCCGCCCTCACTCTCAACCTCAGCTTCTCCGACCTCGTCTTCTACTTGATCCGGTGCTCCCTTTTCACCGTGTCTCAGGATACCAGCATCCATTCCCTCAAGATGGACGCCTTCATCTTGGTGAAGCTCCCGGGCCTCCTGGACCAGTTGGTGAGAAAATTGCCCGTATTCATTTTGTGCGTTGAAACGACCAAAGCTTTCATGTCTGGGAAATTAATTCTTTCAGGCTTCTTTGATGAAAGCCGACTCTGGCAGCGCCCTCAAAACTCCTACGGAAACGTACAAGGCCCTGGACAGAATCCTGCACGACGAGTCGCTGCTGGACGCTGCCGACCTGAGCTGCGACTGCAGCATCGTGGACTCCCTCCTCCGAGTGGTTGGCCGCTGCAGCCCCGCCCTCATGACTGAGACGGAGATCGTCGACGTGGCCAAGAGGAGGAAGAGCAGCGCAGGAACCAGCGCCTCCAGGCTGAGGGCGACCGGGGCGGTGCCGGAGGACATGACCGGGGGACCGACCAGAAACTTTGAGAAAACGCTCAAGGCGGAGGCCATGATGAACACGGTCCTCTCCGTCATGGGGCAGGACAAGGTGGAGTCCATCGAGAACCTCCTGGGAGTCATCTGCCTGATGGTGAGCGGAGAGAGCTTCGACCGCCTCCTGGCTGCCTCCTCGGCCAACGGCCTCCTGGAGTCCTTCGTCCGCGGCATGGTGCGCTTCAACCAGCAGAGCCAGGAGAGCCAGGGCGAGTCAGTCAAGAACTCGCTGCTCCGCGCGGCTCTCTTTGACATCACGTTCCTCATGCTGGTTCGCGTGGTTCACTGCTTCGGGCGGGAGGTGGTGCTGAGAGAGGCAGGGGGGACGCTAATTGAGACGTGGGTCCGAGAGGTGATGCTCGAGGAGGGCGGGAGAGCGAAGGCCATGATAACTGCCTCGTCTGTCAATGGCAGCGGCGGGGCGGGAGCGGTAACGGGAGGGGCAGGGCAGCAGCAGCAGCAACAGCAGGAGCACGGGGGAAGCAACACGGTGGTAGACACACTCCTGCAGCAGTTGCACAACGGAGACCTGAGGACACAGGTGGTGAGGTGGCAGAACGCCTGCCTCAACGTGCACCTGGCCACCCGAGAGATGGTGTCGGCCCGGTCCGCCAACGCGCTGGACGGAGACACATACCGCAAGATGATGAAGACGGCCTGCTCAAAGCTGTGCGCGCTCCCCGTGTGCGTGGCGGCATGGATCCTGGGCGGGGGCAGCAGGGCCTCCTCGGCGCCGCCGCCGCAGGCCTTCAGAAAGAAGAGGGGCATCGGAGGCAGCAGCCTGATGGACTGGCCAGAGCCGGAAGAGCTCATGGAAGAGTTCTCAGGCATCGTGGAGGAGGGGCGGGCTGAGGCGATGGCCGGGGGGGACATGCCGCATGCCAAGGAGAGGACCGACCTCATGAACACGATCCTGAAGGAGATGAGAGAACAGGTACGTGTACGCTGACGGTTTTGTAGATCCCGAATTTTCATGTTAACGACTTTTCAGGGAGGTTACGGGAAGAAATCTTCGAAAAAGAAATCGCCGGAACACAACGACGACAGCACCCTGAGCAAGAGGCTGTCCCAGGTCTGGTCCCACGTCAAGTCTCTTGGACACGTGGATATCGAGAGCGTGCGGATCCTGCAGGATCTCTTCCATGCGGGCGGCGCAAGCTGGTTCGTCTCCTGCCTCCTCGATCAGCTCATTTCAGTCGCGCACGAGGACGAGCTGCACAGGCAGTCAGGTATAACATACAGATAATATAATTTTTCGTACTTTACTACTCAATGGGGAAATCGTGGGTTTTTTATCCAGACCTCGTCATTGGAATCATGACGATCGACCTCGAGAAGTGCACCCTGGCTCTGCTCCTGGACGTCCTCCCCTCCCGGTTCATCCTAACCTCCGCCCCTTCCTCCGGTCGTGGCGCCGGCGGCGGGTACCCCAGGCTGGCTGACCCGCACGGGGCCGTACTCGCCAGGGTGGCGGCCGCCTGCGTGTTCAACGTCCTACTGCCGCACCAAATGGCAACAAAGGGCAAATTGGGGGCAAAAGCAGGTAATTCAAAAGTGAAGAGTAACTTGCTTAGAAACTTTTCTCTAATTGTTTCATGAATCGAAATTATAGGTACCAAGCGTTCCGCCTCTGAGATGGCCGAGGGCCTCGACCTCCCAGCTTCGAAAATCAGCCGCCTCATGGACTCCACCACCAATGGATCTAGCGGCATCAAGTCCGAGCCGCACGTGAAGCAAGAGGACTCGTCCTCCCCAACGTCCTCCTCCGCCCACCCCGTGTCCTCCGCCCTGACCGCCCTCCTCCGCCTGGTGCACGAAGCCGTTGCAGACCCCGCCGTCACACCAGCCCACACCTTCGCCATCCGCTTCCTCGAGCAGTGCGTCCGTCACGGGCGGTCCGCGGCGGCGGCGGTCCAAGGGGGGAGCGGCGGCAGGCACCTCCTACAGCAGCACCTGCGGGTGGAGACCGTCCTGCTGCTGGTCAGGGCAGCGCCCAGGATGTTTTCAGTGGGGCTTGTGACCCAGCTGTTTGACCACCTCTCGCCGCTCGGGCGCAGGGACATGGCCAGGGTGCTGTGCCAGCTCAAGAGCGCCACCCAAGACGAGGAGGCGGCGGAAGGCAAGGACAAGAAGAAAGACTTGAAATCGTGAACCTCCTGGACAGAACTGTATTTTTCTTCTTCCGATTCGAAGTACCTGCAAGATGGTTTTGTTAACTTTTTTGTGTATAGTAATTAAACAGACATGTACCATGTAAACTCGTATTCTGATACTGTACCCTGCACAGTTCAGATCCGTACTTGCATCGAAGGTATATTGGGCATAGTACGTACTACGTAGAATGTAATTTTGACTTCTTCATGCAATTCTCCTTTGTTCATTTAGCATGCATTTTATGTTTACCAGGCCTAAGCGTTCCATGTCAAGCAGAGGCCAGGCTAAAGCAAGTTCTGCCTAGAAAGCTTTCAAAAAATTGCGCCCTCGCCACCCACCGGTCTCCGCTGAGAAAGGTTGCTTCCTCCGACGCAAGTGCACGTACTACGAACGGTCCATACCCTGGAAGAGAGAAAGGAGTGGGAAGCATCCTCAAGGCAAAGAGACGAGCTGCTGCTTCCAGAGAAGGGACACACACTGACTGGCGATCATCTCCTCACAGCCGCACAGCCGCCGCCACCTTCTCTACCTGCTCGGCGAAAAAGAACACACGGGAAAGTGGGCGAGGAGGAGGAGGAGGGCCCTTTTCATCGTCGGCTGTTCCTCGATCGCCGGACCACGTCACAAGCGTCAACTTCGGAGGAACTGGGCGGCATGTCACTCTACATGTAGGTTGCAATCAGCAATCCTCAGCACCTTCAGCTACAGCAATCTACGTACGAGCATGCATGCTATTGCCCCTACTACCGGAACAACTGCTGAGAGATTAGAAGCTTAGCCCGTAACGAGAAGACCAGAGATACCGAGCAACAAGAACAAGAAGGTGCGAAAAAGGAAGGCATCATTTCCTCCTCTCGGTTCCCCACTCGGAAAAAGCAAGAGAGCAATCGTCGAAGACGAAGGAGCATCCCCGATCAAGACACAGGTGCGTTTGAAAGAATCGTGTGCTTAAGAGGCAGATGACAAGTGAGTGACGGCCTTCTTTCCTTCAACCATGTCGAAGTGAAAAGGGCGAAAATCGAAGCATGTGCGTAAGGGTCCTCGATCAAGACGAGGAGGAGGTCGTGGAAATGCTCGTATCATTGTGATTGACGAAGTCGTCGTCGGTGGTGGGGTAGGAGGGACGACCACTTTGCAGAAATGGGAGGTGCTGCTCCCGGCCTGGGCGGCGGCGGCGACGCCGACGTCACCCGCATTGTGGCCAACATATTCATCTCCTTCATCGGCGCCGGCGTCCTTGGGCTGCCCTACGCCTTCAAGGAGGCCGGCCTGGTGGAGGGCGCCATCGTCATGACGCTCGTCTGCTACCTCAGCATCCGCGCCATGCTCCTCCTCATCGACTGCAAGTACATGCTGCTCTCTGTGGTGGAGTCTTCCCCGGACGCGGAGGACGAGGCCAAGGCCAAGCTGCTGCTCAACGGCGACGCCGAAAAGGGGGACGTCAGCAAGAGGCTGCAGCAGCAGAGGAGGAAGATCTCCTACAGCGACGTGGGCTTCGCCGCCTTCGGCGCCACCGGTCGGCTAACGGTCGACGCCATGCTGCTGGTGTCCCAGGTGGGCTTCTGCTGCGCCTACCTCATCTTCATCTCGGAGAACCTGTCCACCTTCGTCAGCGGCCTTGCGCAGCACCAGTGGCTGGTCGTCATCCTCCCACCGCTCTTCTTCCTCACCCTCATCCCAGACCTCAACAACCTGGCCGTCTTCAGCCTGCTTGCGCAGATCTCCAACCTGTTTGCCTTCGCCGTTGTCTTCTGGTTCGACTTCGAGCACCTCCATCTGGCCAGCCCTGAGCACCGGAGGGAGTTCTCCATCTCCGGCTTCCCCTTCTTCTTCTCCATCGCCATCTACTGCTTCGAGGGCGCCGGGATGATACTCTCCCTGGAGGAGTCGGTGCCGGAGTCGCTGCGGCCAAAGTTCAAGAAAATGTTCGTGTACACGATCGTGGCCGTCACCTCGCTGTACATCTCCTTCGGCGTCAGCGGATACCTGTCCTACGGGAGGGAGACACGCGACATCATCACGCTCAACCTCCCCGTCGGCGCAGGGCTCAACTTCGCCGCCATCGTCAAGGTGTGCCTCAGCTTCTCCCTCTTCTTCACCTACCCGGTGATGCTCTTCCCGGTGACAGCCCTCCTGGAGGAGCGGTGTTGCGCCCCTTCCCCAGCAGCAGCAGCAGTAGAAGGGGAAGGGTCCGAGGCGAAAAAAGTTTCCTCCGCCCTCTACCCCAACAGCCTCCGACTCTTCCTGGTGACCCTGACGGGACTGATCGTGCTGCTGGTGCCCCGGTTCGCAGACCTGATGGCCCTAGTGGGGGCCACCTGCTGCACCTTCCTCGGCTTCATCATGCCAGGGCTGTGCCACCTCGTCATAGGGAACAGGACGAGGAAGCAGGGGACGGAGAAGGCCGATCCCACCCTCAACTACGTCCTGGTGATCACCGGAGTGATAGGGGCCGTGCTGGGCACGGCGGACGCACTGGCAAAGATTTCGTCCTAGCATACCACACAGTCGTATTACAGGGTTCTCCAACGGCGCTACATCATCATGGCGTTCAACAGGGAGGGGTAACTAGAAAAGAACCGTGAAAAGAAGATTCGTTCAGCAAAGACAAGGAAGACGCATATCCACTGCAAGTATCACGCGCGGAAACGAGAAAAGAAAAAGTGTTCTGTCACCCGCCAAAAATTACCTGAATGCATTTTTTACAACGCCATCACCGAAGTGGACATCCCATATCTTCCTTATTAGGCGAAAGAGAGAGAAAACAGCAACCTTATATGGTACTACATACACATTCAGATATCCCTACTACCGATCGTTGTGTTTTACGTGATTAAGCTCAAATGCAACAGTTTATTGCTTTTACTACGTCGCTGCGGCCTAATTTGATTATTAACGGTACTTTCTATCCTCGTGTATTCCGCGCACTTATCATTTACCACGCTTTGAGAATGGGGACTTGCCCACAAAGATACTTCAGGCAAGCAGCCCATCTCTCGATCGATGTGCTCCGTGACGCCACTTCCGTCGCCGCCTTCTCTCAATCCTCGCCCACCCACGGACTTTCTCTCTCTCCTTCTGAGGGCCTTCTTTCTCTCTCTCTCGGTCTGGGAAAAGCAGGAAACGTCATCGTCGCACAGCTTGGTCGGTCCGCAGTCGCACTCCGCACCCACCTGGAGGAGGGGGCGGCAAGCAACACAAAAGGATCTTGCCCCCGCACTTCTTTGTGCGGGGAGAAAAGGCGAAATTCGTCCTAGTCCCAAGGGACCACTTCCGTTGGTATTTTCAATTATCTCTCGAAAGTGACTTTGGTTTCTCTTTTGGGCATTTGAAGGTTGATTTCCGAGTGGTTTCTGTCCTGGATTTGCCTCTTTGTATTACGTGGCTGTTGGTCACACTGCAGCCAGGAGACAAAACTCTGCCTTGTCTGCTGGAAGAGGAGCAGCACTCCGGAGAGGGCGAGAGAGAAGAAGAAAACTCCAGCAGATTGGGGAATCCCGTGAGTAGGTGTAGGTGAGCAGGAAGATGTCCTTGCTCCTCCTGCTTCGTCCAGGAATCCTTGGTCCCCTCGTTCGTCCTCGACGGCGACATGGGTCAGAGCACCAGCAAGGCTAGCCTGGACGTGCCCGCCTCGGCAGCGGGGTCCATCTCGCAGGTGCTGGGGGGGCTGGTGGAGGGGTCGGCGGCATCCGGTTCGGGCGGAGGCGCGGAGGGGCCCACCCTGCACCAGCTCAGGAGGGGCAGCTCCGCGGACGGAGGCGGCGGCGGAGGCGCGGCCTCCCCTTCTTGGCAGCTGGAGGTGCTCAGGCAGACCAAAAACATACACAGGTGAGGGAATTGTTGTTATAACACCTGACACCTTTTGCACGAAGTTATGTTTTTCAGGCTGACGGTGATCTCGTACGAGGAGTTCCTGGACAACATACGCCAGCTGAACGATATCTCCGGGCGCTACCTGGACGACAACGGCAAGCAGCTGGTGTTCGCCGTCAAGCGCGGCACCGACTCAACTATCCTGTGGCGCGCCACCGTCCGCATCGCCTGCGTCAAGGTGGACGCCGCCACCAAGAGCATCGAGTCTTGCCGCACGCTATCCCTTAAGCAGTTCCTCCTCGTGTACAACAAGCTCCGTCACCAGGCCGACGCCGTCGTAGCCGTGCAGGAGGAGGGCGTCTGCGGCGGCGGCGAAGTTATTCAGCGCCTTGACGACGTCTACGGAGAGATCGAGGAAGTCGCCGACAAGGACAAGAAGTCCGACGCTAGCGACGTGGGGATCGGCCTGAAGGAGGAGTGCATCATCTGTCTGGAGCGCGTCCCCGAGCTAATCCTTCCCTGCGCCCACTCCTACTGCCTGCCCTGCATCGAGCAGTGGAGCGTCAACAACAAGACCTGTCCTGTGTGCAGGGAGACGGTGGACGACATCGACGAGGGGTGGGTGGTCTCCGAGGGGCCAGACAGCCTAGAGATCGCCACTGAGATCCAAAAGTCCCTCATGAACCTGAGCCAGTGATCAAGACTTTGAAAGCAGCTAAAGTTTTAATACTAACAGGTATATTGACTTTTTTACGGGAAAAAGCGGGACTAGAACGAAATTGAAAAAAATGTCTTCGGGCGTTTCGGTGTTCGAGTATGACTGCGAGGCGGTCCGTGTGGTGGCCCGCCGAGTCAACCCTCGCTCCGGAGCAGAAGAGACCCGCAAGTTCTCCGTGGACCCCAACCTGACCAGCTTCGACATCCTCCGCACCATCCTGGCCCGTGCCTTCGAGCTGCCGGGCGACGGGGATTTTGCCATCTCCTACGAGGCTCCCCCGGCACCGTCCTCTTCCGGTTGCTCAGAGTGGCTGCCGCTCCTGTCCGACTGGGATCTGGACACTGCCATCATTAGCGCCGCCGAGCCTGCACTCAACCTGGCCGTCACAGAAAGGAAGTTCCGGACTCTGGCGGCGCTAGAGGACCAGGAGAGGCTCTCCCTTCCCCCGGAGGTGGCCGCCGTAGGGAGCGCCGAAGGAGAAGAGAAAGGAGACGAAGAAGACGATCGGTCTTCCGTGTCACTACCTCCCGGCAATGCTTCAGTCGAGCAGAGGAAGAACTCTGGCTCGTCATCCTCATCCTCGAAGCAGTTTTCCTCGCTCCGCCACCAGCTGGAAAAGAACTTCGTCCCGTCCCTCACCAGCCGCCTGCAGAAGGCCAAGACCCTGGCGGAGGAGACCTGGCAGAGCAGGGGCCCGCAGTTGATGGGCCTGCTTGATGACCTGTCCTCAGGCCCGCAGGACCACCAGCAGGACCCTTGCGACGCGCACGGGCCGCTGACGGAAAGGGACGTGAGGCAGTACCTGAACAAGGTGGGCGAGGTGGTGGCGCCGAGGGAGATGAGGTTGGCCGTCTACCAGCGCGGGCTCTCGCAGCACGTGAGGAAGGTCATGTGGAAGCACCTGCTGGGGGTGTACCCGGTCGGGCCAGGGCCCGCCGGTTCTGGCTCCAGCTCAGGCTCATCTGGCGGCATGGACGGCCGCGACCGCGTCAGGTACATCAAGCGAAAGTCCGACGAGTACGAGGACCTAAAGAAGACCTGGGTGGACATGGTGCTGCACGGCAAGGTGACGGACGACCTCAAGTGCGTAACGCACATGGTGAAGAAGGACGTGCTGCGGACAGACCGGCACCACCCGTTCTACTCGGGGGAGGGCAACGCAAACGTCACCCTGCTCTACAACATCCTCACCACTTACGCTCTGCACCATCCCTCCGTGGGGTATTGTCAGGTGCGTTAGACAATCTGTGCTACACTTGAAAAGGCTTCAAAATAATTAGAGTGAAACGTGATACGGTATCCGGAAGAAGCCCAAAAATTGTACTGCAGCCGAAACAGGTTTGTCGGCTCTTGCGTACTTGCCTGCCCTGTTCCCCCCCTGAAATTACCATGGGTACTACGTACTCATGAACAATTCCTGATATGATGCTGGGTATCTACCTTAATGCAAAATTATAATTATTCCAGGGCATGTCCGACCTGCTGTCCCCTCTTCTGGTGGTGATGCAGGACGAGGGCCAGGCATACCTCTCCTTCTGCGCCCTGATGCGGCGAATGAGAGAGAACTTCTCACCTACGGGCGAGGCCATGAGCAGGAAGTTCGAGCACCTCTCGCAGGGCATCCTATTCTACGACCCTGAGTTCTTCGCCTACCTCAAGCTGCGCTCGGCCGATGACCTGCTCTACTGCTACCGCTGGCTGCTGCTCGAGATGAAGAGGGAGTTCTGCTTTGAGGACGCATGCACGGCCATGGAGGTGGGATTTTCTCTAACTTCTTTGTACTGGGATTGGAATTTCCTTTATAAAACTTTTTTTTTCATCCAGGTTCTGTGGGCCTCTTTGCCTCCGCCGCAAGCCTCCTCCTCTTCCAACGGCGACTTCTCCTCCTCCGACGGCGGCGGCGGCGGCGGCGGCGGCGTTCCCCTCTTCGAGCACCGCTTCGGCCGTTCACCGCAGCTCGCCCCCTCTTCCCAGGGCTCTCCCGGGCCGTCCTCCTACTCCAAGAGGGAGACTGCCTTCACAAGCGTCGTCTCTCTGCGGAAGAGGCTGAGCAGCATGGACGTCAACGAGGGAAGCAGCCCCTCGCCCAAAGTCACAGGAGGCGCGACAGGGTCGGCTGCGGCCAAGGCTGCCCTGCAGAGAAGAGCCGCAAGGAGCGGGGTTGCGGCGACCGGAGGGAGGGAGAGGATTCAGTCTGACGGCGCCGCGGCGGAGGAGAAGAGGGCCAGGGGGTCGGCTGAGAGGCACGCAGCAATCAAGAAGAGTTCCAGTCTGTTGGCCCAGGCGAGGGTTAAGTCGCTGGAGAAGCAGCAGCAACAACAGCAACAATCGGATGAAACTTCTTCTCCTGCTGCTGCTGCTCCTGCGACGACTCCGACCTCTTCAGGGAAGAAGATCAAGAGCCTGAACGAGTTTTACCGTCTTGCTCCGTCGGCAGCTCCTGCGAAGGCAGATACCAAGGAGAAGGAAGAAGCCAAGGGAGCGGACCCAGGTGGGGAAGGTGACAACGAGGAGGCTGCCGAGGCCGAGGGGAAAGAAGAAACTCCTGATGGGGACCAAGAAGTTGAAAAGGAGGAGGAGGAGGAAGGGGGCGGGTACGCCTTCGGCAATGTCGTCAGCGTCCAGGTGGACAGACTTCCTCCCCCGACCGTTTTTGGAGGAGGGAACCCATTCCTTATGTTCATGTGCCTCGCTTGCATCTTACAACACAGGTATTTTTTTCCGCGACACCCTTAGCTGATCGCGACTTAGGCTTTTTCGTGTTGTTTTGCAGAGACTACATAATGCAGCAACAGCTGGACTACCAAGAGATCGCCATGCACTTTGACCGCATGGTCAGACGGCATAATGTCAAAAGGACCCTTATCATTGCTAGGTAAGTTGCTGTTACAGTTCTGTTCTGTTGTTTCCTTCTTTTTACTTTTCTCATGTTTTTTGCAGAAAAATGTTCGCGGAGTATTTGAACGACGACTGGAAGAGGGAGAGGATGGGGGAGGGGGAGGTCAACCGGCACCTACATTCCAAAAACTGTTAGGGTCATAGCGCTATGGGAGTGGCGGCAGCTCAGAAAACATTTCTAGTCTTTTGAAAACCAAAACGACGCAAACGATTTCCACATTCGCATTCCAAAATTGTGTATTAGTGCTACGGCTGACTTCGTGCGAAACCGTGCGCAAACTTGTATGGGCTAGTAATATTGAAAGGAGTATATGTACGGGCTATATTTTATCACGCCGCAATATCGTTTATTTGCCTCTTTGTACCCATAGTAAATCAAAAATAAACCAAGGAATAGATGAACTGGCGACTCAAACCCATTGCGTGTGCGTAGTACTGCATCATATGATAACTATTTGGGTTTCGATTCGAGAAAGACTCGCCTCTCGTTCGCACAGCACCTCACAACTTCAGCTCTTAGGTAAAAGTAATTGAAATCTTGTAAGCGTTTTCTTTCTTTCTTTCTTTTGGGAGGGGAGGGAGGATGCCTAATTAATTCCTCCTCCTTGGATCTCGCCTCACTTTGCTGGCACCTCCGCCTCCTCCCGCGTTTTCCTGAGGCCTGTTGCCGCCAGCGGCCGCCTTCGCCGCAAAGTACTGAGCGTACGGCGAAGGGGAGGGGGCCGCCGCCGCGGGGGCCGCCGCAGAGAACGAAGAAGAGGTGGAGGATTGTCTAGGGTTGTAAGAGGGAGACTTGGCTGCCGCCATTCCTCCTCCTCCGAGCAGCTTCCTGAGCCTCGGATCTTGCTGCACCTGCGACGGCGGGATGTGCCTGACCACATCTGCGTAGTCCGGCCCAGAGACTGTGATGGCCTGCAGGCGGTAGTGCAGCGGGGTGTGGGAGTAGATGGAGGCGTCGATCTCCTTGGCAACAGCAGTGGACACGAAAGGCTTGAACGGGAGGCCAAGGGCGTTATCATCCTCTTCCTGCTGATGCTGCTCCTCCTCCTTGGGCTTGTCTTCTCCTCCACCGAAGGAAGGCAGGTCCAGTCCGTCAAACACCGATCCCAGATCCATCTCCATCAGGCGCTTCTCCTTCTCGTGCTCGCTGTCTCCGCCGCCGCCGCTGCTAGGGGACTTTTTGCGAGGGTCCCTAGCAGAGGAGGAACGGGGATCGCGATTTTTCCTAATCGGATGAAAAAAACAATTAGCGTTGCATTAAGCAAATGTTCAAAACTTCAAATCAAACACGTCTCCTTACCTAGGATCTCGCCGCCCTTTGGTTCCCCCTCCTCCCCGGTTGTCCTCATCCGCTTTCGCGTTGTGGTCCTCCTTCCTCTCCTCTTTCTCATCGCCGTCCTCCACCGTGACGATCTCCAGGTCCTTCTGTTCCCTGCTATTATCCCCCTCCTCGTCCGAAGAGTACCAACCCGTTGGAAGCTTTGGGGCGGACGGGGAGCGCTCCTCCGAGCTGCGGCTCTTCTTCTCCTCCTGCTGCTTGATCCTCTCGTACAGTTTCAGCGTCGTGGCGGGAAGGTTGGGAACGTCTGGGTTCCAGCACTCTGGGAGATGAATATAAATTAAAAATGTTAGGGGGCAAGAGCAAGAGAAAATAAAAGCAATAGCAAGCAAAAAAATCAGCAGCAACAAGAGTAAAAACTGCAAGCAACTGAAAAGACAACCACCAACAATCGAGATATTCACCTTCGCCACTTGGACTTTGGTCCTGCTCTTGGTCCATAGACCGACGCCCTGGCGATTTACTGGAGGACCTTCTTCTCTCCGACCTGCTGCTGCTGTGCCTGTCCTCTTCCTCCTCGTTGGAGAAGGTGCGGCGGCGCCTCATTCTCTCCGGGGTGTCCCTTGAATCCCTCCGATCCCTGTTCTCTTCCTTCTCCTTCTCGTCCCTGGGACTCTTGCTATGCTGCTGTATGTCCAACTTGGTCTGCTCGATCCCTCCCCTGAAGGCCTCCAGGTTGGCGACGGCCGGAGCAGGCAGCATTCTTGGACCTCCTGCAGACAGCGGCACTGGCGGGGCCACCGCCACAGGGACATGTGGAGCGGCGGCGGCCGCGACAGGGGGGAGGGGCGGACGAGGAAGCAGGGACGTCGGTGGTCCGCCAGCCGACGACGCCTTCCTCGCAGCGGCTACCACGGCGGCGGCGGCGGCGGCCGCGGCGGCAAGGGCGGGAGACGGCCCCTGGTCGCCCTCGTCGTGCCAGCGGCTCTTGCGCCGCCTCTCGCCCTTGCTGCCGTCTTTGGCGGACTGGTCAGGTTCCTCCTTGCCGCCGAAAGGTTTCTTTTCGCCTTCTCCGAATCCTCCATCGCCGAAACCTGGAGGAGGAGCTCCGAACGGTCCCGGGGGAGGAACGCCAAAGTCTGGGTTGCTGTTGCCGCCGCCGCTGCCGAATCCTCCCAGCGGAGGAGGAGGACCGTTGTTCCCAAAACCGCCTCCGCCCCTTCCGAATCCTCCTAATTGGCCAAATCCTGGTGGCCTTGGGCCAGCCAATCCTGGTCCCCCCGGTCTTGGTCCCGGCGGAGCCCCGAACCTCCCTCCTCCCCTTCCTCCTCCTCCAGCTGCCAGATCCCCCAGACCTCCTAGTCCTCCTCCAGCCCCAGGTCCTTGTGGTGCTGGAATCGGCTCGTGGAATACCGGCTCGTCCCAGCCCCTGTTCTTGGCCTCAACTATGGCCACCGTCCGCACCGCCTGCTCCCTGCTCATCCGAGGGAAGTCGCCCAGAATCTCCTTGGGGGCGCTCTCCAGATGCTTGATGAGAATGGCCCTGGTCTCGTCCGTCAGGTGCCCGTGGCTGAACTTGCAGGACTCGTCCGAGTCGAGGCAGCGCTTCCCGGTGTGGAAGTACTTGCAGGGGAAGCCCTTGTGCAGGTACAGGCACTTCTCCTTCTTGGCGCACCGCTCAAACAGGTAGAACTTGCAAAGCTCCATTATCTTGGGGGGCTCGGCGTCGTGGGAGAACATGCACCTCTCAGGGCTCTGCGGAAGGAGGAAAAAACATTATTAGAGATGTTATAGAATATAGATAGATGCAAAAAAAATAAAAGGTACTTTGTACAGTAACGCTGCTGTACACGAATATCAGCAAAACACTTCAACCTGAAGGCTATGTTCAAAAGTGGAGAGCGAGGAATAATGAGTTTGAAGAAGGTGGTCTTACGTCAACTGGCTCGCAGTCCTTCAACATGTCGTTATTCTCCTAGTGATATCGCTAATTAGGTTACGAATCGGAAAAAGAGTCGTCCCAAAAGTAGCTGCTTCCTAAATAACCCTCTCCACTCACCTTCGGGCACTTTCCCAGCATGAACATCTTGCATATCTCTCCGCTCCTCATCCCTCCTCTGCCTCTGCCTCCTCCCCCTCTCCTTCCAGCCGCTCCGCCACCACTTCCTCCGTCATGGTGGTGGTGCTCCCTCCTCCTCATCTTCCCCCTGTCCCCGTCCCTTCCTCCTCCAGATGAGTGCCTTCTCTTCCTCATCCTCCTCGGGCTTGATCCTCCGCTGCCGTCCTCCTCAGAGTCGAAGTCCTCCTCCTCTTCACCCATCATCTCCTCTTCCTCGTCGCTGATGTAGACCGCCTGCCTCCTGTTTGACGACGGCGACCCCCCCGCTGCGTACACCCCCATGGCCTCCATGTCTCCCTCCCCCTCCTCTTCGTCCTCGTCAGCCATCTGCTTCTCCAGCGCCGCCAGCTTCTCCTCCAGCCTCCGCTTCTTCTCCTCGTCCGCGTCCAGCTCCCGCCGAGCGGAGGAAGACTTCCGCTTGCCGCCGCCACTTCCGCGGTCTCTATCCCTGTCCTTCTCCCTGGACTTCTTCTTCTCCTTCTTGTCCTTGTGCTTGTGTTTGTGCTTACTCCTGCTGCCGTGCTGGTGGTGGTGCCGCTTGTCCTCTTCGTGCTCTTCGGCGAAATCCCCGTTCCCCTCCACGTCTTCCGGAGCGGCTGCGGCAGCATCTTCTTCCCGCTGGGGGACCTCCTCTTCGTCCTCGTCTTCGATCTCGCCGTCTTCCAAGTCCTCACCCTCCTCCATCTCTGCGGGGTTCTTGTCCTCCACTTCTGCCATGATTAGCTGCTGGTTATTGGCCTGAAAAGTTGAAATATCCCAATGTTACGCAAAAAGATATCACTGCATGTGCATGTCATCATCGTCATCCATGTTTTAAACAAAGGCGCCTTTTCATCCATTGGTGACCTGAGTAATTATATTATGTCCCCACATTAAGATAAAGAATAAATAGCAATTTTGCGTGCTGTGTGAAAATGTGAAATATTAAAAGCTGCTTCTTAGACCCCATGTAAAGGTATTCCTGGCCATAAAATTCTCCGTGAACTTAAAAGAAACTTTTCGAAATTAAGAACTGCAGCAAAGGCAATGATGCACTGTTGCGAATGATTGAAGAAATAGTGTCTTGGAATAATTATTGCGCTGAAAAAATTAAACCACCTTCGTCATTCCACGTCTTCGATGTGTGATAGCTTTCAAGTTCACGGTAGTCACCTCTTTGGAAGCTTTGCTGGCCTAGGATAAAATTATCGTTAAATAAAATGTATCCCTTGATCAGCACTACTCTTTTCAACCCGTTTGAGCCCTTTTGCTAAGTATTCTCCAGATACTCCCAAAAGACCCGACCAACAACCCTTTTCCAATGCAGAACCTTGGCAATTGGCACAGCAGTCATCTGGCGTGGAAAATCCCCTTAGGCTGCCAAAGGATCTGTCGCTGGATGTGTGGAGGGGGGAACATTAGATTAGCTGCATGAGGGGAAAGGGTTTGCGCCAACTTTCATC
>JAAUYJ010186415.1_pt1 | contig 16070 bp, 10 predicted proteins | sample 7278031 | NCBI WGS metagenome assembly JAAUYJ01 (sample SAMN14350222, study PRJNA611818) | marine sediment metagenome | isolation source: surface marine sediment (1.8m) | place: French Polynesia: Moorea | collected 2018-08 | reverse complement strand
TATATGCATTAATGCTACATAAAACACACTGGAAGGAACTTTGGCATGGCTAGAAATAGTATTTTCAATTATGTCTAGTTTAGTAATTAAGTGAGGATAGGAAACCGTATCATTAAATAAGTAAGCATGGCGAATTTTAACAGAATAAAACCAAGCAAGATGGTAAGGAGTATCGCTGTATTTTTGTAAATACTCAGATTCGCTGAAATTATCGTCATCAAAGGTGAAAATCGTTTGAGTTAAACCTAAAAGATTACGAATTGGTTGCACAACTCCAACTATTAAAGCATCCAAATTTTCTAAGCTTTTAATGTGACTCAGAAAATCTGCATGGATTTGGGCGATGACATACAACTCACTTAAATTTTTACCATAGGTAAGGCGGTCTGAACCACTTTGCATCATCATAAAGCTTACTGTGAGCCAGTTTCCTGCTTCCATACCATACTTATAGGCATTTTCGTAATAAGCATCCGCTTCTCTAATTGGGCGACTCCAGCTATGAACATCCGCAGCAAACAGAAAATTAGTCATACCCCGCACATCAGCATTATCAAATTGTTCACACAATTGTACAGCCATATCTCCAAATTGATAAGCTGTGGTAGCATCTTTGAGCATAGCATTGGCAATTAAACCATAACCGACATAACCGAAGGGAGACATATCACTATTACCATTGTCTAAAGATAAAGTTGTCATCTTGGCTATAGCGAGAAATGCTAGGTTTGGTTTACCATCAAGCCATGCAGCGTAGAAGAGAATTTGTGCAATTCGCAGCATTTCAGCCATGTTTTGATCTTTCATTTTGGGAAGCTTAAGAATTGATTCTACTGTCTGCTGCTTTAAAAATATTTTAACTTTGCCAATTTCTTCATCTAGACTAACTTGAATCACTTTTTGCTCTGTAGGAATTTCCCAACCAAGTATAAGTAGACTTTGGCGTTGAATAGCGATCGCTTCACTATTTCTCCCCTGAAGTTGATATTGAGTCATTTGTATCCGATAAATTACCGCTTGATCTAAAGCAGTTTGAGCATGGTTGAGTGCTTCGGTATAGAGAATTTCAGCTTGAGCAAAATTTCCACAAAGATATGCTGCTTCGGAGCCATAACGGTACAAACTGTAAATTAATTCATAGTCACTTTCCCAAGCAGTTGTGGGTAATAAATTAATGCCAATAGTAAAATAATTTTCAGCTACTTGGTAAGCTGCCGATAGTTTTGCTTTCTTGCCCGCTTCCAAATTCAAATCAGCTAATTGTTGTTTTTCTTCTTGGCTAAATATGGCTGCTTTACCAAGATTTAACTGATTTACTAAGGCAAAAATTTGCTCTAATTTTTCATCAGGTGATAATTTTTGTAATAACAATTGACCGATTTTTAAGTGTGTTAATTGCTTTTGATTTTCTGGAATTAATGTATAGGCAGCTTGTTGCACTCGATCATGTAAAAAACGATATTGTACATCTTGATTAACTCTACTATTCTCCCTTACTTTCTCCCTACCCAGATAAAATTTATAAACCTCAGTTTGTGGCAAAATTAATCCTAATTGTAAAGCTTTCCACAAATTATCTGCTGTATCTGCTTCTGACTGCTCGCAAACTACTGCCAAAGTTTGCAAATTAAACTGATTTCCAATACAAGCAGCTAATTTTAACACCTGTTGAGTTTCTTTTGGCAACTTTTGCAACCGCCCGGCCATAAATTCCACTACATCGTCAGTAAGTGCCATTTGCCTAACTTCAGCAATATCGCACTCCCAATACGCCACTGCCGCATTAAATTGAATTAACCCTTCTCCATGCAAACCCAGCATAAACTGAGTGGTAAAAAACGGATTGCCTTTGGTTTTCTGATATATCAACTCTGTTAGAGGTTGACCAATTTCTGGAGTACAACTTAAGGTCTCAGATACCAACAAGTTAATGTGAGTCTGAGATAAAGGAGATAAGGTAATAGTGTTAATTATTCCGTCTTCTTTGGCAATTTCTTCTAAAGTCAGCATCAAGGGATGAGCGGGAAATACTTCATTATCGCGATATGCTCCAATGAATAGTAAATAACTTTTTTCTCCTTTACTCATCAATAGTTGCAACAAATTCAGAGAAGCAGAGTCTGCCCACTGCAAGTCATCAATGAATATAACCAAAGGATGACTTTGTGTAGCAAATACCTGAATAAATTTACCAAACACCAAATTAAAACGATTTTGCCTTGCACTTCCTGATAACTCCGCCACAGCAGGTTGCTTACCTATGATTTTTTCTAACGCCGGAATTACCTCAATAATTACCTCTCCATTTTCTCCCACTGCCTCCAGAATTTTACTTTTCCATTGCTGTAGTTGAGCATCACTTTCACTCAAGATTTGCTCCATTAAATCTCGCAGCGCTTGCACTAATGCAGAAAAAGGAATATTACGATTAAACTGATCAAATTTCCCTTTGATAAAATAACCCCTTCGTCTGACAATAGGTTTGTGAACTTCATTAACAACTACCGTTTTTCCAATCCCAGAAAAACCTGCCACCAATATTATTTCTGAACCTCCCCCTTTTCCCAGGGGTGATTCAGGGGGGGCTGCTACTCTGTCAAATGCTGCTAATAACTGTTCAACTTCTGCTTCTCTACCGTAGAGTTTTTCTGGAATGAGAAAGCGATCGCTAATATCTCGCTCTCCCAACTGAAAATTCTCTATTTCTCCCTTTTCCTCCCATTCCTGCCGACATTTTTCCAAATCATATTTTAAACCCAAAGCACTTTGATATCTATCTTCGGCGTTTTTTGCCATCAACTTCATTACAATTTCCATTAGCATTTCGGGTATTTGTGTTTCCTCTTCCCTACTCCCTAATACTGGCATTTTAGATAAATGACAATGCACTAATTCCATGGGGTCTTTTGTTTCAAATGGTAATTTTCCATTTAACATCTCAAAAAATGTTACACCCAACGAATAAAAGTCGCTGCGATAATCTATTCCTCGGTTCATTCTACCAGTTTGCTCTGGGGAAATATAGGCTAAAGTTCCTTCTAAAATTTTGTAATTTTGAATTGTTTGAGTTTCTTTTGGCAACAGAGTAGAAATACTAAAGTCAATAATTTTTACTTTCTTAGTTTGAGGATTAATTAATATATTTACTGGTTTAATATCTTTATGAATAATGCGGCTTTGGTGTAATTGATAGACAATTTCTGCTATCTGAATAGCGATGTCTAAAAATTGGGATATGTCTTTTTTATTGTGAGGCAAATTTTGATAATATTGAGCTAAAGAAATGCCGCCAAAATCTGGCATAATTAGGGCATAGCCATTCTGATAACTATATAAAGCTAATGGTTTTACAATACCTTCTATGTGGAGATTACTAGCAATAGTATATTGGTTGCGAAACTGAACTAATTCGTTAAAGGAAGGAAACTCCGAACGGAGCAGCTTAATAATTACAGGTTGAGAGTCTGCTTTCGCCACTCCACGATAGGCAATAGTCCGATCGCTCTCATGTATTAAGTCGCCAATTTCATAATTGGTTAAGGATTTTATGGGTAAGTTCATAGTCAGTTCATCAAAAAACTTTTTTATAACTTTCTGAAATTCCAATTATATCTGTAAAATTGGCATAATATTTATACCCATCGTATTATACCAAATCCGGTTAAACAGTTATTGCACTGACTATCTTCACTCAATACAGATTTTCGATATTAAACCCCTACTCTCTTTCAATTTGATATTAGCCCAACTATAAACAAATATTTTAAAGCTATTGATTAACTAATAAAAATACTTAATCGTTACTAATCGAATGATTTCTATCTAATTTATAAGCTTTACCTAATTTGGCATCGAAAGCCCAAGCTGAGATTTTTAACTTACCTTTAGGAAGCAATTTTCCCGAAATTGTTTGTTCCCAACCTGCATTAATATAAGCAGGATTATTAAATAGTTGAACTAAAGATTCTCTGTGAGTTTTTGCAGACATTAAAACATCAAATATAATCCATTCACCTGCTTGATTTTTGTAAGTTAAAATAACTGCATCAGCAGGTTGGTTACGTTCTGGCAAAAATGCCCAACCATTGACAAAATACCACGGTTTTAAAGGAATAATTCCATCTAAAGCACCATAAGTTTGATTTTTGGATTTTTCGGCAGCGATCGCTGTTATATTATCGCTGATAAGTAAACCTGGTTTTAACATTCCTAGATAGTTAAGTTGATTAGCGATAACTTTAACATAATCATAATTATCCAAAAGATTAGCTTCGATACAAGATTGATTTTCTATGATATTTATAAAAGACAAACAAGTTTTACCTTGCATTCGCAAATCATGCCAAAACTGAATTTCTTTGAGGCTATAGTTAAATGATTGGAATTGCAAAATCACTAATCCTAATATTGCGAGAAATACTGTGATTTTTTGTAGTAATATTTTTGATTTAGTTAAATAGCCTTGACTACGGGCGTGGCTAAATACAATTGGCAATAAATGAATAATAGCAACTATTAAATATAGAGAAAAGGTTGTGTATCTTGAAGGCAAAGAACTCTCGACTCCAAAACCTACTCTACCAACAGAAGTTATTAAAGCACTCAATACTGAGTAAAATCCAATCATTATCCAGCCAATCATTTGATTTAACAGAGGGTAGTCTTGAATATGTCTAAATAGGTAAAGACATAAACAGAAAAATATTGCTATTTCTACCCCACCAATAAGTATGGAATTAACAAGAGGAAATGTTTGATTACCAGAACCTAAAGGAGAACCTAAAAAAGCTAGAAAAAATTGCAGAGTTTGAGCGGGATAGAGAAATGCTGGAGTTATCCCAGGGCTACCTTCTGGTTTATAAAAACCATCAAAATATATAGTTATACTGACAATAAAAGTTATTAGCCAAGTAAAAAACAACCATTTTTTTCTCAATAGATTAGACCATGATTTTAATGGAGCTAATACCAGCACTGGTAAAATTATTACCCAGGCAAGCATTCCATTAGAATAGGAGAAAGTGCTAATCATACAAAGCACAATACAAATCAAGAATTTTAGGATTGTACTGAGACGAGAATAGGCAATAGAAATGGCAGTAGTAATACAGGCGATCGGCATGAAGACAACTAGTTGAATTCCCCAAAACCAATTATCATATTGAATCGCCGAAAAAATGAGTAGGTTTGCCAAAAAAGCGATGATTAAACTGGGGATTGTTTTGGTATTTATTGTGAGTCGATTCAAACGATAAATATTTACAGAAACTAGACAAGCCAATAAAAATATTGCTAACATTTCATATCTAACATCCCAGTTTGTGAGATATGCTAGCCCTAGAAAAATTAGTCGTGGGAATAATTTTCTACTTTCGTTATGCTGTGCTATTAAGTCTTGCCAATACAAAGAGTTTGCCGAGATTTTAACAAATAATTGAGGCATCAAATTCCATTGGTCCCAAAAAGGAAGATTGACGCTATAGTTAAGGATTAATATTCCCATGACGATGGCTGGAAGGATGACTAAAGCTATAGCTATTCCATGTACAAATTTCAAGTCAAAGTTTAGTGTTTTTTTTCTGATAGAGTGCATATTTCTGATTTTAATTATTTAGAAAAATTATTTATTTTAAGATTAATATAGTAATCCGCCCATAGGTTGTGAGAAATCAAAAAGTAAATAAAAAAAACTGAAACTATTATCTGTTCCCTGTTCGCCGTTCCCTAAAAGCTATTAAAATTTTGTAGACGACTAAAATAGGATTGCTATAGGATATCAGTTAGTTACTTTTATACTAAATTCAAAAACGTTTGCCTCAAAATATTTACAGTTGTTATATTCAGACCTACGACCTAATACCATTTCTCAAAAATCTTACTATATTTGATTGGATGGGGAAGTGTGGGAAGTGGGGGAGGTGGGGGAAGAAGTAAACATAAGGATAATTAACATTAACTAGATAATAATTAAGGAATAAGTAATTTTCTCTATATTAATTACTTAATAAGTGAAATTTTAGCCAAGTATAGCATTAATGCGTGGTAATTGGTATAACACCTAAAACCTATAAATAAGCAATGTAGCAAGATGTTATGAAAATGGTATTAGAGAAGAATTTAAAAAACGGGCTGTTGATAACTGGATTTAGTGTTATTAATTACATGAACCCCAGGGAGAGGGAATACTTTGCCTGTATTGGTATCAAATACCCAGGCTTTAATATTAACCAGATCTTCGGCAAATTCTTGAGAATAAAAAGTTCTTTCCCACCCGAAATTTAGAAATTTCTCAGCTTGATATTTTTCAGATATATCTAATCTTGATGTTGCTAAATCTGCCACAGCAAATATAGTTGATTCACCAAGGGAATTATCGTAAGTGAGAATTACAGCGTCAACTGGTCTACTTTGATTTTTTAATACTGCCCAACCAGAGGCTAAATACATATTATTATCTAGTTTTTTAATTCGCTCAAATTTGCCATCCACTTGATTATCTGATGAGATATCTATTATATCTTTAACTTTATTAGTTTTAACTAAACCAGGGTTTAGTAAATTTAACTTTGTTAGAGAATTAGCTATATTTTTGATGACTTTCCTATCTCCACCAGGGCCATAAATATCAATTTTTTGACATTCATCTTGCTCGAAGTTTATTAATAGTAAACAAGCTTTACCTCTCAATAGAATTGACTTCAAACTCATAATGCGAATCCCAGAATAATAAAAGGTTTGGATATGTAAAAATATTAATGCAGTTGCTAAAAAGGTTTTAATTTGAGCCGGTATTTCTTGATTAGATAAATAACCTCTACTTGTGCCATCCTTAAATAAGATGGGAATTAAATGAATTATAGAGACAATCAAATATAAAGAAAAAGTCGTATATTTGGAAGAAAGAGATTGTTCGATGCCAAAACCGACTCTTCCTGTAGTTGTAATTAAGCCACTAATTACGGCATATAAGCCAATCATTATCCAGGGAATAGTACGATTGAAAAATTTATAATCTTGACTATGTTTTAATATGTAAATACATGAAATTATAAAGATTGCGATCGCTACTCCCCCAATTATCATTGAATTAGTTACGGAAGCGATAGGAGTATTCCAACCAAGAGGGGAACCGAGAAAACAGAGAAAGTATTGAACTGCTTTAAATGGATGTACTATAGCTTCTAAAATACTTGGACTGCTGTCAGGTTTTTGATAGCCATAAAAGTAGAGAACTACATTTGACGTGAAACCAATTAACCAGCCAAAAACTAACCTTTTTTGCTTGGGTAGGTCAGACCATGATTTGAGGTGAACTAAAACTATAACAGGCAATAAAATAACCCAAGATAAAATTCCATTAGCATAAGAGAATGTGGCGATGTTACATAACAATATAGATAAGATAAATTTAGTTATTTTTGTGAGGCTAGAGTAATTAATTGAGATACAAGTGACAATACAAGTAATGGGTATAAATACAACAATTTGGATTCCCCAAAACCAGTTTTCAAACTGAACCGGAGAAAAAATTAATAGATTAGTCAAAAAAGCTATAACTAACCCTTTTGTTAGACTTCCTGCCACTGTTAGTCGATTTAATCGATAGATATTTAAAGATATTAAACAAGCCAACATAAAGCTCACTAACATCTCATATCTAACATCCCAAGCTGTTAACTTCCCTAAACCTAAAAAAATCAGTCTAGGGAAAAATTTTCTACTTTCATTATGTTGGGCAATTAAATCATCAAAACCTAATTTCCCTTCCGATAGTTGGCGGAAGAAACCTCCCACTGCCCATTGGTCATAATAAGGAACATTTACACTATATTTAAAAATTAGTAACCCTATAGCTATAGCTGGCAGAATAGCAAAACAAAAACCTATCCCTAAGCTTAACTTTTCAGCTTTTATATTCATAATTTTTGATCATAATTACTGTAGTTCATCAAAGCCGATTCTTTCGTGGATAATATAATAGGGGCGCTGCCTCACTTCATCATAAATACGACCGATATATTCTCCAATAATTCCTAGTGACAAAAGTTGTACTCCTCCCATAAAAAAAGTAGTAGTTAAACCATAAGCCCAGGATAAAAACTCTATACCTAAAACAAATTTAACGTAAAGACCAATTAAGCCAATAATAAAAGATACAATTGCCGATACTAAACCTAGAATAGTTGCCATTTTTAGAGGAATTGTTGAAAAAGAAAATATCCCATCAAAAGCAAGTTTAAATAACTTAGAAATCGACACTTTAGGCTCACCTCTATATCGAGGACCCCGTTCTACATAAACTCCTATTTGTTTAAATCCAGCATAAGCTCTTAAACCACTTAAATATTTATTCCGTTCTGGCATTCTGCGTAAGGCTAAAATAACTTTTCTATCCATTAATGAAAAGATACCAGCATCCATTGGGGTAACAATTCCTGATAACTTTCTTTGGATGTAATAAAAGCTTTTAAATGCCAATCGCTTTAACCATTTTTCTTTGCGATTTTTTCTAATAGCATAAACCACATCATATCCCTGTTGCCAAAACCGAGCAAAACTAATAATTGCTTCAGGAGAATCTTGTAAATCTCCATCCATTAGGATAACTGCTTTACCATTAGCATGATCTATTCCTGCAGATAAAGCACATTGATGACCAAAATTTCTGGAAAAGTTAATAATTTTAATTTGCGAGTATTGCTGATTTATTTTTTTTAGCAGTTCCAAAGAATTATCCATACTACCATCATTAATAAAAATCACTTCGCTACTACCATCTAGTCTATGTAAAACATCTGACAGTTGTCGCCATAGTTCGGGGATAATTTCTTCTTCGTTGAAGATGGGAATAACTACAGAATAATCTATATTTTTCATGCTTGTTGCTCGCTACTCGTCGCACAAATCATACATATCTGTTTTAGAATTGTCAACTGAGAATTAATATATAAAGGAGTAGCTTCTCCAGTGATACCAAATTGATAAATGTTTACTACAAATGACTAGGGGATTTTTTAGGAGTCAGGAGTCAGGAGTCAGGAGTCGCATGGGAATGGGTTCAATATCATTTTTTAGGTCGGAAATTATCTTTTTTGTCAAAGGGACATCTCCTCTAAAGTATTTTTATCCCCCTGATTATTCGTAACATTCTTTTTTCAAAGTGGTATGAGTAGGTGTTGTTCTGGAGAAATAGAGGGAAAATGAGATAACTACCAGTCTAATCCTTAATACCAATTGAATTTTCTATCTAAGTATTCTTCTAATTGTTGATTAAAAGGTCTAAAATAATCATTCATAGTTTGACGCATTGACTGAGAGATGGGAGGGTATTTACCTTGATTTACTTTCGGATATTTTGGAAGTTGATATGACTCTAATCCCAAAAATTCAAAAACTTCATTAACAGTAGTGTCAGTAGTAGCAAATAAATCTTCACTTTTCACTATTAGAAACTGGTTTCTGGGAAAAATTTCCATCCACTGACTCAGATGTTCAATATATTGGCTGCGTTTAATATATTTACTAATCCTGAAATTATTCAATGAGTCAATATTAGATTTTCTCGTTATGGATTCTATTTCTGATAAAATAGCCTTTTCTATAGAATGCTTTTCTTGGCCTTTCTTAACAGACACATAGTATTGAGAAATAGCACGGTCAACTGGATTTCTGAATCAAACAATTAATTTGATATTAGGAAACTGTTGAAAAAGAGATTCAGCAACTTTCTGGGATTCTAAATAATTAGGAGTAGCTTCACCAGTAATCAAATTCTGTTCTGAATCAATACTGTGAAAATGAGCCAAATACCAATCTATTCCTTGATTAATGTTATTATTCCAAAAGTGAATTTCCTTTTTAATCGCAGGTAAAATTTGGGGGTGTTGTGTTAAATAACTATAAAGAGACGATGTACCACACTTTACTTGTCCAATAATCAAAAAATTAGGAGCAGATAAGTGTTGTTCTTTTTGTGACTTTAGTACAACATGAGGATGAGTGTAACTAATTTTATTTTGACCAGCAATTTGATAATTTTTAATGGCTTCAGAAAGTTCACCTTTCTCACTCAAAGTCTTCCCTAGAAGTTGATAAAATCAAGACTTTTCTGGTTCTAATTTAATAGCTTTTTGTAAAGCTCTAAGACTTTCTTCAAATTCCCCTAGAATGAATAGGATTTTACCTAAGTTACAGTAGGCATCAGCAAGTTTTAAATAACCACTTTTTGTGGCTTCCTCAAAAGCAGTAGCTGCTTCAAGCCATTTTTGTTGTTTCTGAAAGAGCAACCCTAATTTGTAGTAAGCTTCAGCATAATTAGGATTTAACCAAGTTGCCCCACGGTCAAATAAAGTGACTAATTTTGCGATATATAGTCTGACTATATGATGATGATGTTGCCTAAATTTTTTTAATAGTTCTGGGAGAACTTCGTCTTCCAAAAAGGAACCTAAGTTGAAAAATTTTGTGGCAATTATTTGTTTATTCATATACTTTTACCTCAAAATACGAAAATATGTTGCACAAAAATTGTAAGCTTTCAGCTATTAGTTTTCAGCTCTCAGATATTTAATGAATTAAGCAATTATTCCTTGAACTTATAGCACATTTTTAACCAGAAAATTGAAATACAAAAACAACAAGTTTTACTTTTTAACCCATACAACTAATTGTGTGGTGTGAAATATAAATCTGTCTTGGAAGCTGATAGCTGAGAGCTGAATGCTTACCAAAAATTTACTCTGAAAAATAGTTTCTATCAGTTGCTTATATTCTGAATTATCTGATTTTTTTTCAATAAAAATGCTTTGCCAGTCTCAGTATCAAACGCCCAAGCTTTAAGTTTAACTGTTCCTTGAGGAATTTCTTCAATAGAAAAAGATTTTTGCCAACCGGAATATAAATAATTGAAATTATTAAAATATTCTCTAACACTAGGTCTCGGCATTCTCTGATTAATTAACTTAAATATTGTTGATTCTCCATCGGCATTTTCATAAGTTAAAATTACTCCATCCGCAACCTCACCTCTTTTTGGTAAAATTGCCCAACCATTAGCAACATAGGTTTGATTATCAGTTTTATTTATTGTGTCAAAATAACCATAAACTAAATCTGGTTTTGTTTCTCCAGCGATATCTTGAATATTCTTACTCTTGACTAAACCAGGTTGTAAAAAACCTAATTTATTTAAAATTTCAGCAGTCTGTCTCAGAGGTTCCGGACTTCTTTTCATTACCAAACATTCATCTTGAGGAATCACATTTATCATTAACAGACAAGCCTTACTTTGTAAAAGAATTACTCGGCGATCGCTCATTCTTTCTAAAGCATTTATAGTCGTATTAATATGTAAAACTAAAAAAACACTAATAAGTAATAAGGCACTATATCTAATTAACTTTTTCCTAGTATTGTTTTGACTAACTAACTGCCAAAAAATAGCTAGCAAATAAACCAAAGACACTATTAAATATAATGAAAAAGCCGTATATCTCGGAGCCAAAGACTGACCAACACCAAAACCTACTCTACCAGCAGCAGTTACAGCACCACTAATAATTCCATAAATGCCAATTATTAGCCAACCAATAAAACGATGTAAGAATAAAAAATCTGTTTTAACTAATCTCAAGAACCGCCAAGATAAAAATACCCATAAACCAAATACTAAACCTCCTACTATTGTCGCCACAGTTAAATTTTCAAATGCTAAAGGAGCGCCTAAAAAAGCCAAAAAATAATGAACCGTATCAACCGGGTGGGTGATAGCTGAAATAAAACTTGGATGTTTATCGGGTTTTTGATAATCATAAAAATAGATAATAATATTAACGACTAGACCCAATATTCCACCAATAATTATCCACAGATTTTTAGTGAAAATTTCTTGCCATTTTCCCGAAGCTAAAATTGCCAATACTGGAAAAACTAATATCCAAGTCAACATTCCATTAGCATAGGAAAAAGTGCTAATCGTACAGAGACAAAAACAAATCACAAACTTAGTTCTGAAACTCTGTTTTTTGTGGGCAACAACTAAACAACCAGTCAGACAAGCAATAGGAATATAAACGACAATTTGAATTCCCCAAAGCCAATTTTCATACTGGGAAGGAGAAAAAATTAGTAAGTTAGAAATTGCCAAGAGAAAAAGTTGAGTAATCAGACTCGCCCTAACAGTTAAATTATTTAACCAATAAATGTTGAGAGAAACAATGCAAGTTAAGAGAAATATGATCAACATTTCATATCTGACATCCCAATTAGTCAAATAAGCTAAACCAATAAATATTAGCCTTGGGAAAAACTTTCTGCTTTCATGAAATTGGGAAAATAAATCTGCAAAAGATAGATTTCCAGCGTATATTTTCTCAAACATTACTGCCAAAGGCCATTGGTCAGAGAAAGGAAAATTGACACTATACTTCAGGATGCAAATTCCCATGAATAAAACAGGTAAAAAAATTAGAAATAGAATTAGAAATAGAATCGGAATTTGTCGGGGGTTTAGCTGCTGCATGGGCGAATGTTTTTGAGTAAATAAAATATCTTAAAAGGAGAATTTACGAGTAGATACTCAGAATGATTTGAGAAACTTTATAAAAAAGTTCAGTCTGGGAGTAGGTTCAATTTTCCCTATTGATATGAAACACGAATCCCATTTTCAGGGGATAACAAAAGAGAATATTCTAAATTTCAAGCCTCCTGATTGCAGAGGTACTAATAACTATTAACTAATAACTGATAAGTAGGTAGGCAAAAAAAGTTATAAAATGCCATATACGCGCATCTGAGGAAAACTTAAATTTTATAACACAGAGCGTTTTATATTTAATTATTCCTAGCTACTTAACTGATAACTGATAACTGATAACTGAAATTACCTGCTTTAATTTCGATGACTTTATGAAATTAAAATCACACCTAATACTTTTTAATTGCTTATGCACAATCAATTACAGATTTTATGATACATCTCCAATCTTATCCATAAATTATCAATTGTTTATCCCTATTCCCTGTTCCCTGTTTCTTCTCTCAACTAGGAAATTTGTTTTGCACAACTACTTATTAGCAATCATACTCACCATTAACTACCACCATCACGCGCTTGCTTCAACAACTCCACCACCTCCTTATGGCCCTCTGAATTTGCCCAAACCAAAGCAGTCCATTTATTATTATCTTTGGCCTTAATATCAGCTCCTTGGTCTAGTAAAGTTTGCACCGCAGTCATCTGGCCACTACCAGCAGCCGTCATCAAAGCAGTCAAGCCAAAATTAGTTGCAGCATTAACATCAGCACCAGCATCCAACAATATTTGTAAAATTTCCCCGTCGCCACTTGCAGCAGCACCCATCAAAGCCATCCAACCATCGTTATCATGGCCATTAACATCAGCACCAGCAGCCAGTAATTTTTTCACTATCTCTGTATAACCCCCTTCCACAGCAGCAATTAAAGCGGTCGAACCCTCCAAATCTTTTTGATTAACATCTGCGCCTTCACCAATCAAAATTTCCACTTGAGAAACATCGCCGACTTTAGCAGCATGAATTAATTCTGTCATTTCATTTTCTCCTATAATTTTGGTTCATCTAGTTAGTATAAAAGAAGGTTGTAGGTTTTAGGTTTTAGGTGGTAGATTTTAGGTGAATTATTAATTGTTATATAAAATCCGGTTATAGAGTAATTGCACTGATTACTTCGTGTTAATAAAAGTTTTATCTTGAATATGAATTTAAAAAATCATGCTATTCAAATCCTTTCTTTATCCGTGTCTCCGTGTCTCCTGACTCTGAGTACGATACAATAACTAATTACCCGGATTCTATATTAATTATTTACTGGTAGGGACGTTGCATACAACATCTCTACGAGTTAATTTGTAACATTATTTTTTCAATTTGGTATAACTACTGAATTCTAACTACTTAATGATATTTATGAAAAAAATTGATATTGTGATTCTCTCAAATGGCCCCGGAGAATTAGCTACTTGGATGCGACCTGTTGTCAAACAGTTACGACAGCAGGCAAATAATCATATTGATATGAGAATTTCCGTAATTCTCTCACCTTGTCCTCATGCTACGGGGAAAGAAACAGCGATCGCTCTTTCCTATCCAGAAGTAGATCGGGTACAACCACCAGAGTATTTTTGGCGATTTTTGCTGCGGGGTGAGACGGCGGAAAATTGGCATTGGTATTCCCAGGGAGTGGTTTTATTTTTGGGTGGCGACCAATTTTTTACGGTTGCGGTAGGAAAACGTTTAGGTTATCGCACTGTTATTTATGCGGAGTGGGATGGGAGATGGTGGCGGTGGGTTGATAAATTTGGGGCGATGACACCGGAAGTTGTTGCCAAGGTGTCGCCAAAATATGCTCAGAAGTTTACAGTAGTGGGAGATTTAATGGCAGAAGTTAGACAGGAAGCGGTAGGTGTTGATAACTCTCCCACTGAGTTGATAGGGTTATTACCTGGCTCGAAACCGACAAAGTTGTCTTTGGGAGTACCTTTAACTTTAGCGATCGCTCAACACATTCATAAAATTCGCCCCCAAACTAAATTTATAATTCCAGTCGCTCCCACTCTTGACTTATCGACTTTAGCTAGTTTTGCTAACCCGGAAAAAAATCTGGCTATTCAGAAAATGGGTGGTGTTGGGGCAAAATTATTGCTCTCTTTGAAAAGTAGGGGAGTAGGTTTTGAAATTATCAATCATCCTGCAAATATGCAACTGCAAAAAAGGGGGGAGATTGAAAATGCCAAACTTGTTACACCAGGGGGAGTTGAAGTAGAATTGATAACCCGTACTCCCGCTTACGATGTATTATCTCAATGTCGTCTTTGTCTGACTACCGTGGGTGCAAACACTGCTGAGTTAGCCTCGTTAACAGTGCCGATGATTGTTTTGTTGCCTACCCAACAAATGGATATTATGCGCGCTTGGGATGGTTTGCCAGGGTTGTTAGCAAATTTGCCTGGGGTTGGTGCTGCTTTTGCTGCCGGAATTAATTGGTTAGTATTGCGCAAGGGGCAACTGTTTGCTTGGCCGAATATTTGGGCAAAACAGGAAATTGTGCCGGAGTTGGTAGGGAAACTGAAACCGGAGCAGGTAGCGGAATTGGTATTAGAGTTTTTGAGTCATCCAGAGCAGTTGGAGGAAATGCGCGATCGGCTTCGCAATGTTCGCGGTCAACCGGGGGCGGCGGAAAAGTTGGCAGAAATTGTTTTGTCGTTGTGCGATGCGGGGGAAAATCAGCAAAAATTTATTTAATACTAGCTGTATCGTCAAAATCTAGCAATTGTACATTGCAGAAGAACTCCTGAGTTGTTCGTAGGTTATGATAGGCAACTGATACCAGTTCCGGCTTTTTAGTATTAGCAGTTGCTTTGTTAATGCCAGCCAATCTTCCTTGCAATTGCTCTTCTAGGGTAACTGTAGTAACAAAAATATTAGCACCTCCTACTTCTCTAGCTCGTTTGATAATTTTGTCATTCCCATGTTGGAAGAGAGTAACATGATCGGTATCAAGAATATATTTGCTCACTCTGACTGACTTTCCTCCGCAGTAGTTTCTTGAGCAGTAACTTGTTCATCTACTTCACGTCGATAAGCAGCCATATTTTCTACAAACTCATCAAAGAAAGGGTCATCTTTGAACATACCAGCATATCTCACCCAAGGATCGGATAGATCGACTTGCTGTTTATTAGTGAACAGAGAACAACATCGTCTCAACATTACCCACCAGAGGTAAGACATTAGAGGACTTGAAAAATCTTCATCATCAAGCAGACCGTGAGCCATGCAGTTTCTCAAATTAGAGCCAGAATGTTCAACAAGTAAACCTTTAAGGTCAAAAAGCGTATCTTCATTGAAAATGTGATTTATCTCAGGGAGGTCAAGAATTTTGTTTAAATTCTTTTCGTCCTGAATTCCTTTATCATATTTAGAAGTTACTACACCTTTTCTCTCTAGTAAATAACGAATAGAATTTTCAATTTGAGGAATGAGAATATGAGTAGATGTGTAGAAATCTCCAGTTAGTCCAGCATATAATCC
>JAAUYJ010026740.1_pt1 | contig 16071 bp, 19 predicted proteins | sample 7278031 | NCBI WGS metagenome assembly JAAUYJ01 (sample SAMN14350222, study PRJNA611818) | marine sediment metagenome | isolation source: surface marine sediment (1.8m) | place: French Polynesia: Moorea | collected 2018-08 | reverse complement strand
TACGATTTTTTTACGGTATGTCAGCGCGACCTGCGGCAGCTATACGCGAGTGTATGCAGATCGCCGCGTCGCTGCCGCTCCTCGCGATGACGGTAAGTTAGTCAGGACGTGGAGGAGTTAAACGACCATTACCTGCATGTGATTGAGTCAAGAGTTGGTGCTGAGACAACGAACAACGGAGCCTTTGTCGGATTCCAAGGATGTTAGCGCTGCTACGCCGCTATTTTTTTGCGCAGGTATTGATACCGAGCATGGCGTAGGGCGGACACCAGCCGATGATTGCGGTGCCTAAGGGGACGACGCCGATCCAACCCCATACGGTTTGGGGCCCGACGAAGACCAGACTGATCAAGCAGATACCGACGATGGCGCGAATCACCCTTTCGGTTGTACCTATATTTTGTGTCATTTCAGTGCCTCAGGAGGAAAATATGATTTAACCTTAATGGTAACGATCTCTGCGATCGGAATCAGTGACAAGATCACTGAGGCAATGGTCGGGAGAGATCGATGAGCGCCTGTTTATCGATTATCTCGATACTGCCACGATGCAGTTTCAGCCAGCCTTTCGATTCGAAATCCTTGAGCTGGCGACTGATCACCTCGCGCGCGCTGCCCAGTTCGGTGGCGAGTTGTTGATGTGTGGTGTCGATGCTGGTGTTGTCCGCGCATAGCTTGGCAAGGTGGCGGGCCAGGCGAATGTCGAGTTTACCGAAGGCAACCTCCTCAACCAGTGTGATCAGACTGCCAAGGTGCAATGAAAACGAGCCAAAAACGAATTCCCGGAACGATTTCGATTGCTGCAAGGCTTCGTGGAATTCTGCTGCCGGGATCGCCAGGGCGACGACGTCGGTTTCGGCGATGCCTTCGGCCGGGTAACGTGCGCTGCCGAACAAACAAGATGTCGTCAGCACGCAGGAGTCACCATCGCTGAGCCGGTAAAGCACGATTTCCCGGCCATTCTCGGCGCGCGTCAATACTTTGATTCTGCCAGAAACGATCAATAGATAATTGCTGCAGGTGTCACCCTGATGAAAGGCGGTGGCTTTCGCGGGCATGTTGATGATGCCGGCTTTGTTCATGATGCTGTTGATCACCGCATCGTCGATTTCACCGAGCTGCGGAAAAGCCTGTCGCCATTGCGCCTCTGTATTTGTCGCCATGCTATTTCTGGTACCAGCGCTTCGTCAGTGCGTTCAGCACCTTGTTGCTGTAGGTATGGTGGATATCGCCATAGCTGCCATTGTAGCGCGCCAAAGCGCCGCGCAGGTCATTTTTTTCCATGTCCATGTAGTACTTGAGGATAGTGCAGCCCATGCGCAGGTTCGTCTCCATGTCCACAAGGTTGTCGCCCGGCTGACCGATTTCGTCCAACCAGAACGGCATCACCTGCATCAGGCCCTGGGCACCGGCTCGGGATATGGCAAAGGTATCAAAACTGCTTTCGATCTCGATGACTGCGATCACCAGTTCCGGCTGCAGATCAACGCGAGTGGCTTCCCGATGGATGCTTTTCAGCAGACTGAGCCTGAACTGTTTATCCGGCACGAATCGCTTCAGACGGCTGGACATATCGAACAGCCAGACCTCTGCGTCGAAGCGGTCATCGAAGCTCTCTGAGGCCGCGATTGCATCCGCCAGCAGACGCCGTAGCTCGGGATCCGCAGCGTTCTGCGCGGCCGGATTGGCGCTGACCGTCAGTGACAGCAGTACTAGTAACGGGGTAAATACCAGAAACCGTAAACGCATGATCCTGAGTATAGTTCGATCAGGCGCTAATGGAATCCTTCAGCATTGAGACGATGTCGTCGACAGCCACATCCTGGCCATGCTCTGATGCGCGGGCCTTGTACTCGATGGTGCCATCGGCCAGACCCCGTTCACCAATAACGATGCGATGGGGTATGCCCATCAGATCCAGATCGGCCAGCATGGCACCCAGGCGCGCCTTCTGGTCGTAGAGTAAAACTTCGATACCGTCTGCAACGAGGGCGTCGTGAATTTCGATCGCTGTTTCACGCACGCGAGTCGAGTTCTGGAAATTGATAGGCGCGATAGCAAGGCTGAATGGTGCGATTGTCTCTGGCCAGATGATACCGTTGTCGTCATGGTTTTGCTCAATCGCTGCGGCAACCAGGCGTGTTACCCCAATACCGTAGCAACCCATGGTCATAACCACGCTTTTACCGTTTTCATCGAGCACGCGTGCGTCCATCGAGGTGGAGTATTTCTGGCCCAGCTGAAATATATGGCCCACTTCGATACCACGCACGATGGACAAGGCACCCTTGCCATCAGGACTGGGATCGCCATCAACGACATTGCGTATGTCAGCGGCTTGCGGGACAGGGCAGTCACGCTCCCAATTGACACCGGTCAGATGCTTGCCATCGACATTGGCACCGCAGACGAAGTCGGCCAGTTGTAAAGCGGCATGATCAGCGATCACGCGAATGTCGAGACCAACCGGTCCCAGAGAACCGGCCGAACAGCCCGCGACTCGTCTAATCTGCTCGTCACTGGCAAATGTCAGCGGTGATGCCACTTCGTCGAAGTGGGCGGCTTTGACTTCATTCAGCTCATGATCACCGCGTAAAATCAGTGCCACGACGTTGCCTTCCTCAGCGCCATTGACGAGCAGTGTTTTGACACACTGTGTTGCATCGATGCCGAGAAAGGCGGACACCTCCTCGATGCTATGCTGATCGGGCGTATCAACTTGCTGCATTGCCGCACCGGCCGACGGACGCACTGCCTCCGGCACCAGGGCTTCGGCTTTTTCGATGTTGGCTGCGTAGTCGCTTTCTGAGGAAAAGGCGATCGCGTCCTCGCCGGACTCCGCTAATACGTGAAACTCGTGTGAGCTGCTGCCGCCAATGGCACCACTGTCAGCCAACACGGCTCTGAACTTCAAGCCCAAACGGGTGAATATGTTGCTGTAGGTTTGGTACATCACATCATAGGTCTGCTGTAACGATGCCTGGTCGAGATGAAAGGAGTAGGCGTCTTTCATCAGGAACTCGCGCGCACGCATGACCCCAAAGCGCGGCCGCACTTCATCGCGGAATTTAGTCTGGATCTGGTAATAATTCACCGGTAGCTGTTTGTAGCTGGTCAATTCCTTGCGTGCCAGATCGGTAATAATTTCCTCGTGGGTCGGGCCATAGCAGAATTCACGTTCGTGACGATCGTGCAGGCGCAGCAACTCCGGTCCGTATTGCTCCCAACGACCCGATTCCTGCCATAATTCAGCGGGCTGTATCGACGGCATCAGGACTTCAATGGCACCGCTCTGATCCATCTCTGAGCGAACTATATTCTCGATTTTGTGCAGCACGCGTAGTCCCAGTGGTAGCCAGGTGTACAGGCCGGAAGCCAGACGTCGAATCAGACCCGCGCGTAGCATCAGTCGATGGCTGATGATTTCAGCGTCGGCAGGCGTTTCCTTCAGCGTGTTGACAGGAAATTTTGACAGGTACATGGGATCCCTATGGGGTATCGAAAGTAGGGCGCCATTTTACGAGGGCCGTGCGTTGGAGTACAGCCTATGGGGATAGTTCAAGATTAACCGCAGAGGCGCGGAGACGCAGAGGATTTCTGTTGTTTGTAGGAGCGACTTCAGTCGCGAATCGCCGCAGATCGCGACTGAAGTCGCTCCTCCACCAAATTATTAGAAAGTACCGCTGTTCCAGCCGAACATATGTCGTTCGGGACTGACGAATTCGATGTAGGTGCGTGAGGGGGAGACGCCGAGTTGCTGCTCGATGAAGGCGCACAAAGTCGATGAGTATGCCTTGGTCTCGGATTCGGGCAGGCCCAGGCTTTTCAGCATCAGATGGGCACATGGATCATCACTACCGGCGAAGATCAAATCGGCATCCGCACGGATGTCTATCATGACATAGCTCTCGGGTTTGCCGAGGATCTCGGCGACCAGAGATGATGCCTGTTTTGCTAGCATCGGCTTGTTTTCGATATTCAGGTTCGTTGATATCTGCAGTACCGGCATAGTTTCTAGCCTCTAGCTAGTTGCAATACTCACGTACTTGTTTTTTAGCATGATTAATGCGTTGCTGTCTCTCTTTTTCGCTGACGTAGCGGGTGTTGCCCTGCTCGTCGCGCTCTCTTAGCTGGCCCCGCGCCTGTATCGTTGCCAGGTCTTGTTTGGCTGTCTGACAACGCTGCTTGACTTCTTTCCGTGACAATGACGGTACCGGTGGCTGCTCAGGAATACCTTCCTCCTTGATTCGTTGAGCCTCATCATCGGCTTGCTGCTTCAGTTTGTCGAGAGCATCCGCACCTCGATTGACACCGGTTCGACTGGTATCGACGCGCACTTGTTCACCAGTTACATCAGCGGGTTTTTGACTGCCGTAATGCACATTGCCTTCGGCGTCGGTCCATTTAAAGATCTGGCCCGCGAGTACGGCCACGGGGGCGGCGAGTAAAACCGAAAAGACCGTGGCGATAAGCCGTTTTCTTCTGCGCGTTGTGGGCTGCTGTTGTTCGTGTGAAAAAAGATCGGGGTCAGAGGCGGTCTTTGACATTCGGCTAGGCTCCATTTTTCATGTATGAGTGTTACCATAGTATTTTCAGCAGGAAAATAAAGTTTTCAGAGCTGTTTTATATGGCGGACAGGCGACTCAAAATCTTTCACACCGTGGCACGGCTGCTCAATTTCACAAAAGCAGCCGAAGAGCTCCATATGACCCAGCCGGCCGTGACCTTCCAGATTCGACAGCTGGAAGAACAGTTCAATACCCGCTTGTTCGACCGCACCCATAACAAAGTCACTTTGACCGAAGTCGGTAAACAGGTGTATTCCTACTCGGACAGAATACTCAAGCTATATGAGGAAATGACACGAAGTATCACTGATATGACCGGCGACGTCAGTGGCTCGGTGACGCTGGGTGCCAGCACGACCATAGCCGAATACATGCTGCCGCTACTGATCGGTGCCTTCAAGCTCAAGTATCCGGATGTAATGATCAATTTAAGGGAATCGAATACCGAAGACATTGTGTCGATGGTCGAAAACAATGACATCGACCTCGGCATTGTCGAGGGCTTTGTCAACAACAAAAACCTGCTGGTCGAGGAGTGTAAGATGGATCACCTGGTCGTGATCATGCCGAACGATCATGCACTGGCCAACGCACAGAAACTTCGTGTTGAAGATTTCATAAGCTATCCGTTTATCAGTCGCGAGCACGGTTCAGGTACGCAGGAGGTGATTACCAGTTATGTCGAGAAACAAGGCAACGGTGAAGTCCTGAACATTTGCTTCGAATTGAGCAGCCCTGAAGCGATAAAAGGTGCAGTGGAAGCGGGTATGGGTATAGCAATCGTCTCCCAGTCGACAATCATCAAGGAACTGAAGCTGGGCACACTGACAGCCGTCGAGCTGCAGCCATCACTCGAACGACCGTTCTCATTCGTACGCCAACGTTATAAATTCAAATCCCGCGCTGCTGATCAGTTGTTGAGTTTCTCTCAAGAGTTCTGCAAAGAAATGTGAGCTTTTGTTCCGAGGTTGAAAGATGACGCATGATCAGAAAGCGCTGCTTGATATTTTCGATTCACTTGACGAAAACCAGCAGCAAAGCCTGTTAGATTTTGCTGCATTTCTGCAATCGAAAGCTAATATTCAGCGTAGGCAGGTCACTGAACCGATTGCGATCCCGCGTCCGGAAAATGAGACGGTTGTGGGAGCGATCAAGCGCATGAAGCAATCATACCCGATGATTGACAGCATGGAAGTCTTTGCGGTTGCCTCGAACCTGATGACTGACCATATGGTTAAAGGCCGTGATGCCGAAGAAGTCATCAACGAGATCGAGGCGCTGTTTGAAGATACGTATCAAAAAATACTCAGAGAATTTGAATGATCGAGTTTCTTAAAAGCTGGTACGACCGCAACTTCTCGAATCCTCAGGCGGTCCTGTTGTTGTTGATCATCGTGCTCGGAAGTGCCGTGATACTGTATTGGGGCGACATACTGGCACCGATTCTTGCCAGTCTGGTAATCGCCTACGCCCTCGAGGGTATCGTCTGGAGGATCGCCAGGCTTGGCGTGCCACGCTTGGTTTCGGTGATTTTCACTGTCTTTGTATTCGTTGCTACCTTGTTGATCATCATGCTGGGCCTTGTACCGTTGGCCGCCCGTCAGATCGCGCAATTCGTACGCGACTTTCCTTCCATCCTCGATAAGCTACAGCAAAAGATTATGGCTTTGCCGGATAGATATCCACTGATCTCGGAAGCACAGGTCAACGAAGTCGTCACTACGCTCAACAACGAGCTGGTCGATTTCGCCCAGAGGGCCGTGTCGTATTCGCTGGCATCGGCAGGAAATATCTTTACGACCATGGTGTATATGATCGTGATTCCGTTACTGGTTTTCTTTCTGCTCAAGGACAAAGAGCAAATCGTCACATGGTTCGCCCGTTTTACACCTAAAGACCATGGACTGGCCTACGAGGTGTGGAAGGATGTCGACATCAAAATGGGTAATTATATTCGTGGCAAACTGCTGGAAATCATGATTGTCGGTGTCGCTGCCTACATTCCGTTCGCGTTAATGGGGCTGAATTATGCAGCGACGCTGAGTATCTTCATTGGCTTGTCGGTGATTATCCCCTATGTGGGGGCGATTGCAGTGACGATTCCGGTGGCCTTGATCGCCTGGTTCCAATTTGGTCCAGGTGACACCTTTCTCTATGTGATGATTATTTATCTGGTGATCCAGGCGCTAGACGCCAACGTGCTTGTACCCTTGTTATTCTCTGAAGTGGTCAATATGCATCCGGTAGCGATTATCATGTCAGTGCTGGTTTTTGGCGGCCTGTGGGGGGTGTGGGGCGTGTTTTTCGCGATACCACTGGCTACGCTGGTGCAAGCCGTCATCAATGCCTGGCCGACGATCAAAATAGAGCCAGCAGCGGACACCGCGTGAGCACGCGACGGTCGCCTCATGGATTGATTTCTATGGTGTATGTGTTTCGTAGTTCGTTGATTGGCTTTTTCGACAACTACTGGCTATTTTCTAACCGCAGAGACGCAGAGGCAGAGAATTAAGGTTTGATGTGGTGTCATTTTGACTAACCGGGAAAAACTCCGGAGCGATTCCAAACGGAAATTGCTGAGGTTCGCTACTACGGCGGCCCCTACCAAAACAAAAAGCATTCTCTGCGTCTCTGCGCCTCTGCGGTAAACAAAGCGCTTTAAGGCTTTCGAAATCAGCCGCGGTGGTGTTTCTGGTAATGGCGTTTTTGTCTCTGTTTTCGCTGGCGCTGCCACCATACCCACAGTCCGCTGGAGGATAGCCAGAGCAGGGCGACAGCGGCTGCGTCCATCAGATAAATGCCATAGGCACCAAAAATGCGACCACTGTGCAGGTCGAGCAAGACGCGTTCCATCGTTAATCCCCTGCCGCGAAACGACTCCAGCAAAACCGTCATCTTCGTTTGATCCAGAGTGGTTTTCTGTGCCCAGGCAATGCCTTCCTTGCTAATGGCGTCCCAGTCCAACATGTGTTCATCGGCCACATAGTAGTTAGGCCCGGCGGTCTCAATGGCCGGACGCCCGTATTTGACACCGATACGCTGAATTGCGGCAAAGCCCTGTCCGGTGGGCATGCGTTCAACCAATTCACCGTCTGCCGTCAACAGCACCAGTTCCGAATCGAACGCGAGGACGATCAGTTTTTCCGTTCCGACCGCACCATGAAAGGACTGCTCGGTTATCGTGACAGGGTAGGTATTGAAAAATACCTGGTGATCGAGCACCGTAATGATATGTTCGCCAACATCGTAGCTGATTGCCTCGCCCTCGGGTTCGAGGCCGTACCAACCGAGTAGAAAAGCGGAATCAACGTAGTGTTCATCCAGGTTGAGCGATTCGGTATGATTGAGCGCAATACCGGTGACAGCCAGCACGATAACAAAGACTATTGCTACTAGTCCGGCACGGCGGTGCCATAAAAACACCGTGTGTTTGTGCGCTCTACGCCCGGTCATCAGGTGCTATTTTGGGCACTGACGGCCTCGTCGAGCAGCAACGCTACACGCGCCAGTTTGGTCACGGCCCTCACCGATAGCGTAGCGCCGGTGATGTTATCTATGTTTCGATCCAGTCGATTGTCGTTGCTCAAGGCGACGTTGTCGAACTGGTCCGTGAAAAAGGCATGGCGGACTTCCCAGCCGCGACTTTCCCTGAATATCAACACGCGTACGGTCTCGATCTTGCCCTTGTTGGTGATAAAACCTGTCGTTATAGGCTTATCTTTGCCGATTTCATCGAGAATCCACGCGGTTCTGCTGCCTTTTTTCCAGTAGCGAATACGCAGGCCCTTGTAGTCATGGCCGAGTATCTGTTTCATCTGTGCCTTCAGCGCGCTGCTCGGCCAGATCACAGCAGCTTTCGGAGGCTGACCCGAGAAGGCTTCAGAGACAAAGGCATCGGGTTCCTGATAAACCCCACCTGCGAGAGTCGTAACCGAAAAGGAAAACAGCAGTAATGATAGGAGGTATTTTTTCATGACGTGGTATCCGGATTCTGTGGTAACAGGGAAGGGCATCTTCTCTGGCACCATGTTAGAAATAATAACCGATGCCCAGGTTGTAGCCATCCGCTTCGTTAGCGGCTTTGGCTGCACCGTGATCCTGTCGTTGCAGATCAAACTTGAGGACGACCTGTTCGTGTGGCCAGTAATTGATGCCCACATTGGTTTGGGTTTGTTCGGTGTCGCCCAGCCCGCCGTTGTCCCAGACGTTGTACCGGGCGAACACACCTGCGGCGGGTACGAACTTCCATGAGCCTTCCAGGTAGTATCCGTCCTGCTTGTCCTTGGCCTGATCTTCAGCCGTCGCGTTGGCCGTCACATCGATATCCCAGGACGCATACAGCGCACGAATCTGGAATAGGCTGATGTTGTAGATGATATGGCCGGAGAGCAGCACGCCATCGTTGACGGTAGGGTCAGCACTTTGTGTCATGTCGGACTGGTAGTTGACCGTACCCGCGAGCTCCAATCCCGGCACGCCGGTGTACTTTAGACGACCGGTGTAGGCGAGATCATTGGCGGTGGCCTTTGCGACTTTTTGACGGCCGCCGCGAATATTGGTACCACCGTCAAGCCCGGAGGTTACAGTGAGGTCATAGCTCAGGCCTGTGCTGCCGAACCGACCAGTCAACGCGGCGCCGCCTTCCCACCAGGTCGTCGGTATGATGTTTTTCTCGATCGGATTGCGCTCTACACCGTAAAACGTTGTGGGTTCATGGGTTTCATTGAGAATCCCTACCGGGATCAGGAATAAACCGCCTTTGGTTTCCATGTTGTCGGTCAGATCGAACTCGATGTAAGCCTGTTCGAGTTCGACTGCGCCAGGTGCAGTCTCTCCGCTGCCGTCATTGTTGTCTTCGACGAAGGCGTGTTCGATTTCAAGTTCGGAATGAAAGCGAATACGATCGGTGAAGTCATAACCGAAGAACAGCACGAAACGGTGGAAATCGAGTTCTCTGAATTTGCTGCCGTCGGGGAATTCCCAGTTGTTGTAGTGCAATTCGCCGTAGCCACCGATATGCACTTGCTTGGTCTCGGTGGTGGATTCTTGCTCGACAGCATCGGCCAATTGGTTGAGTTGGTCCTGAAGCGCTCTGAACTCTTCGTCCGTGACGGCTGCCACGGTCGTAGCATAGACGAGTGCGCCGACTGCCAATCCAGTCGGGGCGAGCACTTTCTCAAGATGTCGCATTTTAGGGCTCCAAATATAAGTCAATTCTGAATTTGGAGGCATTATACATTCACGTAACGCAAATGCAAACGATTCTCATGTAGATTTACAAATATTATATAAAAATGACGATTTCGAATGCGTGATCAATGGGGACTTGCTCTTGGTCTCTCCAGATGGCATTTTCTAAAGATATATTCAACTTCTGCTGTCATTGCGAGCGAAGCGAAGCAATCTTTCGAACTCGCGATGCGTGCGGGGATTGCCACGTCGCTACCGCTCCTCGCAATGACGCTAGCCCGGGCTAACCGTATTTATCACCGCCTGGTGAGATCCAGGCTGAAAAGGGTTCATGGTGAAGGCTGCTGCTGACCATCCGCTGTTTGTTGATTCGCGTTGGCGTCGTATTTTGGCGGGAGAGCTATCGGGCCCTGGTTTTCGGGTCTGAGTCCGGTTTTGTCTCGATAGAAGTCTCGAATTATCTCGAAATCTCGTTTGATATCTCCGCAGGGATTGAGCGTGCCACCGATACCAAGCTTTTTCTTTCCCCAGTCGAGATAGCCTAGAGCGATCGGAACGTCAGCCTCGACGGCAATGAAATAGAAGCCCGTCTTCCAGTATTCCGTTCTAGAACGTGTGCCTTCAGCGGCGATGGTTAAAGCCATCTGTTGCTTTGACTTATATAGTTCAGCAATTCGATGGATAAAACCCGTAGGCAGCGTGCGGTCGACAGGAATACCGCCCATGCGCCTGAACAGCGGGCCAAGCGGTCCGCGGAACAAGGTGTGCTTGCCGACCCAACTGGCTTTGAGTCCGAGCGCCCACATACCCAGTATGCCGATAATAAAATCCCAGTTGCTGGTGTGAAACGCGCCGATGATGACGAATTTCTTTTCGCTGGGCAGTTTTTCCTCGAGTTGCCAGCCCATTAAAGATAGCAAAAACCGCGATAGTGGTTTCAACATATCAGCCCGCAGCTATACCCAGCGAATGGCGCAGAGGTGCGGGTAGGTAACGGCAAGTCAGGACTCGGACGTGGCCTTGCTCGCTACAATCTGCTGCAAAGCCTGTGCGTTGTTGCAGTAATCGATGTTGCCGACGGTAATCGAATCCTGGGCGAGTTGCTCATCGCAGGTGTCGGTGTTCTTGCATGACGCGCATTTATCGATCTGCTCCTCGATATCGAGGATGCGCTGGTTGTGTAGGTAGCGATTGACATCGATGCCCAGTGCGCCGAGCATGTTGTTCAGGCGCAAACTGTGCACTTTACCGGCAAGCTTTTTACGAAATTCCATACTGACGATCACATTGCGCATGATCACGAAGGAAATGCGCATAATGACATACAGTAAAAACAGGCCGAGAATGCCCCCGGCGAGTAAGGTGAATATATCCATTAGAGTATGCTAATACACTATTGTGTCTCTCTACTTGATATAGGTCAGTACACGGTGACTTTCATTATTTCTATGTGTTTTCATGAAAATTGTCTGGAAAAAGTGGCCGACATTAAAACGCGTCGGCTTCTACTTCCAGGTAGGCGCTGCTGATGTGTCTGCCGAGTTCGTCGTCATAACCGGACCAGTCATGGAATTCCGTCAGTCTTTCGTGTATCAGCGGTTTCATCTCGTAATCGCTGAGGTCTTCATCAAACAGTCCGCTGACGTTTTGGTACAGCGTTGACGAATACCTCTGGTAATTGTCGAGCAGCTCGGTACCACCGGTTTTTCCGTGGCCCGGCACCACGACCGAGGGTTTCAGCGTCCTGGCGGCATCGATGGTTTGGATGCTGCCCTTGAAGCTGGCATCGGCCAGTCGGATCAGCCGCTTGTTGGAGACATTGTCACCGGTAAACAGAACATTGTCTGGCTGGTACAGAATCATAACATCGGTCAGCGTATGCGCTTGACCGTGATGAAAAACCTGGAACCGGTGACCGCCCAGTGTCAGTTCCTCGCCACCCTCGAGTGCTTTTTCCGCATTGACGATCCTGGTGCCATCGGTCGCGCCTTTGGTCATGCTGTGCATCAGCCTCAGCCAGTTGTGGCCTTCGCCGCCGTCGATCATCGAGATCGTCTTCTGATGCGCATAAATGGTTGCATCCGGATACGCACGATGAATGGCGTCATTCCCCAGCCAGTGGTCGCCATGGACGTGAGTGTCAAAAACCGCGATGACCGGCATATCGGTGACCTTGCGTATTTCCCGCAACACCATGTTACCGGTGTGTACGCTGCTGCCGGGGTCGATCACAACAACGCCGCTTTCGGTCAGAACGAATGCGGGATTGTTCATAAAACCTTCGTTGGTTTCATTGGGCAGTTCGGTCGGTCCGTGAATCACGTAGACATGATCGGAGACTTTGTCGGCCTGATAGCGATCGAGATAGCTAGCTGTGGCCGGCGGTATCAGCAGAGTGAAGAGCATCCATAACAGGGTGGCTTTATTCACCGGTTGTCTCCTTTATCAAAAGTCGAAATATGTACCCCGACCAGGCTGGCGATCAGGACAGTCAGGTAAATCTGTCCCATCGCGGCTTCGAGGAAAGCCAGCGAGCGGGCAACAAGGTTAATCGGGGTGATATCACCGTAGCCCAACGTGGTCAGCGTGACGAAACTGAAATACATAGCAGTGCTCAATCCGAGTATATCCTCACCCAGGTACGCTGCCGTAGCTTCAGGAATTTTGAAGGCATTGGGATCTACGTGTCCGATGATGGCGTACAGAAAGCCACAAATGTTGCCGAAGAACAGATACACTGAAATACCTGCCGCAATAATATTCACAGTCACCATTCTGGTGCGGAATATGTCAACTAATATCAGCGTGCAGATATAGCAGAAGAAAATTGCCGAACCGGCCAGCGTTACCATCTCCAGACGTTCAATATGAACGATCTTGATTCCCCAGATCAAGATCAGGGTCGGGAGCATCAAAAACATGCCGACGATGAAGTGCCTTTTAGTGCTGGCAACGACATAGATAGCAGCAAGAAATACCACCGTCGTGCCGAGATCGACGATCGTACGTGAGAAATCGGTATTGGAAAAAAGTGGGGTGACGAATGATAGCAATAGCTGAGAGGCTAGCAGCATTTCGTATTTGTATTTCGACATTCTCATCGGAATCCAGACACTGATTTAGTTCACAGCCAACATTAGCACAAATACGTCCCATTCCGTGCGCGCCTTGTTGGCAAGGTCAGATAATTAGCCTAAGCTTGCGTCTTGACCGCGGGTGAGAGTGCTCTGCCGGTAAGTGCCACACTTTGTAACAAAATATGAACAGTCAGAATAATAACAACAATAACAACTATAACAACAATCATGATAGTGAGCGCATAGTCGCCGCTATTGATCTCGGCTCGAACAGTTTCCACATGATCGTCGCGCGTCTGGATGAGTCTGGTACGCTCTCGGTGATAGACAAATTACGCGAAACCGTGCGCCTCGGAGGTGGACTCAAAGACAACGGCAAGCTCAGCAAGGAGTCGATGGAGCGGGCACTAGCCTGTCTGGAACAATTCGGTCAGCGCATAAGGGCTTTATCGAAAGGTGATGTGCGCGTAGCCGGCACCAATACGCTGCGCGTGGCAAGGAATGCAGAGGAGCTCGTACAAGCGGCTGAAGCGACCCTGGGTCACCCGATCGAAGTGATTTCTGGGCGCGAGGAGGCGCGCTTGATCTATCTTGGCGTGGCGCATGGCAGGGCAGCGCGAAGCGGCAAACGCCTGGTGGTGGATATCGGTGGTGGCAGTACCGAGTTGATTATCGGTGAAGGCAAGGAGTCGGCGCGGCGAGAGAGCCTGTATACCGGCTGTGTCAGTGCCAGCCGAAAATATTTTGACGATGGCGTGATCTCACAAAAGCGCATGACCCGGGCGATCATCGATTCCGAACTGGTATTTTATCCGGTCGGCCGCTACATGCGGGCGGGTAACTGGGAAGAAGCAGTGGGCTGCTCGGGCACGATCAAAGCCATTCGCAATATCGTTCATGCAGAAGGTTGGTGCGATAGCGGTATTACCCTCGATGCGCTTTATCGCCTGCAAAATAAGATGGTCAAACAAGGACGTGTCGAGCGCTTGAACCTGGAAGGCCTGAAACCCGATCGCGCGCCAGTGCTACCCGGCGGTGTCGCCATCCTGACGGCTGTGTTCGAAACACTCGATATCGATCAAATGCGTGTTTCTGAGCAGGCGCTGCGCGAGGGCCTGTTGTACGATCTTGTTGGGCGTCTGCAGCACAAGGACGTTCGCGAGGCCACGGTGCAGTCGGCCATGCAGCGTTGGAATCTCGACATCGAACACGCCAATAACGTCACTGAAACGGTCAGGAACCTGTTCAACCAGGTCCAGTCAGACTGGAAGTTGACTGACGAACAAAGGGATCTGGTAATATGGGCGGCCCAGTTACATGAAATTGGTCTGCAGATTTCGCACGGCGCTTACCACAAACGAAGTGCCTACATTCTGGCTCATGCGGACTTGCCCGGTTTCTCCCGTCCGGAGCAGACGATACTGGCAACCCTGGTATTGAGTCAGCGACAGCGATTCCGCATGAATGCCTTTGATGATCTGGTTGAGTCGGTCAGACTTCCCAGTGTGCGGCTCTGCGTTTTGCTGCGTCTCGCGGTACTTTTTCATCGCGGGCGGACCGATGAGCAGGTGCCTAAAGTCGGTATCAAAGCCGGTAAGAACTTCCTTGAGCTGCATTTTCCCTATGGTTGGCTCGATCAACATCCTTTGACTCAGGCCGATCTGGGCAAAGAATGTGACCATCTCAAAGAAGCCAATATTACCTTGATGTTTGACTGATACGAACGCTGCGGCGCACGACTACGAAGTTCGCGCAAAGACGCGAAGAACGCCAGGAGATACAGAGACAGGGGGTTTTCACCAGCTCGTCACAACGCTCACCAAGACGCAAATCTCGCTAAGGTTGAAATATCAAAGTCGATTAGCAACCAAAAACAACCTTGGCGCCTTTGCGAGAGTACAAAGACTTATTTGAGTGCCTTGACCGCGTCGAGAACCTCGTCAACGTGGCCTTTCACTTTAACCTTGCGCCATTCCTGACGCAGAACGCCGTCTTCATCGATCAAGAACGTACTGCGTTCGATTCCGCGAACTTGCTTGCCGTACATGTTTTTCATTTTGATCACGTCAAACTGCTTGCATAGCTCTTCATCTGCATCCGATAGCAGATCAAAGTTAAATTGCTGTTTTGCTTTGAAGTTCTCGTGTGATCGCAGACTGTCACGCGAGACTCCGAGTATCACCGTATTCTGTCGGCTAAATTTCGCTTTGGCATCACGGAAGTCCTGCCCTTCAGTGGTGCAACCCGGTGTGCTGTCTTTCGGGTAGAAGTACAGTACCAGCTTCTTACCCTTGAAATCATTCAGGCTGAGTTCCTGATCGTCCGTCGCTGGTAAAGTAAAGTTTTTTACTTTTTTTCCGATTTCAGTCATTTGCGTGTCCTCTGGTAGCGTTATCCGATGACATCGAAGCATCGAGATTGAGCTCATCGCACATGTCGATGAATTCGTCGCGCAGTTGTTTAAACGGGATCTCGGCTGGCACACTGATTTTCATGTCGACCGCGAACATGGGTGTCGCCGTGTGAGCAGCCGCATAGCGTTCGGTGTTTAGGTCCACGATGTTGATTTGACGGCTTGACAAGAAACTCGCCAGCTTATGCACAATGCCCGGATTGTCTATCGCCACCACTTTCACGGAAGACGTCACCATGGCCGCTTGCCTGTCTGCACTGCGGGTGCGTTTGACCATGATCTTCATGTTGAGCGATTCTTCGAGGCCTGCTGTATCAGCGACAAAATCATCGATTGCCGCTTCCGGGCCGCCGACCAGCAGCAGCACGGCGAACTCACCACCGAGCACGCTCATGCGGCTGTCTTCGATGTTCAACTTGTGTTTGAACAAAGCATTGCTCAATTCGTCGACGATACCAGGGCGGTCATCCCCCAGCGCTGTAATTACGAGTTGTTCGTCCATTCGTCTCAGGCTATCGTTTTGTTGGGATGGTGAGTGTAAACAATGATGGCGCCGAAGAACAGATGTTAATCGTGCGTGAATCGTAGAAGGGTGCGCCATGCGCACCGCGAATGTTCAGTTTGTTGGGCTGCTCCGGTGCGCACGGCGCACCCTGCAACTTAGCGGGCTTTGTGTCCTGGCGAGAGGTATCGTGGTAGCCGAGATCGGCGAATTCCAGTTCCAGCAGACTGGGGTCATTCTGATTGAGTTCGATCATGCGACGCAGGTGCTTGAGGCTATCGATGTATATATGTTTCCATTGCAGGCCCCAATTGCCTTTAT
>JAAUYJ010052032.1_pt1 | contig 16084 bp, 17 predicted proteins | sample 7278031 | NCBI WGS metagenome assembly JAAUYJ01 (sample SAMN14350222, study PRJNA611818) | marine sediment metagenome | isolation source: surface marine sediment (1.8m) | place: French Polynesia: Moorea | collected 2018-08 | reverse complement strand
GGTACACTTGCAACTTGATCTGGCCAAAATACGCAAGGGAAGAGAAGAGAAGTCTGAAATTAATTTCCTGAATTGTATTTTGTCTCACGTGTTGTCGGGGCAGCTAGGGGAGCAGTGAGGTGCTCAAACTGCTCGACAGGAGTCTACCGTACTATGATTGACAACAAAGTTGCAATATAAACCAAGTGGCGTCTTTTGTGAGATAAAAAAATCCTATCCTCGGTACTACGCACTTTGGTAATCCCAGTTCCTATTTTAGCACTTCCGTTTGGAGGGCGTGGCTGTCACACATGAGGTGTAGAATATCCACGCTCTACGTTCTCACACCTCATCTACGGGACCATACGTGGGGAAGGGAGGGGGGGGGGGATTTCCCCAATTTTCCCCTGAGGTTCGAACCTTTTTGATCGAGTTAATGTCCCTACGTATTCTGCAGTGATTTCCCTACTATCCATGATAGTAGGATTGCTTTCACACGTATTATCCTTTCTTCCTCATCCGCCTCCGACAAAGCCCCAATCTATGACACCCCCTTCTTGGGTCTATCCCTCCATCCCTCCATTCTCCATTCGAGAGATCGCGATCGATCTCTTCATCTCTCACCTCAAGGCTCGAGCCACACATGGGAAAAAGTCAATTTCCTTTCCTCTCCGCTCTCCTGATCCTTCTCCCCCATTCTACCTTTTTTGTACGGGACATTCCCTCTGCTACAAATGGAAGCAGGGGAGGAAAAGAAGAAAACTTTCTACATTCCTTACTCTTTCTTTCTCATAGTGGGCGTTTTGAACGGAGGCAATGTCCGTGGAGAAAGGGGCAAAAATGGCTGCCTTCTCCTTCAGACTCGCTCAGCAACTTACTCGTCTGGAAAAGGAGGAAGCGATTCCATGTTTGCAAAAAAGCACCACCCAAGGCTTTTTTCCCTCCGTCGTCTGCGGGCTCGACCCACGACCTCGACTTTTGCCGGCTTTTCAGCCCTCGCGTCACGGTTCGAGACAGGCCAACGTAGCTTCTCTCGCCGCCGCCGCACTTTTGGAAATCCCCCGAGCGAGAAAATTGAAGGAGAGGGGGAGAACGCCGGAGCGACGATACCGGCAAACAGGGAAGCCTTTACGGCCCTCAGAAACGGGATCCATCTCCAGCCAGGTGGCTCCGATTTCGCGTTTCTTTGCATGAAATCCCAACCTTTCGTATCTTCCCGGAGTCCCCTCCCTCCCTTGGGAATACGTAGAGTTGCGTGCACTGGTGTATGTGCATCCTCCTTCCCGAGAACGCAATTTACGGTGCGGATCCGCTTTCACATGACATTATCATTCTTTCCCATTTTTCTTTCCCTTTTTTTCGTGTGTCTTTTTGTGTCCTTTAAGAGTGGCATTTCACAGTGTCACTCACGGGCGGACAAACGTGAGACGCAATTTGTTTCGAAACGCCGTCTGGACACTGAAGCCGTTGGTTTTAGGAGACACCAGAATAGGCATCTCCGGGGAAACCGTGAGAGCATGGCAATGAGACAGAACGGAAAAGGCTGTTTTTGTCTTTCGCCTCCACTAAGCATGATGACTGAGGCAAAGACCCGAAAAAACACCACGAAGTCACGCTCACGTTAGCGCAAAAAATAGCGCCGATGCCGTAACAATTCGAAAGGCGTGACTTTCACTGTTTCTCTGGACTTTCACTTGAAGTTCCTTGATGTACATATCGTATTCAAAGTATTGCTGCTTTGCTGGACCAGAGTGATTCTATTTACGTAAACCATTATACTTTTATTTTTCCCCGCAGTTGGCCTGTCGCTTGATCGGCCTCCTTCAGGCCACGTCCGTGTTCGTCTCCACCATCTCTATCACGGCCATCGCGCTGGACCGGCGGAGGCTCATCGTGGGGTCGGAGCAGGAGAGCCCGCAGGACATGGGCAAGGTGGTCGCCGCCGTGCCAGTCATCTGGACCACCGCCGTAGCCATGGCAAGGTGAGTAGCGGAAAATTGAAGAAAGTCCTGTACAGTCGCCATCTCCCCGCGGGTTGGTCAAAATTGGAGTTTGAGACGAGTTCGACTTCAGTTAGGTACACGTACTGCCCAATGTGCATCGGGGGCCCCTGCGTCTGAGGGCGGAAGGAAGAGGTTCAATTTGTCGCGTCCCTTCCGCTCCACTCGGGGGAATGACAGTGTACCTCGATCTCAGCGGGCGCGGTCAGTCCCTCCCGTCGGCGGTCGTCCGTCCCTCGATCCCACCCGTTGTAATCTCGTTGTGTGCACCTGGCAGTGATGGGATGGAGGGCGAACGAAGGAGCGAAGGGACCGCACACGGTCTCTTGGGGGAAGGTGAGGCAAGGGAGGCGATTTACAGAATATATCGAAGGGTGTCCTCCCAATTGTGGACGGATGCGGTAGGGGAATGGAGCGATCGCCGGAGATCCTGCAGAGGCGGAGATAGCGGAAGTCATCGCATAACGCCGCCGACCGGCTTTGACGAACTGTCGCACTGCTTGCGTATAAGGAAAAGGGATTTAGGAGACAGGAGACAAGAAGACGTACAACAAGACCGAGAAAGGTCTTCCGTTGTACTACACAATTGACCAGGAGAAAACCACATGTATCCCTGCCTAATTGTGAGTTAGTCCACTTACTTTTCTGGCTTTGGCTTGGGCGCCACATGAGGAATGAGAGGCCGTCCTGAGGCGGCGATTAGTTTGGTTAGCCAAAGGCCGTTCTTGTTCCCGGGAGCCAAGTCCTTTCCCATTATGCCTCACCACTTACTACACCACCCCGTTATCCCTCGCTTGTTGTACTTCGTACTAGTGCGTTTCACTCACAAGGAGTTGAATCGAGGACGCCCCTCCCTCCCCTCTCCTCTTTCCCCGAAGCAGCAAAGCACCATCATTCAGGGTCACACTAATGTGCCTCCGGGGAAAAAGGGGGAGAGGAAGACGCGCATATGACACATGCTAGACACGAAGAAGGGGAATGAGTAATGGAGTTAAGGAAAGAGAGGGCGAAGGTGGCAGAGGGGGAAAAAAGGTTCTGCCCATAGATGAGTCCTGTTCCTCCTCCTTCACATATGTAGCGGGGCTCACACGGACGGACTCGGAAAGGGGCTCGTTTCCTATTAAAATTGTAGACTTTGAGTCGCTCTAAGGTGTCCGTAGCACCTTGCAAGGAGACGCCTAGGAAACGGGGGAAGGGAAGGACTTGTAGGAAGCAACAGTAATTTTTACTCGTAGAAGAACTACTTTTCGTTTCGATTTTTTGACACACGCGACAAGACAGGAAATTATTTCAAGGAAATTTCACAGCTTGAAAAGCTATTCTGCTTCAAAATACGAAATAAACTCCAAAATTATGTATGAGCACGCTATGGGATCTTACAAGAATATGGCAAACTTTAAGCCCCTTCGGTTTCTCTTCTGAAAGTATTTCAATTACTGTCCCCCCGCCAAAACGGGAAATATTGTTTATCAGACAGGCTTCATTTTCTTTGAGGGAAAGTGTACACTGGGCTCAGGAAGATATTTGTACAGAGTGGAAAACTCTAGAGTATTTGGAGCTTGCAAGTTTGGCATTGCGGGACGTTTCTTCCAGCGAACAAAACTTTTTAAGAGCGCATCCTGTACTCAAACTAGGAAGAAATCGTAATTTGACATTCTGTCCCTCTGCGCAAGCGGAGTTATTGGCAGACACTTTCGCCCGAAATGCAGGCTCGGAGAATCGAGAGGCTGGGATGGCAGAAGAATAGGATTTAGCTGGATTCGCAGTCGCTTCTGCGTAATTCAAAGAAAAGATCAGCTAGCCTACAGTTGCGGACGATTTCTTGTGCTCTTGACCAAAAGCGTTGTGTAAGGTACGCCCACCGACCAACGTCTTCATGCTCGGCCGAAGTTCCAGGGAACCAAAGTTCCCGTTTTCTCTTTCCAAAGAAGAAGCCTCCAGGCGACGACACTAATGGAAAGTCTCAATTAGTTTCCCTTCAATTTCTGACGAACTGCCTTAGGATACAAAGTCGCGTACCGTACAAAGACGCCCAGAAAGTAAATATAGGTCCTCCGAGACGTCTCCGTCCACCTCTCCCTAGTCGAATTCCAGGCCAACCAAACGCGGCTTGATTAATAACGTAGAAAGCTAATGGTCCTCTTGAATAAATTAGAGAGGACATGAAAAAAGGGGCAGGGGGAAGGCTGAAAGGAGCTTCCGGAATGAAGGTACAAAAATAAGCCGAATTGATTAATTTTCGGAATGCTGAACGTACAACCCCGATTCAGTCGGTCCCTACTTTTTTTGCTGAGGGGCGAGGTGGAATGAGGAATGGGGATGAGCCAGTGGCCGTTTTTAGAAGGGATATTAAGGAAAGGAACTCCTTCCCTTTTGTCCGATACACTTCTGGCATCGAGAGAGTCAGTACACTCACAGTCACGCGTATGCCGCAAGGAAGGCCTCTCACAAAAAGCTTAAAAGCTGAGCCCATGGGAGGAAGAAGAAAGGCGGAAAAGAGCGACAGTGCGGCTAAGTCCCCAAGTTGGCCCCTCTGACTCCAAAGCGGCTTTAACACAGGGACAACTCGCACGTATAGAGGCCCTGCTGTACTAGCTGTACAAAGCACCCGGAAAAAGAGGGCCGATGTCATCCGCTCCTGGCTGTTGCATATCGAGGAGGGACACGCAGCCACACGCGGACGACGACGGACGAAGGTGGCGCGTGTTCATTATTCTCCTTCATGTTCCATTTCTACTTGCGGCAAAGCCGCTGGTCTTGGAAAGATCCTAGTAGACCTATTTCCCATTTTTTTCTTGTTCACTTTGGCGTGCCAAAGGTGGGTCCCTTAACCAGGTTTGTTCTTGTTCCCAACTCGCGTGCATTGCACATATCCACCTTTTCCAGGGAGGTGGTACTTTCGTGCAACTGTCGTCGCGATCGACCAGACGAGGAGGCTCTTTCCGCATGGGGAGAAAAAGTCCAGACCCGGTGCAGGAACAGAAATAGTACGGGAGGGGAGAAAAATGTCATACTTCTTCAGCAATTTCTCTTTTTGTTGCTGCCGCTTTTACAGAGACATATCTCCCTAAGTCGTTTCCTTTCTCCCCACAGCCCACTGGCCATTTGGAAGACCCTGGAGAACTGGACTGGGTGGACGGCGGGCTTATTCGGAAACCAGGTGCGGCACAGATTTTCCCACTTTAAGCAATGACTGCATGTTTGTTTGAAACAACCTTTAGACTGAGCCGTGTCACGTGGACGCCCCCGACTTCGACTCTTCGGCCTGGGCCGCCGCCGCCGCCGCTGGAGTGAGGGACGACTCTAACGTGACGACGACCTGCCTGCTCAAGGAGGTCATCATGACCAGGCTGAGCGAGCTCCAGACCTGCAAGGAGAGCATGCCGGAGGAGGGAAGGACGGCGTACTCGGTCTTCGTCCTCTGCTTCCAATTCCTGCTGCCCATGATCACGCTATCAGCCGCATACTACCAGGTATAAATGTGTTTTAAACAGTTGCAAAGTTGCTAAATTATTGCTTCTCCAGATCTGCCGCACCCTGAAACTCCGCTTGGAGCAGCGTATGCGCCAGCGCCAGGCCAACGCCGGCGTCGACGCCGTGTCCTCCTGCGCCGGCGCCGGCGGATCCACCACCGCGGTCCTGGCCAACGTGGGCGGGCGCACCGCCTCCGGGAAGAGGGGCAGGAGGGCCAGCAGCGCTGGAGGTGAGAGAGACGAATGTTCAAAGAGGTGTGTTTCGCAACAATTTCTGGAATAGGCTTTCTACGTCTTTGGTGCACAACTGCACATAGGTACAGGACTACGTGTATACTGCACAGTACTGTATTGGAGATGTGAAGAAGGAGATTACTGCTACGGTGGCATTTCGGGAGGTAGTCAGTCGGTGCCTTGCTTAGGTAGCTCTTGGGATTATCTTTTGACTAGTCGTGAGAACGTGGTTGGAAGGTTGTGGCCTTCAAAACGTAACGTGCTTACTATTGTGTGACGCCCCCCGCCACGCCCCTCGCTCGATCCACTCAATAATAGAAAAGGGACATTTATCATCCCTGTTGTAGGCACGCTCCCAGTCATTCCGAAGAACCAGCGATGGTTGTGCTGACCTTTAGGCCTGATTGTTTTTCTGTTTACGCAACAAAAAAGCAATCGTGTAGAATAATTCATGATGGGATTTCCTTCTTTCCATCTGAAATCGAAAGCGCTGTTGTGTGAAGGAATGTCGGGGCTGAAGTGGTGCACTTCTGTCGGAAAAGAAAAGAGACACGCCACTGCCGCCGCCGCCTCACACCAGTGCATGCGTTAGAGAACAAGGACTGGTGGTTTCCCTTTATTCAACTCCAGTATTCTACCCATTGCAGCCAGAAAATGAATCAAGATGCTGTGACCTGAACCTTCTTGTGAACCTTATGAACCATAAGAACCTTCTTATGAAACATGTTAGAAGATAGACCATATTGTATCGATCCTTACAAAAACAGAAATGATTGAATTTATAAACTCTCATTTAATTTCCATCTGAGTTAGGAATTTTGAATTCAGGACTACAACTTCTCTCCGAAGTACCATTCCATAACCGTGCCCCCTACAAAAAAGTGCTGGTTGGAACAGCTCAATCATTGCACTAGCGCAGTCGCTGATTGCACCTTCCCATTTTTTGGTTGGCTTTCCCCACCACGTCCCTCTCCAGCTCTTTTTCTTCCCCGTCCCTTTTTGCCTTTTCCAGTGTCGAAAAGTCTTTCTGTGCACTTTGTGTGCACAAAGGGCGTTTGGAGAGAAGGCCAAAAGGACTTATTTCATAGAAAAGGAAGGGAACCTTCTCAATTTCACCCATCGCATTTTTTTTCTTGGACCAACAGGCGGCGGCAACAGCGCGAACGGCGGCAGCAAGTGCCCTCCGCGGCGCAACTCTGTCCTTCGGCGCAACGACGAGAGGCGCGAGCGCAACATCCTGCGCCTGCAGAGGACAATCAAGCTGCTCTGCTGGATCGGGGCCATCTTCTGCCTCTGCTGGCTGCCCCTTAACTTGGTGAGGAAATTAAAACTGAAATTCAACCATTCTTCCTAAACTATCGCAAGAATTATTGAGCGACAATTTTGACTTTCTAACTTTCTCTAGCTCAACGTGGTGACCGACCTAACGGACGTGTTCGCCACTTACACCGACGCCGAGTTCTGTGGCGTATACGCCATGTGCCACGTGCTGGGGATGCTCTCCGCCTGCGCCAACCCCGTCATCTACGGCTTCCTCAACGAGAACTTCAGCAAGGAGTTCGTGGCCATCGGGAGGTGGTGGGTCGACAAGCTCAGGCTCGGAAAGTGCTGGGGGCGATGGCGGCGGTGGGTGGCTGTCAGGTAACGAAAAATGCCCTACCAACAATTTCCTTAAAATTAAGTTGGATAATCATCATTTTCAGGCTGCCCCTGAAGCACAAGAAGAGCGAGGGAGACCAGGACGAGGCCAACGTGGTGGAGGAGGACGGGCCGGAGACGCACCGCGCCGCCCCCATCACGGTTGTGGGCGACGGCAAGCTAGATGTGCGGGTGGTGGCGGTGACGGCGATGGCGGACGGGGGCGGCGGCGGAGGGGCGCAGACCAGGACTACGGTGCTGCTCAAGAGGGTCTCAGAGGACGGCGGGAAGGAGGAGGAGGAGGAGGAGGAAGAGGCCGAGGAGCAGGAGCTGGAGCTGAGGCCGCTCAACGGAAGTGCGCAGTGAAGCATTATCGAGTCAGACCAAACTTGAACAGGAAAAATAAAGAGGAGGATATTGGGACTTCTCTTTCTTCTTCTCTCTGTCGGCAACAAAAACCGCCCTTTCGCAGAAGATCAAAAAAGACTTTTTTTTCGCAAAGGTGGAGGAGGCGAATGCAAACGTCGTCGCGAAGAGAGAAAAAGAAAGTCTGGATTTCGCACACGACGAGGTTCAAGGAGCCAAAAAGTTTCCCCCGGAGACATAATGAAAAGGAGGAGCAGAAGCGGGAGGCGGAGGAGACTTAGGAAGAAAGAGAATTCCTCCCGCTCTTCTTCTGTTCCCTTATGCCCCCTCCTCCGTCCGTCCCACTGACACGGTTCAAACGCCTTCGCGGAAGATTCGGAAAGACGACCGTGTTTGTCTTCGTCTCCCCCCCCCCCGGCGACGTGAGTGCTGAAAGATTCCACCACCGCCACGACAGTTTTCTGGGACACCCCCCCCCCTCTTTTTTGCTTTTCCTTTTCATCTGAGGACCCGCAGGGAGTCCTGACTTTCAGAGGCAGGGAAAAACTGGATCGGGAGCTCCAGATGGGCCAACGACCGACCGACGACCGGCCGGCAACGTTTGGACAGTCCGGCCGAAGAGACTGCGGACAAAAAAAGAGAAGGAAGGAGGACCGGGTTGAAAGGGTTCCACCCGAAAAAAGTTCGTGATGTGATCGATGTCGTTTCGTCTCCCCCTTTCTCTTCCCAATCCTTCCTACCACAACTGAGTCTCGCATAGTGTTACTCCCTAACCCTACTACCCCCATTTCCGCCATAAAGTTAGGCATAAAATACATACTACGGTAGTCTCCCTACAGCTGTGCAGAATCTCTACCACCCAATAAAAAATACGATCGTGTCATCATACAGTGTACGACGTGCGCGCTGCGGTACTTCGATAAAAAATACAAAAAAGTAAGGTCGTCTCTTGGTCGCCGGTGTCTTTGTGATGTTATGGCTGGCGTCCTTTCGTTGTCCCCCCACTCGAACCAAACTGTGCAGTAGCGGCAGCTACGAGAATATACCCATGACATGTCCAACATGTGAAACAGTAAATAAAAATACAAAGCTGTTAAATTTTACCTAAAGCACTCCCATTTTAATGCATCGGTTCACAAAAGGAACAGGTGGAGCTTTCGAGAAGTTGTATCTTAGGATCTACCGATCTAGCTAGCCCTCTAGGTAGAGCAGTATCTCCTCTCGTCTCTGGAATGTAAATGCATCTGTGACATCCATCCTCCTCCTCCTCGTTTCCCGGTCAGGCCTCAATTTTCGCAAGGAAAACACTAAGCAGCCGCACGCCCTACCCATCCCTCTCCTCTTTTCTCGAGTGGGCGTGCTCTCCCCTCGGCGCGAAACGTCTGGGCGGAGAAAGGAGGGACGGGGAAAGCGAGCAGAGGTGAGGGTTGGGGGGAATTCGGTGTCTTAAACTTCTACCTTCCCTCTTGCATACTTATAGTACCTACCTACCTACTGTAGTTCTTCTCCTACACGATCTAGGCCGCCGCCGCCGCAGCCGCCGGGAGGAGGAGGAGACGAGGGAGGGGCCGCCAGAGAAGTGGCTGCATGGCCTCCCTCACGGCGGTTGCCAAGATTTCTCCCCCTCCTCCTCCTCCCTGCCCCCGTCCTCCTCCCACGCTGCACTGCTGTACTTTAAACTCCACCTTTTCCCCACCGGCAGCTGTCTGTACGTCGTGAATGCCGAGTTCGTGGGGGAGGAGAAGTGTATGGGGGAGCATTAGGCGACGAAGGAGCCGCGAATGGGGCAAGGGAGAAAAGAAAAAGAAGACTATTTCGAGTCCGTGACTCTCCGCGTTGGCGACCGAGCCGGCAGATGGGCGGTGGCCTCTCTCTCGATCCAGGCGGGGGCGCCGACGCCACTGCAGATAGGCAGAAGAGATGTCGGGCAGAAAATGACTTCAGCGCCGGAGCATCCCCACCAGTCCCCCACCCGTCTTTTCTTCCGAGGAATAAGAGGGGAAATACGGCTGAGTACGTTTTTCGCAAGTTGGAGCCTCGATCCTCCCGTTGAAGCGGTTGGTCACGTCCTTCCCGGAGGGAGAAAAAGTGGATGTACGGCCAGACCAAATATTCCGGCTGGCTCATGCTGTGTATTCACATTGTCCTTGTGTGTGCACACGGAGATAAGATTCCTCAGCTGCAAAGGCCTCCAATCTCAGCGAAAGTGGTTATGTAAAATTTAGTGGGAGGGAGTTACGTTGGAACTTTGAACCTCCTAACGTTTGCCTACGGTGGGAGAGCGTCAGGTGGCGGCAGATGAAAGTTTCTTAATTATTCAAACCTCGTCTCTCCCTCTTCCCCTACATCCAATCTTTTTGAATTTTGATGTTCTGACGAGGCTTATTGCGAGGCACGAAAAATACATAAGCAGTGAAAACACAAATGCAGTCTACCAGTAATCTTAATGGGCGGAAATATCGTGAACTTTTCCGCTTCCTCCGTCCCTTCCTTTTCTTATAGCTGGCTCTCGCTTTCCTCCTCTTCCATGCGAATCCGGCCTCCTTCTCCCATACATAGCCCTACCCAGCGTGACAGCTTTCACTCTAGCCCTTCTTCCCCTCTCTTCCATCCCCCACCCAAAACCTGAGCACCTGTTTCCCAACTCGCCTCACCCCACCTAAGAGAGAGAAGGAAAGCACTCGAGCCTTTACGAAAGATGGGGAAAGGGAGGTGGGGCGGGTAAGCTGTCTCCTTCCCCTCCCCCCCCTCCTTTCTCTCGCTTTTTCCAGAATACAGGCCCACCCTTCCCCCTCCTCCGCCTCTCCAGCCACCGCAGCCCCAACGACACCCATAGGTGCTTCTTTCGCCCCCCAAGACACATGGTCAACCCCAACTTTCTCCGCCTGCCCCAAAGACTGCTGCCTCTGCCGCCTTCCCCACCCCCCTCCCTCTCACGCCGCCGCGGGGCAAAAGCAGACGTTTCCCCCTCCGTTTTCCATCCTCGGCCTCAAGGCGACTACTATTCTCTTCAGTGGTGCCAGCGGCGGACGGAGGAAGAGGCGGCGGTGGAGGTCTGCATAGGTGCCCCCACTGGGAAGGAGTGTGATTCAAATGCATGGTTCGACTGTAAACTCAAAGTGTCTAGTTGTCTGGACGGCCTCTATAAAGTGTTGAGGAGGGGAAGGAGGAGATTGTGTATACTTGGTGCGTCCGCCGGAGAGCAGGCGCCTACTTCAACTGAGGTAAGGATTTTTCCTAGCCAATTATGAATCTTAGTCCCGCAAGAAAACCCCAAAGGTAAATGGAATCTCCTCTCCGCCTCAAAGGCTTTCGAACTGTTTTTTCGTCTCTCCTCGGGGGGATAACAAGCAGAAAATGGGTTTCTTCTCCCTCCCTCCTACCCAACCACCCTCTTCTTGCAAAGCCCGCGGGAGATCCCTGCAGATTGGCCTTGCACACACTGCGCCTCCGCTCTGCTCCACCTTCGCCCCCTCGGTTATATTGTAGGATCGAGACAATGGCGGAGGCACCGCTGGAAGGAGGAGAAGAGGAAGAAATCCTCCTGGATTTTCCTGCGCTCTCCTCTTCCCCCTCCTTCTAAAGGAGCTCTGTAGGTTGAGGTTACGCCCCGGCTCACCCGCCTTCTTTCGCGAGAAATTCTGTTACGCACAGTGGTGCCGCGCTCTTTAGCATACCAAATTGACGCCTAAGGTTAAAATCTGAATCTCCTCTTTTTCCGCAGTACAGGGTAGTACTACCATATCTCTCGTACCCCACAGTACTCTAGGTGTGACTCTGCGAGTCTGCATTCTGTAATAAAGGGTGGTCCAAAACTATGGAAGAACTACTGTATTGCCATCTTTTCTGGGGCGTTTAGCGCTCAATCTGCATGTGTGGATACTGTGCTGTAACGCCTCCTTTCCGGCCGTCGTCCACTGCTGGAGGGTAATCCAGTGAAGCCAGTGACCCTCGTGGAATGTAAAGTGGCGAAAAAGAAGAAGAGAACGGGAGGGAAAGAAAGGATAGTGGAAGAAAAGAAGCAGTTTGAATAAATGCAAATTTTATTCTTTTTTTCTTTCTCGAGGGCGATCCTTTTGTACCTGTCCTTCCTCCGTCATATCCATCTCGCTACACTTTGAACAACTTGGTGTGCAAACCACGAGGAGGGCGGTATTCCCCTTTTTTGCATCATTTGGCGAAAGCTCACTAGCTCAGCCCGGCCCCCACGACCATCCATTTTCTTGTCGGGCCAAGAATGAGGAAAAAGTGCGGCTGCCGTGCATTATGCAAAATAGCTAGGGTCGCCATATAGACGGTGATGCACAAAAGACTTTTCCGAGGGAGATTATTTTGACTGCTTCCCATATTTCCTCTGTTACCTCACGTCAGAAAAAGAGAGAACAAAGGCGCACTCCGCGAAATTGCCTTCAAGAAATGAAAGGTACCTTTGAAATAAAAAAGGCCCACAGCAAGTCTTGAAGAACAGTCGACTGAGTTGGGTCTACACAGCTCGTAACCCTTTCCCCTCCAGCCATGAATCCTTGTTAGGTTACGCTTTATCTAACCTTTTCGCTGCGTCTACAAAGCCTGACGTACTGCAGCAAAACGGTGTCGTCGTCGTCGGCCTTCGTCTCCCTCGGCCTCCCCCCCCCCCCCCTCAAGGCAGCTCCGATTTCATCTTTTAAAGAGATCGAATTCCACTCGGCAGGGGAGTCAAGAGGACGGAGCGAGGCTGGGCGGGTGCGACAGAGTAGAAAACTGTACTAGTTTAGTTGGGCGGGGATGGACACGACAAGGCCTCATCTTTCGTCGCCACTCTCCTCCTCCCCTACCGACCCTCCCCCTCTTGCTTCCCCAGCTCAGGAGATAATTTGGAAATTCTTTTCAGTACAGAGAGTGTGCCTCCCCGCCTGTATATTGCAGGGACAAATCATACCCTTGAGAGGATACAGTACGAACACGACGAGACAAATCCTTTCCAGAACCTGACGTATTGTGCAAATCCGTTTTCCACTCATATAGTATTTTTTCGTACACGGAATATACGGCTGAGCTAAAGTGATTGCCTTTGGGCGTTGCTTTCAAAGATACTGCTGGTTTGGATACTTCATTCGCGGAAAAGGCCACGATTTCCAGCTAGGGAAAATTCTGTACCTTTTTCTGTGGATCCATAAATCTGAAAGCCCAAAAGGTCCTAGGTCTAGCTGTTTCTTTTACCTTCCCCCCGATCTGCCGATATCCCAGATACGGGAAAAAGGGAGAGGGGGGTTGGTCTCCAAAAGCCTCGAAAGTCTCTTGCAGATCTAGCTGCACTCCTTCGTATGTGGTGGACCAAACCAAGTCCTTTCAAATCCAGACTCTGGCCGCAAAAGGGAAAGCAGATGTACACAGAGTACTACTGCACTCTGGTTGCGCCAACCTCAATCCCCACCCTCTTCCTCTTATTCCAACTTTTCCCAGTGTGGAAACTTTTTGAAGAGAGCTGCTCCGCCCCACCCGCCCACCTTCATATTTTTCTTTCCCATTGCCTCTTTACCTCCCTTTCCCTTTCCTCCTACTGTCTGCAGTGCAAAAAACGAGGGGAGCCTCTCATTTCAAGTGAAGAAGGAGAATAAGGGGAAGGAACTCGAAAAGTGCCCGTCACTATTTTCACGACCCTCCCCAAACATACATTTTCTACGTGTACTCACCATTTTTTTTTCTCGCAATTCTATCCATTTCGCAGTGCACGATACTTTGTTCATAGGAGTAGAAGAAATGAGGTGGATTGACAGATTTTTTGTCCCTCTCCTTCTTCTATCTCCCCTCTCCAAGCCGACTGCTCTGCTGCTACCCCGTCCGTGACCGCGGAGGACAAATTCCATCCTATCCTCTTCTCAACAGCCCATCTCCTACTACTACTCCCAGTCCCAATACACCTCTCCACCTTTTTCCAGGCCAATCATCCCCGGGTGTCTCCTTCTCCCCCTTCCCCCCTGGCTGGCTGGCTTGCTCCTCCCACCGTAAAATGGCACAAAAAAGTTGGGATGTGGGCAAAGAGTCGTAAAGTTTGAGGAGAGATATTATTGAGCAAACTTTCTCCTTCTCTCTCGGCCACACTTTTCCGCCAAGAGAGAAGGACTACCCCAACCCCCCCAACCCGCACAACACCGGGCGAGGTGGCAAATATTTCACACGATGCCTCCCTCCCCCGCCGTAAACCCGAGACCGCCTTGACCTTGCTGCTGCGAGGACGACGGACGACGGCGACGAGGATGGGGAGAGACAGGAGGGGGAGGGGGAGAACAACTAAGAGTCACGCTCGGTCGCCGCTCCGCACTCCTCCTGACGTGAAGTGACCGGCGGCGGGCGGACGAAGGAGGCGTGATCAGGGAACCCACAGCTAGAAAAAGCATCGCCGTCCGAGTCCGTAGGGTCTCCCCCAAAGTCGATCACCGTTCAAGGACGCCCCTTCCCCGTCAACCTATGCATGCACGTTAACTTCAGCGTCCTCCTCCTCCTCCTCCTTTCTCGGGCCGCTTCGGACACGATTATTAGGCCCTCCTCCTCATTGGGCAAGGGGAGGGGGAGGGGTCGGGGCAGAGCAGACGTCTGTATGCACAAGAGGAGCGTCACCCCTTTCCCCAGCTCTCTCGGCACGGGAGGAGGAGAATGAGGAGAAAAGGGAAACATGCATGACACCGGCGGTGGGACCTTGCGGCCGCCACCGCAGATGTCATTTGCTGGCACTTGGCATCAGCACCCGACCGCCTGCCACACCCCTTTCTTTCCGACCCATCTCGAGATGAAGAAGAACGGGAGGAAGGATCATTATGTGTCTCTCCTCGCTTTGCCAGTGTCGCAAAGGGGCGCCAGAGGAAAAGGCGGTCAACCGTATCGAGGAGGCGGAGGCGGAGGCTATCGAAGGCACAAACAAATCGAAAGAACTGCGCATTAGGCCCTCCTCGTATATCAGCGGGGTAGCTAACAAAATGCGGAGATAGGAAAAATGGAGAGTTGATTCTCGCTTTCGAATATGCATATCCAGACTCCCGGTGAGATAAACGTAACAGCACCTCATCCCTATCTTCCTCCGCCTTTTACCGGCCAAGTTTTGCTGCGGCCGTGTTTATTTTTCTTATCCGCGCAATATTTTATCCCCCTCCCACCGTCTAAGAGGGAGGCGGTGGGTATCCTCTCACCTTTTGGCGAGAAGAGGCTATTAGGGGGGTGGAAGAAGGACGAAGAGCCACCCTTTCACCTTTATTAAGAAAGAGATGGAGGGAGAGGGGAAGAGGCGGGGAAAGTTTCTTTGCTCGTAAGAAGCCAGAGAGGAGGAGGAGGGCAAAAGCGCAACACGACTCTTTTTCACAGCCAGACGCGCACTAGCCCCCCTCCCAAAGGCAAAGCTAAGTTCGTTTTCGCGCGCCTGCTAGCCCTCCTGTTTATCTCCACCGCCTCCGTCTCCGCCGCATGCAGTGCAGTGCCTCCGCCGACCTGATGCAACTGCGTTGCCAAGTGGAAGAGACATCTCTCGGTGCAGGGCAGAGTGTATACGTAAGAGATATCTCGAGAGAAGAGCGTCGGGATAGAATAAATGTCACTCGAAGGGATTAAACCCCGAATTCCGTAGCGCAGAAAATTCTTCTTCACTTTTTTTGTTCGCAAAATTCCTTCCCGTCCTACCTCTTTTTTGCCCTTCGGCCCCCGTTCGGTCGTCCCGGTTCACGGCTCAAGGGAGAGAGGGAGGAAAAACAGATCGATTATCCTCCCCCTTTTTCGCTCTCTCCCTCCACCTAAAACTTATCTTTCACTACGTACGAGGAGGAAGAGGGGACACGGGAGATAATGAAAATTGATTTCCCAAGGTCGGAGACGGACGAGAGAGCGGAAAAGACGTCTAGGAAAGGAGGCAGGAAGGGAAAATTCCCAAGAGAACTTAGTGATGGGGGCGATGGGGACAAATTCGAGACCTCTCTCCTTTTCCTCCTCCTCATAGATTAGATTCGGTCCCCTCTCGGTTGTAGATTGGAGCCTATCGAAATATGGGAGAGTGATAAGGGTTATGAGGAGAATGCCGACATATTGTGCGAATATGCACCTAATTCGAAGGCGTAGAATTGAGGGAGGCTACCTATAAAATGAGAGGAGGGATCGGGAGGGAGGGAAACTGCGCAGCAGACGTTTTCCCCCATTCGGCTTTCAGGCCGAGCCCCCTCTCCTCCCCCCCCCCTGCTCATCCCCCAATATGCCCCCTCCCATCCGCCGAAGGCAGGGCCGGCTTTTAAGACGGAAAAGGGGGGAGCGCAGAGAAGGAAGGGGATGAGGAACGCGGTGATGTCATTCATTCATGCCGCCGGGATTGAGTCGAGGGGAAATATCCGTTGCTCACAGGAAGATTGCAAAAAATCGATCCCCCCCCCTTTTCCGCAG